>Ga0129299_1000151_pt1 | contig 39650 bp, 34 predicted proteins | sample ConPoolayeCmetaG_FD_94477 | JGI IMG/M metagenome (GOLD analysis project Ga0129299, IMG submission 94477) | Hot spring microbial mat communities from California, USA to study Microbial Dark Matter (Phase II) - Cone Pool mat layer C metaG ...
ACGCAGCTCAAAGTATACGATGCCATCAGCAGCCGCATCAGCGACGGCTTCGTACACTAGCCGGTCGATGATCTCTGGCGATTGGAAGAACCCGCGCAACGCCCCGAACTTGCTGAGATACGCCCCCGGATTGGCCTCATCCTCTACTGTCATCTGAACCAGCGAGCGTATATCTTCGACCTCATAGCCGGGAAGGTCCATCCTGCACTGGCGCGCGATCTCGGCCAGAGTGGTGAGGCGTAATGACCCTTCCAGATGGCGGTGCAGCTCGACCTTCGGTATCCCCTTTAACGTCTCGTAAAGCATCGGGTCGCTTATGCTGCTTCTGCGATCCATTCGTCGCTTCCCTTAGCCATAACGTCACTCGAGAGAGCGGTCTATCTTACTTCCGGCACTAACTCAACGCCGCCTGCCGCGCTTGCGCCTGCCCCCAGTACGAACTATCTCGCTCTGTTTGACAGTTTGCTGACTTTTTTGGACGGTACGGTAGTGGCAATCTTTGAACTTCTTGCCGCTGCCACACGGGCAGGGGTCGTTGCGGCCAACGTTGCTCCACAGGTCACGCCGTACCTCAAGCCCCCCGCCGCTCGTCGCTCGTCTCTTGGTGGCCGATATTTTCTGCCGCTCCAGGCGGTAGCCTGCTCTGGTCATCTCGTCGAGTTTCTGCGCCTGGAGCCGCTTTTGCTCGATGATCATGCTATGGCGTGGCAGCTCATTGAAGAAGCGACGGGCAATCTCTTCCTGCACGCCCTCGCGTAACTGGTCAAACATTTCGAAAGCCCGGCGCTTGAACTCCACCTTCGGATCGCGCTGCCCATAGGCTTCCAGGCCAATGCCTTGACGCAGGTCGTCGATTGCCAGCAGGTATTGTCGCCACTCGTTGTCAATCACACTGAGCATCACTGCTTGCTCATATTCGGTAAGCGCATCCGGCCCGATGGAATAAACATACGCCTCAGGCTCGAACCGCTCAGCCGCTTCGCCAGAGCCATCCGCCCCATTGCCGGAACCTTCAACCGGAGGGTGGCGGGCGATCTCGATCAGATCATCCACCCGCTCCAATAGAGCTTCGATCATGTCGTCGGGCTCCAGTTTAGCCAACAGTGCCCGCATCGCCTTGCTGAGGGCCATATCCAGGGCACGATAGAATCGGCCCTGCGTTTCAGCGAAGCGGGCGCCTCGGGCTGTATCGGCCAGGTATTCCCGGAATGCCCGATCCATCTCGGCACGCAAAGTCTCTTCGACACTCTGTACCCAATCCCCATGCGCGCGGTGGGCGTACCGCTCGAACAGCGTATACACCCGCGAGGTGAAGCGTTCCCACCCCACAATGCCATGTGCACCAATCGCTGGGAGGGGGGGCCAGGGCGGCACGATGCGCGCGATCTCCACATACAGCATATGCAGGGGATAGCCTTGATCGATCCCATCCAACACCCGCTGATGCAACTCTTCCTGAAGCGTAGCTGCATCGGACAGCGTCAATAACTCAGCCAGTTCATCCGCTGTAGGGCGTGGGAACAGGGGGAGCAAGCGCTGAACGGCGCCCCGCGTGTTCACTGCACCCGTCTCCACACTGGAGAAGTCGTCGAGCACTGCTTGAATCTCGCCGAGTGCCCACTCTTCGTAGCCTGCGCCAAAACGTGTGACGACGTTCCTGAGTGCCTCGGCGATGAAGCCGCGCACCATTTCATCGAGCTGGCTGGTGTCACCCGTGAGGATCGCGGCGCGTTCGTCATACACAATCTGGCGCTGCCGGTTCACCGCCTCGTCATATTCGACGAGGTTCTTACGGATCTCGAAGTGGTACTGCTCAAAGCGCCCCTGCGCCTGTTCGATGACGCCACTGAGGATGTTGGCAGCAATCGGCATATCCTCAGGCACGTTCAGGCGCTCCATCATCCGCTTGGCACGGTCACCGCCGAAACGGATCATGAGATCATCTTCCAACGAAAGGTAGAAACGCGACGAGCCGGGGTCACCCTGCCGAGCCGCGCGGCCTCGGAGCTGGTCATCGATGCGCCGCGACTCGTGGCGCTCCGTGCCGATAACGTGGAGTCCGCCCAGTTCCCAGATGGTGCGTCGGTCTTCCTCGCACTGTCTGGCAATTGCCTTGATATCTTCAATTAATGATTCGGGCAGCGCTGGAAAGCTGGCGATAATCCGGCGGGCTTCCTCATCATTACCTGCCAGCACGGCGCGGATGACAGCGGCCCGCGCGTTGTAGTGCCGATCATACAACCGCCGGGTCAGGGCTTCGATCTGGTCAGATTGCCCGACCCGACCGCCCAGTGACGTATATTCCCGCAACCAATACTCGATGTCCGGGATCAGGGATACAGGTAACCCGCGTTTTTGGGCTTCCTCACGTGCTGCGTCGAGACGTGTTCGGTCGATGCGGGCCAAGGATACCTGCTGGGCAAACTCTGCTAATGTATCGTAGGGGATGTCCTGATAATCCTCGTGGCCCCGTAGTTCCTGAACTACCTGCTGGACTATTTCAGTCGTGCCGATCTTCTGCTGAAGATCCTGGTAAGCCTCTACTACCCAATCGACCACGTCAGCTCCCAGACGGGAATTGGCTTCCGCGATTTGGTAGGCAGCCTCCGTGCGACCCCTGACAACCTCTGCGACGACCGATTCCAATTCCTTCCGCTCAAAACATATCCGGCTGACCTGGCTTCCTGCCAATCCGGCGGGATTTCCACCCAAAACAATGTCCGTGCCACGCCCCGCCATGCTGGTCGAGATCGTCACCGCGCCGATCCGCCCGGCCTGAGCCACCACCAGTGCCTCTCGTTCATTGTGCTTGGCGTTGAGTACTGTATGCTCAAGCCCGACAGCCTTCAGCCGCCTGCTTAATTCTTCAGATGCTTCTACCGAGCCAGTTCCCACCAGAACAGGCCGACCCACTTCATGCAGAGCTAGAATCTCCTGGGTAACAGCCTCAAACTTGCCATTGATCGTCACATACACCTGGTCATCGAAGTCGACTCGCTTGTAAAAGTCGGGTTTCCCCTCATGACGGCCAGGCCGCCAGAACGTGATCTCCGGCACACCCTCGATCTTGCCCCGGCGGACCTCGAACTCCCCCTGGTCCGCTAGATACTCCACATTGGTTGGGATAGGTACCACATCCAGGCCATAAACCTCGTGGAACTCCTCCGCCTGGGTCAGGGCTGTGCCGGTCATGCCAGCTAACTTGTCGTACAAGCGAAAGTAATTCTGCACCGTGATGGTAGCAATCGTCACATCTTCACGCCTGACCTGGACCCCTTCTTTGGCTTCGATGGCCTGGTGCAGACCTTCGCTATACCGCCGCGATGGCATAGGGCGACCCGTTGTCTGATCGACCAGGATCACCCTTCCATGCTGAACGATGTAATCCTTATCACGGTGGAAGATATATTTCGCCTTGAGTGCATTTTCCAGGTAGTGCACCAGCTCATAATACTGCGGATCGTACAGACTCTCGCCAGCCTCAACCCGGATCTCCGGCAACAGGCGCTCGATCTTCTCGATACCCGAGTCAGTCAGGGCGATAGTCTCTGTGCGATCATCGAGGATGTAGTCGCCATTTGGCTCCTCACCGTGTTCCACGTCAGTGGTATTGCGGCGCAGACGGGCCTGCTCGACCACTTGGGCGAAGCGCACGTATTGACTCGATGCGCGGCCTGCCGGGCCAGAGATGATCAGCGGGGTGCGCGCACCATCGATCAGCACCGAGTCCACCTCATCCACGATAGCGTAGGGTCGGCCCCGCTGGACCAGGTCGGCTGGAGCCAGGGCGGTGTTATCACGCAGGTAGTCGAAGCCAAATTCAGAGGCAGTGCCGTATGTGATATCCGCCAGATAGCACTCCCGGCGGGAGATGGGCCGCCAGTGAACGAGGCGCTCATCCTCCAATTCTGCACCGGGGTCAACAAAGTTCGGGTCAAACAGACCGGAGAAACGTTCGTTGCCAATAGCAGCGGTAGTCAGACCCAACAGATGGAAGATCGGACCCATCCAGCCACCGTCGCGTCGAGCCAGATAGTCGTTCACGGTCACCAGGTGCGCTCCGCGCCCGGTCAACGCATTGAGATACAGCGCCAGTGATGCGACAAGCGTCTTACCCTCGCCTGTCTTCATCTCAGCGATCTTGCCCTCGTGTAGCACGATCCCGCCAATGATCTGCACATCGAAGTGGCGTAGGCCAATAGTGCGCCGCGATGCTTCCCTGACAGCCGCGAAGGCTTCAGGCATGATCTCTTCCAGAATCTCGCGCTCTGCTTCTTGTAGCTCTTCTTTGTCCTCGATACCAGCCACATGCTCCTGAATTCGCGCTCTGAATCGATCCGTTAGGGCGCGCAGATCGTCATCTGACATGCCCTGCATACGCGGCTCCAGGCTGTTAACCTGCCCGACGATTTCCCGGTAGCGTTTAAGCTCGCGCTCAAAGGCATTGCCCGCAATGTTAGTCAGTAGGTTCCTAAGCATAGGACGATCCCGTTTAACGCTTTTCGTGATAACGCGATCCACTTGGACACGATGTCAATAGCATACCGCAACAGCGGTAGGCTTGCGATCCGCCCCGTTGTGAGGCTAGGGCGGCAGAGACCGCCATATCGGACAGTAGTCTGGGAAAACGTGAGGGCAGGTTCGGAACCTGCCCTTGGCCTGATCTGCTTGTTTAGCTGCATCGTTGCAATCATTCATCTGCGCAGTGAGGGCAGCGTGGAAGGAGTTCGCTCAAGAATCTCCCATGTTTGTTCAAGCTGAAAAGGAGCCATGCTGGTCACCGTGCCCTACCTTCCGCAAAGTACGGTTCGGCCATGGCGTCGATATGGCTGGCTCTAGCTGTAATCGTCCCAGTAGTTGCGCCGACCACGCTTCTCGGCTTGGCCCTTGCGCCCGCGTGCGTGGGTCACATCAAAACCCTCCGGTTTGATAGTCATGTGATCGCCAGAGGTCAGGCCAGCGACACCCAGTTGCATGCCCTCTTCGCGCGGTGGCGCTTCCAGGTAGCGCAGCATCCGCTCGTTGTCGCGTGTGTATGGCTCATCTGGCTCGGTATACGTGGTGATGAACCCCTCATAGTTGCGCAGCACAATCCGGTTCGGCCCCATGCTGATAACATACTCTGGCATCACCGGAATCTTGCCGCCGCCGCCAGGTGCGTCTATACAAAAGGTCGGGACAGCGTAACCGGAGGTATGGCCGCGCAGATGTTCGATGATCTCCAAGCCAACGGATACCGGTGTTCGGAAGTGACCCGCGCCCTGCACCAGATCACATTGGTAGAGATAGTACGGGCGCACACGGTTCTGTACCAGCTTATGAACCAACTCCAGCTGCACCGCCGGGTGATCGTTCACGCCGCGCAGCAGCACCGACTGGTTACCCAGCGGGATGCCCGCGTCAGCTAACTTGGCTAAGGCGCGGCTCAATTCCGGTGTGATCTCACGCGGGTGGTTGACGTGAATATTGAGCCACAGCGGATGGTACTGGCGGAGCATATCACACAGTTCGTCGGTGATGCGCTGTGGGAGGAAGATCGGCACCCGCGATCCGATGCGGACGATCTCGACGTGCGGAATCTCGCGTAGGCGACGCAGCAGATTGTCCAGCAGTTTAGGAGCCATCGTCAGCGGATCACCACCGGATAGCAACACATCACGCACCTGTGGCGTGCGGCGGATGTACTCGATCTGCGCCTCGTGATCGCTCCGGCTGAAGTTGGCAGCCGGGTCGCCTACCACTCGCGAGCGTGTACAGTAGCGGCAATAGCTCGCGCACTGGGTCGTGACCAGCATCAGTACGCGGTCAGGGTAGCGATGTACCAGGCCGGGGACTGGCGAGTGGGCATCCTCGCTGAGCGAGTCCGCCATCATCGAGTCGAAGCCCACCATCTCGCGGCCCTTTGGGATGATCTGGTGGCGCACTGGGCCATAGGGGTCGCCCCATTCCAACAGGCTGGCAAAGTATGGCGTGATGTCTACCCGGAAGATGCCTTCAGCCATGACGCCATCGCGTTCCTCGTCGGTCAGGTCGATGACCTGCGCCAGCTCCTCCAGGGAATTAAGGCGGTTCGCCATCTGCCATTGCCAATTGTTCCACTGCTCATCAGGCACGTCACGGTAGACTGCCGGACGAGGGGTATATTCCAGCCCATCTGCTCGAATTTCCGGGGTTAGAACATACTTACGTTCGCTGGGTATCGCTGTCATGAGCTTTGCCTCTCGAACTAGCTGCGGATGCGGTGTCGCTCTATCTGAGGTTTTTGAAACAGCGTTTCAGAAAATGCGCTATTCACCTCAGAGCATATCACAGGCAGGATATTGTCACAAGACCTGGTTAGCCAGTTGGCTTCCGCTCAGGTCACCGACCAAGCCATTCACATCCGCCAGTGGTGCGCTGGGAACTACCCATATATGGGCGAAGGCGACCTGTCGGAAGATTTGGCGGCGGCACGTCTGTAAGGGTCAGAAGCTCCGGTAGACCCACTGCCCTGCAACCATTGTGCCCAACACGGAGACCTGACCGATCTCCATGGGGTCAATTTGATAAATGTCCCTGTCCAGCACCACCAGGTCGGCGAGAAAGCCGGGCGCTAACTGCCCCAGCCGATCCTCCAGGCCACCGGCATAGGCTGGCCCGCGTGTGAATCCGCGCACCGCCTCATCGACGGACAGGCGGCCACGCGAACCAGAACGCCAGCCATCAGGTCCGGGTGAGCCGTCAGCCCGGCGGCGGGTTACTGCTGCCTGTATGTTCGGTAGTGGCTCGATGGGTTCAATTGGCGCGTCGCTGCCGAACGCCACTGGGGTGCGAGCGTCGAGTTGCAGTCGCCAGTTATATGCATAATCCGCGCGATCCCCCCAATAGGCATCTGCCATGATGTAATCGGAGATTGCGTGGTTGGGCTGCATCGAGGCGATGATGCCCAACTGCCCCAGGCGATAAGCGTCATCAGGGTGGATGATCTGGACGTGCTCGATGCGATGGCGCATTTGGTTGGGCGTAACCCCGCGGCTTGCTTCCTCTTTACGCACTGCCTCGTAAACATTCAATACATGATGCACGGCCCGATCCCCGATGGCATGAATAGTCGAAGGCAGCCCGGCTGCACTGGCGCGGAGGACGTTCTCGTACATCTCCTCCGGATCGGTCACACATATGCCGAAGTTATCAGGTTCCCCTTCGTATGGATCGATCATCCAGGCCGTACGTGGGCCGAGCGCGCCATCGGCGAAGCTCTTAACCCCACCAACTCGCAGCATTTCATTGCCAAAGCCCCATCGCAGCCCCACTTCCACCACGTGATCGAGAATGCCAACGGGGATGTTCTTGACAATACGCAGGGTCAGCTCACCGCGCTCCTTCAAAATCTGGTATGCCTGAAACGCCACTGCATCGTCAAAATCATGGATGCCGGTGAGGCCGCCTCGATGTGCGCGGGCAATGGCTGCCTTGACCTGCTCAGCTATCTGGGCAGGGGTCAGCGGGGGGATGATCTTGCTGACAAGAGACATTGCATTTTCAAACAACACACCCGTTAGGTTCCCGCCCTCATCGCGCCCGATCCTGCCGCCGGGTGGGTCGGGTGTCTCCGTTGTCACACCAGCGAGGTGAAGAGCCAGCGAATTTACCCAGGCGGCATGAGCAGACTGGGCAGTCAGATAGACCGGATGGTTGGGAACCAGCGCGTCAAGCTGAGCCGCGGTCGGGAACTGGCCACCCGGCCAGCGCGCTTGAGCCCACCCATGCCCCTGTATCCACTCCCCCGGTGGCAAGGTAGCTGCCCGATCAGCGACGCGCTGCGCGGCTGCCTGAGCGGAAGGCGAATCGGTCAGATCGACGTTCTGAAGAAAAGCCGCGTACCATCTCAGGTGAACATGAGCATCAACCAGGCCAGGCAGCACCAGCCTTCCCCCCAAATCGATGAACTCTCCATGGGAGCCAAGCAACTCCCGAAATGTGCTGTTGTTTCCTATTGCCACAACCTTACCATCACGGATTGCCAGGGCGGAGGCGAGGGGTTGCGGATCGTGCTGGGTACGAATGATCCCATTGCAGAGCACCGTATCGACTTGCATAAGATGTTCACCTGTTTCAGCCAAAGCAAGGGACGGATTAGTTGCCAGACAGGGCCGCCACAATGGCCTCGCGGCTTGGAATGCCCTCTAATCCTACTCGCGCCACAGATGCGCTGGCAAGTTGCGTGGCAAAGCGGGCTGCGGCCAGCGGATCGTGGGTGATCCACAGCCGAATGAAGAAGGCCGCTGCGAAGATATCGCCAGCGCCGGTGGGGTCGAGCACGTCTGTCTGGGGAGCTGGGATCGTATGAGGGGTTGCGTCTACAAACACGGTGCATCCGTCCGCACCGCGTGTCACCACCAATATTGCGGCCTGGCGGGCCATAGTGCATACAAGGCCCTCATCACCGTTGATATCCTCAATGCTCAGAACAACAGCGCCCACTTTGGATAGAATGATTGACCCGTCATTCCATGAGCGGTACGAGATATGCCCCACTTGATCCCACTGCCGCATCCAACCCTGGGGTGTGATCCCCAGCAAGGCCCCTGGGAATGCAGTGGCCAGTAATGGATCGACCTCATCTGCCACAGGGGCGAGGTGGACAAGGGGCGCTTTCTTCCACTCCGAGGGGACATGCGTCACCGTCAATGGCTCGGCCCGCGCCCGAAGGGTCTGCGCCCGCCCCTGCGGAGTATAGATATTCTCAAAAGTGGTGATCTGTTCTGATGGATGCAGGTATAGTGGGATCGTTTGGAGGGGGCACAAAAGGGATGCCATGGCAGACGGCGCACTGGTCACGATCGCTGCTTGCAGCCCCAGCGCCTGCGCAGTCAGCGCGCTGAATGTGGCTGTGCCGCCTAACCGGGGCCCGTCCGGGGTTAAGTCCCGGCACACATGGCCGATGACAAGGTAATCGATCCCCCTAGCTGGGCGCCGTAAACGCGGCATAGAGTGCGAATGAGTGGGTCAGTTTTTCTCTAATGAATGCGTTTAGCTTTTCTTAGGAATAATCGTAACGCGGCGGCTATCTCCCATGCCAATACTCTCAGTGATCACGGTGTCATCATCCCGCAGCGCGATGTGAATGATCCTCCGCTCATGAGGTGGCATAGGCTCAAGGGTCATGGTGCGCCCCATTTGCCGCGCCTGGGCCGCCATGTTTAGGGCCAGTTTACGCAGGGAAGTTTCACGACGGGTCTTGTAACCCTCAACATCCACAATGATATTCGCACGATGTTGAAGCTCGCGGCTGGCAATCAGCCGGGTGATGTACTGAAGCGCATCGAGAGTCTCGCCGTGCCGTCCAATCAAGATGCCCAAATCGCGCCCCTGGATATCCAGAATCCACGGGGCCTCTCCTTCGATATCGGCGCTATCGGCCCTCCGAACCTGGACGGTCGCTTTGATCCGCATCTTGCTGAGCAATTCTTCGAGCACTTCCCTGGCGACGTTTGCTTCGCGGTCTGGTTCTCCTGCACCGGCAGGAATCGCTGCCGGTTCTTTTGGGCGGCGCCCTGGTTTGGGCGAAGGGGGAGGCTCTGGTGCAGAGGCGATCGGGGCGCGGAGAGGCGTCAGGCGAACACGCGCTTCACGGGCGCCTAATCCGAGAACTCCCCGGCTTCCTTCCTCTACGATCTCGATGATAACATCGTTTCGTGTGAGGCCGAGCTGCTGCAGGCCCTCTTCGATGGCTTCCTCGAGTGTAGAGCCGCTCACATCAATCGGTTGGGGGAGATTACTACTCATATACGGCCTCGCGTTCGCCACATGGCTATGTGAGGGTCAGGGAATAGCCACAAGCAAAGGCGCCGCTACTTCTTTCGGCTTTTTCCCTTGACCGAGGTCTCAGGCTGAGGTTGGGGCAACCCCAGAAGACCTGACAAGCTGAAGCTCCCATCCTCTGTCCCAAACAAGTTCTTCAGGCTGGCTCGTCCCATCAGGGCATATTGTGCAAATCCAGCCAAGTTTGCTGCCACCCAGTAGATCGACAATCCCGCCGGAAAGGTAAGGGAAATATAGCCGATAAAAAGCGGCATGGTCAAACTCATTGACCGGCTCATGGCTGCCTGGTTGGGATCGCTGCTCGGCGGGGTCAAGAGTTTGTTTTGTAAGAACGTCGTGACAACGACTAGAATTGGCAGGATGTAGTAGGGGTCGGGCTGCGCCAGATCGAGCCACAACCAGTGACTATTGAGCGGGATCAACGCCGGGGCGTTCGGCAACCAACTCAGGAAAGCGGGCACCGGATGGTAGATGTGTTGGGACAGATCCAGCAGTTGGATTGGCGATGCCGCCAGCGACCGAGTGATGGCCTGATAGAGACCGATCAGGATGGGAAACTGAATCAACGTTGGCAGACAGCCTCCCAGCGGATTCACCCCGGCTTCCCGGTATAGCTCCATCGTCTTTTGCTGAAGCGTCTCAGGGTCCCCCTTGTGTTTCTTGCGAAGCTCTTCCAGCTTCGGCTGGATCTCCTGGGTGGCTGCCATCGATTTCTGCTGCTGCCAGGTCAGCGGGAGGATGATCACGCGTATCAGGATGGTCAGCACCAGTATCGCCCAGATGATATTGTTCCCCAGCAAGCCATATAGCCAGATCATGGCATTGACCAGTGGGTTGAGGATAAGTGTATTCCACATAAGAGATGCCCTCTTTCCGCCAACTATCAGTGACCACTATGGGTCCGCAGTGGGGTCAAAGGCCCAGCGTTGGCGCAGGGTTTCGCGGTCATAGGCGATCAAGGGTTGGTTCCCCTGATGCACACCGATCAGAATCATATCATCGAACAGAATTGGCGAAGCATAGACAGGGATCGGTCGCACGGAGGAGCCAGTTGGGAAGAACAAAAAGCGCTGCGTAAACTCAGCCGTCACACTGAAGGCAGTGTCAACCTCGGTTCCGTCTTCAGCATTGAGAGTATAGAGCTTGGAATCGCCCGATGTAACATACACAATGCGCAAACCATCCGCCCTGTCAGCCAGCACGGGTTGACCAACAACTGGTCCGTCGGTCTTGAAGACCCAGATTGGCTCCCCGGTTTCCGGGCTTAGAGCAAATACGTTCCCATCCAGATCGCCACCGATAAGACTGCCCGTTACCTCATCCAGCACCGGGCTGCTCCATACCCAGTTCGACGTCTCGTAGCTCCAGCGAACAACCTGTGCGCGGGTATCCAGTGCACGCACATGGTTATCAAAGCTGCCAAAGTACACAATGCCGTCGTACAGAGTAGGCGTGCCAACCATCGCCCCCAGAGCCACGTCGGGATCGGGCTGATCCTCCTCTGGGTATTGCCACAGTTGCTGTCCCGTCTCTGCATCTACAGCGTAGAGATGGCGATCCAAGGTCGTGAAGTACAGAACTCCCTCTGACAACAAGGGTGTTGACCAGATATCACGGTCGGCAGTAAAGTGCCATGCTTCCGCCCCTGTATCTATGTCGAGAGCATACAGGTTCCCAGCAACAGTTCCGGCATAGACAAGACGCTCGCTGATCACGGCGCCGCCGATGAACCGTGAGCGTGGTTGACTCTCGAAGGCCCAAAGCTCCTCCCCAGTCTGTGGATCGACCCCGTAGAGGGTTCCCAGGTAATCGCCCACGACCAGCAGGTCTTCGGAGACAGCGGGTGGTGCGTAGAACGTCTGACCGCGCGCGGGTTGTTCTGGGAACTTCCATCTTGCATGGCCAGTCACCGGATCGACCGCGTAGACTTGGGCGCCATACGCTACGTAGATGGTATCGTCTGAGGCTGCAATCCCCGGCCAACTGGAGCCGGTAAGCGCAGCAGGCTGGCCCCCACTGGCACACCCAGCCAACATAAGCCCCGCCAAAATTAGGGCGGGACGCCAAGAGGACCGTAGCTTGCAGATCATTAGAGCTTGAACTCCTCAGGGACAGGGTCATAACCACCAGGGTTGAAGGGGTGGCAGCGAGCGATCCGCCTGAGAGCCAGCCACCCCCCCCTTAAGAAGCCAAAACGATTGATCGCTTCATAGCCATAGTGCGAACAACTGGGCGTAAACCGGCAAGAGGGCGGCAACAGCGGCGAGAGAGTCAACTGATACAAGCGGATCAGCGCCATCGCCACGTACTTCATGTTAGGTCTTCCTCATCTCACCCGATCGTCAGGCCCGCCTGGCGGAACAGCGCTCCAAGTGTGGCTTCAAGGGTTTGGTATGTGGCATCTGAGGCTAGCCGATGTGCTGTGATCACTACGTCACGCCCGGGTTTCAATTCAGGCAACCACCGCCTAACCACTGCGCGGAGCCGTCTCTTGAGGGCATTCCGGGTCACTGCTGTTCCAATTCGACGGCCTACAGTAAAACCAAAGCGGCTGTACGGGAGGCCGTTGGGCAGTGCCGCTAAGGTCAGCAAGGGATCGTGCCACCGTGCTCCCCGCCGGCGTACAGCCCCAAAGTCCTGGCGACGCTTAAGACGTAGATAACGAGGCAGCACAAGTGTAAACCCTGGTTAAATAGCTAGACCACGCTGCTCGAAGATACGGTCGCGGCCAGGGAATATCAGCACCGTCTAACTATTCCAATTCACCTTCTTGACATGCCGCAATTGCACAGTCAGGCTCTTGCGTCCTTTAGCACGGCGCGCCTTCATCACCTCGCGTCCGCCACGGGTCTTCATCCGCTGGCGGAAACCATGCACACGCAGGCGGCGTCGCTTCTTGGGTTGATATGTACGTTTGGGCATAGTAAGTGGCCTTACTTGATCGAGTTCGCAACAAGCTAGCCGCCCCGGCGAAGCGGGGCGGTTCAACATTCATACCTGCCAACGCGCCGAGATTATAGCGCGCCTATCAGGGACGGTCAACGAAGTCGAAAAGGCGGCCAGAGAAAGCGTTTGTATACCGTGGCGGGGCGAAGACGGTTTCATGCATCCAGGTCAGTTACAGACCCGATCGTTCGGACATCTCTCGTACGGGAGTGGATAACTACGAGGGTATCTATGCAAGGAATGGCTCACAACTGCCCTGAATACCCATCACCTTATCCACTCCCTCGTACCAGGGACTTTGACAGGCCCCTGACGGGCAGGTATGATCGGGTTGGTTCGTTGTGTGCCGTTCCGCCCCACCGGAGCGGCTTCTGATACGGCTAGGCACCTCTTACCAGCGGACATCACTTGATCACCCATTCCCCCCGGCCACGTACCCTACTGAAATGGTTGACACCGGGTATCGGTGTCAAGCGATGGGTGGGGATTCTGCTGGTCGGGGCGTCGTTGCTTGGATCGGCACTAGCTCTGCTGGTGGTTGAGTTTTATCGTGCCCATCCTCCGCTGCTATGGTCACACCTGCTTCAGCTTGCCCGCGTGCCGTTGTGGCTACTGGGCCTGGTCGCCGGGATCGCCGGCACCGCGTGCGTTTTGCTCGCAACCCTCCGCATCAACCAGGCGATTCTCAGGCCGTTGGCAGTCAAGGGGCCACACATCATTGATGCGATGGTGGAACACCAACGAGGGCAACGTGGACCCAAGATCGCTGCTATTGGGGGTGGGACAGGCATGCCGACTCTGCTACGCGGGCTGAAGGCATATACGGCTAACCTGACAGCCATTGTCACAGTGGCTGATGACGGTGGCAGCTCCGGGCGACTGCGGCGCGATCTAGGCGTGCTGCCCCCTGGCGACTTTCGCAATAACATCGCTGCGCTGGCCCGCGATGAGGGCCTGATGGCGCAGCTTTTCCAGTACCGCTTCGGCGAGGGAGGACTGGAAGGTCACAGCTTTGGCAATCTATTCATCACGGCGTTAAGCGCCGTCACCGGCAGCTTCGAGCAAGCTCTAATAGAAAGCAGCCGCGTGCTGCTGATCCGGGGTCAGGTGCTCCCTTCAACGCTGGCGAATGTGACCTTGATGGCCGACTGGCGCGAAGTTGAGGCTGATGTGACCCGCCGGGTGGCGGGCGAATCGGCCATCCCAGAGGTGGCTGGGGCGATACAGCGGGTGTTTCTCCAACCAGAAGATGTGCCTGCCTACCCTGAAGCAGTCAAGGCTATCCTCGCTGCTGATCTGATCGTGCTGGGGCCGGGGAGCCTGTTTACCAGTCTGCTCCCCAACCTGCTGGTGCCGGGGATCGCCGAGGCAGTTCGCTCCAGCTCAGCCTTGAAGGTCTACGTATGCAATGTCGCCACCCAGCGCGGTGAAACGGAGAACTTCACCGTTGCCGATCATGTTCGGGTTATTGAGCAACACGTTGGCAAAGGGCTTTTTGATGTGGTCCTGGTCAACAACGCTTTTCCGCCGCTGGCGCCTGGTTCCAACTTCCAGTACGTAGAACTGGGTGACGGAGGAAAGAACGGCGTTGAGCTGAATTTCAGAATCTATCCTGCGCCGCTGGTTGATGAGCGTCGTCCTTGGCGACACGACTCGGAGCGGTTGGCGCAGGCAGTCATCCAGCTGCTCGATGAATCCGGGCGGCAACCATTGGACTAGACATCGGGTGTGCCTCGATTGAGCTGCACCCCCACCATCTCACCAAGGAGAGAACATCATGGCAATTCGAATCGGGATCAATGGGTTCGGGCGCATCGGTCGGCAGGTTCTTAAGATCATCAAGGAAAAGTACCCAACGGACTTCGATGTGGTCGCTTTCAACGACGTGGATGAGCTGCGTACCATGGCGCATCTCTTCCGATATGACTCGAACTACGGCCACTTCGAAGGGACGGTTGAGGTCAGGGAAGACGGGCTGGTTGTCAACGGGGATTTTATCCGCGCTTTCAAGGAGAAAGACCCGGCAGCGCTCCCCTGGAAAGACTTGGGGGTGGACATTGTGATCGAGTCCACGGGCAAGTTTACCGACCGTGACGGGGCATGCAAGCATCTCGCCGGGGGCGCCAAGAAGGTCATCATCAGCGCCCCGGCCAAGGGCGAAGACCTGACCGTCGTGCTGGGCGTCAACGAGGGCATGTATGACCCATCCAAGCATCACATCATCTCGAACGCTAGTTGCACCACCAACTGCCTCGCCCCGGCAGCGAAAGTTGTGCAAGATCAGTTTGGCATTGTCAAGGCATTAATGACCACCATCCATGCCTATACCAATGATCAGCGCGTCCTTGACCTACCGCACAAGGACCTGCGACGTGCTCGTGCCGCTGCCCTGAGCATTATCCCCACCACAACCGGCGCAGCCAAGGCGGTCGCGTTGGTGATCCCGGAGCTTAAAGGTAAATTCGATGGCTATGCGCTGCGTGTCCCGACCTCAACCGTCTCGGTGGTGGACTTCACGGCCCTGCTGGAGCGTGATACAACCACCGAAGAGCTGCGCGAGGCGTTCCGCCGGGCAGCCAGTGGGCCGATGAAGGGCATTCTGGGCTTCTGCGAGGAACCGCTAGTCAGCATCGACTTCAAGGGTGACGAGCGCTCTAGCATCGTGGACGCCGAACTGACCACCATTATGGGTGGCAGCGGTAACTACGCCAAGGTTGTTGCTTGGTATGACAACGAGTGGGGCTATTCCTGCCGCACTGTTGATCTGGCGAAACTGGTCGGGTCGAAGCTATGACGAGCCTCCCCTCCCGCTCGAGAGAGGGCCGGAGGGGCGGCCTTCTCTGCCTCATAAGGGGCATTCAGGCGCAAGAACATGAACAAGAAGACTATCCGCGACATCGATCTGAAGGGAAAGCGCGTGCTGGTGCGGGTGGATTTCAATGTGCCGCTGGAGGGCGACCAAGTTACGGATGACACCCGCATCACTGCTGCCGTGCCAACACTCAAGGCGATCCTGGATCAGAAGCCCAAGGCTGTGATTCTGATGTCGCACCTTGGCAGACCCAAAGGCGGTCCTGATCCGAAATACTCGCTCCGGGCGGTGGTGCCCGTCCTTAGCCGATACCTGGGCATGCCGGTGGCTTTTGCCGAAGATTGCATCGGCCCGGCGGCGGAGGCGGCGGTCAGCGCACTTCCCGAGGGGGGTGTGTTAATGCTGGAAAACACCCGCTTCCACCCGGAAGAAGAGAAAAACGGGGAGGAGATGGCCCAGCAGCTTGCCCGATTGGGCGATGTGTACGTAAATGATGCGTTTGGATCGGCACACCGCGCTCACGCCAGCACGGAGGGGGTAGCCCGCCATCTTCCAGCGGTTGCCGGGCTGCTGATGGAGAAGGAGATCGAATTTCTGGGCAGCGCACTGGAAAGCCCGCAGCGGCCCTTTGTAGCCATCCTGGGTGGGGCTAAGGTCTCAGACAAGATCGGCGTGATCAGGAACCTCCTTGGCAAAGCAGATCATGTTTTGATCGGTGGCGGCATGGCCAACACCTTCTTCAAAGCGCAGGGGATTGCGGTCGGCGACTCGCTGGCCGAGGATGGTGTGCTGGATACCGCTCGGGAGATTCTGGGGCTGGCCGGCGGCAAGTTGTTGCTGCCAGTTGATGGGGTGATCGCTGATGCGTTCGCCGAAGATGCCCAGACTCGTGTTATCCCTATCCGGGATGGCGTCCCGCCAGGTTGGCGCATCCTGGATATAGGCCCGGAGACAGTCAAGACATACCAGGGTGTAATCGAAGGCGCTCTCACTATTGTGTGGAACGGGCCGATGGGCGTCTTCGAGATGAAACCGTTCGCCCAGGGCACGCTGGCGGTCGCCCAGGCCGTCGCCGATCGCACTCAGCAGGGTGCAGTTTCGATCATCGGCGGCGGCGACTCGGCAGCCGCCATCAATCAGGCCGGGCTGGACAATAGGGTGACACACGTCAGTACCGGTGGAGGCGCGAGCCTCGAAATGCTGGAAGGGTTGGTGCTGCCAGGATTAGCGGCGCTGGACGATAAATAGCACCTTCTCACTCAGGACCATTTCAGGCAGGGGGTGCGGGATGTTCGTGCGCGCCAGTTTGGCCTTGGCTAACCGCCCGGCGAGCTGACCTTCCCATACATAAGGAGATGTGATGCGTACACCCATCCTGGCAGGCAACTGGAAGATGCACAAGACCATTGCCGAAGCGCTGGAATTCGTCAAGGCTGTTCATGGGCCGCTAAACGACTTCCCGCGCGTCGAGAAGGTCATCTGTGCGCCGTTCATCTCACTGGCTCCACTCAGCGAGGCTTTGAGGGGAACGGGCATTCAACTTGGCGCGCAGAACATGCATTGGGAAGATCAGGGTGCTTACACCGGTGAAGTCTCCCCGCTGATGCTCAAAGGGTTATGCGATCTGGTGATTATTGGCCACTCGGAGCGCCGCCAGCTCTTCGGCGAGACAGATGAGACCGTCAACCGGAAAACGAAGGCTGCGCTGACACACAGCCTGACCCCGATTGTGTGCGTGGGGGAAAGCCTGGAGCAAAATCGTGCGGGCGAGACAGAAGCCTGCGTTGGAGAGCAGGTAAGAGCTGCTTTCGATGGGATCAGCGCAGGGCAGGCTGTCAGGATAGTGGTCGCCTACGAACCCATTTGGGCCATTGGCACGGGCATCGCGTGCCCTCCAGAGGATGCCAACCGGATCATCGGAGGGGTCGTGCGGGCGACGCTGGCCTCATTGTACGGCGATGCCGTTGCCCAAGCGATCCGCATCCAGTATGGGGGTAGTATCAAGCCGGACAATGTGACGGAGTTGATGCAGCAACCGGAGATTGACGGCGGCTTGGTTGGTGGGGCATCGCTAAATCCCGCCGACTTCGTGACCCTCGTTCGTGCTAGTGCCCAGGCCAAGGGGCTAGCCTAAGCCGGGGCTGGCCCCAGCCCGGTTTGCGGATGAAGGAGGGTGACCCATGCCTGAGTGGCTGATTCCCTGGATCGTGGTTGGGATCGTGATCTGGCCGCTGTTGCAGGTCGAGCGTTGGATGCATCACCATATTCAGCACCTGGGCCTGTTGATCACCCGTCATGAGCAGGCTGCTGTCTTGATTTACTACCTCTTGTTGTTACCCGGCGTGATTCTCCACGAGGGTAGCCAGTGGCTTCTGGCAAAGGCGCTGCGGGTCAGGGTTAAGAAGTTCCAGATGTGGCCCGAAAGACTCAAAACCGGCCAGATTCGCCTAGGGCTGGTTGAGATCGAGGACACCGATGTGGTTCGGGCCACGTTGGTTGGTATGATCCCCCTGGTGACCGGAGTGGCTATCATCGCCCTGATCGGCAGCACGCGCTTCGATATTGAGGTGCTTCTGCAATCGCTGGCCACCGGTCACATTCCCACCATGCTGGCCGGGATCGGCCAATTCACCTCGGCGCCAGACTTCTGGCTATGGGTCTACTTGGTATTCGCCATCGCCAACGCGATGATGCCGGAGGAACATGATCGCATTAGTTGGTGGTTGCTATTCGGGGTACTGGCCGCGCTGCTGATCTTCCTCTCCATTCTTGACCTGGGGATTCTGATCCAGGCTGGGCTGGAAGGGCCGTTTGCGGCAGTGGGCCGGTGGCTCAGCCTGGCACTGCTGATATCGTTGGTGCTCGATCTGCTGGCAATGGGTCTCATCGCTCTCCTCGAAGCGTTCTTCAGCCGCGCATTGCGCCGGGAACCGGATGCCAGCCAGCCTTGATAGGTGGGGGTGAGTCCTACTTGCTTCTCCCGGATGAGGTGTGCCTCTGCGACAACCAGATGAACCCCACCAGACTCAGCGCCCCCATCAGCAGCAGCGCGATCAGCTTGTATAGGCGGGATGGGATCGCCAGCGCCAGCCCGCCGAAGGCTGCGCAGAATACGTAGTACCCCACCACGATCTGTCGCTGGGACAATCCCAGGTCAAGCAGTCGGAAGTGCAAATGGCCCCGGTCACCGATGATCGGATTCTGACCGTGAGCCAGCCGGTTGACGATCTGCCATACCACATCCAGCAGGGGTAACCCCATCACCAGCAGAATGGCTGCCATCTTTGCCCCGCCGATGATGCTTAGTACGCCCAGCACGAAGCCGATGAAGTAGGCTCCCGATCCCAGGAAAACACGAGCCGGAGCAAAGTTATAGGGCAGGAACCCCAGCGTCGCGCCAAGCAGGGCGAGAGGCAGTAATGCCACGCTGTGCTGAGGTGGGTCGAGCCGGAAGGCCGCATTGACAAACAGTACCCCACAGGCAATGGCTGCCACGCCCGCTGCCAGCCCATCCAAGCCATCCAGCCAGTTGACGGTATTCATCATCAGGCCAAGCCAGAACAAGGTGACAGTGACCGTAATCAGATAGGGAAAATCCGGGGTCTGCTGGCCGGTCAACGGGTTGTTGACGTACTCGATCAAGATCAGGAAAGTGATGGCAACGCCAGCAGAGACGATCTGGGCAAGATATTGCGGCAGCGGTGGCAGCTCCTTCCAATCATCTATCAGGCCCACAACGAAGATCAGCGTGCCGCCCAGCAGTAGCCCGGCCAGCCGGAAAATCTCTTTATCGTCGAAGCGAGGAACTTGCAAAGCTGCCGGAAAGCGCTGCCCCAGTCCCAGCGGCCCGACGATCAGTAATTGGGAGGCTAACACCGCACCTACAAAAGCCAGATAGACCGCCATTCCGCCCAGCCGCGAGACCGTCTCCGGGTGGCGACGGCGTCCACCAGGGTGCGCAACAATCCCCAGTCGTCCGCCTAGCCACCGTGCCAGGGGTGTTAGGCCCAGGGCAAGAGCAAATGCGATCCCAAACACCAGGGCGAAGGCCCCGTAAGGAACGGACAAGTGGCTATCCTGTGCCGAACTGCCGGTCACCTGCGTCACCCAGGCCCGGAACGATAAATCCGACCTCGTTCAGACGCTCATCAATGGCCGCCACATGGATTGGCACGTCCGGGTGGTCACGGCGCATCACGGACAGACCCTCTGGTGCAGCAATCAGCCCAACAAATTTGATCCGCCGCGCGCCCCATCCCTTGAGCAGTTTGGCGGTAGCCGAGGCTGATCCCCCCGTAGCCAGCATCGGGTCGAGTATCAGACACACCTGCACACGCGGGTCAATGGGCAGCTTGTTGTAGTATTCGACTGGGCGCAGAGTGCGCTCATCTCGATACAAACCAATATGCCATACCTCTGCGCCGGGCATCATCTCCCATACGCCGTTGACCATCCCCAGTCCCGCCCGCAGGATAGGCACCAGCCCAATCCGCTCCTGAAGTTCATAGCCCTGCATCTTGGCAAGTGGGGTTTCAACAGTAACCGTGTCCAGTGCCAGGTCACGGGTGGCTTCGTAGGTGAGCAGGATAGCCAGTTCGCGCACGAGCTGGCGGAACTTGGTCGAATCGGTAGAAACGTCGCGCAGGAGGGTTAACTTGTGCTTGACGAGGGGGTGATCGGAGACGAACACACCTTCCACGGGAGGCGCTCCTTTTGAGGTCGGGTCTTAAGGCCAGCGCGATTGTACGGCGCAGTAGTGATTGTGGCAAACCATGCTTTCCCCTCCGAGAAAACTGCTGCCGTACCCTAAGGCAATCAGAATTGTTTTAGAACGTAGTCCACACCTGCTGAGAAGTATTCATCTGCTGACCTCGCACCGGGAGAGACGTATGCGCCGCTTCAAGTTTATCCTTAACCCGCAGGCGGACCGAGGCCACACGGCTCGGATCATGGGTACTCTGGAGCAGCTTGTCGTGAATCAGGCTCAAGAATTGGGAAATGGTCAGGTTGAGCTTTTGTGGGTCGAGACCGAGCGCCCCCTGCACGCCACGAGCCTCGCCCAGCGGGCTGCCGAAGAAGGCTACGATATAGTGGTGGCCGTGGGGGGTGATGGCACAGTGCATGAGGTTGTCAATGGTCTAATGAAGATCGACACGGATCGGCGCCCTATCTTGGGAATTCTGCCTGTTGGCTCTGGCAACGACTTCGCTTATAACGTGGGTGTGCCCGCCAGGGTTGGGGAAGCTATACGCTGCCTGTTCGCGGATAACGTTCGCACCGTGGACGTAGCCACCATCACCGATGGCACAGGCCGTACCGAATACTGGGATAACACCGTTGGCATTGGCTTCAGTGGTGCGGTGAACATCGCCGTGCGCAGCATCAAGAGATTGCGAGGGTTCCCACTCTATCTGGTAGGGGTGCTCCAGACCATCCTGCTCAAACCACCCGCATTAAAAGCCCTTTTGGCTAGGGAGGGCAGACCTGACGAGGAGCGCTGGGTCAGTATGATCAGCCTGTGTAACGGACCGCGCGAGGGCGGCGGCTTCCCGGTCGCACCTGGTGCGAGGATGGACGATGGCCTGCTTACCTATATGGTCATGAATCGGCTGAGCCGCCTGCAGATGCTGTACTTCCTGCCCATCGTGATGGGTGCCAAACACCTCAACTACCCTCAATATTTCGAGCAAGGCACGACGATGCACTTCCGCATTCAGGCCGACCAAGCGTTGGCAATCCATGCCGACGGTGAGGTGTTTGGCTCCTGGGAGGCGAACATTCGGCAGGTTGAGGTTGCGGTCGTGCCTGCTGCCCTTCGTGTGCTATGCTGCAAGGACCTGCAGTTGGGTTAGTTCTGTTACCGCTCCTTGGGGTAATCCTCATATAGTTGCTCTGGGCCATTTTTTGTCGCTTGGGCTGTCAATGAGTGCCTATGCCCCCTTGCGCGTTACCTCGCGGGGACTATAATCTTGCCACCTTCGCGGAAACCGATCCGCAAAGGCTTGCCTTTGCGCGGTAGTTAGGATATAGTTTCGCGCCGAAAGCCGGGGGAAACGGGGCCGCCTGAAATTATGCCGGGTTGATGTAGCCAGGACATTCTAGCTTGTGCAATCCCCGGGTAGGACCGACCGCACATGGAGGATAGGTTAGGTCGGACGGCGCGCTGCCGGATTGCGGTTTAGGTAGCTTGTAACCCCAGGAGGCCGTCCAGGCAGGTGACAACCAGAAACCCGAAACAACTGAATGCGCTTGGGCTGTGCTGGCGGCAGCCTCACACCAGTGCAGCGATTCCATATGAAGTGGAGAAGATGAGATGATCAACTGGCTTGAAGATAAACTTCAGCAGCCCCGCTCACTTGGTCCTCTCGATGAAGATGAAGACGATTGGGACGACGAAGAGGACTTCGAGGATCTGGATGACGAAGAGTATGATGACGATTGGGAGTACGACGACGAAGAGGAGGAGTGGGGAGAGGATGATGAGTGGGATGACGACGACTGGGATGACGAGGACGAAGACTTCTAGCCATGCCCCATTTATGAGAGAACACGCAGAGGCCTGATTGAGTTCTAGTAATTCCACTGTCTCTGTCGAAACATTCTTCACAGGATGCCCTGGCTGACCAGTATCATAGCTGGCGCATGGGCCAAGAGCCGCCTGCGCCCAACCAACCCAAGTACCCTGCGCGAGGTTGGGTGGTTGAGCGCACGCTGGCTTGGCTATCCAAGCGCCGCGCCATTCTGGTGCGCTACGACTAAAAGCCGGAAAACTACCCGGGCCTCTTGCAGTTCGCCTGCACTTTGCTCTGGCATCGCCGACCCGTAGTTGAATCTGATACGACCTGAGTTTTGAGATAGTTTCTAAATAGCCCGTGTGGGCAGGAGTGAAGCCTGCCCACACGGAAAGCCCTGCTAGTTGGGAAGGTTCGTTTGCTTACTCGGGGTTAAACCACTTGGTATTGATTTCTTCCAGTGTCCCATCAGCGGCCATTGCATTCAGGGCAGCATTGAAGGGCGCGATCAGGTCGCTACCGGGTGGGAAGACAAGCGCTAATTGCTCGTCTGAGGTAATGCCAGGCTCGATGGTCTTGAGCTGGCCTGGGTTCTCGTTCATGAAGCCGATGGCCGCAATAGCATCGATCACGACAGCATCCGCATCGCCCGAGAGAACGGCCTGCACCGCCAGGCCGAAATCCTCAAAACTCTGGACACGGTCCACCCCCACGAACTCGTGAGCGATGATCTCGTTGGTCGTGCCGAGTTGGGTGGCTGCAATAAGGCTGGCATCAGCCTGGAACTCGTCTGGAGTGGAGAAGCGCTCCTCATCGCCGCGGACGAGCAGAACCTGGCCGTATCGGACGTAGGCGCACGAGAAGTCCACCGTCTCGTCCCGTTCGGCGGTATAGGTCACGCCGTCAAAGAGCACGTCGTATTCGCCAGCAGCCATCGCTGGGAAGATACCATCCCAGGCTGCTTCGGTGAAGACGGGGTTGCAGTTCAACCGAGCGCAGATTTCCCGCCCAGTGTCGTAGTCCCAGCCTTTCCCTTCGTTGGTGGCCTCGTCAATCATGTTGAAGGGCGGATAAGCATTCTCCACAGCGATAATCACATCGCGCCCACCGAGGTCGGGCAATTCGCCAGCAGCTTCATCGCCGCACATAGGGATGCCTGCCGCTGCTTCCTCGGTTGCTTCCGGTGCTTCGCCTGTGCCGGCTGCCCCACCGCAGGCGGTCACGATTAGGGCGACGATCACAAACGTGACCGGTGCTAGAAACCGATACTTCCTCATCATCTTGCTCCTTCTCCTTTTTGTGATTATGCATTGTCCATCCCGTCTGTGCGTCCAGCGTAAACCAGACAGCGCACCCAGATGGCCCTTTGGCTGCGCCGATCGCATCGGGAGGATGGTTGAATTCCAGTATAGGGGAACCCCCTAGCCTTGTCAATCACCGAAAAAGCTGGTAACTTTCGTGTGGATTGTGGGTTGATCCAGCGGGGAGAGTTGTGGCGATCCAAGCAGGGGAACCTCCCTGCTTTACGCTTATCTTAGCTCTGAGGAGCCAGGCCGATGACCACTGACAGCAAAACCCACGCAGAGGCAGCCCTGGGCCAGCCCCGTGCTGACATCTTCAGCAAGGCGCATGAGTTTACCCGTGCCCGTGAGGCTATGGCGATTGGAATCTACCCATTCTTTACGCCCTTTGACGATTCGGAGGGAACCGTCGTTCGGTCCGGCGATCGCGAAATCCTGATGCTTGGCTCCAATAATTACCTGGGATTGACCACCCACCCCAAGGTACGCGAGGCGGCGATTGAGGCTGTTCGCCGCTATGGGACCAGTGTGACAGGTTCACGCTTTATGAATGGCACGCTCTCCCTTCACCGCGAACTGGAGCGGCGATTGGCTCAGTTTGTCGGTAAGCCATCCGCACTGGTCTTCAGCACCGGTTTCCAGACCAATCTGGGCACTATTTCTGCTATCGTTGGGCGTGGTGATATCGTCATCACCGACAAGGAGGATCACGCCAGCATCATTGATGGCTGCCGGCTGTCTTATGGAGAGATGCGGCGCTTCAAACACAGCGATATGGACGATCTTGAGCGGGTCTTGAGCCAGATCCCGGAAAGCACGGCCAAGCTGGTCATCGTGGATGGTGTGTACAGCATGGGCGGCGATATCGCCCCCCTGCCAGAACTGGTGCGCGTATGCAGGAAGTATGGCGCCCGTCTCCTGGTAGACGATGCCCACAGTATGGGGGTGCTTGGCAACGGTCGCGGCACGGCAGCTCACTTCGGTCTGACTGAGGAAATTGACCTTATTACGGGCACGTTCAGCAAGTCATTTGCTTCGATAGGCGGGTTTGTGGCTGGCGACGATCAGGTGGTGCACTACATCCAGCACTTTGCGCGTGCGCTGATCTTCAGCGCGGCGCTGCCAGCGCCCAATGTGGCTACCGTACTAGCCGCCCTTGACATCATTGAGAATGAGCCGGAGCATGTCCAGCGCCTGTGGGACAATACTAGCTATATGAAGCAACATATCAAGGCGCTAGGCTTTGAGATCGGCGACAGCCAGACACCGATCATCCCGATTATCGTTCGTGATGAGGGTCTGACACTGATCTTCTGGAAGCAGCTCTTCGAGGCAGGGTTGTATACTAACGCGGTGATACCACCCGGTGTGCCCCCCAATATGTCATTGCTTCGCACCAGCTATATGGCAACCCACACTCGCCAACAGCTTGATCGGGCGCTGGAGATTCTCGACAAGGTTGGCCATGCTGTCGGCATACTTAGCTAGAGGTCGTTCCGTGCCCAGACACGACCGGGGTTGCCGCCCCGGTCATTTGATTCTGTCCGTTGCCATAACTATCCCTCGCTGGTCGGCGTCACACTTGGTGCAGGTGTGGTCGGCGCTGGGGGAGTAGCGGTTGGCTCAGCGGTGGGCGTGGGGCTGGGAGTCTCCGTCGGATTTTGGACGTAGAAGGTGACACGCCTTTCTGAGCTATGCCCCACGTTGTCCACCACCACCACTCGGAGGGTCATTGGTCCATCACCGAAGGGGGCCAAATCCAGTTGCCCCAGCACGCCGTCATGCACAGGGGTGCTGGTTGCTGGTTGAAGCACCCCCCACCCCTCTGGATCGGGGCCTAGGCCGAAGTCAACGTAGTAGTGTGAGAAGTTATTGACATCTGCCGTTCCGCGCACGGTTAGGGTGCCGTTCTGCACGGAGTCCGGGGCTGGCTCGCTGATCACGATCTGGGGTAGCGGGGTATCCGGCCCACACGCTTCGGTTGGCAGAGGAACCTGTAACCGATCCGGCGGGATGCTGCGCTGGGTCAGCCACGCTTGCCCTTCAGGTGTGTTCAGCAGCCAATCTCGCTCAAAGGCGGCTAGGTCAATCAGCGGGCTGGGATCTGGCAGCACGATAAATAACTGCTTCTCAGCATCATTGGGGCAGAAGTCGTTGGCGATCAGGCCTGTGAAGGAGTTAACCAACACCTCACGGTATAGGCCCTGATCAGCCGCCGGGGGCTGCGTGTTAACCGAAAATAGCTCGGTGTACTGCTCGGAGTGCTCGATGCAGTATTGTGAGGGAAGCGCGCCGTCGTCTCGGCAGACTGTCTGGGGAAACACCAGTCCTGGTATCTGGGCGAACGACTGTGCTGGGTACCATTGCTGTGAGCCGTCCATGATGCCGCGCCAGATCGGCCCTGCCCCGGTGACACCCGAAACGTTGATCATGGGCGAGTTGTCGGTGTTGCCGACCCACACCCCGACTGCGATCTCGCTGGTGAAGCCCATCGTCCAGTTATCTCGAAAGTCGTTAGTCGTGCCTGTCTTCGCCCCTGCCGGGTATGGTGGGCTGAGCACGCTATCGCGTCCGAAGGCCGGAATGCGCGCCTCTTTATCTGATAGAATGTCTCGGATCAGGTAGGCATGTGCGGGATCGATCACCTGCCGCCCTTCAGGAACTTGGTAAGGATAGCCAGGCAGCACGCTGCCATCCCGCTCGATTCGTTCAATGGCGTAGGGCGGCCTGTACAGGCCCCCGTTGGCAATCGTGGCAAAGGCATTCGTCCATTCCAGCAGGTACACGTCTCCAGCCCCTAGCGTGAGTGAGAGGCCGAAGTGATTCGGGTTTTCAGGCCCACCTAGAGAGGTGATCCCCACGTCGTTGAGCGTGCGGAGCAGCTCTGGCACGCCTACATAATCCAGCGTCTGCACCGCCGGGACATTAAGCGAGTTGGCCAGCGCCGCCCGCACGCTGACAGGGCCGCGGAAGCGTCCGTCGTAGTTCACTGGCTCGTACACCCCGAAGCCGGGGATTTCGTACGCAATCGGCACATCCCAGATGACTGTGGCGGGTGTCCAGCCATGCCGAAACGCCGTCAGATAGGTAAACGGCTTGATCGATGAGCCGGGTTGCTGGGGTGTTAGAGCAATGTTCACCTGCCCATCTATTGCCTCATTGTTGAAGTCCCGGCTGCCCACCATGGCCAGGATAGCGCCTGTGTCGGGATCGATGATCACCACCGATGCGTTGTTGACATTGCGATCCACCAACCCCGACAGGGCAGCTTCAACTTGCTGTTGGGCCAGGTCTTGCAGGCGTGGGTCGAGCGTTGTGTACACGTCGAAGCCCGACGTATAGATGGCTGGGCCAATGGCAGGGTCGGCTTCCAGGAGTTGCTGCACATAGACAACCCAATGCGGGTAGCGTGCGATGATCTCCGGGGATTGGAATTCGCGCGCTGCGATGGCAGCCAGTTCTGGCTGTGCATCGATGATGTCCTGCTCACTGATGCATGGCAGTTGTACGTCGCTATTCCCGGTGTCGAGACATCGTGCTTCCAGCATCAGGGCCAGGACCTGTTGCTGCCGCTGGAGCGCCGCCTCCTTGTTGATCACCGGATCGTAAACCGCTGGCGCTTGAGGAAGCCCAGCAAGAAAGGAGGCTTCGGCCAGCGTCAGATCGCGGGCGCTCTTGCCAAAGTACGTCTGTGCTGCTGCCTCGATCCCATAGGCGAAGTTCCCATAGAAGGCTTGATTCAGATAAAGCTCAAGGATATCCCGTTTGCTGAAGCGCCTCCCAAGTTCGGCTGCCAGGAAGATTTCTTTGATCTTACGGGCATAAGTGCGCTCGTAGCGCTCTTCTTCGGGCAGCAGCAGGGCGCGTGTGATCTGCTGGGTGATCGTGCTTGCCCCAGAGACAACCTGACCCTCTCGGTAGTTCTGCACCACTGCACGGGCAATCGCGGGAATACTGAAGCCGGGGTTGGTGAAGAACTGACGCTCTTCGGTTGCTACTGTAGCAAAGATGACCCAGGGTGAGACTTCGTCAAGGGTGACATAGTCTCGGAAGCCGCCTTCAGGGTCATTGATCTCATACAGAACGTTACCCTCGCGGTCACGGATGCGCGTGGTTTCAAACTGCAGCGCACGCGCCTGCAGGTCGCTGATGTCGTTGATCCCCCGGAAGGACGGCGCTGTCACCTGCGCATAGTACATTGCCGCTCCACCGCTTGTCAGCATCAGGGCTACCATACCGCCGATCAGGGCCAGTACAGCCGTCCGCACCACGCATCCCCAGTTTAGACGTAGGTTTCTCGCCCGTCGCCTGCGGCGTGGGGCATGGTGTTCTGCCGCGTAAGTCGGCTGCGCCACTTGACGGGCGCGCACCGGGGATGGGGACAGAGGATAAGTAGGGCGTGCTGATGCAGGTGGGGATGGGGGCGTGGGGGGCCGCTCATAGCCGTGTGGCCGAGTGGGTGGCGCAGGTCGCTGGATCGGCTCGTCGCTATACGAGCTTCGCCCGGCCTGAGTTGCGTCTGGATCAACGCGGGGAGCGCGTCGGGGCAGAGGCATCCCGTCACGGTCTACACGCACTGCCTCGGCTCCGCCCTCTGGGGGCGGCTGGTAACGTCGGTGAGGCTGCTGGCCCTGAGGTTGCCCGCCTGGCCCCTGGTCGAGGTAGTCAGGCACAGGAGGTTCCGATGATAGTGCCCCCTGGGAATCGGTGGGATGGGGAAAGGGCGGACGTGGGCGCCTGCTTTGCCTGGACTGGGTAGGCGTTTGCTGTCCCGAGGGGGTATCCTGCGCTGTCTCTCTGGTCACGCGCGGAATGCCTTCTGGGGGCGTATCCTGACCAGTCGGTGTATCTCCTGATTGGCGTGGCGGCTCCGGGATGACCGGCTGGGTCACCCCATAGTCGTAGTCGTGGCTGGGCAGAGGTGCACCCTGCTGCTCGATCTCGCTCCAACGGTGTGCTTCCTTCTCAGCCTGATCCTTCGCGCCCATCATCCGATCAAGGCGGCTCGGCTGACCCCGGGTTTTTGGGTCCTCATCTTCCGGATCGCTGTCGGGTGGTAAATGGCTGGGTGGCTGACTCATCAGCAGATTCCTTAACTATCAGGCGTTCTATCCCCTAACTATAGTCACATAGCGGTGGGGAAACAAGGCGCGCCATCCCGCTAAGTGGTTCGTCCGATAAATGATGTCAGTCAAGCAGCTTTGTGCCAATAGTAGGGATGCCGATGACCATTCCAGACAGGATGTTCCTTGGGCAATCGCGCTGAGGAGTTCGTCAGCTATCTGGAAGCGTCGTCCCTGAAGCACCAGCGAGCGCAGAGTTTGGAAGTGGAGTTTTTGACGGGACCCAATCCGTATGGTAGATTCTTTACCTCACCAGGGGGCGTGGTGTAGCGGTTAACACGCCGGCCTGTCAAGCCGGAGACCGCGGGTTCGAATCCCGTCGCTCCCGTATTGGGCACGGAAACTGAGAAGCCTTCCGTGCCCTTTCTGTTGACTCTGAGACCGCGGTTAACACCTCATTGGGGGCTGATTCGGGCACCTCGAGGATGATGCCGAAGTCAGGGTGCAGCGCGACCGCAATCACCCTGTCATCGTATACAAACACCCGGTCGACGATGTTGCTGCCGTGCCTCTTCGGGGTTGTCCACTTCCGCGCACTGCTTCCAGTACGACCGGAAGTGGGTAATGAGATCAGCCGCTTCTTCCAGCCTATCATAATCCAAAGGCCGCATCGATGCAATCTCGCGCTCCAACTGACTGGTGCGCGCCAGGTACTCTTCCGGCAGCAGCCTGCCGTGCTCCCAGCTGAACTGCACGCGGCGCTGCTGCTCCTCAAGCTCAGCCAGCTGCTCAAGCACCTGCTGGTTGGAAGGTCTGCTGCGCACCAGCGCATCAATGCGTTCTCTGGCATCACCAGGCACATTGAGGCGGGAGATCATCTCGACAACCATGTCGAGCACCCGCTCCTCATAGACAATGCCCTGCTCACAATCACCATAGCCCCGGTCGCGGGCGATGCAGCGATAGATGGCGGCATTCTTGGTGTCCTGCCACTGGATGCGCATCTTGCCGTAGTTGGGGTCGGCCAGGTTGCCATCCCCGCGCGCAATGCAGTGCCCGCAGAACACGCGGTCAGGCAGGATGTAGGTATGGGACTGGCTCGTCGTTTTGTGCGTGCAGGCGAGCCGCTCGCGGACTGCCTGGCAGGCCCAGAACAGCTCGTCGCTGATGATGGCTTCGTACCTGCCCTCGCACCGCTCGATGTGGTTGCGGCGCGATTTACGGCGCTGCCCGAGCGACGCGCCCGCATAGACTGTTTCTGAATACCCCACACGCCCGGTGTAGGTCTGGTTCTGGAGCAGGTCGCGCACCATCTCCTTACCGATGGGCTTCCCGCTTTCGCAGAAGTGGCGGATGGCAGGCTGCTCATTGAGCCATTCGGCGATGGTGCGGTCGCTGTGGGCGCCAGTGGCATAGCGCTCAAACGCCTCGACGACGATTGGCGCAATCTCCGGATCGACGTGCAGACCGGCAGGCCGCTCCGGCGTGGCCTGCGCCCAGGTGACCAGGATGTAACCGAGTGGAGGAACACTGCCGTTGAACTCGCCCCGCAGAGCGCGAGCGTGCTTGGCGCGGCGGGTGTCGCTCGACAGGTTGTGTGAGTAGAAAGCAGCGAATACGGCAATCATCTGCTCAACCAGCGCGCCGTAGGGCGAGTCATCATCATCCTGGCTGACGCCTTCGACGCAGAACAGCTTCAGCCCGCACTGGTGACTCAGGAGCGCCTTGATCATCTGCCGGGCGGGCCGAGCAGGCACAGACCGCACGCCTGGTCTTCGACGCCGAGCGCGTCGCGCTGGCGCTGGGGGTTGCGCAGCTTGTTGGCCCATTCGCGCAGCCCGCCGCCCTCGCGGAGCTGGGTGTGAACGGCCAGGGTCGCCAGCCCGCCGCCCACCAGCAGCACCCCGGTTGCGGCGAGCAGACGCCGCGGGTCGTAGCCGGGCGTGCCGAGGAGCAGGTCGACGAGGGAACCGCGCTGGGTCGCGGCGGCACGTGCCAGCGCCAGGCGCCCGCCGAGCAGGAGCAGCAGGTGTATGGCAGCCAGCGCGACGACCAGCAGCGTGAGGGCGGTCAGCCGCCGCGCGCGGGCAACCTGCTGGCTGGGCTGGCCGAGCAGATAGGCGGCCAGCGGCGGCAGGGTCAGCCCGGCAGCGAGCAGAGGCGCGGTCACGCACAGCGCCGCCTGTGCGCAGTAGGTGGAGAACAGCCAGACCAGCACCGCTCAGCCTTCGCCGATATCCTTGTTGCGCTGCCGCCTGCCGAGCAGGGCGGCCCGTCCCGCCAGGGTGCGCTGCTGGCGGTCGCCGGGGGACGCCTCGGTATCCCGCGCGAGCAGGCTGCGTGGCTATGATTCGCCTGCGCCCGCGTCGATGGCGCTGACCAGCGCCGCCAGCGCGGCGGTCTCGCCACCCTGGGGCGGATCCGGCTCGCCGGGCTGGGCGAGGGGTAGCCGTTGGCCCAGGGCCGCCGTGGCCTGTTCGGCCTGCACGGCCTGGGCGATGCCCTGCAGGCGGCGCTTCTCGCGGATGAGGTAGACCCCCCACCAGCGGTAGCGCTCGGCGACGGCCAGCTCGTGGTCGATGTGGGCGTCAAGCGTGTTGGTTCGTAGCGTCACGGTGTTCTCTCCTGAGAATAGTGAAAAGTTGAAAGTCAAAAGTAGAAAGCCACCGGGAGTGGATAAGAGTCCGGGTACAGGTAAAATGGGGACATGATCAGATGTCCCCATTGTCAAAGTACAGAGGGGCAGGTGAAGGTCAGGCGCAACCCATCGGGCAGCCAGCGGTACTTGTGCCGGAGGTGTGGGCGGAAGTACACGCCGGAACCGAGGCGGCAGGGGTATGACGAGGCCACCCGACGCAAGGCCATCGAGATGGATGTAGACGGGCTGAACTTCCGGCGGATCGGGCGGATACGGGGGTAGCCCACCGGTCAGTCATCAACTGGGTGAATGTATATGCAGCCAGCCTGCCGGATGAGCCGCCAGTGCCGGGTGAGGCCCAGGATGTGCGTGAGCTGGATGAGCTGCTCACCTTTGTAGGGAACAAAAAAAAACGAAGTCTACATCGTCACCCAGGTAGACCGTGCCACTCACTGCATTGTCGGCTGGGAGGTGGTCGTCGAGCGAACGTATGAGACCCTGCAGCCCATCCTTGACCGCTCGCCGCAGGCTCAGCGCTATTACTCCGACGACCTTTCGGTCTATGCTGCGCTGGTCTACTACCCCGGCCACCCTCTCACCGCCCCTGGCAAGACCCAGACCTATTCGGTCGAAGCCGATAACTCGGTGCTATGCCATTACCTTGCCCGCCTCGCCCGCCGCTCGCGCTGTTTCTCGCGCTGCCTGCGTGCCCTGTGGACCGCCATCAAGCTCTTCGTCTTCGCCTGGAACCGCCGCCAGATGTACAAGCGTCGCTACCCGACCTACCCTGCCCCTATCCAAGATTTCGTATACCCGTGATGTTATCCACTCCCAAGCCACCAACAAGGTTTGCAGCCCGGTGGTGAGCGTCAGCTCATGCGCAACTCCTTGTGCGTAGGGCGTATGGCAGACGAGAAAGCTCTGAGCGATAGGCCATCCACGCCGGTCATGAACTCCCATAACGCTGCAGCTCGGCGATGATCTTACGGTGCTGGGCGGTGTAGGGGGCGAAGGCCGGGTCGTGGGCGAAGACGTCCTCCCCGCCGCGCTGGGCGAAGATGACCCGGATCGGGCAGTTCTCGAATAGGAGCCGCGCCTGCGGGTCGGCGACAAAGACCCGCATCTGCTGGTCGATGACGATGACCTTCTTGCGGCGGGTGCGTAAGGTCTTGACCGCGTTGATGAGAAACCGGAGCAGCGAGGGGTGGCGCATCATGCGGCAGACCTCGTCGACGGCGATGACGCGCGGCGAGTCGTTGGAGAGGGCAGTGCGCATCAGCGCGGCCAGCACCTGGGCGTAGGCGATAGCCACCAGCACCTTATCCTCCTCCATCTCGTGGAAGGTAAAGATGCGCGGTTGCTCCTCCCCGGCGATGCTGAAGTCGACGCTGGTGTGGCCGTTGAGGAAGTGGCCGTAGGGGCCGGAGCCGATCGCCAGCCCGGCGATCTCTTCCGCGAACTCACGGGCCATCTCCCGCACGCGCGGCGTGGAGAGGGTATCTACCACGTCTTCAATCAGTGGGGCCTCAGCGGGGGTCATCCTCGTCAGATCCTTGCCTTGATAATGCCGGTAGAGCGCCTGCGAGAGCAGCGCGGCCTGGATGTTGCTGGATGGGTCGCCGCCCAACGGCCTCTGCAAGAAGGTCTCGTACAGGCGGATGACGTGGGCGATCTGCTCGCCGATGCGGGGATAGACCGGGTCGTGCGGGTTGAGGCAGGTGCGGCGGGCGCTCAAGGAGTAGGCCGCGATGTGGAAGGCCGCGTCGAGCAGGCGGCCATGGCCCATCGGCTCGAGCAGGTCGAAGGGGATGCCGTAGTGAGCCAGCGAGCGCGCCAGGTAGCAGTTGAGCGCGAAGGTCTTGCCGGAGCCGGTGGCGCCGACCCACAGCTCGTGCACGGCCTTCTTGCCCGCGCTCGTCTCCCAGTCGTCGTAGATGTAGGGCCAGCCGCCGCCCGCGCTCATGCCGCGGATGATGCCGGGGCGCGGGGCGAGCTTGCGGATGCCCAGAAAGCCCAGCGTGAGCGCGAGGGCGGGCGAGGTCATCGGCCACAGGCTGGGCCGGGCGTCGAGCCGCCCGGTGGCTTGGGTCGAGAAGTAACGCGCGGTGGTGACCTGCTCGCTGCCGAGCGCGACCCGCAGGCCCAGGAAGGGCTTCAGGCGTTGGCGGACCTCCTCAACGCGCGCTTTGAGCGTCGCCAGGTCGTCCGCCGCGACCGCGACCTTGAGCTGCACGTCGTGCAACGCCTGCCCGGCGTGCAGCTCGGCCAGTGCGGCCTGGCAGTCGGCGATCTGGAGCTGGCTGGCGGTGTCGAGCGCGCGGGTGGTGGCGAGGTGGGCCTGCATGGCGGTGATAACGCCTTCCAGTTTGGCGACCGCCTCGTGCGGCTGCCAGGTTTTGGGGATGTCCACCGCGAGCGCGAGCGGGAAGCTCAGCGCGAACAGCAGCGCCAGTGGCCTGAAGAAGGTCCACTCAACGCTCTTGAAGGAGTACGTGCCGAGCAGACTGACCAGCGGGCGTCCACTCGGTCTGCCAACCGGCTCCAGGTGCCAGAGGGGAGAGGCCTTGATGCGGTACTCACCGCGCACCAGGGGCGGCCAGGGGGCCTTCCAGCAGCTTCACACCGAGTGAGGCGCTGGCGGCCATGCCAAGCGAGGCCGCGCTCGATGCCTCCTCCGCCCACAGTGCCAACCCGCACAGCGCCTGCTGGAAGTCGCCCGCGCGCTCCAGCTCCTCGTACCACTGGCAGTACTCCATCAGGGTGCTGGTGCGCCAGGGGTTGGCCGTGCGGGCCGCCTCCCCAACCGTCCAGTCGATGAGCGGGCGCAGGCTGGTGGGCATGTGCCAGGTGACCAGGCGGGCCGGGCCATCCAGGGCACCCAGGAAGGCGGCGAAGCGGCTCTGCAGGGCCAGCAGCGCGCCCTCGTCGTTGTACAGGAACAGGTCGAAGGGTTCGATCAGGAAGCTGGCCGGCTTGAGCCGCCGGGAAATCGACACCGCTGCAGCGCCGGGCAGGGGGAGCGGGGTCGGCATCAGGTCGCCCCCTGCTGGAAGGGGTTCTCCGCCGCCGCCAATCCCTCGCGTCCGGCGTCGGCGAAGCGCCCCAGATACTCCCACCCGGCGTCGAGCGGGTCGTCCAGCCCCGTGTCCTCCCACGGCGCGTGGTACACCGCGTCGGCGTGCAGCAGCCCCTCGTCCGGCGTGACCTGCATGATCTGACCGGCCAGCGCGAGTGCGCCCTGGGTGTGGTGCAGTCCGGCTGCGGTTGCCAGCCCGCGCAGGGTGCGCAGGGCGAAGACCAGCAGCGGCATCCCTTCGACTGGATGGGTGATGAGCAGCGCCAGGCCGAGCACCAGCGCCGCGCTCAGGCAGGAAGGGATGAAACCGGCGACCCGTCCGCCGATCATGGCGACCAGGCCGCCCACGCCGCCGGCTAGCAGCAGGCGCTTGAACGAGACCGACCCCAGCCCTTTCTCACTGCGTTCGGTGATCTTGGATCGCTGCCAGGCTGTCATAGCAGGTGGTTCCTCATCAATCCATGCAGGCAGGGCGGGAGGGCGTCCTGCCTGTCCAGCCGGAGAACGCCGATCCGCCTCCTGCTTGGCTACGTGCCGAGAATGGCGGCCACGCCGCCGCCGGAGGCGACGACCAGGAAGATCAGGCCCAGGGTCACGTCGTTAAACGCTTTGGGGTGGTCTTGCTTCCACTGCGCGATCAGCGGCAGGGATGACCCAACGTACATCAGCCCCAGGCCGAGCACCCCGATCACCGCGAACGATCCGGCGACGGCCAGCATCGTTGTCTCGAGGTTCTGAATGAAGTTCTGAATAGCGTCCAATCCTCTCCTCTCCTTTCCGTAAGCTGAATGGTCTACATAGGTGAGGTAGCGGGGGCGCCGCACGCCGCCCGCTCAGGTCACATCAAGCCCTGCCATCACCCCCTTTCAGACCCTCTCGAAAAAACGAATGAACAGGCAGCGCTCATCGCAACACCGCGATGAACTGATAAGCGCCGATCCGCAGCCCGACGAACGGGTCGCCGTTCCACTCAAAGCGCAGCTCAACGTCCACCGCCTCGCCACGCGAGATGCTGAGCGGCAGGCTGCCGTTGTTGACAGGCACTGTCAGGCCGACCGGGAAGGCGTCTTCGAGCACGCCTGGCGAGAAGATGGCGAACACGTCAGCGGCCAGCACCGTGATGGCGCGCTGGTGTGGGTTAAACAGCCGCGCCAGCACCACCAGATCGCCGGGATCGGCCTGCACGCCCTCGGTCCGCATCGCCAGGATGGCGACATCCAGCACAGTGGCGTTCAGCGTGCCGGGCAGCGCATCGCTCAGGCCAAAGTCGACGCTCGCCTCGCCCGCCGCCACATGCAGCACCGGCGCGTCGAGGTCGCGCGGTGTCAGGAAGGCGAGGGTGGCGCGGTAGACCTGCCCCGCGCCAAGCGTCAGCGGCTGGTAGGACGGGTAACGCAGCAGCGTGCTGTCGGCGGCCACCGGCGCGTAGCGCGTCCCGGCGCTGTCGAGCAGTTCAACAAGCAGCCCGCCGGTGCTGGTCTCGCCGTGCGCCTCGATGTTCAGATCGACCAGCAGGTACAGCGGGGCGGCGCCTTCGACCGGCGGCGTCCGTGGCTCGCCGGGGACTGACCCGAAGCTGCCCTCAACCAGGAACAGCCCACCCAGCGGGCCCAGCATGCGGTTGGACAGTGCGCCCTCGTAGAAGCCCTGCGCCGCTCCCTTGAGCGCACTGTCGTCGGGCAGGATGAAGCTGCCCAACGCGGCGCTGGAGTACAGGCTGTCCATGCCGGACAGCGCGCTGCCGGCGACCTGGGCCAGGCTCGCGCCGGCCCCAGCGGCGATGGCCGCGCCCGCCCCGGCGGTGGCGACGGTCAGCGCCAGCCCCGCCGCGCCGGAAGCTGCCGCGGCCCCGGTCCTCGGCGGCGTCGATGGGGATCGTGCCCGGCGTGATGAGATGGGCATGCACCATCTGCTCGCCATCCGCCGCGCGGCGCTTGTCGTGGATCACGTAGCTGTACTCAGCCTGGCCCCAACCGTTGTCGCTGTACCACCGCTCGACCATCCGCTCGGTGACGTTGCGGACTACGTCGAAGCGCCATTCTTCGGGGACGTGCTTCATCAACTCCGGGTCGGGGGAGATCACCCAGGTGCGAGCCAGCGTCCGCCTGCCCTGCCAGTCGAAGGCGCGGCTGGCGATCTGCTTGTAGGTCTCGCCCATCCCCCGATCTACCCACTTCCGGTCGCGGTGCTGCGGGGCGATGTAATCGCTCAGGCCATCCAGGTAGCGATGCTCCCCTCCCAGAAAGGCCTCGCGCCGCACCGGCCCATCACGGTATTGGAGATACTTGCACAGGTCGCGCAGCCCCTTGACCTGGCCGCGCTTCTTGAACCCCAGACTGGTGATGATGATCGGCTTGGGCATCAGCCTGCCCTGTCCTTCTGGCGCTGCTCTTCAAGTTCGGCGTCATCGGTGGCGGCCTCAACGCGCATCCTGACCTTCCAGCCGCTCTCGACGAGTCGTTCCTCGGCGATCTTGAGGATGCCGCTGGCCGTGAAGGTCCTGGCCGACTGCTCGTCCATCTCGACGGTGCTGCGGATGAGGAGCGACAGCATCTCGGCCAGCAGGAGGGTGATGAGAGTCAGGTGCCAGCCCAGTTCACGGCGCAGCAGGCGCACCTCATCGCGGAACACGCCGGTGAAGTAGCGGCGGCTGCCGGTGATCTGGCCTTTGTCATCCAGATACAGGCGGATCGCGTTGCGGATCTCCTCGCCGATGCGCCGCTCGGTCCCGGCCAGCCGGCGGAGGTTGGCCACCATCGGGCCGGTCATGCGGACGGTGACGCGCTGGGATTTGCGTGCCAGGTCTGATTTCGCCATGCCCCGATCATGACCGCCTGGCAGGGCGGAATCACCCCGCTGTTCCACAGGTTTCTGTGGCGGCTGTCAGACACCCGAAAGCCTCACAGCTCAGGCTCTGGCGGCGGGATGTCGTCGGTCAGCAGGTCGTTGGATGACACACAGAAGGCTGAAACAGCAGGGGCCCGCGGCGGAGAGTCGTCGCGCGCTATATCTTGCGACCCTGCGCCAGCGACGCACGTTGCGGCGGCGGCGATGCGGAGCATCGCTTGGCAGGCACGGTGGTCGAGCGCCCGGCTTTGAGCCGGGCGGGGCGCTGAAAAAAGGGCGGGCACGGCGGGAGCGGATCCAGGCCGTGCCCTATCTTGTGTATATGCCCGACGAACCTATTCGATCCGTGCGGACCAGACTAACCGGCGCTATCCTTCCGCCTTCGCCGCAGGCTGGAATCCGTAGACGCCAGCCACTTTTGGTTTTGAACGGCTTTGCCGCTCGCTGAAGGGAAAGAAGGGTATCGGGCCAACGACTACCCGCACACCATAGTTGTTGTTCCTGTTGTTCGGGTTGTTGTTGTTACGGTTGGCGCAGGCGGCATTGTTCTGATTGTTGTTGAACGCGCCCCCGCGCAGCACCTATCCGGCAGCCTGGCGGTGAAGCACCGCACCCCGATTATACAGCACTCTGCTTGATCCAGCCGCCCAGCAGCCGCCCGATCTCCTCGACCATCTTGCTGACGTGCTCGTACTGCCCGCTGTTCAGCCACTGCCATTGAAACGCCAGCCGCAGATACAGCCGCAGCGTGGTCAGGCAGCCATCAGCGTCGCGCAGATGCGCCAGCCGCCGCTCGCCACGATGGGCATTGGCATGGAATAATGCTTCCTGAAAATCCAGCGCGGCATCGCCAAGCCGCTGCACCACCAGGTAGCGCTGCGCCTTGGGGAACTTTTCGCAGTGAGGGAGCAGCCAGGTCAGCAGATCAAAGGTACGGGTAAGGATGACCATTTCTTCTGGCATCAGTTTTTCCTCTATCGTCACATGGGATAACCTGTGGCTGGCCTATCGAAAGGCGGCGAAGGGCAAGCGCGGCCATGCCCCCGCCGCCGGGTTCGAGCACCAGGTGGCCGATAAGCTGGTGGCGCTGCAAGACGAGCTGGCGCGGAAAACCTACCGCCCCGGCGCGTATGTGAACTTCCGCATCCACGAGCCGAAACAGCGCCTGATCAGCGCCGCGCCCTTCCGCGACCGGGTGGTGCATCACGCGCTGTGTAACCTGATTGAGCCAGTCTTTGACACACGCTTCTTCCCCGATAGCTATGCTAACCGCGTCGGCAAAGGCACGCACCGCGCCATTGACCGCCTACAAGTGTTCTCACGTCAGTACCGCTATGTGCTGCGGGCCGATATCGTGCAGCACTTCCCGTCGCTGGATCATGCTATCCTGCGGGCCGAGATCGCTCGTGTGATCGCCGATCCGGGTATCCTGTGGCTGATTGACCTGATCCTTGCCAGCGGCGCAGGCGTCCTCAGCGGCGAGTACACGATGGTGTACTTCCCCGGCGATGACCTGTTCGCGGCCAGCAGGCCGCGTGGCCTGCCCATCGGTAACCTGACCAGCCAGTTCTGGAGCAACGTGTACATGAACCCCCTCGACTGGTTCGTCCAGCGGGAACTGGGCTGCTGTAAGCAGCGCGGCGCTTACCTGCGCTATGTGGATGACTTCGCGCTGTTCAGCGACAGCAGGCGCGAACTGTGGGCCTGGAAGCAAGCCATCATCGAGCGGCTGGCACAGATGCGGCTGACCATCCATGAGACCGAGGCGCAGGTGACGCCCACTGAGATCGGCATCCCCTGGCTGGGCTTCATCGTGTATCCCGACCATCGCAGGCTCAAGCGGCGCAACGCCGTCAACTTCCGGCGGCGGCTGGAACACACCATTGACCTGTACGAAGCTGGCCAGATCACCTTCGCCGAGCTGGATGCCAGCGTGCAGGGCTGGATTAACCACGTGCGCTACGCCGATACCTGGGGCCTGCGCCGTCACATCTTCGAAAGCCACCCAGTGCGGCTGCACCCCGAGCCTGAAAAGCCGCCGCTGCCCCGCCGGGTGCGGCGCAAACGCTGCAAAAAGCGTAAAAATCGGCCCCGCTAGCGCGGGGATTCGGTGGGGGGCTTAACGACCTTCGGTCGTCGCCCCCCACACCCCCCAGGAGAAAAGAGCTACAGAGGTTCAGAGATCAGAGCGCCAGAGATCAGAGACGCAAGGATAGCGGGCCAACGACTACCCGCACACCATAGCGGTCGAACCTGACGCTCGGGGCGCCGTCGTCACGGCCGGCGCAGGCGGCGTAGCTCCGATGGTAGTCGAACGCGCCCCCGCGCAGCACCTTTGGCTGGCCATTCCCGAACCCATCCACCACCTGTGGGTCGCTGCGATCATTCAGGCACCATTCCCACAGGTTGCCCGCCACGTCCAGCGCGCCGCAGGCCGCCGCGCCGTGCGGGTACATGCCCACCGCCGTGCTGCGGTCGCCAATCCCGGCTTCAGTGGTGTTGGCGCGCGGGCGCTCATCCCAGTCACCCCAGGGATACTGCCGGGCCTCCGCACCGTTCTGCGCCATCCACTGCCACTCCCACTCGGTGGGCAGGCGGACCTGCCAGCCCTCACCCCTGGCCCCTCTCCCTGAGGGAGAGGGGAAAAGGGG
>Ga0129299_1000156_pt1 | contig 39097 bp, 40 predicted proteins | sample ConPoolayeCmetaG_FD_94477 | JGI IMG/M metagenome (GOLD analysis project Ga0129299, IMG submission 94477) | Hot spring microbial mat communities from California, USA to study Microbial Dark Matter (Phase II) - Cone Pool mat layer C metaG ...
ACTGTCTCCTGAACAAATTAGTGCAATTTATCAAAACAAGACAAATACGATTGTTTCGCAAGAGACAGTGTTCGGAGAAACCTGGCAATGCGAAGTTACTCCTAATGATGGAAAAGATGATGGAGAAACAAAGTACTCTAATAATCTTACAATTACTGCTGCACCGCCAGAAATAATTTATGTTTCTGAAATTGAAAATATTGACCCGATAGAAGCAAGTTCTACTCAAGTAATGTTTAATGTGACTATATATGATGCAGAAGGCTTTGCTAATATCAATTTTTCAAGCATAAGTGCAAATTTCACAAGGCTCGGAACAACAAGAATTGGAAGTTGCGCTAATACTGCAAATTACTCCTTGTACTACGCAAACTTTTCATGTTTAATTGATATGTGGTACTTTGACTCTCCTGGAATATGGAATATCAGTGTTTCTGCAAAGGACAATTCCGGCTTAACAGCATATAACACAACAACAAGCTTTCAGTATAATCAATTGCAGGCGATTGTCTTGTCGCCAAGCGTGATAACATGGCAAAGCATTATTTCTGGCTCATTTAACCAAACATCCGACAACGACCCTGCAATAATAAACAATACAGGAAATGCGAATCTCACAATTCAGATAAACGCGACAAATCTTCTTGGAGAAGATTATCCTGAAGAGATAATTTTTGCCGGAAACATTTCTGTCAGCACAAATACCGGAGGCTCTCCTCCTGCAGAGTGTTCTGGCACAACATTGTCGGCAGGTGGTTTTATTGATATCGCCAACGCAGTGCTTTCTCCAGGAAACCTGTCAGCAGGGCTTGGCAAACAAAATCTTTACTACTGCATAAAAGAAATCGGGGACATTTCCTCGCAGGTTTATTCCACAAGAGATTCCGGCTCGTGGACAGTCCGTGTTGTGCTTGCGTTAGTGGCGATACTGCCAAGAAAAAAGAAAAAGAAAGAGAACAAAGACAACCTGATAAAAGCAATTGGCCTGCTCGCAGACGAGCTTAAAGCAAGATACTCTCTAAACAAATTAGAAACAATCAGAATGATAGCAGAAGAGCTTTCAGAGAGATACAAATTAAGCAAATCAGAAATATCGGGAATATTTAATTTAAACAAGGAAAGCATTCCAGCAACTATCTTTTCAAAAGAAATCGGCGGGCTTGAAGCATTATGCAAATACATGCATGAAAACTTGAACATGAGTTATCACGAAATCGCACTCGCTATAAACAGAGACGATAGAACAATATGGACTGCATACCAAAAAGCAGTCAGAAAAATGAGCAGACCTCTTGAAGTTAAAGAAACAAGAATGATTTTGCCAGTTTCTATATTCAAGAACAGAAGGCTCACTGTTTTAGAGTCTGCAATAATTTACATGAAGAGTAAAGGATTAAGATACAATGAAATATCTAATCTCATAAACAGAAACCAAAAAAATGTATGGACAATCTACTCGAGGGCTATAAAAAAATTAGCAGACGCTAACTCTAATTCAGCAGGATTATAAATTTCTAGCTGTCAGCCGCCTTGAAAACAATAAGAGGACATTTGGCATTTTAGTCTTAAATTAAAGATGCAAATCAAAAGATTTAAAAATACGAAATTCTAGCACTAATTATTAAAAGAGGAAAATGAAAGCAATAAAAACTTTTGTTTATGCGTTTTCAGTGATTTTGATTATATCTCTTGTATCAGCCGGATTCTCTGACTGGATTACAGGAAAAGCGACAAGCCAGCCGACTAATGTAACAGTCAGTGTTGCCGGAAGAGACCAGTGTCAAGTAACTTATGTTTCTCCAATCTCGCCAGTAAATCCTGTCGAGCTTTCTTCAACAACAGTGACATTTAATGTGCATGTTTATGATAAAAACGGCATGAATGACATAAATAAATCAGCGGTATTCGCAAACTTCACTTATAGTTTAAACGGCAACAAATACCGGGCAACAGTATCAAATTGCTCTTGGATAAATAATATACCTCCGAGAACCGCAAACTTTTCGTGTTCTATAGACATGTGGTATTGGGATAGTAATGGACAATGGGATATTAATGTAAGAGGAAATGACATTGGAAATAAAACTCCTTGTTATAATACGACAACAAATTTCCAGTACAATCAATTAAAAGCTCTTGTAATCTATCCAACAACACTTACTTGGGATACGCTAGTTCCTGAAGCAACAAACCAGACATCAAATAATGACCCGACACTAGTTAATAATACCGGAAATTACAATGGAAGTGTAAGCATTACCGGAATAAATCTTCTTGGAGAGACAGATACTTCAGAAGCAATATTTGCTGAAAACTTCACAGTCGGCTTAACTACTGGAGCAGGTTATCCTGAATGCGGTGCAAGTGCGACACAGCTTATAAATGGCACACTAGTGAGTATTGCTAACAGCAACTCAAATCCTGGAAACCTGTCAGAAGGAAGCGGCGCTGGGCAGTCTAATTATTACTACTGCATTCCAGAAGTGCCCTTAGTTTCATCACAAGTATACTCAACACTAAACGGAGGCAGTTGGATAATATCCTTCTAAAATGAATAAATCAAAAATACTATTCGGAACAGCTTTAATGAGCATAATGGCATTGTCCTTGGTTTGTGCTTTCGGAGTTTCCTCTCCTTACTGGGAAGGGAATCCATTAAAAATGTATCCCGGAGAAAGCAAAATAGTAAATCTTAATCTTCAGAACATAGCAGCAGCTAGTGAGTCAGTAACAGTAAAACTTGAAATTTTACAGGGTTCTGAAATTGCTAGCCTTGATAAAAACGAATATATCGTAGAAGCAGGTTCTAATAAAGATGTTCCTCTAAACATTAAGGTTCCAAGCGATGCAACAATAGGCACAAAATACACGGTTAAAATATCAACAACAACTCTTTCGGAAGGAACTGCAGGAGGTGTCGGAATGAGCACTGGAATGCTGACTGTTTTTGATGTTATGGTAACAGAAAAAACAGTTGCTGAACCAAAAAGCAATGTAAATATTTATCTGATGATAATTGCGATAGCAGTTGTCTTGATAGCAATAATTTATGTCTTAAGCAGGAAAAGATAATTTTGGGTAATCTCGCTAAAATCTGTGATTCTTTGTTAATCGCTTTTTAACCAGACAGAAAAATAATTTCAAAGGGTTAGATTATGCCGATTAAATTTCTTGCATAAGGAAATTTTAAATATGCTTCTTTCCTGAATAAACTATGAGGTGCAGGTTAATCTTTATTATTATACTGATTTTATGCGTTTTTGAGATGACTTCTGCAGCAAGTATCACTGGAAAAGCTTCAAACCAGCCGCTGAATCTTTCTATTGTCGTGGCATATCGGGCCCCTCAAATAACAATAATTAAGCCTGTCAATAAGTCTTCTTACGAGTATCCTTTCAATTATTTTAATGTCCATGATATTTACTTAAATTACTCTGCTTATGACGCCCTCGGAATAAGCACTGTATGGTACAGCATAGATAACCTGCAAAACATAACGCTTGCAACAGGCCCTAATGCGTCTATTTCAGGAAGCGCTCTCTTAAGCATTGGAAACGGCACCCATACAATAGTGCTGTATGCAAATAATACTCTTGGCAAAACAAATTCAACATTTGTAACGCTAAATATTAATTCCTCATTAGGATGGTTTATCTGCACAACGAAATACAACGGGACAACGACAAATTTCACAGAAACTATTCTTCTTGGCAAAGATCACCAAGAAAACCTGACTCTGTTTACTCTTGAAGTTGAGAGATACGGAAAGATAGTTTTTAATGTGCCTGTAAACATAAGCAGGGACTTATGCACTGATACGAGGTATTCTTATATTGATGCGCACTCAAATGTATGGGCTACGCCTTCTGCAAGCTTTGCTTATCTGGATTCAAATTACCTGCCGGAACTGAATAAATCGGCTCAGATATGGTTTTACAATCTCTCTTTTGTTAATCCGAGAATACTTAAAGACGGGGAATATTGCCCATCTAATGTATGCATATTGGAGTATTACACAAACGGCATAATAAAATTTAATGTCACAAGTTTCACAACATACTCTGTTGAAGAAACTCCTGTAGTAACTCCTGCTCCTTCCAGAGCAGTAAAAAAAGCAGATTTCTCAATTAAACCAGATTATATTGAAGTTGAAATAATACAAGGAGAAATCTTGACAAAAACAATTAACATAACCAATACTGGAGAAAAAACCCTGACAATAACTCTTGAAAAAAGCGGTTCAATTGAACAATTGACAACTATGCCAAAAACCCTGGCATTAAAACCTGGGGAAAGCGTGACAGTAGTAGTAACATTTATTTCTGGAAATGCAAAACCAGATTCTTATGCAGGAAAAATCTTGTTTAAAAGCGACGATTTGGCAAAAGAGACAAATGTTTTAATTTCAGTAAAAGAAAGAAAACCCGCAGTGGATATTGATGTTAGCGTAATAAACAAAACAATCAATGCAGGAGGGCATGTCGCCGGAAATATCACCATAACAAATCTTGCGTATATAAAACCCGAGAGCGGGGTTTTGTATTATGCGATTAAGGATTTTGAAGGGAATGTGCTTGCTGAAGGAGAGGACAGCATAGTTCTCGCAAGACAAGTAAAGATTTTAAGGTTGTTAAAAATTCCTGAAAGCACGAAAGCGGGAAAGTATGTATTCTACGCAAAAGTGCTTTATGACAACAAAGTTTCTACAGATGCGGATTATTTTGATGTTGCAGAAATAGAAATTCCTTTCGTGAAAATAAGCAAAGAAATGGAGTTGCTGCTTAAATTGCTGATTATAGTCCTGATTATAACGATTATCGCGATAGTTTGCAGAAAAAAACAAAAACCGAAAAGAGAAACACCAAAGATTTACATAAATGTGCAATGTCCAAATAAATAAAAACCTGCTTGCATTGGCAAATAAAAAATGTAAAACATGGAAATAAAAATCACTTTTTTAGGCACAGGACAAGCAGTTCCGACTGCCAAAAGGAATCACCCCGCAATGCTCCTGCAGTATAGTAACGAGAATATCCTCATAGACTGCGGAGAAGGCACTCAAAGGCAGTTTAGAAAGGCAAAGTTAAATCCGTGCAAGCTGACTCGCTTGTTGATAACCCACTGGCACGGCGACCATATTCTCGGAATTCCCGGGTTGCTGCAAACACTTGCACTTAATGGATACAACAAAACCTTGGAAGTGTATATTCCGAAGGGAACCGGCCGTTTTTTCAATCTTATTCAAAACATTTTTGTTCATAGAGGAGCCATAAAGATTAATCTGCACGAAGTTGAGAACGGCAAAATTATAGAAACCCCTGACTTTTACATTGAAGCCGAGAGAATGGTTCATGAAACTCCGTGTCTCGCGTATTCTTTTGTAGAAAAAGACAGAGTAAAAATTGACAAAGAGAAAATGAAAAAGCTCGGACTGAAAAGCTCTCCCGCATTAAGAGAGCTGAAAAAAGGCGTATCAATCAAAGTAAAAAACAAAGTGATAACCCCTGAAAGTGTTTTGTATACCGAAAAAGGCAAGAAAGTTACATTCATACTTGATACAGCAATGAACAGTAATGCAGTTAAAATCGCCAAAAACTCTGATTTGCTGGTTTGCGAATCAACTTACTTGAAGCAGGAACAAGCTCTTGCCAAAAATTACGGACATTTAACAGCAGAACAAGCAGCAGAAATTGCCAAGAAATCTAATTCAAAAAAGGTTATTCTTACGCATATAAGCCAGAGATATGACATTTGCGAGAAAAGAATTTTGAAAGAGGCGAGAAAAGTTTTCAAAAATGCGGAAATCTCTAACGATTTGATGGAAATTAAAATCTGAGAAAAAACTCATAAAGCAGAAGACGGCAAAAATAAACCTCCTGTTGTGTTCATGCGGCATTGCTTTAATTCAAAATCATTAAAATAGAAAGGAGTTTTGCGGCGATTTTAATTTTTGCTTCGCTATCTTAATAAATTTATGCCTTGCGAAAACCAATCGGCAAACGCTTCAATCCTTATTTTGCTGGAGAAATAAAGATTATTGTATCGCCTCTCAAAAAGGTAAGCCCCATGCTTCTCCTTATCTCGCCGTTTTCAATTTCTTTTGCATTGTCAAGAACAATATTGACATGTATATCAAAAGCCAAAAGTGTTCCGACAAGCTGTTTGTCGCTTTTCAACTGCACTAAAATCTCTTTACCCTTGCTTGCATTCAGCAAATCAAGAGGCCTTTCGATTCCATTAACCATACTTTTTTCTTATCATCTTAGTTTTTAAAGCTTTCTCCGAGAGAGTTCGTTGAGGCAAGATTTAAAAAACAGAAAAAAGCGCGCTTTTCGCCAAAATTAGAAAGATATTTAAATCAATTTTAGAATGTTTAATTATGAACAAGGGAAGAAAATCTACTGGCGGAAAATATCACAAGTTTAGAAAGAAAAAACACTGCGAACAAGATAATCAACCGCGAGTTGTGAAGCTAGACGAAAAAACAAGGAAAACAAGGATTAGGGCGAGAGGAGGGCATACCAAAACAGCAATTATTACCGAGAGTTTTGCGAATGTTCTTGATAAAAAGACAGGAAAAATGGCAAAAACAAAGATTAAAAATGTTATTGAAACTCCAAGCAACACATTCTTAGCAAGACAAAATGTTTTAGTCAAGAGCGCGATAATAGAAACCGAGCTCGGAAAAGCAAGAATCACAAACAGGCCAAGCCAAGAAGGTTCGGTTAATGCAGTTCTTATTGAGTGATTCTTGAACTTGAAATAAGTAGGATTCTGCAAGCTCTGTATTTCGAATCTGCATCGCGAGAAGAATTTAAAAGGATTTAGAAAAGTTTATAAAGCTTGAAAGATTTCGTTTATAAGTCTTTTGTTACTACTTAATCTTAAAAATGAAAGAATGCAGGCGATGCCCGGAATGTAAAGGAACAAAACTTGTTTATGATGAACAGAGAGGGGAGATAGTCTGTGTTGATTGCGGTTTAGTTGTAGAGGAAAAACTCGTTGATACCGGGCAAGAATTAACAGGCGGGGAGAAAACCGAGAAAAAAGGACGCGGAGGAGCGCCATTAAGCCTGCAAAAATCCGACAAGGGTTTAACAACGAACATCGGGGAAATTTCTGATATTTACAAGCTTGAAGCGGGAAAATCAAGAAAATACTTGAGATTAAAAAAGTGGCAAGAGCGAGTTTCTACAAGCATAGAGCGCAATTTAAGATTGGCAATGGCTGAATTGAGAAAAGTCGCTTCTTTCTTGAATTTGCCCAATGTCGTCAAAGACGAGGCCTCGAGAATCTACAACCATGTCTTGCAAAGAGGGTTTGTCAGGGGACGTTCAATGGAATCTGTTATCGCATCGTGCATATACGCGGCATGCCGTTCGTATAACATACCTAGAACTCTTGATGAAATAGCAGCCGCTAGCGATGTGGAAAGAAAAGAAATCGGCAGAACCTACAGGTTTATCATGAGAAAAACCGGGATCAAGGTTACTCCGAGCTCGCCAAATGATTACATTTCAAGATTTGCATCAATTCTTCATTTAAGCCCGAAAACCCAAAACGATGCCATTTCTTTGTTGAAAAAAGCGGACATCTCGGAACTGACAAGCGGAAGAGGGCCTGCGGGAATCGCAGCAGCTGCGTTGTATGTTGCCTCTCTTTTGAATGACGAGAAGCGGACTCAAAGAGAAGTCGCAGATGTCGCGGGAATAACAGAAGTCACAATCAGAAACAGGTACAAGGAGCTTATAGACCGGCTGGGAATAGAGGATAAGATTAAGCTGAAAGAAAAAGAGGACAAAGAAAAGAAAAAGGATTGATGAATAAATCAAGATTGTGATTTCTATTTTAAGAATTAAGCGAAGTGGCGCGCCTCTCCCTAAATGGCGGATGCGTCTGATGAATAAAAAATGGAGAAAACAAAAACAAATACAATAAGGATTAAAACCACAAAAAAAGAAGAATTAATAGACATAACCGATGATTTGAAAAAATTTGCTGAGCGAGTAGAAAATGGCTCGGTGCTTTTTGTTTATACTCCGCATACAACAGCAGGAATAACAATAAACGAATCTGCAGGTATTGAACAAGATGTTATTGAAGCGCTCAGTAAAATTGTTCCAGAACAAAATGAATACAAACACAACAAAATTGACAATAATGCTGCTGCGCACATCAAGTCTTCTTTAATAGGATGTTCAAAAATTATACCGATAAAAAACAGAAAACTGGAATTGGGAACATGGCAAAGAGTTTTTTTCTGTGAATTTGATGGCCCGAGAGAACGCGAGATTATTTTGATGTTACTATGAGAAGATTGGCAAAAAGCAATTAGCTTTTTATATCCGCTTTTGTATTGTTAAATAATGCGGGGATGCCGGAGCGGACAAACGGATGCGGTTTAGGCCCGCATGGCTTAGTGCCTGCGAAGGTTCAAATCCTTCTCCCCGCATTTTATCAAAAATGCACCAAGTTTCCCCGCATTTCATCAAAAATGCGCCTAATCTTTTCCCGCATTTCTGTCTAATATAAAATCTTCTTAACTTTAAATTCTGAAATTAATTTTTTTATAGAATTAATGAATATCCCCTCTTGCTCAGGGCTGATTTCAATTACCCTTGGGCTTGTTAGCTCCCCGCCATATCTTTTGAGTAGCCCGTATTTTCCGCCTTTTCCATTTAGCATATAATTAAATTTTATTTTATCTTTTTTCTTTAAATTTTTCAAAGAATACACTATTTGAATTTTAGGCATCAAACCCAGCTTTTGGGAGAAATAATTTCCAGAAATAATGCTCTTTCCGTAAAATAAGATGTTGTCTTTTGCGAAGTTTGACTCATCAAAAAAAGAATATAAATCGAATGGTTTTATATGAATCGGGAATTCAGAAAATTTTTGAAGCTGTTTTTTTATTTCCTGTGCTTGATTCAACTGCTCTTTCATCGGAATTTTCTGGAATATGACGGCTACATCTACATCATTTGGTTTGCTGTCTTCCATTACAGAAGAGCCAAACTGGACAATATCAAAAACTTCCTTGCTATAACTCAATTTCAGTTTTTTCAGCCATAATTTTTGTGTCATCTTTTATTGCCTCTGCCAATTCTTTTGTCATCAAATGAACATAGCTATCCTGATAGAACGGAAAATCCTTGTCCAATAAATCATAAACTTCTGGAAAATTTTCCTGGCTGATTCTAAATCTTTCTGTGTGAGATGAAGGAGTATTGCCTGTCTTTTGTAGGATATACAAATCTGTCAAAGCTATTAAAGATTTAAAGAATAAAACAACAGCAGAATTATACCTCTCTTTTCTAAATTCGTCTTCGCCTGCTGAAAAATACTCTTTTGCTGTCTTTTTGAGTATCTTTTCTTTTGTATTCTGTCCATCCATATTTATAACAATAAAGTCTTGTTTATAAACTTTTCTTACCTGATAAGAAAAAGCAACAAAAAGATATTTTATTTCTTACTTGGTAAGAAAAACATACAATAAACCTTTTTATTTCTTACCTAACAAGAACATTTAGCAAACGAAAATCCTTCTCCCCGCATTTAGAAGAAAAATTAATTTGCTCTAAAATTTAATCACACTTTGTATTTGACGGAAGTGAATAATAATTTTTAGCAAGAGTATTTAGATCTTCAACTCGGGTGTCTGTTGTTACAGTACATCCATCCTGATAATGTATTATAAGATAAGCATCACTGTCTTCATTTACTTGCTGCTCAATCCATTGTACACCTTTGTTATAGTCTTTGTCTTTAAGATTTGAAGTTATAATTATAAATTGGGATGCCATGAATTTCACATTTTGGTCATCTAACTCAAGATAATCCGGATATTTGGGCGGACACTTCCACATCCATTTGCCAGTGTTAGCGATAAATTGGTAGTAGATATTAGTTTTAGGTACCCAAAAATCATCCTCTTCAAATTCAATCTCTGCTGATTTTTGCGGTGTTTGTGATGGTTGTTTTTCTATGGCTATATTAAAATTATCCCGTATTAATTGTTGAATGCGACTATCAAATTTTGATGATAATTGCGCAGTCACATCGACTCCACCGCCAGCTGCTGTTAATTCCCATAATTTTGTTATTTTTCCATCTGTAGAAAGGTCACATATCCATCGTTTTTCACCATTAACAAAAATGTTATATGTACCCTTAGTATTGCTCATTTTTTCAAATCTATAAGTCAAACCATCATGCTTAAAACTAATCTCTTGCGGGAATATCGGAGCTGGTGGTGGTGTTGTTGCTGGCGGTGTTTGTGATGGTTGTGCTGGTTGTTCTGTTTCTGTTGTCTGTTTTTCTGCTGTTTGTGATGGTTGTGCTGGTTGTTCTGCTTTCTTATTTGTGATATTTCTGTATGCCTCAAACTTCAAAAACAAAGCATTTGCCTTGATTTGATTGTTCGTTCCTTTTGTGATAAGTTCGTCTGCTTTCTTGACAAATTCGGCAAGATTATTTTCATTAAGTTGTTTCAATTTTGTTCTCAACTCGTCAAGCTGACTCCTTGCCGTTTTTTCATCCATAATCAACCCTCTTCCTACTTGAAAGTCAGTCGCCATTTTCCCTATTTCTTGCAATGTTTTTCCCTCTATTTCATTGAATTTGATTGCTTCTTTCACACTCTTGGTATCAAGCCAGCAGTATATTTTCTTTCCCTCATTGCAAAATCCAACATTCTGCCATCTTCCGGGTTCGGATGCCTTTCCAGGATCATCACTAGAACAAACTCTTACAATTCCTCTGTTGTAAATTCCAGGTTGTATCATCTCTTCAACTCCTGCTTGTATGTTTGGCTGTAATAATGAATAGAATGAAGAACTTCCGCCAACACACTCCTGCTCGCTTTCAACTTTGTCTGTTGCTTGTTGCTCCATAAATTTGTCCTTCAAGTAGTCAAGTGCAAAATCTGAACTGACGCTTTTGAAACCGCACTCTTCTTGTCCGTTTATGTTAATGCATAATTCCTTGTATCCAGCAGGAGCTGTGAAGTCTTTTGATTCATCGACATGCTGCCCTATGCTAACATATCCTTGGCTAACAATATATTGTGGCTGTTCTGCATAATATCCTAATTCCGGGGTTTTTCTCAAATAAACAGAATAGTACGCTCCTGAATCAGTTCCAGAATAAATATGGTAATAAACTTTATAATGCGATGTAGGAGGCACTGTAGCATCTGAATAAAGTGTCTCCTTGAACCATGCATTAAACTGGAATGGAGATTCTGGTTTCATCATTGTGTCGGCCAAATCTCCTATAATCGGATAATTAGCAGAAATAAATCCTTTGCATACTTGGCTTCCCATCTCCCCAATAGCCCTTGTTTTAAACAATCTTGGAATCTCGCTTGTGTAAGTGTTTCTTAAAAAGTTGACTGACTCTCTCATGCTTTCCCAAGCATAACTCGCTGTCATGTATTCTGCTCCTCCGCGATTCTGCCCGAGCATCATTTCAGCAAGTTTTAAAATGCCGACATCAATTAAAGGCCCTGCCTGCCTCCAAATAAATTCGCACATGTAAATACTTGACATCTCATCGCATATTCCAACCTGCTTGCCTGTTGTTAAACTTTCTTGCAAGCAATCTCTTCTGCTTTTTAACAGCGAGACATATCCCTTAATTCCCTCTTTGATTCCTGTTAAGCATACAGGAATCATTATCCCTTCTTTGAAGTTAGGCAAGCATAATAAAGCACTTCCGATTATTCCTGACTGGATGACATTTGCAACAGGATACTGCCCTCCAAAATTGCATCTTGACGCAGGACATAAAACAGGGTCGCATATGTTGAATAGTATCTTGCAATCTAAAGGAGACATGAAATCAGTGCATTTAGCTCCTGAAACAGCTGAAGATAAAACAACATCAAATCCTGCTCTATCAATCGCACTATCAATAAAGAGTTTTCTTGCCCCAGAAGCATATCTTGATGATGCTTGCTCAAGCATTGCTTTTGCTCTTCTTGCTAGTGCTGCTGCTTCTTTCTCGTCTTTAAAGCACGGATTTTGATCAAGAGGCTGTCCTGTCTGCAAGTTAATCTGTATGCACGGCCTGTCATCATTATTAACAGAATCAAACTCTTCCTTTCCGTTCTTGCCTACATTGCACAAATACATGCTTAAAACCTGTCCTGCTTCTGTATAAGGTTTAGAAACTCCATAAATATCAGGGCGAGTTGCAGCATACCAGCCTCTGTTAACATCAACAGGAACAAGTTGTGCTTTCCCTTTGAAAACACCGCTTCCGTAAATCTTTATTTGAGGGTTTTGATACTGATTCTTACATTCTTCTGGTTCTTGTTGATTACCATTGGCAGGATGGTTCTGGTTTTGCTGGAACGCTTCAATCTGCTGCATAGTATTTTTTAAGCCCTTGCTTGCAAATTCATTGATTATCTGTCCTGTTGCTTGTTGTGTTCTTGCAAGAGAACCATAAAGCATGATATTTTTCATTTGTTCTATTGTAATTTTTCCTTCTTCTTTCATCCGCAGTATGGTATTAACATCACTGTTCGCAAAAATATTCCCAAGTGTTTGCTCTTGATTATTTCCATCTTTAATTCCTGTTGGCAAATTCGGATTATCCTGCACAAATTTCGCAAATTCTTTTATAAAAACCACATCAAAATTTCCTGTTTTTGCTGTTGCTTTTTCAATATCCTGAATTCTCTTGTTTATTTCTTGGATTCTTGTTGCATAAGCATTCACATCGCTTTCAATAGCGTTTCTGTTGGCAAATATGCAATTATCAACATTCCCATACTGCCTAATCATATCCTCAGAATTACATCTCTCATTCCACCCGCCCGGCATGTTCATAACTCTGTTTCTCGCCATTCCCTTGCCTCCAAAATTCTGGAACAAGTTCTTGATAAGAAGAATTGTAGAAGTTGCAGTGCATGCCTTGCTCTGTGTATCAACCCATTTCTCAAGTCTGTTTGCAATCCTGTCGTATCTTTCAATGCTTCCGTTCAGGGCATCAATTTTTTCCTTTATTTTGTTCGGGCTTAACTGGATATTTCTCTTTTCAATTCCAATGTTTACAGAAACATTTACTCTGCTGAATTGATTCGGAAATTCTGGCAAGAGTTCAATTCCAGCAACTCTTATGAAATTAACTTTTTTCAAAATGATTCCAGTGCCTGTGATTGCCTCGCCTTTTTTAGCTTGATAATTTCTCACAGATTCGGGTTTTCCGTCTTTATTGTAAGTATAATCAATTATAACATTAGAAGAATCAATTAATTTGACTAGTTTGATTTTCACATTGTTCAAACTTGCTTCCTGTCCTTCCATAAGAACTATAGAAGATGGGTGATTAGAAAATTCAGCACTCGCGTCTTCTTGAGTTGGAACACTAACATCCTCTAAAACAACAGGATAAGATTTTCCAGCAACAATAACAACGCCGGATGCTTGGCTTGTATCATATTTTATAATTTCGGCTATTTCTGTCTTTGCTTTCGCCGCCTGGCTTGTATCAGGATACTCTTTTATGAGTTTTTCATAAATTTCAACTGCTGTCTTTTCCTTTTTTATAGATTTCGCAGTTTCTCCGAGTTCAAGCAGTGCTTGCGCTCCAAGTATCTCTCCCAGATTGTTTAAATTTGTTTCACTAGTGTATAAATTAACAATCTCAAAAGCAGTTTTCTTTGCATTTTCAAAATTGGCATCTATTTGTAGCTGGTTAGTGCCAGTTGCAATATTATCGTCTTTAAGAGCATCTCCGTCTTTTTTAACTCTCTCGGCTAAACTCAAAACAAGCTTCTTGCCCTCGCAGACAATTGTTACATTTTTTTCTGCTGTTGTCTGTTGTGCTGCTGATGTTTCAATCTTTTCAACAAAACACCTTTCCAAGAATTTTGAACCTTCTGCAACCCACAATTTTTCATCTCCAACTTGAAGCAAAGCTGTTTTTTTTGGAATCCCGATTTCTCTTAAAGCGATTCTTAACCCTCCGCGGCAATAAAATCCTGGAATATACAAAACATCTGATGTCTGTCCAAGCCGTATGTCAAAGCTTCTTATGAGCGAGTTTGCATCTCTGTATATAGAAATTTTAGCCCTGTCGGCATCAACATAATCCGCTCTAATAAATCCCTTGCTCTGCCAAAAGCTGTACTCTGAATATCTTTCATTCCACTCGGCGTCGCTTACAACAGGCAAAAAGAATGTTGATTTTCCTATTCCTTGCGTATTTCGCAAGTCGTATTGGATGTTCGCAGTCAGATTAAATCTCACAGCGTCAGATATATTTCTTTCATTCGGTTGTTGTCTTAACAACACGACAATATAACCAACATCATTCACTATACTGCTCTCAAGACTCGGATTGTAGCTTCTCAACACAGATTTAGAAGGATGGTAGCTAATTCCTAAAACCTCTTTCGGATACTGCCCTGCAAAACTTACGCTTCTTATTTCAGCAACATCAACAATCGGATTTGTTCGAATTGCTGTTAACTTGCAAAAAATAGGAACATTTTGCTCTGCCAGCAAATCGCTTCTCACAACAGCGGGCGAGCATCCTCCTGGCGGGATTGTAACAAAAAAATCATTTCCAGGCTCGCATGTTTCAGCATTCTGAAATTGCGGCCAAAATGTTCTGTAATCAATTCCCTGGCTTGCGTAAAAATTCTGAAAACTCGGCTCGTAATACTGATAATTCGCTGTTCCAAATCCAGAACTCGGTGTCTGGAATGCCTGTGCGCCCACGACATAAAGCGTTAAAATCAAGATAGCAAAAAGAGATATTATGTATTTGTTTGCCGGATTATATTTGGTTCTCTCTAAACAAAAATACGAATTTTTTTGCTTGCTTTCTTTCAAATTCTTGCATTGTGTTTTCTGTTTCGGGTTCATTTCCAAGCTTATTTTTCCAGACATTTGATTTTTAAGCGGTTTTATTTTATATGCATATCTAGTTTTGTCCTCTCTATTTTGTCATAAATTTCTTGAATATCATCAACTGATTTTGGAATTTTTGTATAAGGTATAAAAATTTCAAGCTTGTTTCCTGATTTTAACTGGCTTGCCAAAAAGTACTCTTTTGATTTTCCTCCTCCAATAATCGCGTTTGTTATTTTCTGTTCAGGAATACTTACATCAAAGCATTTTTCTGTTGTTCTTCCTAATAATCCAGAGATTCCTGGATACGGAATCTCTATGCACTTGTGACTGCTGACTTCTGGCAGGATTATATCTGCATCAGAGTAAACATAGGCAGTTACATTATAGAATCCTTCTGCTAAGTTCACTGATGTCTGTTCAGGCCAATAAACTGCCCGGCTTGCTCCTAATTTGCCTGATTCAAAGTAAATCATCGCATTTTTTCCGCTTCCTGGTTTAACATCAAGATTCAAAGTGTAAAGATTGTCCAATATAATCCCAACATCAAACTCGCTGTTGCTTGAAACAGTCTCCTCTCCAGGAAGATGCCCTTCAGCACTTGCATAAACCAGCCCGTTAATACATTGCGGGAAGTTGTCCTCTAAAAATGCTTTTTCTCCAATAAGTTTTGTCTTGCCGATAGAACAAACTTCTGAGAAACACTTAAATGAAATGTCCGCTTCAATCGGATTTAATTCCGAGTCATAGGTATAGACTTTTCCAGGAGTATTCTTGTATTTGCAGACAATTTCTTTCTCAGCATAAACAGCTTCTGTTTCAAGAGGTTGTCTCGGCTTGTTTCCTCTTATAACAACATTTATCGGAAATTGGAAAAACTCATCTTCGTCATACACCTGTATCAAAACAGGATACACAACATCATAAACAAAATGATAAGGAACAATGCAAAACCCTAAAACTCCCAAACCCGGCTGGTTTCCAACAGGTTTCGCAACCAGCAAGCCGTTGTCGTTAGGAGTATAAATTTTCGTCGGCCAATCTCTCATATACAAGAATCTCAAATTCTCGTCGGTTTTAATATCCACATTGTAGTACTTGTCCTTGGCGTTCTGCCTTAAAAACAGCAAGTTTCCTTCAAATGCTTCTTTTAATTCTCTTGAAACATTTTCAAGAAGCCATACTTTTGGCGAACAGCTTGTTTCTGTGTCTGTTGTCGGGGCATACAAGTAAAGAATGTCAATCGTAAAGTTCTCTAAAAACATTTCTTTCTTCTCTTTTTCATAAACATCAAGTGCAACATCATAAAACTTTTTCAGTTTGCTGTCAATTTCAACTTGGTGCGATGATATCTTGGCAGTATCATTTCCAAAACTAACAATCAAATCAGCGTCAATGTCTGCCCGTATTTTGCCTTCCTGTATCCTTGTGGAAATCTTGTTTACACTTAGGTTTATGCCATAATTCCTGTTGTAAAACTCGCTGAAGTCGCACAAAACAAGCGTTTCTTTCATGTAATTGCTTAATTGCTGTTCCATGCCGTCAATTGTGGGGACTTGCTCTTTCATTATGCCGTTTCCAGAAACATACATCCAATACGGCACAGAATCCCCCATGAAATCAAGGTGATTAGAAGTCGGATACTCTAAAGAGCCGGGTTCAAATTCAGGAACATCAATGTATCCTCCTTTTTGCCCGAGGATGCTTGCGCCTTCCCGCAGCCTTAATTTGGCGCACTCGAGAAAATACTCTCCAACTGGCTCGAATTTTGTTGGAATCTTTTCTTGGTAGTATTTGAACACGGCATATCCTGCAATTGCTCCGATTATGGCGATTGCAAGAATAATGAACAGGGTCACCTGCCCTCTTTTTTCCATTTGGTAAAAAGCATAATATCGTATATAAATTTAACTTTAATATATTAGAAGTATAGTTGCATCGGATTTTTATCAAAAGATTGAGAAGCAATTAAGAAGCCGTGTTTCTCACTGCCTGCAACCGATACGATATACTAAAAATGTAAAAACTTAATAGTAGTGACTAATAGAAAAGTTTATAAATAATTTAATCTAAAGAAAAACATGAAAAAAATCCTGAAAACACTGTTAGGAATCGCGTTGTCCGCATCTGCGAGTTTTGGTATTTCTGGTTGCGGAGCAGATTATAATTACGGGGCGAAATCAACGCTCTATCTTATGGGCCCTCACGGAGAGCCTGCGCCAGTTGTTATCTCTGAAAATGTGCCTCAGCCAAGAAGAATGAGATTTCAAGTTTATAATACAAACAAGGGGGAAATGCTAGTCTTAGAAGATTATGGAAGCGAAGCAAGGAAACAAAAACCTAGTTGCTATAAGATGGTTTACGCGAAATATCCCAACGGAAAAAAAGGAATTGCGGTATTTCCAGTTGAAATCAGCGTATATTCAAAAAATCCTGCAGAATCGCAAACTGCAAGTTTAAAAGATGTTTCAGAAACTTCTGAAACACCAGCCAACACAAGCTTAGAAAAGAGATTAGAAAGCAAAACAGAGGCATTGCTTGAAAAAACAAGCAAAATTGCAGACGCAACCATAGAAGCGTTATCTGGATTTAGGAATGTCTTAGAAGAAACTCAAAAAGGAATAATGTCTATTGCCGATAACATACAAGAATCCCAAACACAGCATTAACGAATTCTCAAAAAGTTTATAAGATTAAGGGATGTTTATTATTCAGGGCCTGTGGTCTAATGGCTACGACGTCTCTTTGACGTAGAGAAGACTCGAGGTTCAATTCCTCGCAGGCCCATTATGCTTGCCGCAGCGAGAAAGCCCGCGGCGAGGCGAGAAGCGCCTCGGATTCAATTAGAAGGTGCTTGGTAAAAGCAATCCGGAATTAGTGCCTATTATGGTATCGGAATGCGGGTATTCGTTCAAGGTTGCACATAAACATTTAAAAATCCATTTTTGATTGGATTTTATAGTAAAATGAAGATCCCGAGAAAAGTAAGGAGATACTGTCCGTTTTGCAAAAAGCATACAGAACACAAGATTAGCTTAGTCTCCTCTGGAGGAAAAAGAGGAGCGTTAAAGCGCGGAGGAAAATCAAGACTGCGAAAAAGAGGGAAATGGCGGGGATTGGGAAGCATGGGGCGTTATAGCAAGCCGGCTGTGACAAAATGGAAAAGGAAAACAAAATCAACGAAAAAAACAAATATCCTGTATGCTTGCCAAGTTTGCAAAAAATCGCATTATCAAAAAAAAGGCAAGCGTTCTGGAAAAATCCAGATGGCTGAGAAATAAATAAAATGGCTGAAAAACTGAAATTTTCAAAAGTTGAAATTCCGCTGTTAAATGAAAGTGTGGAAGTTCTTGCCCAAACTCCAAAAGAAGCTGAAGGCAGAACAATGAAGCTTGACTTGACGCGGTATTTGAAGGGAAAAGGTGTTGAAGCAGTCTTCAAGCTAAATGCAGTAGGCGAGAAAATAGTTGCGAAAATCATTAGACTGCATGTTTTCGGTTTTTACATACGGAGAATGATGCGCAAAAATATAGATTATGTTGAAGACTCTTTTAAAGCAGAATCAAAAAATGCCTTGATGATTATCAAGCCATTCCTGATAACAAGAAAGAAAGTGCATCGCTCTTTGAAAAAAGCACTGAGAGAGAAGGCAAAAGCTGAAATTCAAGAATACCTAAAGGACAAAGACGCCGGCCAAATTTTTGAGGACTTGCTAACGGGAAAATTGCAAAAACAATTATCGCTAAAGCTCAAAAAAATCTATCCATTAACATTCTGCGATATAAGAGATATAAGTGTTAAAAAGTTCCATTAGGCAAGAATCCTTGTTGGGATTAAGAGAGGTTTGAATTTTGGCTGTTGGTTAAAGAAGATTATTTCAAAATCCTTGCTGTTAATTGCTTGCAAAATAAAACTGGCATATTTTTGTTATTTCGAGTTCTTCTCCTTATGAGGGGCGTTGAAAAGCCTCCAGAGGGATTTGAACCCCCGACCCCCGGTTTTTTTGAATGTTGTACAAAACCGATGCTCTAACCAGCTGAGCTATGGAGGCATGTAAATCTAAACTGCATATTGCTTTTAAATATTGCTCTGAATAAGGTTGGCGGTTAGATTAGGTTCGCAAATCCGAAGTATAATAAAAAAGAAAAGAAAAAGATTAGTCTCTTACAGCATAGTATATCATGTATAGTGCTGAAAGCCCGACAAGTCCGTAAATTACTTTTGCGATAGTTCCTGCACCCAAAAGATTCTCTACAAGATTGAATCCAAAGGCGACAAGCCCCCAGTTCAAACCGCCGATGATTACAAGGACAAGGGCTATCAAGTCCAAGGTGTTTTTTGCCATGTTACCTCCTTTTTAATTTAATGTACAAGAAATTGAGGTTTATAAACTATTGCCAGGCCAAAAAGATTCCCAGCTATTCCCCCTCAACAATCTCTGCTTTGCCAGCTTCAATTAAAATGTCTGCTATTTGTTTTGGCAGATTTGCGATTTCTCCCTTTGTAAAAGGCCCGAGCTTTTCTCCTTCTGTCCCTAAAAATTCCCCAACATTTTCGTTAAAGCATAATAAGCACAAGCCGGCGTCGTTTTCCTCGTTGCTCATTTGCTTATGGATTTTTTTATCGGTGTTTTCAATTGTCTGCATAATACCTTCAAACATTTCTTTCTCAAAATCAAGCATATTGTCAAAATCTCTTTTGTTTATTCCGGTTTCAGTCGCAATAAAAGCAAGATTCAGTATTTTTTTCTTTCTTCTGAGCATCAATTCCTTGAAAAGAATTATTGCGTTTTCAAGTTGCTTTTTCGTCTTGATTATTGCATCAGAAAACATATCCTCGTCTTTGTTTGCAATTTCTTTTTTCTGTTTGAGGTAATCTGAAATTTCAGAAATAAAATTCTTGTCAAGCGGCTGAATCTGCTCTGAATATTTCTCTTTTCTCAATGCTTCGTAAATCTCATTGTAAGTAATCATGATAATACGAAAAACATTACATTTAAATTAATTTTGATATGAAAAGCAATAGGTTTAAATCAGATTGCGACGGACAAATCTGCAAGGCGGGATGTGTCTTGCGGTTTTATGTCAGGATTAAGATAGATTTTTATATCGTGCTGTCGTAAAGATAAAATGGAGAAAAGAGGATTGAAGATATACATTTTTAGGCACGGCGAAACATTCTTCAATAGAGACAGAAAATTTACTGGATGGCTGGACTCTGAACTCACAAAATCAGGGATTGACGACGCCAAGATTATTGCGATAAGGCTAAAAGACAAAAAATTTCAAGTGGCATTCCAAACCTCTCTTTCAAGAGCCCAAGAAACGCTGAAAGAAGTTTTGAAATTCCATCCAGAATGCAAGCAAGTGATAACTGATGACAGAATGACAGAAAGAAATTACGGAAAGTTAAACGGGCATACTCATCTTGAAATCGTTAAGAAGTACGGGCCAAAACAGTACGATTTATGGCATCGCGGTTTTTACAATCGCCCTCCTGGAGGCGAGAGCTTCGCAGACATTGAAAAAAGAGTCGGTTCATTCATCAAAGATTTGATTAAGTTTATGAGAAAAGAAAAAGTTAATGTCGCAATTTCTGCTCACGGCAATTCAATCAGGCTGTTCAGGAAAATAATGGAAAAAGCCTCAATTTCAGAAGTTGTCTCGTGGTTTATTCCGTATGACAATTACTATGAATACACGGTTCAAGTATAGCGGTTTTCATTAATCCATTTAAAAACTTTATAAATATGCTCTGCTTTTTACAAATATGTTTGAATCATTGAAAAAGAAACTCAAGTCGTGGTTTTCTTCAGCGAAGCCCAAGCCAGTTAAGGCAAAAAAGCAAAAATCCAAGACAAAAAAAGCCAGAAAAAAGGAAGCGGAAAAGCCTCGGAAGAAAAAGGAAAAACTGAAAAAAATAGAAGTTCCGATGAAATTTGAAGCCAGCCATCTTAAATTTGAGCCCGATTTGGAAAGATTAAAGGAGATTGACAAGCAAACAGAAATAATAAAACCTGAAAAGAAGGGGTTTTTCCAAAGGCTAAAGGAAGTTTTCACAAAAACTAAAATCACGGAGGAAAATTTCTCTGAGATTTTTGAACCCCTAGAGATTGTCCTTCTTGAGAATAATGTTGCGTTTCAGGTAGTTGAAGAAATCAAAAAGGAGCTGAAGGCAAGGATACTCGGGCTTGAAATACAAAGCGATGAATTTGAAAACATTACAAAAAACAGTTTAAAAGAAGTCATTGAAAACATCCTAATAGAGCCGTTTGATTTGCTTGAAAAAATAAAAAATTCTGAAAAGCCTTTTGTTATAGTTTTTTTTGGAATTAATGGCAGTGGAAAAACAACAACAATTGCAAAAATCGCTAATATGCTTAAACAAAATAATATCTCTTGCGTAATTGCGGCAGCCGACACATTCAGAGCAGCAAGCATAGAGCAAATTGAGATGCACGGCAAAAAGCTCGGAATAGAGATTATTAAACAGCACTATGGAGCAGACCCGACAGCAGTCGCATTTGACGCTGTCAAGCATGCTAAATCAAGAAATATGCAAGTTGTGTTGATTGATACTGCGGGAAGAATGCACACAAAAGAGAATCTTATGAGAGAGATGGAAAAAATCTGCCGTGTAATCAATCCTCATCTTAAGATTTTTGTTGCAGAAAGCATAACCGGAAACGATGTTACAGAACAAGCCAAAATGTTTAACGAGGCAGTCGGCATTGATGGCATTATTCTAAGCAAAGCAGATGTTGATGAAAAAGGCGGGGCAGTCCTGTCAGTTGGTTATGTCACAAGAAATCCGATTCTTTATCTTGGCACCGGGCAGAATTACGAGGATTTGGAAAAATTTGACAGGAAAAAGTTTATCGCTTCGCTGGGTTTAGAATGATTAATTCTCCTTAATTCCAAAGAGAAATATAACAGCCAGCAAGCTGACAATTGTTCCATAGATAAAAACTCCTGTATGCGTGAAGTTCCATAAGATTCCAGCGATTATGCTCGCCGGCAAGGCAAGCAATCCCTTAATCATATGAAACATCCCGATAGAGCTTCCTTTTGTCTTCTCTGGAGACAAATCCGCTACCATTGCTCTCTGATTGCCCTCTATAAAAGCATAAGACAGCCCGTAAGTTATAAACAACAAAATGAAAACTGGCAGAGAGTTCGCGAAAATAAAGCCGGTAGCAGTAATTGCGAACAGCAAGTAGCCAAAGAAAACCGCTTTTTTCTTTCCGATTCTATCTGCCAAAATTCCGCAAGGATATGCGAATACTGAATAAACAATATTAAACAAGACAAAAAGCATAATTGGAATTCCGATTATGCTCGCGTTTTTGAAATAATCGCCGGCTCTTAAAATAAAAAACATGTAACTGAAATTTGCCAGGGCAAAAATCCCGATGACAAAAAACACGAACCACAGATTTTTCGGTATTTTCCAGATATTTTCAATTAGCTTTTTCCTCTCCGGCTTGGTTTCAATTTCTTTCACAAATAACAAAGGCAAAAGGGAAAGGAAAGAGAATACCGAAGCGGTTATGATTATAGTTCTAAAATCAAATTTTAGATGCCAAAACAAAATTAAGACAAGAATGCCCCCAATAATCCCTCCCGCGGTGTCCATTGCCTGGTGCAGCCCGAAAGCCGTGCCTTTTTTCTCTTTCATCAGCTTGGAAATCATTACATCTCTCGGAGAATCTCTTATTTTCCCGGTTCTCTCAAAAGCCGAGAAGAATACAGCCTGTGTTGATGTTTTTGAAAAAGCAAGAAGGAATTTGAATATAAAAGATATAAAATATCCTGCTGTAACAAAGACTTTTCTTTTGCCGATTCTATCCGAGGCATATCCTGAAAATAGCTTGACTATGCTCGCGATGCTGTCTCTTAAACCGCCAACCAATCCGACAATTACCCCTCCTCCTCCCAAAGCAGTCAAAAATAAAGGCATTATTGGAGTAATCATCTCGCTGCCGATATCATTCAAAAGGCTTGCCAACCCCAAAAGCACAATGCCGGTTATCGCGGAATTTTTTGCCTTTTTGTCCATGCAGTTCTAAACACAAAGATGCTTAAAACCCTTTCCTTAAGGCAAAAACATATAAAAACAAGATTCTTTCAACAAGTAACATGCTGGAGAAATTAGGAAAAGCTATCAAGAAAGGAATAGACATGATTAGCTCTGCAATCTTTGTAGACAAAAAACTGATAGACGAAGTCGTCAAAGAACTTCAAAGAGCGCTAATTGAGTCGGATGTCAATATTTCTCTTGTAAAAGAAATAAGTGATGAAATAAGAAAAACCGCAGAAAACGAAAAAATCAAAGGCGTTGAAAAAAGGGAGCAGATTATAAAACACCTTCACGACAAACTCATTGAGATTCTTGGAAAAGAGAAGCAGGAGTTAGAATTGAAAAAAGGCAAGGTTCAGAAAATTATGCTTCTTGGTTTGTATGGAAGCGGAAAAACAACGACTTCCGCAAAACTTGCGAATTATTATAACAAAAGAGGGCTGAAATCGGCAGTTTTGGGGTTGGATGTGCACAGACCTGCTGCCCGCGAACAGCTTGAACAACTCGGGAAACAACACAAAATTGATATCTTCATTGACAAACAGGAAAAAAACCCTGTTAAGGTTTACAAAAAATTTCAAACTGAATTGGAAAAGTGCGATGTCGTGATTGTTGATACTGCCGGGAGGCATACTCTTGACAAAGATCTTGTCAAAGAGATTAAAGCAATCGGAAAAGAAATCAAGCCAGCATACACGATTTTAGTGATTCCTGCGGATATAGGGCAAGCCGCAAAAAAACAAGCGTCTGAATTTCAGAGAACACTTTCAATTGACGGAGTGATAATAACAAGAATGGACTCGACAGCGAGAGGCGGCGGTGCGCTGACAGCATGCAATGAAACCAAAGCCCCTGTTTTCTTTATAACAACTGGAGAGAAAATAAATGACATAGAAACTTTTTCCCCTTCTGGATTTGTTTCAAGAATACTCGGAATGGGAGACTTGGAGGCTCTTATAGAGAAAGTGAAACTCGCTGCCGAACCTGAAAAACTTGAAAGGATAAAAGAAGGAAAATTTACGCTGAATGAAATGCGCGAACAGCTTGAATCAATGGAAAAAATCGGCTCATTTGGCAAAATTACGGAAATGATTCCGGGCATTGGCGGTTTGTTTGGAAGCAAACTGAAAATTCCGGAAAATATGATGGAAGCTCAAGGAGAGAAAGCAAAAAAATGGAAATTTGCGATTGAATCAATGACGCCCGAAGAAAGAGAAAATCCGGAGATTATAGAAAAGCAAACATCAAGATTGTCAAGAATAGCAAAAGGCTCGGGGGTTAGTGTAAGCGATGTGCGTGCATTGTTAAAGCAGTACAAAATTCTGAAAGAGTTCGTTAAATCCGGAGCAAGCGAAATTTCAGAAAAGCAACTGATGAAATTCGCAAAAAAATTTGGTAAAAAAATGAGATTAAAATGACGGTGATAGCCCGAGGCGCAGAAGCGATAATTATCTCTAAAGACGGGGTTTTTATTAAGAAAAGAATAGAGAAAAAATACAGAATAAAGGAAATTGACGAAAGCCTAAGAAAATTAAGAACACGGCAGGAAGCAAGGCTTCTTGAAAAAGCGTCAAAAGTAGCAGATGTGCCGAAAGTAATTAAAGTTGATGAGAAAGAGAAAGAAATTTTTCTTGAGAGGATTTCTGGGGAAAAGATTTCAGAATGTTTGAATTTTATGCCTTTAGGCAAGCAAAAGAAAATTTTTAATGAGGTTGGGGAAAACATAGCAAGGCTTCACGATGCAGACATTATCCACGGAGATTTGACTACCTCTAACATGATTCTCTCTGACGGGAAAATTTTCTTTATTGATTTCGGGCTCGGTTTCAAATCCTCCCGCGAAGAAGACAAGGCAGTCGATATCCATTTGTTAAAACAGGCGCTTGAAGCAAAACACTACCGACATTATAACCTTTTGTTTAAAGAGTTTATTGAAGGATACAAGAAAAGCAAAGATTTCAAAAAAGTTTTTGAAAGGCTTGAGAAAGTGGAATCCCGCGGAAGATACAAAGAAAAATCTTAAGATTCCTGCAGAAAATCCTATAGAAAAGTATATTAATCTGGGAAGCGTGATAATTGCAGCAGAAAGAGGAAAATGACGGAACCGAGTTATGTTATTTCTGTATTCAAGCATAACAGGAAATACGAGATTTTTTTAGCAGGGGACGAAGAAGCCACAAGCAGGCTTCATCAGATATTCAGGGTAATTTATGAAAATCCGATAAGTGGAGATAAGCATATTGCAGTATACAAAAAGCTTACAGGCATTATTAAGCGGGCGAATTTGGAATGCTTAAAACAAAACGAGCTTCTTGAAGAGATGCTTTCCTTTGCGTAAGTGTCATAGCATAATTTTATAAATTATTCAAAATTTCTTTTATCATAGCCCCATCGTCCAGCGGTCAAGGATATGGGCCTTTGGTCCAAAATCAAAGATTTTGCTGAAGGAAAGCCTAAGACCCCGGTTCGAATCCGGGTGGGGCTATTCGTGTTTTGTCGTCGATTAGTCGACGGAAAATCTTATCTTCAAAAACATTAAACTTTAAAAAGCATAAAAAATATTGGTTAAGATGGCAAAATCAAGCGAAGAGAAAAAAGAAACAAGCGAGAAAAGCATAGAGAAAAAGATAGTGGAACTTGCGAAAAAAGGAATGACAACCGAAAAAATAGGGCTTGAACTGAAAAGAGAAGGAATCTATGTCAAGTCCGCCCTTAAAAAAAGAATAGGCAAGATTTTGAAAGAACACGGCATAGAAAGCAATGCTGACAAAAAAAATATAGAGAAACGTATTGAGCGCTTAAATGCGCATCTTTCTGCCAATAAGCATGATTATTCTGCCAAAAGAGCGCTTTTCATTAAAGTTGCTCAGAATAACAAATTAAATTAACTAAAACTGAAAAAGAGGCAAAATGCAGCAAAGCATCAGGGCTGCAGCTTTGGAATTTAAAGAGAAAAGCAAAAATAGGCATATTACTATAGTCAGCCATTACGATACAGACGGAATTACTTCTGCGGCAATAATGATTAAAGCATTAACAAAATTGAGAAAAGGGTTTTCTGTAAAAATTGTGAAGCATTTGGAGCAAGAAATCCTTGACGAAATAAGAAACGATTTTGTGATTTTTCTTGACTTGGGCGCCTCGTTTCTTGAAAGATTTTCTCAATTAAACAAGAAAATTTTCATATTGGACCACCATGAAACGCTTCAAGATATTCCGGAAAATGTAACAATTATTAATCCCAGGCTCCACAGCGAAGAGGAAATCAGCGCGTCAAGCCTGACATATTTGTTTTGCAGAGAGCTGATTGGCCCAAATAAAGATCTTGCAAATCTTGCAATAATCGGAATGGTTGGAGATATGCTTGATAAAGAAGTAAGCAAGCTCAATAATGAAATAATGAAAGACGCGGAAATAAAAATAAAGAGAGGGCTCTTGCTTTATCCTGCAACCCGCCCGTTAAATAAGGCTCTTGAGCTTGGTTCTGGATTGTATATTCCAGGAGTCACTGGAAATTCAAAAGGAGTTTTTGATTTGCTAAGCGATGCCGGGCTCACCAAAGAAAACGGAGCTTTCAAGAGTTTAATAGATTTAAACGAAGAAGAAACATCAAGGCTTGTAACAGCTATAATGCTCAGGAAAAAAGACGCAACAAACATAATCGGAAATATCTATCTTGTAAAGTTTTTCAACAAACTTGAAGACGCCCGCGAGTTAAGTGCGATGATTAATGCCTGCTCAAGACTTGAAAATTCTGATATTGCTCTTTCATTCTGCCTTAACAACAGAAAAGCGAGAGACAAAGCAGAAAGCATATATGCGAGATATAAACAGCATATCATCCAGGGATTAAGCTATGTTGAAAGAAACAAGATAGAGGGGCAAGGATATGTCATAATCAATGCAAAAAACATGATTAAAGACACGATAATCGGAACTATTTCAAGCATTTTAGCCTCGTCTAGAATCTATCCTGATGGCACTTTGATTATTGGGCTTGCTTATGACAATGAAAAAATAAAAGTAAGCGCGCGGGTCTGTGGCAGAGAAGGAAGAAATGCAAGAGAGGTTCTTGAACAAGCAACAAGAGGTTTGCCAAAAGCAGAATGCGGAGGGCATCCTTCTGCAGCAGGCTGTTTGATAAGCATAGATTCTGAGAAAGATTTTTTGTCAAACTTGACAAGAGCGCTAGATTTAGAAATTGTGAAAATATAACCCTCGTTCTTATTTGACATAAAATTTTAAAAGACGGCACTCTATCGATAATTATGCCTGATGATAAATACCAAGAATTAGAAGAAAGGCTTAAAAGATTAGAACAAGAGAACAGAGCTCTGAAGCAAAAGGAGGAAGAAAGAGACAAAGTGGTGCTCGCTAAACGGAATATATTTGGCACATTATTTGGATTAGCGGGATTTGGAACAGTTGCTTATCTTTGTTACTACCATAATGCCTTGGAAAGAGCTGGCGAATATTTTAATGGGCTCGCGAATGAGTGGGCTGGAGATTCCAAACTTCTTCAATACGGCATATTCGGAGCAGGAATGATGCTTAGTGTTCTCTTGCCGATAGGAATCCCATCAGCAATCGGGCATGCAATCGACAAAGCAGTTTTCGGCACAAAGTTGAAGGAAAAGTCTCTTTTGGAGAAATTTCTTGATAGATTAGAGTGAAATTCTAACAGCCAGACAGAATAGATTTACGCAAACCTTTAAATATAATTTCCGTCACTTATTTTGATGGCTATGCAAGAAGGCGATTTAGTTATGTGCACTGTTGATAGAATTGTTGGAACAACAGTTTTTGTTAAAATAGAGGATAATGGGGAAGGCACTATAATAACAAGCGAGATAGCTCCTGGAAGGATTCGCAATATCAGGGAGTATGTAGTTCCAGGAAAGAAGATTGTCTGCAAGATTTTAAGAATAGAAGGAAAGCACATTCATCTCAGCTTAAGAAGAGTAACACAAAAAGAGAAAAAAGAGCTGGTTGAAAAATACGAGCATGAGAAAAGCTCTATTGCGATATTGAAAAGAATAACGCCTGATGCTGACAAGAAAATAGAAAAAATAAAGCAAAAAGAAGCGTCTGTTTATGAGTTTCTCCAAAAAAGCGCAGAAAAGCCGGAAAATCTAAAACCATATTTAAAAGACGATGAGATTGAGAAACTTTTGGCTATACTGAAAGAGAAAAAGGAGAAAGCAGCCGTCTCTGTCAAACAAGAATTCTGGCTGTCAAGCGCGCGCTCTGATGGCTTGTCGGTAATCAAAGAAATTCTTAGCCCATACAAAGACAAGATTTCTTACTTAGCCGGAGGGAGATACTCTCTCAAAATCATTGCCGACGATTACAAAAAGGCAAACCATGAAATCGCTGAAATTTTAGATGAAATAGAAAAAAAAGCAAAGGAAATGCGTTTGAAGTTTGAAAGAAAGGCAAAGTAAAATGAAGCTTCAAAAATGCCGTATTTGCGGAAAATACACTTTAAAAACAGAACATTGCGGCGAAAAGACTCTTGATGCCCATTACAAGTATAAACCCTGTTCAAGTGAAATCTCCAAGATTGCTGCTTGCTAAATTAAAACAATTTCTTCTGGCTCTCGTTAATTACGGGTTTTCCATACTCTCCATCATATCCTGGAATAACTTTTATCTTTCCTTGCCTGTTTAAAAGAATTTGTTCGACTAAAATGATGTCAAATTTCTCTTTTAGCATATCCTCTCTTGATGCGTTTAAAAGCGCATTAAACTCGTTGCCAAATGCTTTAATAAGGATATTGTAAATATTCCACGCTTTTTTCGTTGACATGCCTGTGTTATAAACCAAAGAAATAATCTCGTGCAACGGAAGGAGTTTATAAAATGGCTTTCTGGTTTTCCTTTCCTCAATTTTCTGATTTGTGAGGTGCTCCACGCGATTCTCAACTCCGATTGTCATGGGTTTTTTGCAAATAGGGCATATATTATTCAGCTTTCTGCTTTCTTCTGGCGAGCAAGAAAAATTGCAGGTTCTATGTCCGTCCCAGTGATACTTTCCATAAGCAGGGTCTGTTTCTATTGTGCCGACAATCTTGTCATCCCTTATCTCTTTGATTATGTCGCTATAAGAGTCTGCCTTTGAAAAGATTGTCGCTTCTCTTCCTAAACGCCACGGCCAGAATGAATGCGAATCAGAAAAGCTTACAATTGTTTTGCCATTTAACTCTTTAATATGCCAGTTCATCTCGGGATCGCTTGACATCCCTGTTTCAATTGCGTGAATATTCTTTTCTTCGCTTGAAAAAGCCTCTTTCAAGTTGTCAAATCCGCTCTCGCTTCCAAAAATCCCGAACCACGGAGTCCAAGCGTGTGCGGGGATTATTTCTATCTCTGGGGATATTTCAAACATATCCTTTGCAAACTGCTCGGCAGGAATCCCGAATATTGGCCTTCCGTCATAGTCCCTCCTCATTTTCTTTTTGTCAAAATAATCATTTATTTTATCAACAATTTCAAATGAAGGTGCGAGCAAAAGGAGATGAATTTTTCTTAATTTTTTTTCAGTATAAGCTAGACATATTTCGCCGGATAAAACAAACTTAAACCCGGTTTTAGAATACAGAATCCCGTCCTTTTCCGTCAAATTTTTTTTTAATTCGTCAAGCCATCTTGGATGCGTGAAGTCTCCGGTGCCTAGAATGCTGAGTCCTTTTATCCTAGCCCACTTTTCCAAATTTTCAAGGTTAAGCGAGGAGCTTGTCGCTCTTGAATATTTTGAGTGAATGTGTAAGTCGGCTATTATCATGCATAAAGCAATTGAAAGAAGTTTAAAAACTTCGTGTTTGTTCTATGTTAATGAACAAGAAAATAAAGTTATTGATAAGAAATTCGGAAAAATGCAAGTCCATATTAAGCAAGGTAAAAGGATTTATGTTTTCCCTCAGTAGAAAACCTAAATTTTTCATTTTTGAAAAAGAACAACGAGTCAGGATTCACACATTTTTTTGTTTCTTTCCTTTAAAGATTGTTTATTTTGATGAGGACTTGAAGATTGTAAGACGCGAGATTGCAAAACCATTTAAAATACTGAGGTCGTGCAAAGCCAAGTATATTTTGGAGATTCCATTTGAAACTGCAATAAAACAGAAATAAGTTTGCTCAAAAGTAAGTTTTAAAAAGCAGTCTTTTGGAGATTTATAATGGAACAGCAATGTCTTGTATTGATTAAGCCTGATGGATTAACAAAAAGCCTGACGGGAAACATAATTACTGCGCTTTCTGAAACAAGGCTCAAAATCGTAGGTTCAAAAGTTGTTAAACCGCCAAAAGAGCTGGTTGAAGAGCACTACAAAATTCACAAAGACAAGCCATTTTTCAATGAGCTTGTTGATTATCTTATGGGAAAATATCACACAAGCAGGGTTTTGGCTCTTGTCTATTACGGAGAAGATGCAATAGAAAAAATAAGAAAAATCGTAGGTTCTGCTAATCCTGAAGAATCGCCTCCTGATACTATACGCGGAAGATACGGAAGAATCAACAGCAAAACAAAAGTATTTGAAAATTGCATCCATGCTTCGGATTCAGAAGAAGCTGCGGAAAGGGAGATTAAACTCTGGTTCTCGCCTGGCGAATTGGTGGAGAGGATATATCCTTGTGAACTGAAAACATGCCCGAACTGCAAAAAGGAAGAGCTTGTTTGGAAAAGTTAATATTAAATAACATTCTTTCTTTGAAAATCTAAGCCCCTGTAGTTCAGCCTGGACAGAACGCAAGGTTGCGGACCTTGTAACCTCAGTTCAAATCTGAGCAGGGGCGCTTAATCTTCTTCTGCTTCTCCGTCTTTCAAACCGGCAGTTGTTATAAAGAAAATTGTCTCATTGTCAGGCAAGTTCGGAGAGTCGATTAGCTTCGCGACTCTTGAATCTTTCTTTCCTCGCCTAAGATACATCCTGTATGTTGAAGCGTGCCCCACGATATTTCCCCCTACTGCTGTTGTAGGGTCGCCGAACATCATAGCAGGATTCGCCATAACTTGGTTGGTTACATAAACCGCAAGATTATGCTGCTCGGCAATTTTCATTAAGTTATGAAGATACTTGTTTAGTTTTTGCTGCCTGTCTGCAAGAGTCCCTCTGCCAGAAAATTCTGCGCGAAAGTGTGCTGTTAAAGAATCTACAACAATGAGTTTTATCGGCTCGCCGCCTTTTATCAGCTCTCCAATTTTATCAAGCAAGAGAATCTGATGATCCGAGTTAAATGCTCTCGCAACCAGAATGTTTTTTAAAACCTTTTCTGGATTGGCTCCGAGCCCTTCCGCAATCTGCTTGATTCTTTCTGGCCTGAATGTTCCTTCTGTATCAATAAACACTGCTTTTCCATTTGCTCCGCCTTTCTCAACTGGAAGCTGGACATTAACAGTAAGGCATAAACCCAGCTGAGTTTTGCCGGAGCCATAAGCGCCGAAAGCTTCTGTTATTGCTTTTGTTTCCACTCCTCTCCCGCCCAGAAGATTATCAAGATTTTTGCTTCCTGTGGTTATAGTAAGAACCTCTTCTCTTTTTTTTGCGAATTCTAATCCGTCCTGAAAACCAAGGTTCATCATCTTTCTTGCTGCCTGTATCGCCTTTCTTGCAACTGCTTCTCCCACGCCAGAAAGGGTAGAAAGCTCAACAGGATTCATTACCGCCAACCCCATTAAATCATAAATTCCAGCAGCCTCAAGCTTAGCGGCAACAGCCGGCCCAATCCCGGGCAAGTCTGTTAATTTCGCTTCTTTTTCCTCTTTCTCTTTTTCTTCCTTTGTCATTTTTCTCAAAAATAATTCGGATTTATAAAGATTATCTGAATGTAAAATATATTTTGGCTTGGTGCGGTATATCGGTTAAAGCCGATAATTTAACGGCAAGGTTGATTATTCTTCGTGCAATTATGCATGTCTAATCACAACGACAAAAACGCTTAAAAGTATAAACACAAAAAAGATAACGCTTTCTGTGTACGAACCGGTTGTTACCCGTCCGTTTATTGTCGTCTTGGACGGCCAGAAAGGCATTATTCCTTCTAATGTCAGGCTGTCGGCCAACAAATGCATAGAGTATCCCAAGAAGAAAGGGAATGCAAGCGGCGGCATGAAAAATGAAAAAATCAAAGCAAGAGCAACACAAAAAGTTAAACTATGAATCGCTCCCCTATGCTTGACAAAAAACTGAAAAATTCTCAGAACTTTGTATTTGCCAATTGTGGAATACGCGCTGTCGATATCAGGAAGTATTGAGGATATCAGGGCAATCGTGGCAAAGACAATTTTATTTGGCATGCCTGCCAAGAATAATAACACAAAAAAAACTCCGATTGCTAAGTGCGTTTTTCCCATCATTTTGTCAACCTCTTTTTGATGCTATGCGAGCCCTGTGGATTTTTCAAGAGCGTCTATTGTTTTGTCCAAATCAATTTTTTCCAAGTCTGAAATAAATAACTCTGGGTTATTGAACATCTTGTTCTGTCTTACATTCCCTGAAAAAATCATTTCTTCCCCGAGCAGTTTATCTTTTGCATTCCCGAAGTTCTCAAGTTCTTCTGCTTTTAACAACTTTTCTATGTTTTCAGAGAACAAAATTGCTCTAATGCTGGCAGTCCCGTCGTCTATAACAAGCGATAATAGCGCTCTTTTTGACGGAACAATTCTTCCGTGTTTTTCGCAAATAGAACCGTCTCCAGTGTCTATAACCTTCCCGTTGCATTCCGGGCATACATAAAAAAATCTTGGTTCAAATGCCTGAACTACGAAAGCCCTCGTCTTGACGCTCTCGCCGACTCGGAAGTCGTTTATCAGTTTTTCTTTAAAATCCGCAGTTGTTTTTACATTCTCAATAGTTTTTGTGCTTAACTTGATATCAGAAAAACTCGTCAGATGGATTTCAGAATTTCTGATAGAAGCGTTAGAGATTTCAACGATATCATTTTCCTTAATCTTGCCATCTTCAATAAGATTTATATGATTTGTATCCCACAAAACGCATCTCACCATTCCTGTTTCATCAGCCAGCATAAAACTTCCTATTTTGCCTTCCCGATTATCTTTTTTGTACTCGCGGACAGGAAACATTTTAATGATTTTTCCCACAAGGTTAATTTTTTTCATTCCAGCAACAACTTCGTTGAGTTTAAGAACTTGTTTCTCAAAATTCACACCCATCTCAGCAGCGATTATTTGTGCTGCGCCCTCTCTTGATATTAAGCCAGACAATTTTGCCCTTTTAGCTTCAACTTTCCTATTGATTTCTTCTATGCTTGTTCCTGTTGCCTTGGCAATTTTTTCTATAAGCTGATAATAATTTGAAGTCATCTTGAAACCTACACTAAAATAATAAAACCATATTTTAAAAGTATTGTTATTGTCAAGAAACACTAGTTATATTTGTGACTAATCCTTCCAAAGATATGCTGATTAAAATTTTCTTGTCATTAAAATCCCGCACTTCGGGCATTCTCTTGTTCTGCAAGGGGTTCCTCTCTGTTGCGGTTCTTTATGCCCGCACTTAGGACATTCGCACATTCCTCCGGGTCCGGCTGCGAATCTTCCGCCCATTCTTCCTCTTCCTCTTGCTACCATTTTATATGCACCTCCTTGAATTTTAATTGCCTTGCCGTTGATTATGGCATCTGATAATTTTTTCCTGGCACTTCTCAATAATCTTGAAAGTGTTGGTTGTGAGATTTTCATTTTCCTTCCTGCTTCGCTTTGTTCAATTCCTTCTAAATCAATCAGCCTGACTGCTTCATATTCATCCACAGTCAGTATTGTCTCGCTTAAAGCAGACATTGGCACGCCGGCAGGCTTGAAATAAGTCACTTCTGGCATGAATCTTATCCTTCTCTGCAATCTCGGCCTCATTTTAATTCATTAAAAAATAAAAAAGGAGCTAAACCTCTTTTGTTTTACTTATCTCTCTTAGTTCTTTCAATCTTTTCTCTATTTCTTTCATCTCTGACTTCAAATCTTCAAGCTCTGCTTCCAGGATTTTCTTTTCATCTTCTTCAGTTAAAGCTACGGGTTGCTGAACCTGAATTTGCATAGCTCCGGCTCTCGATGCAAGACCTATTCCTCTGCCAAAGCCTCCCCCCATGCCTCTGCCGAATCTGCAATTCATAAATCCCGGCATATTGAAGCCTGCGCAGTATCCTAATCTTCGTCCTGTCATCGGACCTTCTCCATTTGACCCTGTTCCGTCTCCTCTTGGCATTTTGTTTTCCTCCTTGCCTTTCGGCTGTTTTAGTTATGAATACATATTCATAATACTATTAAAATGTTGCGGTGCATAAATTTAAAAATTCGCTTTATTTGAGTTGTTCATGGCAATGACTGCGCTTAAAATCAAGGTAATGCCCGAATCCACGGAAACAAACTTAGACGAAATTAAAAAAGAAGCAAGTTCGCTTCTCTCAAAAGAAGGGGCGTTGAATATTTCTTTTGAAGAAGAGCCGATTGCATTTGGCTTGAAAGCAATAATAGTAACAATGGCTTGGCCGGAGCAACTTGATACAGACAAAGCAGAAAACATATTAAAAAGCATCAAAAGCGTTTCCTCAGTTGAAATTATTGATTACCGCAGGGCATTCGGATGAAGGCGCGTTTAAAATTTTATTAAGCCTGTGCGAGAATAGAGCATTCGGATGAAATTATCTTAAAATTATATTAGCTATTTCAGTTTAAAAATCAAAAATTTATAAACATTGAGTTCTTTCGTCTTTTATGTTAACAGAAGAAGAAGCTGAAAAATTGAGAAAAGCCCTTATCAGCCAACTGGATGCGATGTCTCTGCCTCCGGAAGAAATGCGGACAGCAAAACTTCAGATTGAAAGTACGCCTGCTGAAAAACTTGAGGAATTTGCCAAATCATCCTGTATATTTTGCAGAATAGTCAAGAATCAAGTAGAGTCCTTCAAAGTAGCAGAAAGCAAAAATGCAGTGGTTGTTCTTGAAATCAATCCAATGTCAAAAGGGCATTCTATATTAATCCCGAAAAGTCATACTTCTTCTTTAGCAGACTTCGCTAAAGACAGCTTCATGCTTCTTCTTGCTGCAATCAAAAGGATAAGCCAAGAGTTAAAGCCAAAAACAATAAATATAACAAGCTCTGAAATTTCAGGGCATGCGATGATTAATATCCTGCCTTTATACGGAACAGAAACAGGCAAGAGAGAGAAGGCAGAACAAGAAGAATTGGAAAATCTGGCTAAAATTTTACATTTTGAAGCGGATATTGAAGAGAAAGAAGAAACTGAAAAAGAAAAGCCGAAAAAACAGGCAAAACCAAAAAAGCAAGAGCAAAAAGAGGAATTTTCAGAACCAGAAATTATAATCGAACAAGTTCCTGAAAGAATACCATAGCCAAACAAAAACCAAGAAAGCCAATAGAAATGAAATTGTGAATGGCACGCCGTCTTTCACTTCAACGCTTTTCTTGTGTTTCCTCAAAAAAGCAAGTTCTGTTTCGTCAATCCCTGTTAGTTTCGGTTTTATTATCTTTTTGCCAATCTTGATATCTTTTGCAAGCCAGTCGCCGATTGTCAGTTTTCTAGTTGGTATTGTTTTAATCATAAGGCTGTCAACAGATTTTGTGTAAATAAACAAAAGCGGGCAAACAAACAGAAAAATGGAAAAAACAAAAAAGAGCGGTTCAAAAAAAGATAATGCTGCCAAGATGATAAAAAATCCTCCAAAAACAATTAACATGTTTTTGTATTTTCTTGCCTCTTTCTTGAAGGATGTCTTAAATTTCCCAAAGTTTACAGAAACAAGAAGACCGCTGTAGAATAAGCTATAAACTGAACCAACTGCCAACAGCAAAACAAGAAATAAACCCAGAATAGCGATGTTCTCGTAAAAGACAGACGAGAAAGGCAAGATGCTTCCTAAGGCCATTAAAAGTTTTGCGTCTCCTCCTCCAAAACCAATTCTATACATGATATTCCCAACAACAAAAAAAACACCGAAACCAAAAATCCCGAAAAGCAAAAAGTTCCACCCGGCATAAACAGACACAAATGCCCGATATGCGAGCGCGAACGCTATAAGAGAGTAGCTAACCCAATCTGGAATCTCTCTCTTTTTAAAATCGCTGATGGTTGCGAAACTAACCCAGACTAAAGACAGGAAAATTAAAAAAACTTCGCGCATTTTCTAGTATTTTACGCTTTCTGCACTCCTGTATTTCCCGCCTCTTTTGTAAGGGTTAAATCTCGCTTTTCTTTTCAAGTCTTTTTTTGTTTTTCTTCTTTCAGGATATCCGTATTCCATTTTGCCCTCCATCAAGAATATTAGCCAGCCATTCCCCCTAAGGCAATTGCTCCCAAAAATGAAAGAGAGATTGTTGAAATTAACGCCACAATAATATAAAGATAAATGCCTCTCTTGAGATTTATTCCTGTCTCGTGCACTGTTCTCAGTTCGTCCTCTCCAGCGTCCACTGTGACTAGGGTTTTTGAAAGTATGAATGTTATTTCGATAATGTATATTCCAATGCTCAACTGCAAGAAATAAGCAGGAATCATATGGCTAACTTCAAATATACTTAGTATCTCTTGAATATTTCCTATGCCGCCTGCGGCAACCTCCCCAGCAGCGCCTACTTCAACAAGCATGCTTAACTGATTCAGTATGTAGGTTATCATGCTTCCTAATCCGACAACAATTCCGGCTAAAAGCGGAGCCAGGAAAGACATATTGCTTTTCATGTCAGAAACAACCTCTGCTAATAAGTCCCTTAACCTCTCATTAATCTTGTGTATGTTTTTTACATACTCTGAAATTGATATTAGAGATGTCGCTGCGATTTTCAATCCTTTTTTCACGCTTTCTATAAGAATTTTCATAGAAGTCGCAATTAACTCGGAAGGATAATAAACAAGAGCTCCTCTTCTCGGGTTGAAAATTGCCTGTTCAAGGGACATTCCAAGCTGCTGTATGTTGCTGTTGACTATCCTGAAAAAATTCTCTGTTTTGGTTCCGCGGGTTGATTCTGCAACATGGCTGAAAGCAATTTCAGCAGGAGCGCCGTCGCCTATTCTGTTTCCGAGCTGGAATAATGATGAGATAAACTCGTCTTCAAGATTTCTTGTGTCTTCTCTTGCCTTTATCAAATCTTTTGTTCTCTCGCTGTAAGCAACTGAGAAAAACATTGCGATTCCAAGCGGAATAAAAAGACTCAACAAAGTAGACATTAATCCAAACGGCCCGGTTGTTCCGCCTTCTGTTGTCTTGAAATCAAATATTTTGTTCTCTCCAAAAAATCCGAGCCCAAGTTCTGAAAAAGTGTAATCATGCTTTAAACCGATGCTCTCTATAAGTCCAAGCTGAAAAATAAAAGGAATCAATCCAATTAAGATTAACGGAACCGAAATCAAAGCTGCTTTATAGTATGGTTTTTTTGATATAAACTTTGGGTAATCCGGATTATTCTCTAAAAGTTCCGACTCTCCGTGTCCACCAGGCCTTTTAAATAAAACTTCTGAAGTCATGTAGAACACAAAAAATGGAATCAAGACATTGAAAATAACGAAAACATGTATTGTTTGAAGAGAACCGCCAAGCAAAGTAGATGCGAGAGGCAAAAGCGCGATTCCTAAAGTAGGAAGAACGATTCCGAGCATATACAAGTTAGTTAATGGACTTCTAACCTCTCTTGTAAATTTGAGCATCTTCTCATAAACTCCGTCAAGAATTACTTGCAGGGCTCTCTCTAAAACCTGGATTCTTCTTTCTTCGCTTGGCTCGTACAAGCTTGATTCAATAAGATGGAAGCTCTCAACAAACTCTATATTCGTGTCTTTCCACTTTTCAAGATAAGCATCAAGGCTTTCTTTTATTGATGAATACTTCCCTGTTTCCACATCCCAGAATACTTTTTTCAAGTCAAGAGCAAGGGGTTGTTGCAAATGCGAGGAAGCAAAAGCAACTGCTTTTTCAAGATTAGATGTGTGTTTCATATAAGCAACGGTATACAAAATGCAAGGAACCATCTGCGAGCTTGCTTTCAGTCTCCACTTGTTCGCCAGCCTGGCAGGCATTGTGTAAAAATAATAGAATACGAACATTGAAATAATAAGTGTGAGGAATAAAAGCAGAAATGACAAGTTATCAGCCAATAAATAATACAATATGAACAATAAAAGTCCTGCAAAGAATACAAAAAGCATAGACATTATTGCAAGAGTAACTGGCTGGCTCGGTGTGACATTCAAGTGGGCAATTTCAAGCTGCTTTCTTACTTTCTCTTCATCTTTTGGAGCAAGTTTTAAAGTAATGATATTGCCAATAGAGTGGCACCATTGCTCGTATTTTGATAATTCGGGCACCAAAGACTCCTTAAACTTTAAGTAATCTCTTCCGAAACTTCCAACATCAGTTTTTTCTGAGCCGATTTCTCTTTCCAATTTTCCAGAATACTTTTCAAGAATATCTTTCACCTCTTTTACCATTGCTTAAAAAAGCAAAGAGGTTTAATAAATTTAACTGGAAGTTAGTTAAATAAGTTCTCCAAAATCAAAAGATTTTGGCATAAAACGATTTTAATGGCTTAATCATGCTTAAACCCGATTTCTTGCTCTACATCAAAATCATGAGTAATAATAATTTTTGGAGTGTCTCTCCTCTTAGGAAATTTCTCAACATAAGTTAGTCTTAGTCCCTTAATCTTTATGCGTGCTTTTCCATTCTCTTCCATTAATTCTACTCTTCCCTTCGCTATATTTTGAGTTAGAGTAGCGTCTTCACCAATCTCTTTTTTCAAAGTTTCTAGATCTTTTTGCCAGTAATTATAAAAGTTGTTAGTATTTCCCTCCTCGACTGCTTTTTCTAATGCTTTGTAAGCATACAGATTAACAATCTCTTCAGTAGCATAAAGATTTATTACCGAGATAGGATTTTGAATTTCTGCTCTAAGTTCTTTCTCGCTATTTTTCAACAGAAACATGCTTGTTCCTGCTGCAAACGCTAGTGTCATAATCACAAGGAGATAAATTGAGATTTGACCTTTTCTTGAAATGTTTATCATTTTATCCTACCTATGAAATTTTATTTCTGGAAGAAGTTTAAAGTTCTCCTCATAATTTTTTTTTGAAAAAAACTCTTTCTGTCTTTCGTTTAATGAAGGGAGAGTTTTAATATAAGC
>Ga0129299_1000158_pt1 | contig 39000 bp, 29 predicted proteins | sample ConPoolayeCmetaG_FD_94477 | JGI IMG/M metagenome (GOLD analysis project Ga0129299, IMG submission 94477) | Hot spring microbial mat communities from California, USA to study Microbial Dark Matter (Phase II) - Cone Pool mat layer C metaG ...
CCGGCGGTGCCGCTGTTGATCTCGACCAGGTCAGCCTGGAGGCGGTAGATACCTTCCGGCGTGTTACGCCCGTAGCCGGTGGTACCGCTCGTCGCGTTGGACACATACACGCTGCCGTAGTTGGGGCTGGTCTTGTTGCGGTTGACGGAGATTCCCATCGGCGTGTAGAACGAGGTGGCCATACCGTCGGTGCTGATCTGCTTCCAGCCGGTGGCCTCCGAATGGGTCACCTTGATCTGGTGGTTGCCCAGGGTCGGCACGACCACGTTGTGCGTGCCCCTGGTCAGGGCGCCCAGGTCGATGGTGCCGCCGCCCTGAAGCATGAGGGTCACGTTGGCCGCGTCCTGGTTCAGGACGAAGCTCAGATTGTTGCCCGAGGTGTTCACCCCCGAGGCGTACGGCACCGCCAGCACCGCCGCCGGCGCCGCCAGCACGCCCAGAATCCCGAGAACTGCCCTGATTCGCATGGCGTTTCTCCTCTCCGGAAACAGACCGCGGCCTGTTTCCTCGTTTCGACCGGCCGGATCCGCCGCCGGGATACACGCTCGTGCCCGGTGCGGCCGGCCCTCACGATCCTCCAGGTCCACACCTCCTTGCCCGGTTCGCTCCTCCCTGAAAGGTCACTCTTCCTTGTAGTCCTGCCGGACGATCCAGCCGGCGTCGCCCTGCAGGCAGTCGTTGCCCGGCGCCGCCGGGTTGCAGGTGATGTTGATCTGCCCGCCGGCGCCGCGGAAGTTGTAGTCCCACACCTTCTTCTGTTCCATGAACAGATGGCCGGCGTGCCCGTCCAGGAATACGTTGCTGTAGTGGTTGTACTTCCCGTGCCAGCCCATGTACTTGAGGTTCTCGGGCCAGTTGTACAGCACGCCGCCCAGCACGCAGTCGGCCGGATCCTCATAGGCCAGCACCGCCCGGCTGGGGCCCTTCTTCTCCATGAGGAAGATCAGGCGGTCCATGAGCTTGTACCCCCTTCGCCGCTGGGCCTCGGTGTTGCCGGGGTACTCCACCTGGCGGACATACTCCCACCAGGTCACGTTCGAGTCGTAGCTCATGCCCATCACGATCCAGGCCGGCTTGGCCGACTTGGGGTACTCATGGTTCACCCGGCTGCGGACCCCGTCGTCGTTGGGGCACTGCAGCACTTCGAACGTCGCGTCGGCCGTCCGGCCCAGCGAGCGACCCATCAGGTATTTGTTCAGCGGCCGCATCCCCGCCGGAATGTGCCGCCCGGCCGGGTTCTGGTCTGTCAGCGGGGCCAGCTTGGGGCCGTAGATCGTGTCCCAGGCGCCGCCGTCGCCCTTGTCGGTGCTGCCGGCGTAGTAATGGGACTGCGGATAGGCCAGCTTGTTGCGCGTGTCCACCGGACCCCAGGGAAAGCGGTTCTTGTTGGCCTGCAGGTAGCCGGCCGAGGCGGATCCCACCTGCTTGAGGTTCGCGATGCACATCACCGTCTTGGCCTGCTCCCGGGCCTTCTTCAGCGCCGGCAGCAGGATGGAGACCAGCAGGGCGATGATCGCCACCACCACCAGCACCTCGATCAGCGTGAAAGCCGGGTGCTCTTTCCCGCTCTGCGGTCCCCTGGGCCTTATGCTCATGGCGTCGTGTTCTCCTCGATCCGGTCGCCGGCGGACCGTTCACGATTCCGGGCCGGTTCCGTCCCACCCGCACCTGGGGCAATGCCCGCGCCGGCCGTCCTTGCCGATCCGCGGCACCGGACTGCCGTCTCTGGGGCAGGGGACCGCCCGCGTTCCGCCGAACGCACCGCAGTGCGGGCACTTCAGGCAGACCCGCCCCCGGATCTCGTCGCCGGAGGCCGCCTGGATTCCCCCGGCCTTGGCCAGCTGGTCGTAGGCCGCCGGCGTCAGCTCGAAGCCCTTGCCGCACTCCAGGCACACATACAGCGTTGCGTCCCCGGCGGCGTCGGACTGCCTGGCATCGGCATCGCCGCGCAGGAAAATGAACGCGGCTGCGATCAGCAGCACCACGGCTGCCGCGATCTTCGCGATCGCTCCCCGCGATGAGGACGCATCCTGTTGCTGCATCGATTCCCTTCGCTTACCGGTGCCGAACCGCTGGCCGATCCGCCGCGGGCGCGTCTTGTCCACGGTCGGCGGGGGCTCCATGACAGGCTTGAGCCACCAGTATGCTAGCACGGTTGGACCAAGCCATGCAAGCAAAAAATTGCGTCCCCTGCCGGCGGTTTCTGCCCCCTCCTTAACAGGCTTTCGGTGGTACGGGAGACGTGGATCGCTGCGTGAAGGCCTTCCTGGACTCCATTGCCGGCGCCGGCGTCCCCCGATATTCTGATATCGCGCGACATCGGCATTGCCCGAAGGGCCATGCCGCGCCATTCCGGACTTGCCCATCTTTCCAGGCTTTGCAGACTTGCTTCAAATCCGGCCGGGGGGCCTTGCTGTGCCATCTATGATGCGCTGGCCGGCAGGTCATTCCCATCCACGGGTCCACCGGCGGGCCCCGCATTGCGCTAAAATATCGTGTAATGGGGCATTTTCCTTGAATCGGCGCGGTGGTTCGGCTAGGCTTTGGGCATCGCCTGGCAATTCGTCTATCCTGCGGGCAGGAGGATGACTGCGGATCCGGTTCACCGCGGGTCACGTCAAGAGCGGAACCTTATGCGCGTCCGTCCGAGTCCGACCGGACAAAGCACGAGTGTCCTCGGCGTCCGTCCGATGCACGCGGCGAAGGTCCGTCACGGCAATGAACGCGCGCCAGGGGCCTGGCCGGCCCTGCCGGCGGCTTCGGCGTCCCGGATGCGGCCCGCGGCTTTCGGATTCAGGATTCGGGCGTATCAAACCGACAGGTGAAGGAGTAGTCTCTTCTCACATTGACTGGAAAGGAGCTCAGGATGCCAACCGCACACGCGTCAAGGACCACGGCCCTGGCCGGCCTGGTCGTCCTGGGGATCGCTTCGCTGGTCATGGCCAACGTCTACCCGTCGGGGGTGACGATCAGCGCCGCCAGCTTCGACTCGGGCGACCAGACCACGACCATCACCTATGTTCTCAACGAGAACGCCGACGGCGACGGGGTCAATCCCGGCGTCCGCATCGAGGTGCTCAACAGCGGCAACACGGCCGTGCGCACCGTGAACATCGCCCGGCAGAAGCGCGGGACCTGGTCGTTCCAGTGGGACGGCCGCAACGACGCCGGTGCGCCGGTGCCGGTGGACACCTACACGGTGCGGATCACCGCCAGCGACTACGGCTACACCAGCTGGACGCAGATCAGCCCCCAGCAGACCAGCACGTCGTTCGAGTACCCCTTCGGCGTGGCGGTCAACAGCAACCCGTCCAGCCCCCATTACGGCAAGGTCTACGTCTCCAACGCCCGCGTGGGCACCACGGTCTTCGGGCGGGCCTGCAATGATGCCATCTACGTGCTGGCCGCGGATGCCACCGACCTGGGCAACTTCACCGGCGGCGTGACCTGGACGGGAAACTCGGCCCCCTACCGCAGCATGGTCGGCGAGGACGACCATCTGTACGTGGCCGACCTGTCCAACGACCTGGCCTTCGACTTCAACCCCGACACGATGATTGCGACCCAGCTGATTGACGCCAGCAACCGTACGACCAGTCAGTGGGTCCACAGCATCTGGGTCACCGGAACGCAGGCAGGCGGAAACCGCAAGGTCTACCTGGTCAACGGCAACTACTATGACAACAACCGCAAAGGCCTGATCGGCTACAACCTGGGCGGCAATGCGACGGCCACGCCCGGCGACACCGGCTTCCAGGTCATCGGCCCGGCCTACTTCACGTTTTACCCCTACGACATCGCGCGGGATGCCGCCGGCAACTGGTACACCAACAACTACCGTGCCTCGGCCGGCCAGGCTTCCCCGCTGGCCAGGTTCATCGATGATCCTCTCAACTACCCGCTGAACACCCCCGCCTGGGAGGTCAGCAACGCCTACACCTACTCCTGGAGCGTGGGCTACTTCGAGCCGCGCAAGTGGGCCGCCTTCTGCAGCAGTTCCAACGGGTTCGTCAGGCTTTTCGACCGCGACTCGGGCACGCTCCTGCATGAGTTTGATGCCGGCACCGGGGTCCGTGACGTGGCCTTCGACGCCGCCGGCAACCTGTACACGGTGGACAACATCGCCGAGTGGCTGCGGGTCTGGTCGCCGCCGGACGGCCCGAACTCCAAGGATATCAGCAGGAGCGTCAGCGTGGCCGGCCAGGGCACCGGCGGACCGGTGATCACCGCCCACCCGTCGGACCTGGCGATCTGCCCGACCGAAGGCGCGGCCTTCAGCGTCACCGCCACCGGCGGCACGCTGACCTACCAGTGGAAGAAGAACGGCAGCGACCTGACCGACGGCGGGGACGTGTCCGGGGCGACGACCGCCGCGCTGACGCTGACCAACGTGCCGGCGACCGACGACGGGGCGGTCTTCACCTGCGTGGTCACCGACGAGAACGGCGTGGCGGTCAGCAACCCGGCGGTCCTGACCGTCGGCCTGGTCTGGGAGCAGTTCCCGCTGTCGACCAGGGTGTGCCCGGGGGCCAGCCCCCAGTTCAACGCCAGCGTCACCCTGCCCGGGGTCACCTACCAGTGGCAGCGGACCTTCCCGCCGGCCACCGACTTCGTCGACATCGCCGGCGAGACCGGCACCAGCCTGACGCTGACCAACGTCCAGATGACGACCGAGAACGGCGCCCAGATCCGCTGCGTGGCCACCGGACCCGGCGCCTGCGGCACCAGCAACAGCCCGGTCGCGACGCTGACGGTCAGCAGCGGCCCGGTCACCGGCACCCCGATGTACGGGTACATCACCGGCGACCCGCCGTACCTGCCGGGCGGCAGCTCGATCGTGGAGATCGCGGTGGTCAGCTCGACCGGCGCCCCGACCTTCCAGTGGCGGGCCAACGGCGCGGACCTGGTCGACGGCGTCTATCCGTGGGGAACGGTCTCGGGCGCCAACTCGCCCTCGATGCTGATCACCGAACTGAAGTGCGGCTACACCACCAGCATCTCGGTGGTGGTCAGCGACGACTGCGGACCGGCGGCCGAGAAGTTCGTCGGAGCGCGCTACCAGCCCGGCTACCCGGTCACGCCGATCACCGTCGGCAGGGTTGAGAACTGCGGCAACGGGATCGACGACGACTGCGACCTGCTGGTGGACTGCGACGACACCGGCAACTGCGGCAGCGACCCGCTGTGCGAGGTCTTCCCGACCTGCAATGAGCCCTACGCCGACTGGGACCTCGACGGCGACGTGGATATGGACGATTTCGCCGTCCTGCAGGGCTGCCTCTGGGTGGAAGGCGAGGGACGCCCGGCCAGGGGCTTCGATCCGGCCTGCGACTGCTTCGACCGCAACCGCGACGGCTGGATCAACGTCGACGACATCGCCCGGTTCGAGGCATGCGGCAGCGGCCCCGGCGTGCTGGCCGACACCGCCTGCGACGACCTGCCCGACGGCGTCGGCAAGGTGGTGATCAACGAGTTCGCCTACGACATGGTCAACACCGCCGGCACCGAGATCCCGGATGAGCTCGAGTTCGTCGAGATCTACAACCGGAGCGGCCAGACGATCGACATCTCCGGCTGGCTGCTGCGGGCCTCCGACGTGGCCCCGCCGGGCGATGACAACCGCGACTTCCTGGTGCCCGGCACCCGCGGCAGCGGGACGACCCTGCTGGCCCCGGGCGGCTATTACGTCTTCACCTCGCCCAACGTGCCCGTTCCGGCCAAGAACCCGCCGGCGCTGGACTGGCAGACGATCAATCCGTCCACCGACATCTGGGAGAACGGGCCGGACGTCCTGCAGCTGCTGGACGCCAACCGCACGGTGGTGGACACGGTGGTCTACGACCGCCGGTCCGGATCGGTCTGGACCTCGCCGGAAGGCTCCATCTGGGGCGAGCTGCAGACCGTGGCCGGGGCTGCCCAGCAGTCGGTGAGCCGGTGGATCGACGGCCTGGACACCGACAACAACGGGCGCGACTTCGGCATGCGGGCCTGGACGCCGGGCACCAGCAACCTCGGCGCCGGATCGCTGGTCGGCGCCTACGTGCTGCCGGACCTCGATGCACTGACCGTCGGCAGCTACGTGGCCGGACTCGATCCGTCGTTCTGGGGCGCCGTGGTCATCAATCCGACCGATAACACCACGGTGGTCGAAGGCAGCGTGGTCAACCCCAACGCCATTCCGGCCTCCCCGCAGGGCGGCAACGCCGCGGTCTGCTGGGACTTCAAGACCGGTGGCGGCAACGCGGTCGTCTCCCGCAACATCATGAGCGGCGACGGCAAGTTCGATCTCTACGCCTATATCGATCCGTCGTTCGCCGACTGGGGAACCAACACCGGCGCCGAGTCCACCACCTACGGGATCATGGGGACCGTCGACCCGGTCCACGCGATCGCCGATCCCGACGGGGCGCTGTACGGCGACGTCGCCACCAGCAGCGGCATCACCGGCCTGGCCTGGATCTGCAACAAGGTCAAGTCCGGCACCACCAGCTACTGCCGGCTCTACCTGGTGGACGCCGGGCCCGGCGGCGACAGCAGCAACGGCGTCAACACGCCCAGCAACTGGGTGGTCCTGACCACGATCGACATGACCGCCCTGGGCGCCGGCTGGTATCGCCTGAGCATCGACTACGACGCCGATACCGGAGCCGTCACCGCCGTGGGGCCGTCCGGCACGGTCAACTTCGCCACCGCGACCGGCCTGACCGGAGGCTTCTACGTCGGCTACCGCGAGACCGTGACCGGCATTCCGGCTTTCCTGCGGCCGGCGACGTTCGACTCGGTGCCGTGACGCCGCACGGCGGCCGACCGGCCGGCACGTCCCGTCCGGACCCGACGCCGCGACGGACCGGACACCCCTGACCTTCTTGGGCGGCCCGGATTCCTCCAGGAGTCCGGGCCGCCGTCTTTGCGGGGATGCCCCCCGGTTCTCCCGGGCAGCCCGCGCGGACTGCGGTACCGCGGCAGCCGGCCTGTCAGGCGTGTTGCCCCATCGCCGCCAGCGTTGCGGCCGCGACGATCTTCCGGGCCGAATCCAGCGGTCCGTCAAGCGTGGCCCCGGCCGCCCGTCTGTGGCCGCCGCCGCCGAAACCGCGGGCCACCGCCGCCACGTCGATGTCGCAGCCGGCCACCTCCGGCGACTTGCTGCGGAAGTTGACCCGCACCCGCCCGTCAGGCTGCTCGACCAGCATGACCGACGCGACCACGCCCCCGGCCGACAGCGGCTCGTTGACCAGATCCTCGCTGTCGCCGGGTTCGGCGCCGGCCTGCCGGAACATCTCCTGCGTCAGGCTCATCACCGCCAGCCGCCCGCCGGCCTGCAGCTCCAGCGTGCTCAAGGCCAGGGCCGTCAGCCGCAGCCGGGCGGCCCGGAAGGAGGCGTACAGCCGGGCGTGGAGCACATCCGGCCGCACGCCCAGATCCAGCAGCCGGGCCGCCGCCGAAAGCGTCCGGGCATCGACGCCGGGATACCTGAACCAGCCGGTGTCGCTGGCCATGCCGGCCAGCAGGGCCTCGGCGCCGCCCGGATCGATCCGCGCGGAGCAGGCGGTCAGCCACTCGAACACCAGCAGGCAGGCCGAGGAGGCCGCCGGGTCGATCAGCGCACAGCACGGCGCCCCGCAGGACACGTCGTCGCGCGTCGCGTGGTGGTCCACCACGATTCTCGGCAGCCCGCTGGACCTCAGCAGCTCCGCCGCCGGCTCCAGCTGGGCCCAGCTGCAGGTGTCCACGATGAGGAGGCCGTCGAAGCCCCCGGCCGGTTCCGCCGGGCCGCCGGGGCGGGATTCCAGCCCCATGCTCTCCACCAGGAAACGGTAGCGGTGGGGAACCGCGTCGAAGATCCGCGGTACCGCCTGCCGGCCGTCGGCCCGGATCGCACGGGTCAGCGCCGCCATGGCCCCCAGGGCGTCGCCGTCCGGCCGGACGTGGCTGAGGATCAACGTCCGACGCCAGTCGGCCAGCATTTGCGTTGCTTGCCTGATCGCCTCGCGGTCCATATGCTTGCCGGCCGATCATACCCGCCGCCGGGGCGGCTGTCGCAGTGCCCGGTCGCCGCCGATCGCCGGCGATCGCCGCCCCGCCGACCGCCACGCGATCCCGCCGCCGGCCGGTCGTGCGCCAGGAGGCCTGGGATGCAGACTCCCGTACGCGTGTTGTTCATCTGCACGGGCAACTGCTGCCGGTCGCAGATGGCCGAGGCCCTGCTGCGCCATATGGCCCCGGAGGGCTTCCAGGCCTGCAGCGCCGGCTTCCGGCCGGCGGGTTTCGTGCACCCGCTGGTCGTGGAAACCCTTGCCCGAAGAGGGATTAGCGTTCAGGGCCAGTACTCCAAGCACTGGGACGTCTACGCCGGGCAGGAGTTCGACATCATCGTGACGCTCTGCGATCAGGCCGGCATGGATCCCATGCCCGCCTGGCCCGGCCGGCCGGTGATCGTCCACTGGCCGCTGAAGGACCCGGCTTTCCACCCCGGCACCGAGGATGAATGCCTGATGATCGCCTCCGAGGTGGCCGACGCCCTGCGACGACGTTTACAACGCCTGATCTCGCTTGATCTCCACCGGATGAGCCACGAACAGGCCGAAGCGGCAGTGCGAGAACTCGCCACCATGTGACGGTTTTCCGTCCAGCGGCGGGCGCGCGTTGGGTCTCAGCCCCCCACGGAGTCGGCCGCCGGCTCGGCCTCAGCGAGGACGCGACCTTGGCCGAATCTTCAGTCCAACCCCGGCCCGGCCCGGTGGGCGCGGGAAGCGTCGCATCCTCCTGAACTCCGCCGGGCGAACCGGGGGGTGATTGCCGATCCTGCGGTCGGACCATAACATACCGCCACACGTCCGCGGGCCCGTCAGTGGCCGATGCGTCCGGCGCGACGCGCCTTCGACGGTCCGCGAAGGAGGACTCTGCCGCTTCACCGAGTGAGGGAGGTCACGATGGCCAACGGACAGTCGCTTCCGAGTTATCTGGCATCCGCCCGGCCGAATCCCGCCGGCAACCGGGCCCCGTGGTACATGAACACCGCCCCGGCCTACTTCGGGATCTTCATGTGGATCGCCTTTTACGACAGACTGGGCGGGGCCCTCAAGCTCGGCGGCCTGGACGTCGCGCTCGGCGGCCTGGTCGTCGCCGCCGTGGTCTGCCACTACCTGTTCCACTACGTCTTCGGGCTGCTGGGCATGAAGACCGGCTACCCGCTGTACGTGGTCGGCAGTTCGACCTTCGGCACCACCGGAGGCTTCCTGTTTCCGGGCATCTTCATGGGCCTGCTGCAGATCGGCTGGTACAGCGTGGGCACGTTTTACGCCGCCAAGCTCATGCTGATGGCCTTCAGCGCCGAGGCCGAGGGCATCAGCGCCCTCTTCGTGGTGGTGTGCATCGCCTGGGGCTACATCTTCGCCCTGCTGGGTGCTTTCGGCATCCGGTACGTGGCCATGATCTCCTCGTATCTGCCGTGGGTGGCGGTCGCCATGCTGGGCATCGCCGGCGTCTGCGCCCTGCCCCACGTGGGCAGTTTCCGCTTCACCCCGGCCCCGGACGGTCCCGGCCTGCTGGCCGGCGCCTGCCTGGTGCTGCAGATGGTGGTGGGCTTCTTTGCCACCGCGGGAGCCGCGGGCGTCGATTTCGGCACCAACAGCCGCGACGAGAGCGACGTGAACCTGGCCGGGCTGACCGGTGTGACGCTGTCGATCATTCTGGCCGGCGGGCTGGCCCTGATCATCGTCGCCGGGGCCCTGGGCATCGATCCGACCACGGCTCCGGAGGTCAGTCGGGCCCTGCCGCTGGTCAGTCCCGGGCTGGCCAAGGTCATGTTTCTGCTTCTGGCCATCGGCTCGATGGCCCCGGCGTGCTTCTGCTCGAGCATCATCGGCAACAGCCTCTCGACGATGATCCCGACGATGGGCCGCGTGCCGCTGACGCTGGGCGGGGCGACCATCGGCATCATCCTGGCGGCCACCGGCGTGGCCGGGAACCTCGCTGCCTTCTTCGGCCTGATCGGCTCGTCGTTCGGGCCGATCTGCGGGGCGATGGCGGCCGACTACCTGCTGTCCGGCCGCAAGTGGGCAGGGCCCCGGGCGGGGGTGAACCTCGCCGGCTACGGGGCGTGGGTGGTCGGGTTCCTGGTCGGCATCTCCAGCAACCCGATGCTCGGGTCCAGCGCGGTTCTGCCCGATTGGCATCCGACCAGCGTCTATTCGTTCATTGTCGGCTTCGTGGTCTACGCCGTGCTGGCGACCGCGGGGCTGCAGGGCCGGACCGTGGAGTATCCCGGCGCCGCCAGGTGACCCGTCGCCCGGCGTTCCGGGTTTTGCCGGCGGCCGTTGCGCGCCGGGCTGATGGCGGAGGCCTCGTGTCCGGGCCGGCGATTCAGTGGCACTGTAAGGCCGGTCGATCGCGCTGCTGCCGGCCCGAGGACCGGCATTTGGCGGGTTTTTGTGGTCCAGCCGCCGGCCCCGTCCGGCCGATGGGGTTGAAAGTCGTCGGTCCGCTGGTATATTCGCGGTGCTCGAGGCGGGTGTAGCTCAGTGGTAGAGCGTCACGTTGCCAACGTGAATGTCGTGGGTTCAAGTCCCATCACCCGCTGTTGAAGGCAAAGGGCGATCGCGGGGTACCGGCCGCAGCAAGGCCAGGCGTTGGCCGCGATCGCACGGGTCAGGCCAGTCGGTTTCGCCCCTGCCAGCCCCAACGCCTGGCGAAGAGGCGAGACCGGGTGGCCGTTTTCTTTGCCCGCGGTCCCCGGGGGCGGCGTGGCGGAATCCCATCAGCCAGGAGCGGCACGATGTCCGACGAGGAACTCCAGAAGCGACCGGGCGACCAGATGGACCAGGACGAGGACACGGACGAGCAGGGCGAAGGACTTGCCGGGCCGGGCGTCGAGGACGAGGAGCCCGGGGAGCAGTCGGAGCCGACCCTCGAGGAGAAGCTCAAGGAGGTCGTCGAGGTCCAGGTCGAGGACCTCGGCGGTCTGCGTCGCAAGCTGACCGTCAGTATTCCCGCCGAGACCCTGGTCCAAAAGGTGAACGACCAGTATGACGAACTGCGGCGCGATGCGCTGGTGCCGGGTTTCCGCAAGGGCCGGGCCCCCCGCCGGCTGCTGGAGAAACGGTTCGGCCACGAGGTCGGCCAGACGCTGGTTCAGCAGCTGGTGGGCAGCGGCTACCTGGCCGCAGTGGACAAGGCCGGCCTGAAGGTGCTGGGCGACCCGCTGATCTGGGTGCGGGGCGAGAAGGGCGGGCAGGGGCAGGTTCTGGTGGAGGTCAAGGAGGCGCTGGACAGGATCGAGATGCCGGCGGAGGGCCCGCTGACCTTCGCCTGCGAGGTGGAGATCCGGCCGGAGTTCGAGCTGCCCGAACTGGACGGCATTCCGCTGGAGAAGCCGGTGGTCGAGGTGACCGAGGATGACGTCACCGCGTACATCGACCGCCTGCGTGCCTACCAGGGGGTCTACGAGCCCGTGGTGGACGGGACGATCCAGGAGAACGACCTGCTCACCGCCGACGTGGTGATGACCTGCGAGGGGCAGCCGCTCAAGCAGCAGGAGGCGGTGCAGCTGGCCGCCCGCCACCAGGTGATCGACGGGGTGGTTCTCGACGGGCTCGGCCAGGCCCTGGCCGGCAAACGCGTCGGGGACACCGTCGGCGTCTCGGGCACGATTCCCGAGGACTACGTCAAGGTCGAGTTCCGGGGGAAGCAGGCCGACTTCGAGTTCCGCATCCGGGGGATCAGCCGCCGCCGGCTTCCGGAGCTGGACGACGCCTTCCTGGCCGGGCTGGGCTTCGACTCGCAGGACGAGCTGCGGGCCTGGGCCCGCGGCGAGCTGGAGAGCTCCATCGACGAGCAGATCCGCCGGTCGCTGTACAGCCAGACGATCAGGTACCTTCTGGAGCACACGAGTTTCGAGCTGCCCGAGCGGCTGTCGGGCCGCCAGATCGACCGGGTGGTCGCCCTCAAGCTGCTGGAGCTCTACCAGCAGGGCGTGCCGGAGGACGAGGTCCGCCGGCTGATGGACGATCTGCGCACGCGGGCCCGGGACAGCGCGGTCGAGGAGCTTAAGCTCGCGTTCATCATGGAGAAGCTGGCCGAGGAGATCGACGTCGACGTCTCCGATGGGGAGATCAACGCGGCCATCGCGGCCATCGCCCGGCGGCAGGGCCGGCGGTTCGACCGCGTGCGCGACGAGCTCGCCCGCCAGGGCGGCCTCGGGAATCTCTTTATCCGGCTGCGCGACGAGAAGCTGCTGGCGACGGTGGTCGCCGGCGCCAGGATCACCGAGAAAGCCGTTGAGCGTGCCTCCGGCGACGGCGGGGGCCGGTCCGCGGACGCGACCTGAAACCGGCCCGGGGCCGGCGGCCACCGGATCCCCCCGCCGCGGGATCCAGAGACGGGACGAGCGAAGATGCACTCATTCCACGACCGGATGCCGACCTTCGACCAGCAGCAGCCGCCCTACCAGCGGTACCGGGAGATGTCCATCGAGGACATGCTTCTGGAGAACCGCATCATCTTCCTGGCCGGCCCGATCACCGAGCGGTCCGCCAGCATCGTGATCATGCGGCTGCTCTACCTGCAGTCGATCAAGAAGGATCAGGCCATCCACCTGTACATCAACTCGCCCGGCGGGCTGGTCGACCAGACCCTGGCGATCTACGACACCATGCAGTTTCTCGGCTGCGAGGTGGCCACCTACTGCATCGGGCAGGCCGCCAGCGGGGCGGCCATCGTGCTGGCCGCCGGAACCAAGGGGCAGCGCTTCGCCCTGCCCAACGCCAAGGTCATGCTCCATCAGCCCTACAGCGGCATCACCGGCCAGGCCGAGGATCTCCGCATTCAGGCCGAGGAGATTCTCAAGGACAAGGCCCTGCTGAACTCGATCCTCGCCCGGCACACCGGCCAGGATCCCGAGAAGATCGCCCGCGAGATCGAGCGCGACCGCTACATGAACGCCCGGGAGGCCCTGGAGTACGGGCTGGTGGACGAGATCCTCTCGGAGCCGGCCAAGGACGGCAAGAAGAAGAAATGACCTGCCGAGGCGCGGACCCGCCGGACGACGCGCCGGGCGGTCGCGCGGCGGCCCTGTGACGGATTCACGATCATGACCCACAACACGCTGGTGCCCATCGTCATCGAGAAGACCGGCCGCGGCGAGCGGGCCTACGACATCTTCTCCCGCCTGCTGAAGGACCGCATCGTGTTCCTCGGCGGCGAGGTGGACGACGAGAGCGCCAACCTGGTCATCGCCCAGATGCTCTTTCTGTCCAACGAGGATTCCAAGGCTCCGGTGAGCTTCTACATCAACTCGCCGGGCGGCTCGGTGACCGCCGGCCTGGCCATCTACGACACCATGCAGTTCCTGCGCTGCGAGGTCCACACCTTCTGCGTCGGCATGGCCGCCAGCATGGGCGCGGTCCTCATGGCCGGAGGCCACAAGGGCAAACGCTACCTCCTGCCCAACTCGCGGCTCATGGTCCACCAGCCGCTGATCGCCGGAGTCCTCGAGGGGCCGGCCACCGACCTGTCGATCCAGGCCCAGGAAACCATCCGCCTGCGACAGCGGATTTACGAAATCCTGGCCGCCCACACCGGCCAGACCGTGGACCGCATCGCCATGGATTGCGACCGCAACAAGTGGCTCGATGCCCGTCAGGCCATCGACTACGGACTGGCGGATACGATCCTGGAACGGGCTCCGGAAACGCCGCCCCGCCCCGTGGAGGAGTAGACCGGTCGTGAGGCCCGCCCGACAGCTCGTCCTGACCGGCATCGCGGCTCTGCTGGCCGCCGGCTGCAACACCGTCCCGGCCGGGAAGTTTCAGGACGCCCAGCGCGAACTCCAGGCCGCCCGCGAGGAGGTCCGCCGCCTCCAGCAGCAGCTGGCCGCCGAGCAGCAGGCCGCCCGCGAGCTCCAGCAGCAGCTCGCCTCGGCCCGCGGGTTCGACCAGAAGGCTCTGGACACCCTGCCGCTGCCGGAACGCATCGAACTCGACCGCCGCTCCGGCGGCTACGACACCGACGGCCGCGTCGGCGACGACGGGATCGTGCTTCACATCCGGCCGGTGGACCGCGATCAGCACGTGGTCAAGGCCGCCGGGCGGCTCCACGTCGCGCTGTTCGACCTGGCGGCCACCGAGGACCGCCGGCTGATCGCCGAGTATCACTTCGATGAACCGACCCTGCGCGAGAAGTGGTACGGCCGGTTCATGACCCAGCACTTCACCGTCCGCTGCCCCTGGCCCCAGGGACGCATGCCCTCGGGCCCCGAGGTCACCGCCCGCGTGGTCTTCACCGAATTCCTCACCGGCCGGCCGCTGGTCGCCCAGGAGGTCTTCCGGGTGACCTTCCCGCCCGAGATCGCCTCGGCCCCGGCCGACTGAACGCCCCCGGACAATCGGTCTGCGCTGCCGGTCTGCGCGGGCCGGCATTCCGTCGCACCCCCGGGCCGCCGGACGGCTGGATGATCGACGGGCCCCGGCCGGACCGGTATGCTCATCGACATCTGCGCCGGCAGCGCGCACGGAAGGAGATCCGCGTATGAATCGAACGCACGGGATTCGCCTCGCGGGCCGGGTGGCCCTGCTGGGTCTCACGATGAACGCCGCCTGGGGCGTCCAGCCCCGGGTCCGTCCGGCCGACCACGAGCCGGACTGGGCCGACCTGCTGAAACACCAGTGGGGTCTGGACCTGGTCGGCGATCTGCGGAACCCCTGGCACAACGACGCGGCCCCGGCCGCCCGTTTCGTGCGCGTCGATGGCGGCAAGCCGGTCGTGCTCACCCCGCTGATCGCCCTGGGGCTGGAGACCCCCGTCCGGGCCGGCATCGCCCGCCCGGGGGCCGTGCTGGGCGCCGAACGGCCGGCCGTCGTCAAGCAGGAGGCCTGGTCCTATGCCTTCAAGCATCCGCACACCGCTCCCGACGCGACGTTCGAGCCGGTGCCGCTGAAGTCCGGCTCGACGCAGATCGACACCGGCGACGATCCCTTCGTGCTGTGGGTCTCCAACGACGGGCTGGACGACGGGGGCGTGTTCACCGCCCCGGAGCTGGTGGCCGCGGTGAACCGGCGGCTGAAGGACCAGCCCTACAAGGCCATGATCTACCCGTTCATCGATCGCGCCGCCGGCCGGCCGGTGGTCGACAGCTACCTCGTCGGCTGGGAGTACTCCGACAACGACGACTTCCAGGACGTGGTCGTCCGCATCGACAACGTGCGCCTGCTGCCGGCCGAAAAGCTGCCGGGGATCGTCGACGGCGAGCCGCAGGCCCGGCGACTGGCGAGGGGTTTCGCGTTCAGCGAGGGGCCGGCCTGGGACCGCCGCGGCCAGGCGCTGTACTTTTCCGACATTCCCCGGGCACAGATCCTCCGCTTCGCCGGCGGCGATACGGCGGTGGCCAACGCCGAAAGCGGGCAGTCCAACGGCCTGATGTTCGATGCCGCCGGCGAGCTGCTGGCCTGCGAGCACCGCGGCCGCCGGGTTTCCCGCGCCCGGCCGGGGGAGCCCGGCCGGACCATCGTGGACCGCTACGAGGGACGCAGGCTCAACAGCCCCAACGACCTGTGGATCGACGCGGCCGGGGGCTTCTACTTCACCGATCCGCGTTACGGCGGACGCGAGGACCTCGAGCAGGACGTCGAGGCCGTCTACTACGTGGACCGCGGCGGAAGCATCAGCCGCATCATCGGCGACCTGGTGCGGCCCAACGGCATCGCCCTGGCCCCGGACGGACGCCACCTGTATGTGGTGGACAACGGGGCCGACAGCCTCTGGCGGTATCCGGTCGAGGCGCCCGGGCGGATCGGACCCGGCCGGCGCATCGCCTGGATTCCGCACCCGGACGGGATGACCGTGGACGCCCGGGGACGCCTCTACGTGACCGGCCGGGAAGGCGTGGCGGTGCTGGAGCCCGGCGGCCGCTGGATCGGCGTGATCGGCGTCGCCGAGCAGCCGGCCAACTGCACCTTCGGCGGACCGGATCAGCGCGTGCTGTACATCACCGCGCGTACCTCCTTGTACGGGATCGAGACCCTGACCCGCGGGTGGCATATCCACCTCGACGGTCCGCCCGCCGCCGGCCGCTGAACGGTCGAACACGGCACGGAACGGCCCGAAAAAGGCGTCGGGATGGTGTCTGCCCCGCCATCCTCCCGCTGCACACGTTCGGATCCGCCCGTCGCGCGATTCCGCCGGAATCTCATCCCCGCGGCCGCGGGGGCCTTGCGCCGAGGCGGTCAGCGGATGAACCGCCCGCGGGTCATCTGGAACGCCGGCCGGTTCCACGAGTTCGTCCGGGCCTCGACCCGCCCCCCGCCGACGGTGGTTCCGCCGGCGTTGGCGACGGCGCTGGTGCCGCCCCACGGCGCCGAGCGGGTCGTGCCGCCGGCCTGGACGGTGCGGCCCAGGCCCCCGTCGGCCACGGATCCGCCGTAGCTGCCGGCCACGGCGCCGTCGCGGCCGATGCTCAGGTTGAAGGTGCCCGCGTAGGACGGCCCGAAACGCGGGGCGATCGCGTGGCTGAAGGAGAAGTCCAGCCCGTTCTGATCGACGCCCCAGGCCACGCCGCGGGCGATGTTCACGTCGCCGGTTCGGGTGCGGGTCCGGGCTACGCCCGGTCCGTCTCCGGTGTAGTGGGCGGTGGCCGCAGCCGTGCCGCCGGCGGCGCCCGGGCCGGTGCCCGCGGTCGCGCCGGTCGAGGCCTCTCCCGCCCATGCCCATGCGGTCGTCCAGCCGAATGCCGCCGCCGTCAATGTCCTCATGAGCCCGGTCATGGCTGTCCTCCTTCCTGCGTCGAAGGTCTGATCAGATCCACCGTTTCATCCACCACCTGTCTCCGGTCCGCGCGGCTCAAGGCCGCACTTCGACCGCCACGGCCCCGGCCCGATCGCGCCCCCACCAGGCCGAGCGGCTCTGCGCCCGGGCGTTGACCTCCGAGTGCCGGCGCCAGCCGCTGATGCCGACGCCCGTGCCGTTGGCCTGGGCGGTGGCCCGATACCGGGCGTCGCTTTCAGCCCGGACCCGGCTGGTGGCGGTTCCGCCGAAGGTGTCGGCCAGCGAGTCGCTGACGCTGGTCGCCCGGCCGCCGAACGCCCCGGTGCTCCGGGCCCGGCCGTCACTGACCGCCGTGCCCCAGCGGCTCAAGGCCGTCGAGCAGGAGTGGCTGCGGGCGACGCCGAAGAACGTCCCGCGTGCCCGGGCATCGCTGTGGCTGACGGCCACGCCGCCCAGGGCGGCGGCGATGCTTTCGCTGGTGGCGATAGCCGTGCCGCCGTACACGCCGCGGGCGTCGGCCGCCGAGGTGCTCAGCGCCAGCCCGCGATCCGCGACCGCCACCGCGTCGCTGGCCGCATAGCCGGCGGCGTGGCCGATCGCACGGGAGTCGGCCACCGCCCGGCCGCCGTTGGTGGCCCCGGCCGTGGCGGTCGCGTCGGCGTTTCCGACGGCCGCGGCGGTCGCGGAGCTGGACCCGCCGTTGCTGGAGACGGATGTCGCGGTCGCCGAGGCGGCCATTGCCGCGGCGGTGACCGCCAGCATCCCCATCGCCGTCCAAGCCATGTTTCTGGTGATCATGACCCACCTCCTGGAGCTGGGCTTTCGCCGGACCGGCCGCCGGGGGCCGCGCCCGCCGGATGCTCGGCCTTGTCCGGCAGAATAGACAGTTGCGATCCGCCAATAGTTGGCGCGGTGAAATAGTTTTTCGAGGAGCTCGTTTCCTGCCTCGTTGATTTGTATGTCTTTGTTAAACAATGGCTTGCGACTATTCTGGCCGGTTCTCGGCGTTCTGGACAAGACCCGAATCGCCTGTTAGGATATCGGGGAAGCAGTATTTGTAACCGGTGAATCTCACCCCGGAGGCGACCTTGCACCCGTCCCCGGGGTGTGTTCATCGGTACTCGCCTCGCGGCCCGGCGCGCAGTCGGGAACAAGCTTTCAGGGAGCCTCGCCTGGAGTCGGACGATGCCGAGGGCGGCGGCGTGCCCGGGACGGTCGTCTGCTCCCGGGGTGCGCGGTCGTCATGTCGCTGAGCAACAGGCAGTTGCTGCGTTGGACGCTGGGCTTTCTGCGGCCGGTGCGGAAAGAGGCGGTACTGGCCTGTCTTTACCTGGGGCTGTGGACGGCCGCGGAGATCGTCACCGTGCGGGTGACGGCCGAGGCGGTCAACCGCATCGAGGGGCTGCATCCGACCGCAGCCGCGGCGGGCGGTCCGGCGTGGCGTTGGGTGCTGGGGGAGGACCCCGCGGCCGCGGCGCTGCGCACGACGATCCTGCTGCTGGCCGGCTTCACCGTGCTGATGGGCGTGTTGCGCTACCTGCGCGAGGTGGCCAACATGCGGCTCAGCATGGATATGGTCTTTCACATCCGCGAGGCGGTGTATGACAAGCTCCAGCGGGCGGGGTTCGCCTTTCACGACGCGATCTCGACCGGCGAGCTGATCAACCGGGCGTTGAGCGACCTGCAGCACGTCCGGGCGTTCGTCAACACGGCGCTGCTGGTTTCGCTGGAGATCGTGCTGATCGTGGGCGGCTACATCGCCCTGCTGCTGTCTCGTTCGCCGTGGGTGGCGGGGCTGGCGCTGGCGCCGCTGCCGGTCTGGACATGGATCATGCTGCGGTTCAGCCGGCGGGCCCAGCCGGCCTCGGAGGAGGTGATGAAGGCCGGCGACCGCGACCTGGCCCTGATCACGGAGAACATCGCCGGCGTGCACGTGGTGCGGGCCTTCGCCACCGAGGCGGTCGAGATCCGCAAGTACGAGGGAAACTGCGAGGATTTCTTCGCCCGGGTGATGCGGCGGGTGGGGCTGTTCGCGGATTTCGTGCCGGTGATGCGCGGCATCGCCACGGCCTCGCACCTGACGCTGTTCCTGGCCGCCGGCGTGCTGATCATCCGGGGGCGGTTGGCCGCCGGGGACATCCTGATGCTGGGTTCGGCGATGGGGGCGATCCTGTCGCGTCTGCAGCAGATCTCGGTGATCAACGACCAGTACCAGAACGCGATCGTCTCGGCCCGGCGGCTGCACGAGGTGCTGCACGCGCCGCCGTCGGTGCGGCAGCGTCCGGACGCCCGCCCGCTGCCGGACGGTCCGGCGGACGTGCGTTTCGAGCATGTGACCTTCGGTTATGACCCGGCCCGGCCGGTGCTGCAGGATGTCAGTTTTCACGCTCCGGCCGGGTCCACGGTGGCGGTGGTCGGTCCGACGGGGGCGGGCAAGACCACGCTGGTGAGTCTGCTGGCCCGATTCTACGACCCGCAGGGCGGGCGTATTCTGATCGGCGGCACGGACATCCGCGACGTGACCCTGGAGAGCCTGCGGCGCCGGGTGGCCTACGTGTTCCAGGAGACCTACCTGTTCAGCGACACGGTGGAGGCCAACATCGCCTACGGGCGTCCGGCGGCGCGGGGCGGACCGGTGGAGGCCGCCGCCCGGCTCGCCCAGGCGCACGATTTCATCGCGGCGCTGCCGGGAGGCTACCTCACGGCGGTGGGCGAGCGCGGCACCACGCTGTCGGGCGGGCAGCGGCAGCGGCTGGCGATCGCCCGTGCGATCGCCGCCAACCCGCGGATCCTGGTGCTGGACGACGCGACCGCGGCGGTGGATGCCGAGACCGAGCAGGCGATCCACCGGGCGCTTCAGCTGGTCATGGAGCACTGCACGACATTCGTCATCGCCCACCGGGTCAGCACGGTGCGGAACGCCGACCTGGTGCTGGTGCTGGAGGGCGGGCGGATCGTCGAGGCCGGCAGCCACGCCGAGCTGCTGGCCCGCGGCGGGCACTACCGCCGGATCGTGGACCTGCAGCTTCGCGGCGACGACGAAGCGGAGGATCGCCGGTCGCACATGGACCGGATGACCGACCTGCAGCGCCGCCGTCCGGCGCCGCCGCCCGTGGAGAACCCGCCGGATGAGCCCTGACGCCGACGTGCCCGCTTCCGCCGCCCGGCGGTGGCTGGACCGCCTCCTCGGCCGCCGGCGAGACCCCGCCGCCGGCGAGCTGTCGGTGACCACCGAGGACGGCGAGCCGCGTTACCGCCCCATCGACCGGCGGATGATTCTGCGGCTGGCCGGCCGTCTGAAGCCCTACCGGAAGCGCTACGCCCTGGGGCTGGTCCTGGGGCTGGTGATGGTCGTCCTGGAGATGCTCTCGCCGACCTTCATGGGGGCGATCATCAACCTCGCTTCCGGCTACGCCGCCGGGACGCTGCGGCCGATGCCCTCCGAGCAGGCCGCCGTCGCCCGGCTCGCGGGGCTGGTCGGGCTGTGGGGTCTGGTTCTGGCCGCGGCGCTGATCATTCACCGCTGGACCATCCGGATCATGGTCGAGGCCGGCGAGCGGGTGCAGTTCGATCTGCGGCGGGAGCTGTTCGCCCACCTCCAGCGGCTCTCCATGAGCTTCTACGACCGCACCCGGCTGGGCCGGATCATCAGCCGCTGCACCAGCGACATCAACAGCCTGCGCGAGGTCAACGTGTGGGGCCTCGACCTGGTGCTCAAGAACGCGCTGGTGACCGTGGTGGCCGCGGGCATGCTCTACCGCACCGAGCCGCGGCTGTTCCTGTCGGTGGTCTGGCTGGCCCCGGTGCTGTTCGTGCTCAACCGGGCCTATCGCCGCAAGGCCGCGGTGCTCCAGCAGCAGGTCCGGGAGGGCTTCACCCGGGTCAGCACCAACCTGGCCGAGAACATCACCGGCGTGCGGGTGGTGACCGCCTTCGACCGGCAGGTGTGGAACCTCGGGGCCTTCAACACCCTCCAGCACCGCAACACCGCCAACAACCTCGAGGCCGCCCGGCTGACCGGCGTCTACCAGCCGCTGCTGAGCCTGGTGGGCTTCGCCGGGCGGGCGATCATCCTGTTGTACGGCGGCTACCTGGTGGCGGCGGGGCGCATCGACCGGGCGGTGGGCGTCGGCTCGGTGGTGGCGGCCTTTCTCTACTGGGACTGGTTCATGGTGCCGGTGGTCAACTTCGGCAACTTCTACGGCCAGCTGATGATGGCCATGGCCGGGGCCGAGCGGGTCTTCTCGCTGCTGGACACCGAGCCGGAGGTCCGCGACCTGCCCGGCGCCCGGCCGCTGCCGCCGGTCCGCGGGCACGTCCGCTTCGAGCACGTCACCTTCGGCTACGACCCGGCCCGGCCGGTGCTGCACGACATCGACTTCGAGGTCCGGCCCGGGCAGATGGTCGCCCTGGTCGGCCCCACCGGCAGCGGCAAGAGCAGCATCATCTCGCTGATCGCGCGGTTCTACCAGCCCCAGCGGGGCCGGGTGCTGGTCGACGGCCACGACATCCGCGAGGTGACCGCCGAGTCCCTGCACCGCCAGACCGGCCTCGTGCTGCAGAGCAACTACCTGTTCAGCGGCACGGTGATGGACAACATCCGCTACGTCCGGCCGCAGGCCACGGATGAGCAGATCGCCCAGGCCGCCCGGGCCCTGGGCACCTACGAGGTGATCATGTCGCTCAAGGAGGGGTTCCATACGCCCGTCGGCGAGCGCGGGGCGAACCTTTCGCTGGGCCAGCGGCAGCTGGTGTGTTTCACCCGGGCCTTTGTGGCCGACCCGCGGATCTTCCTGCTGGACGAGGCCACCAGCGCGATCGACACCGCCACCGAGCAGGTGGTGCAGCGTTCCCTCGAGCGTCTGCTGCGCGGGCGGACCACGTTCGTGGTCGCCCACCGGTTGAGCACCATCCAGCGGGCGGACCTCATCCTGGTGATCGAGGCCGGCCGGATCGTCGAGCGCGGCACGCACTGGGAGCTGCTGGAGCTGGCCGGGAGGTATGCCGACCTCTACCAGCAGTTCGCGTGCGCCGCGGGCTGAATCGCCATGCCTCTCCTGACGATTCCGGCGTCATGGCGGTTCGGCATCCGGCAGCTCGATGACTCCGGCACTGCGACCCCGGCGGCCGGCGGGGGCGCCGGACCACAAAAAAGGTGTCAGGATGATTTTCCGGACCTCCAAAAATCATCCTGACACCTTTTTCTCTCCCGCTACGGCGCTGCGCGGTGCCGATCGCTGCAGCGCGCGTTTCATGCGCCACTTGTGGCGCGGTCATGCCAGGCGATGGCACACCGTCCTCGGCGGCCGGCCCCGCTGGGCCGGGGCGTTCACATCGGTTCGAGGACCTGGGCGGACCGGGCCGGAATGTACACGATGACCGACTGCGGGCGGCCGTCGGCGGCGATGGGCTGCCAGGGGTAGACCTGACCGGGGGGGACGATGCCGTGCCCGCCGAACCAGAAGTCGTCGGTGTTGAGGACCACGCGGTAATCCCGGGCCCGGGGGACGCCGACGGTGAAATCGGGGTAGGAGTTGTGGGGGTGGAAGTTGAAGAGGAACACCAGCGGCCCGCGCCGGCAGACCAGGATCTTGTTGTCCTCGTGGACCTTGATCTTCTCGATGGGCCCGGCGCCCAGCAGGCCGAAGTGGGTGTCCAGGGCCTGCATCTGGCGGTCGAACGCGGCCAGATCGCGGTAGCGCAGCAGCAGGTTGTCGACCAGCGACCACTGGCGGCGGGCGTACTTGAACGAGAAGCCGTTGCCCTCGCGGGGAAAATCGATCCACTCGGGGTGGCCGAACTCGTTGCCCATGAAGTTGAGCCAGGCTTCGCCGCCCAGGGCGAAGGTGACCAGCCGGATCATCTTGTGCAGGGCGATTCCGCGGTCGATGACCACGTCCTGGTGTTCCTTGCTCATGTACCAGTACATGCTGGCATCCATGAGCCAGAAGGCGATGGTCTTGTCGCCGACCAGGGCCTGGTCGTGGCTCTCGGCGTAGGCCACGTGCTTCTCGCCCGGCCGGCGGTTGACCAGGGTGTGGTAGAGCTCGTCCATGTGCCAGTCTTCGTCCTTGCGCTCCCGCAGCAGGCGGATCCAGTAGTCCGGCACGCCCATGGCCAGGCGGTAGTCGAAGCCCAGGCCGCCCTCCTCGAGGGGCCTGGCCAGGCCGACCATGCCGGAGACGTCCTCGGCGATGGTCACGGTGTCCGGCGCGGTCTCGTGGGCCACCAGGTTGGCCAGCTGCAGGAAGGTCACGGCGTCCTCATCGATGTCGTGGATCAGATAGTCGTCGTAGCAGGTGAACGGCTTGCCCAGGCCGTGGTGCAGGTACATCATGCTGGTCACGCCGTCGAAGCGGAAGCCGTCGAAGTGATACTCTTCGATCCAGAACCGGACGTTGCTCAGCAGAAACCGCAGCACCTCCCACTTGCCGTAATCGAACAGCAGCGAATCCCACGCCGGGTGCTGGCCGCGCGGGCCGGCATGGAAGTACTGGTGGTCGGTGCCGTCGAACATGTTCAGGCCGTCCTGGACGTTCTTGACCGCGTGGCTGTGCACCAGGTCGAGAAAGACCCGCAGGCCCCGGCCGTGGGCGGTGTCGATGAGCCGTTTGAGGTCCTCGGGCGTGCCGAAGCGCGAGGAGGCGGCGTAGAAGGCGTTGACGTGGTATCCGAAGGAGGCGTAGTAGGGGTGCTCCTGGACGGCCATCAGCTGAATGACGTTGTAGCCGGCGGCGACGATCCGCGGCAGGATCTGGTCGGTGAACTCGTTGTAGGTGCCGATCCGCTCGGCCTCCAGGGCCATGCCCACGTGGGCCTCGTAGATCCGCGGCTGCCCCTGCAGGGCGGGCACGGGGTGCTGCCAGCGGTAGGGCTCCGGCGGGTCCCAGTACTGGCCGGTGCCGTTGTGGGTGGCCGGGTCGTAGACCACGCGGCGGATGTAGGCCGGGATGCGGTCCATGGGGCCGATGCGGCTGATCACGTGCACCTTGACGTGGTCGCCGTGGCGCAGCCCGCGGCCTCCTTCATCGTCGGGCACGAAGGTGCGCCATACGCCGAACTGGTCGCGCTCCATGGGGTGCGACTGACGGTTCCAGCCGTTGAAATCGCCGATGAGGAAGAGCTGCTCGGCCCCCGGGGCCCACTCGCGGTACCAGACGCCGGGGCGATCATCCTTGCGGCCGCGGTTGAAGCCGAAACGCCGGTAGCCTCGGCTGAAGGCCTCCAGCGATCCCTCGGTCCTGACGATCTCCTCGAGCCGGGCGCGGAAGCGGCGGTAGCGGTGCCGCAGGGCCTCGGCATAAGGTTCCAGCCAGGGGTCCAGGGCGATCAGGCCGGTTCCGTCCGGCTCGGCGGTCCTGGGTTCGGCGGCCATGCGCGCATCCTTCCGGCGCGAGGGCGGGCTTGAGCCGTTCGCGCGACGGCATCTTAACCGACAATCGCGGCCGGCCGGAAGCGGTCGTCCCGCGGGGCGTCGCGGCGAACGGGGCTGGCGGCCGGCGGGGGGCGTGTTAACCTTCCAGGGCGGGGTGTTTTCCGCGGCTCGGCGATCGACGCCCGGCAGAGACGCCGGCCGCCGCGGTGGATACGGTCCGCAGTCCGGACTCCGAGGCGCGCAGGCACGGAAGGCCGGGATACGAAAAGCGAGGGCCTCCCATGGCGCAGGACATCGGGCGTTCCCGGCCGGCGGCGGGCGCGGGCCGGGCGCTGGCGGCGCTGCTGATCTTCGGCATCGCGTTCGGTTACGTCGAGGCCGCGGTCGTGGTCTACCTGCGGGCGATCTACCAGCCGCTGCGGGCACGGCTGCATCCCCAGGCCCGGCCCGGGGACCTGTTCCCTCTCATCCGGGCGGACGAACTGCGGGCCGCGGGTCCCGAGCACGCCCGACGGCTGGTCATCGAGCTCGGTCGCGAGGCCGCGACGCTGGTGATGCTGGCCGGCGCCGCCTGGGCGACCGCATCATCCTTCCGCACGTTCTTCGCGTCGTTCCTGATCGCCTTCGGCGTCTGGGACATCTTCTACTACGTCTTCCTGAAGCTGATGATCGACTGGCCGGAGTCGCTGTGGACCTGGGATCTTCTGTTTCTCCTGCCGGTGCCGTGGGTCGGGCCGGTGATCGCCCCGGTGATCGTCGCGGCGACCATGATCGTGACCGGCGCGACCGTCCGGCTCCGCGAGGCCGCAGGCCGCCCGGTCCGGCTGCGCGGCGGCGACTGGGCCATGGTCGTCGCCGGCGGAATCGTGCTGGTGACGGCGTTCTGCTGGGACTTCCGCAACACCACCGCCGGCGGCGAACCGAACCCGTTCCACTGGCCGCTGTTCACCGCGGGGCTGGCGGCGGGGCTGGCCGGCTTCGTCCGCGGACTGCGCCGCGGGAAACCGCGTCACTTCTGAAGGTCTCCCGGCCGGCGCCCGCCAGGCGACGCCCCGGCCCGGCGCGATCCGGCGGCCCGTGTCACCACTCCACCGTGATGCAGGCCTGCCGCCGCGGCTGCCGGAAGCGGGTCAGCAGCAGCCGGCGGACCGGATCGTAGCACCACCCCTCGCGCCCCGGCCCCGGTCCCAGGTCGTCACCCAGCGGATCGAGGTTCTGACCCTCGACGCGCAGCCTGCGCGGCGGGCGGATGCCGGCCAGGAGCAGCTCGTTGGGCTCTCCGGCGATGTGTTCGACCACGGCGCTCCACGGCCCGGTGCCGGTCGGGTCGTCCAGGGACACCGGGCGTCCCCAGCCGCTGACGTGCCAGCGCCGCCCGGCGGCCGGATCGCACCGCACCTCGGTCCAGGGCTCATCCCAGCGAGGCAGACGCCCCTGGGCTTCCAGACAGCGATGGATCAGCCACGGATGGATCAGGGCGACATGGGCGGTGTTGGTCAGCAGGTTCCAGGAGTCCGGATACAGCCCGGTCCAGGGCGGGCGGTCCAGCATCTGCTGCAGCCCGCTGCGGACCACGCCGTCGGCGATGTAGCGCAGCAGCGGGTCGGGCCGGTGGGCCTCCAGCTCGATGACGTGCCAGGCCCATTCCAGGCCGCACCACTGCACCGGGACGCCCAGCCAGCTGATCACGTAGAACGTCGGCCCCAGGACGGGAATCGACGCGTACGGCGTGGCCTGCACCGGGTGGCTCCAGGCCTCGTCGGCGTGAATCACGCGGCGATCCCAGTCGTCGCGGTCGCGGGTGGCGACCAGCCGGGCGGGCCGGTCCTCCCCCGGCACCTTCCAGGCGTAGAGAAAAGGCGCGCCCGTCCAGGCCCAGTACCAGCCGTCCTCGAGCCACTGCGGGTCGCCGGTGAGCGTCCAGGCGATCCGGCAGGCCTCCACGGCCAGTGCCGCGGCCCGGATGTCGGGGATCTCCTGGTGGACTTCCCACACCTGCGCGCCGCGGGGCACGCGGAACCTCCGGGTGGCCTCCAGGCCGCGCAGACCGGCGGCCAGGCAGGCCTCGTCGCCGGTCAGCCGGGCGTGCCGCAGGACCGGCAGCACGGCCTGCACGCAGGTGCCCAGGCTGGTCGAGCCGTCCTCGCCGAGGTCCTGGTAGCGGCCGGCGGTGACCTGGCGGCAGGTCCGGCGGGCCGCTTCGGTGTTGGCGAACGGCCAGGTTCCGTCGGGTCTCATCGCGGCGATCAGCTCCCGAACCTGGTCCTCGGCGGCCAGGCGGGCCTGCAGACCGACGCCGGCGTCGATCAGCGCCCGACCGGCCAGGCCGGTGCGTTCGACCCACTCCTGCCGGCCGGTCTGGCCGGCGTGGCCGATCAGCCAGGCGGCCACCGCCGGCATGAACCGGCTCTGGCGGTCCAGGTACCAGTGGGGGCGCCAGCCCTTGTCCTGTTCCCAGTAGATCGTGCGGCCGTAGCACTCGGCGATGATCTCGCCCAGCGCCGCGGCATCGTGCGGCGCCGGCGGCGGCGGTGGCGGAGAGAACAGCTCGTACCACCGCCGGGCGGCCAGGGCCACCGGCAGCCGGCCTTCGGCATACAGCAGATACTCCAGCCGCAGCGGTGTATCGGCCTCCATGACGTACGGGCGGCGGGCCAGGGCCTCGTTCTCCTCCCGCCAGCCGGGAATCGACGGAACCGAGAGCTTCATCAGGTGGTTGGGCTGCCCGTCCAGCCGGTTGGGTGACGAGAATGTGGCTGCCGGCATGGTGTCGCGGCCGTTCCAGGCCTGAAGCGGGGACCACATCAGCCCGCAGGTCAGCTCCGCGGCCTCGACGGCCATCACCGGCAGGGCGACCTTGAACGGGTGCGGCGTCCGGCGGTCGGCGAACCGTTCCCCCACTGCCCGCTCGTCCGACGAGGGCCAGCCGGGTTCGAGGAATTCGACGCCGCCGAACAGCCCGAATCGATCCAGCGGCTCGCCGGCCGGGTGGGGCTCGGCCCGCAGAACCGGCCCGGAGAAGCTCAGCAGCCGGCCGCCCGGCGGGCCGGTCAGCACGGCCTGAACCTCGACGGCCTCGAGCATCGGCGTTCCGCCGGAACGAAGATCGACCTCGACCCGCCAGGCCGCGTCCGGGCCGGTGTCCGCAGCCAGCCGGACGTGTCCGGGCCCGGCGAGAATCACCCGCATCGCCGGCTGAAGCAGGCGCACGCCGCCGTCGGCGTCCTGGATGGCGATTTCGGCCAGCGGCAGGAGCCAGCCGGCGGTTCGCCACATGCCGGCCGACGGCGCGACCTGCCAGCGGGCGGCGCCGACCGTCCCCGGGGCGGTCGAAGGGATGAGGTCCAGTGCCAGACGCGACGTCCGCAGCCCCGGCGTCAGGGGCAGCACGTCGCCGTCGCCGACGATCAGCGACGTTTCCAGCTCGTGGCGGATGCCGCGTCCGGGGCAGTCCAGTGCGGCCGCAAGGGTGTGCACGCCGGGCCGGTCGGGCCGCAGGGGCGCGCCGGTCAGGCGGACCGGTTCATCGGCCGGGGCCGCGGTCTGCGCCGAGCCGTCGGGCAGCCGGACCTGGAAGACCGGCGTTTCCGCCCGCCCCGGCAGGCGCCGCAGCGTCAGCGAGGGGATGGTCTGCGTGCCCAGGTCGATGCGGTGGCGATCGAGGACGAAAGCCATCTCCAGGCGGCCGGGTGGGCGGAGAATCTCGATGAAGTCGATCTGCACGCCGCCGGGCGGTGCGTGGTTGACCGGATCAACGCGCAGGCGGGTGAGCCTGCGGCCGGCGTCCGTTGGACGGCCGATGGTCAGATCCAGCGTCTGGAAGCAGGCCTCCGGCGGGTCGGCCGGGCGGGTGGTGCAGCCGAGGCTGTCGCCGGAGACGCGGCGGTCGCCGGAGAAATCCGCGTCCGCGTCGGTCATCCAGAACACTTCGGTGGCGCCCGTGCTGTCGGACCGCATCCTCAGCCGCACCACGCAGCCGTCCAGCGGAACGTCGATCGCCGGACCGATGATGAAGGCGTCCTCTCCGCCGACGCGCAGGTGCAGCCGGCCGCCGGCGACGGACAGGTCCGCGATGTTGCAGGCCGCGACCCAGCCCTCGGCATCGCCGTCGGTGTTGAAATCCCAGCGTGCCGGCGGCGGTTCATCCCCGGGCCCCGCGCCGACATCGCCGGGCGCGGAGTCCGCGACGCTCGCCGCGGCCAGCAGCAGCGGGCCGAGCACGCCTGGAATGCGCAGCATCGCGTGTTTCATCGCGTATCCTCCGGATCCGTCCCGGGCGACCGGGCCGCATCGCCGGATACCGTCGGCTGCGGCGCGTCGTCAGGCATGAACCTCCGCGCGCGAACGGGCCGGAGACCAGAAACAGGGCTCAGAACCTCACTTCGCGGCGGGCCGTGGCGATGATACCATACCCGCATGGCGGCGGCACAAGGCATGCGGGCGCTGATTCTCCACGGTCCCGGCCGGTTGAGCCTCGAGGAAGTGCCCCGGCCGCGGGCCGGAGCCGGCGAGATCGTGCTTCGCGTGCATGCGGCGACGATCTGCGGCACGGACGTCCGCATCCTGGACGGCACCAAGACCCGCGACGTCCGCCCGGGGCACCCGATCGGGCATGAGTGCGCCGGCACGATCGCGGAGATCGGCCCGGAGGTCCGCGGCTTCCGCGAAGGGGAAGCGGTGTCGGTCTGCGTGGTGGTGTCGTGCGGCCGCTGTGCGTCCTGCGCGATGGACCGGGAAAACCTCTGCGCGAACCGGTCCACGCTGGGTTACCACACCGACGGCTGCTTCGCCGAGTACATGCGGATCCCCGCGGCGGCGGTGGAGCGGGGCAACCTGTTCCGGCTTCCGGACGCGGTGCCCCTCGAGGTCGCGCCGCTCCTGGAGCCGACCGGCTGCTGCATCAACGGCTGGCACGAGATGGCCGTCGGCCAGGACGAGGCCGGGCATCGCGGCCGGGAGTCGCTGGTGATCTTCGGGGCCGGCCCGATCGGGCTGATTCACCTGATGCTCGCCCGCGCCGGCGGGGTGACGCCGCAGCGCGTCGGGTTCGTCACCGTGGTGGAGCCCCTGCCCCACCGCCGGGAAGCCGCCCGGCGGTTCGGGGCCGACGAGGCGGTCGATTTCGAGGGCTTCGACGTCCGCGACCGGTTCGATTCGGCCATCCTGGCGGTGGGCCGCACCGAGCTGATCGAAGCGGCCATGCGGGCGGTGCGGGACTGCGGAAGGATCAGCCTGTTCGCCGGGTTCGATCGCGGCGCGTCGGCGACGATCGACCCGAACGCCATCCACTACCGCCAGCTGCGGCTGACCGGCGGATCGGAGTCGCGGCGGCGCGACTACCGTCAGGCGCTGGACATGGCCGCGGCCGGACGGCTGAACCTCGCGCCTCTGATCACCCACCGCTTTCCGATCGAGCGCTACGAGGAGGCATTCGATGCCGCCGCCAACCGGCGGGGGCTGAAGGTGGCACTGATGCTTTGAGGCGGCCGGCGATCCGGCGGCGGCGGCGGGCTCCTGCCCGGGGATCGATCCGGCGGCGACCGTCGCCCGGTTTCAGCGTCCCGCCCGGCCGGCGGCACGCTGCATCTTGAGCAGCAGCTTCATCTCGCCCTGGTGGCTGGCCTCGTCGTGCAGTCCATGGGTGATCCAGTAGCCCAGCGGACGGTCGTGCGGAAGCTGGAGGGTGCACGGCGGACCGGCCAGGGTCTTGGGCGTCAGCATGCCGATGACCTCGAGCACCCGGGGCAGCTGGCGCTCGAGTTCCCGTCGCACCTCGGCCCGGTCGGGCCAGCGGGTGGTTTCCGCCGGCGGGCGACAGTGCTTGCCGAAGGTCTCGGCCCAGCCGGGCGGCAGCAGGCTGCAGCTCGTGGCCGCCTCGACGACCAGCTTGTCGAGCACCCAGACGACGTGCCCGGCGTGCCAGAGCACATGGTTGGACAGGCCCGGAGGGGCCCAGAGCAGCTCCTCTTCCCGGGCCTCGTCGAACAGGGCGATGGTCCGGCGTCGAAGATCGTCGGCCAGCATCTGCAGAGGCTCAAAGGCGACGGCGGCATAAACCGGCATCTTTTCCTCCCCGCGCAGTTCGTCTGGTCCTGCGGCTTTCCGAATATAGGCGGGCCGCGGGCCGCGGACCAGCGGCCCGGAGGCCTCGGCGAAGGCGGGGGATGCATGCCTGCGGGCGCGGCGCCGGGGTCAGTAGGGTTCCGGTCGCGGCCCCCGCCGCCAGGCGTCGAAGAGCGCCCGGCATTCGTCGCGCAGCACGCCGGCCCTGACCTTGACCGGGCTTCGCCCCGAGCCCAGCAGGGTCGCGCAGGGCACCGCCAGTTCGTTGAACCCGGCGTCGCGGGCATCGGCGATGGTGGCCCCGAACAGGACCTCGTCCAGGCGGGCCCAATGGATCGCGGCGCTGCACATCGGGCAGGGTTCGCAGGTGGCCGCGATGACGCACCCGGTCAGGTCGATGCGCCCCAGCAGGCCGGCGGCCTCCCGGATGGCGACGATTTCGGCGTGGGCGGTGGGATCCCCGGTCAGCCGGACGCGGTTGTGCACCGCGCAGATGATCCGCCCCGAGGCGTCGGCCACGGCGGCGCCGAAAGGGCTCTGGCCGGCGGCAATACCGCGCCGGCAGGCCTCGACGGCCGCACGCATGAGATCGTCGCTGTCCATGGAATCCTCCCGCGACCCGGATTGACCCGCCACGGCCCGCAAGGGTATATTCGAGGCTGCTTCCGCGGGCCCTCGCCGCCGGCATCGGCCGGCCATATCTTACCCGGGGCCCGGGTCGGGAGGTCATGATGGGCGCCACGACCGATTCCGAGCCGGTGATGAGCTGCTCCTCCTGCGGGGCCAGCATCTATCGCGAGCACATCGAGCGGCAGATGGCCGGCCTCCTGGGCGGCGCGATGTACTGCCCGCACTGCTACCAGGCCCGCCAGCAGGCCGAAGCCGCCGCCGCCTCCAGCCAGGATCTGGCCTCGCTGGCGCTGTCGGACGCGCCTCCCGCCGGCGACCGCTCGGGCCGGACATCGATCATCGGCATTGCCGCCTTCACCGATGCCAGCACGTTCGAGAGCCAGGTCTTCCAGCGGCCGCTCAATCCCGCCGGACGCGGCGCGACGCGCATGCGCATCTTCCACTGCAAGCTCGCCCCCGGCCCGGTCATGCACATGAATCTGCAGATCAACCAGTGGCTGGATGCGAATCCGGACGTCGAGATCAAGTTCGCCAACACCACCGTCGGCGTCATGGAAGCCAAGCATGCCGAGCCCAACCTGATCGTCACGCTGTTTTTCTGACGCGTCGGGTGGCCCGGTGCCCGGATGTCGCGCGATACTGCCGGGGCACGCGCCTCGCGCCGGGCAGGTGAAACGGATCACCGTTTCGACCGCGAAAACCGCTGTCTGTCGGCCGGCCGACGCCGGTGACGCCCTGATTTCCCCCCGCAAACGGCCTGGGCGAGCAGCCCGGCGGCCGGCCATGAACCCCAAACGGCCCTCTGAAGGGCTGGACGCGAGCCGGAGCGGATCGCTACAATGCAGAGGGCCGAAGAAGCAACGGCGGCGCAGCCGCAGGTCGCCCGCCGGATCGCATCGCACCGGCCGGCCGTGTGCCTGCCCCGACGCGTACCCGGCGGCGGTCCATGTGTGCGCGCTGTTCTGCCGGGGTCATGCGCATTCCTCTGGCGAAATGCCGCATCATGCCTCATCGCGGCCGGAGGGTTTCAATCATGATCACGGGATTCCGCTTCAGCCGACATACGCGTCGTCTGAGTCTCCTGCTGGCCTGGGCCGTACCGGCCGCAGGCAGCGCGCAGGGCGTCGACGTCGGCATCTTCCTGCTGCGCGACGGCCGGCTGGCCGCCGTGAAACGTACCGCGCCCGCCGGGCAGGCCGATGCCGTCGCGGCGCTGGAGGCCCTGGCGGCCGGCCCCTCGGCCGGGGAGCAGGCCGCCGGCTACGCCACCGCCCTGCCGGCGGGCACCGCCCTGGCGTCGCTGGTGGTGGAAGGCGCCGGGGCGACGGTGGATTTCAGCCCCGGCCTTCTGGCCGGCGGAATGGACGAGGCCCGCCTCCAGACCGTGTTCCGGCAGGTGCAGTGGACGCTGCGGCCTTTCGGTCTGGCCGACGACCTCAGGCTCACCGTCGAGGGCCGGCCGCTGAGCGATTACCTGCCGCCGGCCAAGGGCGCCGCCGTCGAGGGCCCGCCGCCGGTTCTGACCCAGGGCGTGCAGGGCAGGAAGATCACGATCTCCCCCGGACACGGCTACTACTGGAACGGCAGCGGCTGGCACACCCAGCGGCCGGTCTACTGCGCGCCGCTGAGCGAGGAGGATCACCACAACCTGGAGATGTGCCAGTATCTGGAGTACTTCCTGACCGCCCACGGCGCCGACGCGAGGATGGCCCGCTGCACGAACAAGAGCTTCGGCAACCACTCCACCGGCCGGCCGTGGTGGCAGATGGCCGCCTACCTGTGGATCCAGCAGCTGGGCTACCCCTGCAGCGTCTACGCCAGCTCGACCGGCGACTGCACGACCGGCTCGGGGGCCAGCGAGTACAGCGACGACATCCGTTCCCGCCCGCTGATGTCCGATGCCGACGCCGCCGACATCTACATCTCGCTGCACACCAACGGCTTCCAGGGCGACTGCACCGGACCCGGCTGCCCGACCGGCACGGAAACCTATTACGACGCCAGCACCGAACACGCCCCCTGGGGCCCGGTCAGCCAGCAGCTGGCCAACGCGGTCAACCCGAGCATTTTGGATGCCGTCAACGCCGCGATGCCCGAGATCAGCCCCGACTGGGGCTGCCACGGCACCTGCGTCAAGAACTCCAACGGCGCCTACGGTGAGATCCGCATCCCCGACCGGGCGGCGATCCTGATCGAGCTGGGCTTTCACGACACCTGCGACCGCGACGCGCTGCTGCTGAACGACAATCTGTACCGCTCGGTGGCGATGTGGGGCATCTACAAGGGCGTGTGCGACTACTTCTCCGACACCCCCTCGCCGATGTACAATGCCCAGTACGTCAGCGACACCATCCCCTCGACGATGATGGCCGGCCAGACCTACGCGGTGAGCATCACCTTCCGCAATACCGGCGTGGTGTGGTCGTCGGCCCGGGGCTTCCACCTCGGGGCGGTCGATGACAGCGACCCGTTCACCGCCTCCACCCGGCTGGATATGGCATCCGAGGTCGGCCCGGGCGGGATCTACACCTTCACGTTCCAGATGACCGCCCCGGCGGCTCCGGGAACCTATGCCACCGACTGGCGGATGGTCCGCGACGGCTTCGAATGGTTCGGTCCGGTGCATGCCGAGCCGGTGCAGGTGATCGGCCGGGCGCGGGGCGATTTCGACGAGGACGATGACGTGGACCAGGCCGATTTCGGCGAGTTCCAGGCCTGCCTCAGCGGCGTCAGCGTCCCGCATTCCCCGGAATGCCGGAAGGCCAACTTCGACGGGGACAGCGATGTGGATGCCGCCGATTTCGCCGTCTTCCAGGCGTGCATGTCGGGCCCGGACATCCCGGCCGACCCGATGTGCGGGCCGGGGTGACCGGCGGCACGGATCGGACCTGCGACCCCCGCGGACCTGCGGCCATCATGAGCCGGCGCCCGGCCGCCGCCCCGGCCGGCGGAGTGCACGTCCAGTGAAAAAAGCCGCTCTCCGGTTCGGGCTGACCGGCTAGAATGTATCCGCGGGATGGTCCCGGCGGCGGCGAAACGCCGTCTCCGGCAGGCTGCGGCCCGCGTGTTGTACGGCAGGGACTTGCGGTTGTGCTGATGGCCCGGGAGGGAAGCGATGACCTGGCGGAAGATCGTCCGGAATGCAACTGTGGCTTTCGCCTTCGCGGCGACCCTGGGCGGCCCGGCCGACGCGTCAGGCCCCAGGACGCTGCTGTTCTACGGCAACAGTTTCACCCGGGGCTACGGCTCGGCAGAGGCCGAATCGTATGGCGGTGTGCCCGAGGTGGTCAAACAGCTGGCCATCGCCGCGGGGTACCCGGAGCCCCGGGTCGAGAATGCCGCGGTGAATAACCAGTCGCTCGCCTGGCATCTGGCCAACAACACCAGCGTGATCACCGACCCCGCCGACTTCCAGGAGGTGCCCGACTTCCGGTGGGATGCGGTCGTGATGCAGGAGTTCTCCACGAAGCCCACGCACATCGGCGACCCGGCCGGGTTCCGGGCCGACGCCGTCGCCCTGCTTGCCGCGGTGCGCAGCCACAGCCCGGCGGCACGGGCCGTGCTCTATGAGACCTGGGCCCGGGCGCCGGGGCACGAGTTCTACGCCGGCGATCCGCCGCTGTTTCCCGGCGGGCCGGCTCAGATGCAGCAGGAACTGCGCGAGAACTATACGCTGGCCCGGCAGGACCTTCTGGCCGTCCACGGGCCGGACAGCGCGATCGTCGCTCGCGTCGGAGATGCCTGGGAAGCGACCGGCTGGAATGATCTGTTTGCCGACGACCTCTGGCACGCCAACACGCGCGGGACGTACCTTGCCGGCCTGATCATCTTCGCCACGGTGTACGGCCAGCCCACCACGGTGGGGCTGCCCGGGCTGTTCCCGAGCCTGACCCAGCAGGATGCCCTGTATCTGCAGCGCGTGGCCGACGCCTTTCTGCCACCCGGGGTCCGCCGCGACCTCAACGGAGACGGCGACGTCGATCAGGACGACATCGCGGTGTTCGTGGTCTGTGCCACCGGCCCGGGTGTCCCCTACCGGCCGGCCGACCTGCCTGAACCGCCGCCGGGCTGCCCGCTCACCCCGGATATCCGCGGCATCATCGCCGCCGACCTCGACCTGGACGGCGACGTGGACCAGACGGACTTCGGCCTGCTGCAGGCCAACCTGTCGCGCCGGCCGCCCTCGCTGCAGTTCGAGCGCTGGGACCTGACGTTCCATCTGCCCCAGGGGACCGGCACCGACAGCGGGTCGAACACGGTTTCGACCACCGACGCGTCGATGCCGTCCGTCGGGCTTTCGGCGGTGGATATCGTGACGCAGAATCCGCCGGCCTGGCTGACGGTGCCCGCGTCGGTGAACGCCGCGACGCCGTTTGCGGTCGCCGTGAATGTCACCGGTCTGCCGGCGGGCTGGCACTACGCCCGGATCTACGGGTCGGCCGCCGGATACGAATCGGCCTCCTTCACGGTCCGGCTGAATCTGACCCCTGCCGTCCCGCCGCAGACGCTGCTGTTTGATTTCGGCATCCACAGCCAGCAGACCGCCGGGAACTGGAACAATGTCACGGACCAGCAGGGATCGATCGCCGGCGTCGTCGACAGCCAGGGGAACTCGACGGGGATCTCGCTGACCGTCACGGACGCATTCTGGCCGGGTGCGAACACCAACGGAACGACCGCTCCCACCGGGGACGCGGCCATCTTCGACGTTCAGGCCACGCGCGACAGCCTGTTCGGCAACACCGTCGAGTTCGGCGGCAGCACGGAGCCGACCGCCGGTTTTACCCTTGCCGGCCTGAGTACGGATCCCGGCGCAACCTACACCTTCACGTTTTTCGCCTCGCGCATGGGCGCCTCGGAGAATCGCGAGACGGCCTACGGCGTGGCCGGCGCCAACAGCGGCACCGCCTACCTGAACCCGGCGGACAACCAGGATGCGGTGGCCGTCGTGTCGGGGATTGCGCCCGCCGCCAATGGAACGATCACGGTGACCCTGGGGCCGGGGCCGAACAACATCAATCCGTATGGATTCTATTACCTCGGAGCCATGCGGGTGGTCCGAAACGCCCCTTGAGCCGCGCCCGTCGGTTCGCTCAACGTGAAGGACCCGCCAGGCCGGGCGGAAACGTCCCTCTGGCCGGACGGGATGACGGCAGGTCGGGGGATGAGGCCGGCGCCGGGGCCTTGCGCGGCGGCGGCTGCGTCCCCCGCGGCGGGCTGCCTGTGGTCCGCCGCCCCCCCTGATCGGCCGGACCGGCCGGACCGCCGGGCGTGTTCGGCCGGGCTTGCAGCGGATCCGGCCGGACGCTAGGATACTGGCGGCGATGGAGTCCGCCATTAACCGGTCGTGCAGACCTGATGACTCCTACCCGCGGCCATTGGCCGTTCATGAAGCCGCGAACGCGGCCGTCCCGGGTAGGGTCCGCACGACGGAGATCCCGCAAACGAACCCTGCCAGGCCGGCGGCCTGTGTGGGGTTTTTTGTTGGGCGCAGCGTCCGCCCGCCGCAGGAATCGGACATGGTCAGGCTGGTGCTGATCTTCGTGGGCGGCGGGTTCGGGTCCCTGTGCCGCTACGGGCTGGCGGGCTGGGGGCAGCGGCTGGTCAGCGGATCGTTTCCGCTGGGGACCCTGATCGTCAACGTGCTCGGCTGCTTCATCATCGGATTTCTGAACTACCTGTTCAGCGGCAGCGCGTACCTGATCCGGCCTGAGTACCGCATCGCCCTGACCATCGGCGTGCTCGGCGGGTTCACGACGTTCTCGACTTTCGGCTGGGAGACTTTCGCGATGGCCAACGAAGGCCAGGGCTTGCGGGCGGTGATGAATCTGCTGCTCAGCGTCACGCTGGGATTCTCGGCCGTGCTGGTCGGGTACCGCCTGGCGGAGAAGTGGCTTGGCCCGGGGTGAGGGTCACGACCCTCCGCTGCGCGGCGGCCGGACGTCCCGAGCCCGGGATGATGACCCCGGCAGGAGGTCGTTCACATGACCGACGTATGGATGACCGCTGCCTTGTGGGTGGGACTGGCGCTGGTGGCCACCCTGCTTTCCATCTGGTTCCGGGTGGCGACGGCCCTTTCGGAGATCGTCGTCGGCACGGTCGCCCAGCTGATCATCGGCGCCGTGGCCGGGGTCGCCGCCCTGGGAGCCCAGGAGCCCTGGATCAGGTTCCTGTCGGGGACGGGGGCCATCGTCCTGACTTTTCTGGCCGGGGCGGAGCTGGACCCGGCGGTGTTCCGGGCCAGGTGGAAGGAGGCCACCGTCATCGGGCTGGTGGCCTTCTTCGCGCCGTTCCTGGGGTGCGCGGCCGTGGCCTGCCACGTGCTCGGCTGGGATCCGCGGGCCGGCTGGCTGGCCGGCGTGGCCCTGTCCACCACCTCCGTGGCGGTCGTGTACGCCGTCATGCTGGAACTCGGCTTCAACCGGACCGATTTCGGCAAAGCGGTGCTGGCCGCCTGCTTCATCAACGATCTGGGCACGGTGATCGCTCTGGGGCTGATCTTCTCGCCCTTCACGTTCCGCACGGGCGTGTTCGTGGGATCGAGCGTCGTGGTCTTCGCGGTCATTCCCTTTCTGACGCCGTGGTTCTTCAGGCGGTACGGCAACCGGCCCTCGGAACTGGAGGCCAAGTACCTGCTGCTGCTGCTGTTCGGGATGGGCGCCCTGGCGGCATGGGCCGACAGCGAGGCGGTCCTGCCGGCGTACCTGATCGGCATGGTGCTGGCGGGCACCGTCGGCAAGGATCACGTCCTGGTCCGCCGCCTGCGCACGCTGACGTTCGGGCTGCTGACGCCGTTCTACTTCATTCGCGCGGGTTCTTTCGTGTCGGTTCCGGCCCTGATCGCGGCCCCGGTGACCTTCCTCATTCTGCTGGGCGCCAAAGTGGTGAGCAAGTGCGTGGGGGTCTACCCCGCCACCCGGGCGTTCCGCTACGAGTGCCGCCAGGGCGTCTACACCACGCTGCTGATGTCCACGGGGCTGACGTTCGGGACGATTTCCGCGCTGTTCGGCCTGACGCACAACGTCATCACGCAGAGCCAGTACTCGTACCTCGTGGCGGCCGTGGTGGCCAGCGCCGTCATCCCGACGCTCATCGCCAATGCCTTCTTCATCCCGTATGACCTGTTGCCGAAACGCACGGGGGTGACCACGCAGGGGACGGCGCCGGCCGGCAGCCGGAAGATCGCGGCGGTCGCCGCCGCCGACGGCGGGTCCGTCCCTTCTGAATCGTGAGAGGCCAGACCATGAAGACCATTCTTGCGGCCCATGACGGTTCCGAGTCGGCCAGGCGGGCATTCCAGTTCGCCATCGAACTGGCCAGGGCCTTCGGGGCCGGCGTCGCCGTCGTCTCCGTCGCCCGGCCGTCGGAGCCGCCGACGTCGGTCGAGACGCCGGCGCTGCTGGAAGCCGCGACGGAGCATTTCGAGAAGGATTTCGCCGTCTTTCGCGAGATCGCGAAGGCGGCGGGCGTGCCGCTGGAAACCGCCGTCGTCGTCGGCCATCCCGCCGATCAGATCGTCCATGAGGCCGCCGAGCGCCAGGCCGACATGATCGTGATGGGCCATCGGGGCAAGAGCCGGTTCCAGCGCTGGCTGCTCGGGTCGGTGTCCAAGCGGGTTCTGAGTTACGCGCCCTGCACCGTGACGGTGGTGAGGTAATCCATGAAACTGGAAGGCGAAGCGCAGCTGCTCCGCATCTTCATCGGCGAGAGCGACCGGTGGCGCGGCGCGCCGCTGTATGAGGCCATCGTGCTGAAGGCCCGCGAGCTGCATCTGGCCGGTGCGACGGTGCTGCGCGGGCCCATGGGCTTCGGGGCGCACAGCCGGTTGCACACCGTCAAGATCCTGAGGCTCTCGCAGGATCTGCCGATCGTCATCGAGATCGTGGACACCGAGGAGAAGATCAGCGCCCTGCTTCCGCACATCGACCGGATGGTGGAGGAGGGCCTGATGACGCTGGAAAAGGTCCACGTGATCAAATACCGGGCCAACGGAGCGGAGGAAGAGAAAGGATGATCCGCCGGTCGACGGACAGGCACGACACCATGCCGTCGGAGGAACGTCCCGGGCGTCGAATCCGCAGCCGCGATCCGCAGATCATCCGGGAGGACGTGCCAGGGACTCACGCCAAGGCCTGACGTAAGTCCTCATGCTCTTGGTGTGTACCCCATCGGGGCGA
>Ga0129299_1000159_pt1 | contig 38953 bp, 26 predicted proteins | sample ConPoolayeCmetaG_FD_94477 | JGI IMG/M metagenome (GOLD analysis project Ga0129299, IMG submission 94477) | Hot spring microbial mat communities from California, USA to study Microbial Dark Matter (Phase II) - Cone Pool mat layer C metaG ...
CGGCAGACACCGGTGAGTTTGCCATCGCTCGGACAGATTGCCGACGTTCCCGTACAATACTCGACTGCATCGCAGACACCTGCCGCCGCACGGCACACTTCGGATGAGGGCTTGAAGGTGTCGGCTGGGCACTCAGTCTCGAAACCGTCGCACACCTCGGCCACATCGCAGACGCCGGCGGCAGGACGACAGGTACGCTCGACACCTGGCCAGCAGGGGGTGAGGTAATAGAACCATTCCTGTTCGATGAGCGACGAGGCTGAGTCGTAAATGCCGCCCGCGAACCATGCCCGCATCTTGATGAAGGCTCGTTCGCTGAAGGGGAGTGAGAGACCGGTCAGTTGCCAGCCGCTGTTGACAGGGCTCGCATAGCCGAGGAGATTCCATGTTCCGATTCCCGTTTCGGAAAGATACCAGAAGGAAACATCGAACACCTCGGGAGAGGATTGGCTCCGTTGCCACAAAATCGAGGTCCCATCATCGGCGATCGAGAAATCCTGCAGAGCGGTGCTGTCGGCGCTCAGTCGCGCGATATGGTTGCGGGGTGTTGAGACGCCGCCACCAAGTGAGGTAAAGTCTCCTCCGAGAAGCGTTTTTCCGTCGGGAAGGAGTGCAACACTGTAAACCGTCCCATCAGCGTTCGGATTGAATCCTGTGTCGAGCACGCCGGCGCTGGTCACGCGAGCGATACGATTGCGGGTGGTACCGCTCACTGAGGTGAAGGATCCGCTGAGGAGTACCGAACCATCGGCAGCGAGCGCAAGCGAGAAAACGATGTTATCGCCGACATTGGGATTGAAGGCATCGAGCGTCCCGTCGCTGTTCAGCCGTGCGATGCGGTTGCGGGTCGTGCTTCCCACAGTGGTGAACTGGCCGCCAATGAGTATCTTGCCGTTCGGCTGGATCAGAAGCGTACGGACAGAGTCGTCTAGGTTGGGGTTGAAAGAGTCGAGCGTTCCGTCGCTGTTGAACCGCGCAAGGCGGTTGCGGATGGTCGTTCCGCCAATAGTGGAGAAGTCACCGCCGATAACAATCTTTCCATCGCTCTGAACGGCGATGGAGCGAACAGTGCCACCGATATTGGGGTTGAAGGTATCGAGTGTCCCATCGGCATTGAGCCGCGCAAGGCGGTTGCGAGTGGTGCCGCCCACCGTGTTAAAATCGCCGCCGACGAGAATCTTCCCGTCCCGCTGGAGCGCAATGGCGCGCACAGTGGCACTTCCGCCGAAGGAATTGGTGAAACTGGGATTGAGGGAATCGAGAGAACCATCGGCATTGAGCCGCGCGAAACGGTTGCGGGTGGTGCCGCCCACAGTGGTAAATGCACCGCCAATGAGAATTTTTCCATCGGGTTGGACAAGGATAGCGAGAACATCACCGTTGACATTTGGGTTGAACACGGCGTCGAGTGACCCGTCAGGATTGAATCGTGCAATACGATTGCGGGTTGTTGTGCCTCCTACCGTCGTGAAGATGCCGCCAACGATAATTTTTCCATCTGGCTGGAGAGCGGTTGTATAAACAATGTCGTTGAGATTTGGGTTGAAGGTTTGTTCGAGAGAACCGTCTTCATTGAGCCGCGCAATGCGATTGCGGGTCTGACTGTTGACAGTAGTGAACGTGCCGCCGATGAGAATTTTTCGGTCACTCTGGACAGCGATAGAGTAGACAATGTTTCCGACATTTGGCGCAAACGAGGTATCGAGTGCACCGTTGCGAACAAGCCGCGCAATCCGGCTGCGGGGAGAGCCATTCACCGTAGTGAAATCTCCACCAAACAAAATCTTGCCGTCGGGCTGAAGGGTAACGGAGAGTACCCTGCCACTCACTGCCGGAGTAAGCGATGTATCGAGGAGGCCTTTCTTCTCGAGACGCGCCAAGTATCTCTGCGGCTGGCCGCCAATGGTCGCGAAGACGCCGCCGACAAGGATCCGCTCATCGGGCTGGAGAGCGATCGAGAAAACGATATTGTCCGCAGAGGGGTCGAACGACTCGTCGAGCGTCCCGTCCCTGTTGAGCCGTGCGATATAATTGCGAGGGACCCCATTGACGAGGGTGAATGCTCCGCCGATGAGGATACGGCCATCGCGCTGAATGGTGATGGCATAGACGGTGCTATCCGCCGAGGCGCTTGCCGAGAAGGAGGTGTCGAGTGTCCCGTCGCTGTTGAGCCGCGCTATGCGCAAACGAGAGGCGCCGGCGATGGCGGTGAACTCGCCGCCGACGATGATCTTGCCATCAGTCTGAACCGCGATGGCGGTGACAGCACCGTTGGCATTGGGGTCGAAGCTGGTGTCGAGCGTTCCGTTAGCATTGAAGCGGGCGATGCGGTTACGGGAAGCACCACCGATGGAGGTGAAATAGCCGCCGACGAGGAACTTGCCGTCGCTCTGTGGCGTCATGACGGATACACTGCCATTCGCAACCGGGTTGAAGGCGGTGTCCACCGTCCCGTCGGCGTTGAGACGCGCCGCATAACTCCGGGAGAGACCATCTATGGTAGTGAAGTTACCGCTCACGAGGATGCGTCCATCACGTTGTAAGGCGATGCGGTACACCTCGCTGTTAGCATTGGGATTGAACCCGTCCTCCGGCGATGCGGCAAACGCTACCTGCATCACGCCGTAAAGAAACACTATGCCCCACAAGAACACCATGCGTCCTAACTGACCGTTCATCAGAACCTCCCCTCATGAGAAAACAACTAATTATATCGCAGAAAATGGTAGTTGTAAAGAAAGGGCATCTCTCCAACGAGAATAATGGAAATTTGCCTTTTTCGTTCGTCTCCTCTATCATTGGTTTGCGGTGAGTATATAGCGTAAAGGAAAGATGCGTTCACTTACTGTCCACCTCGCCATTCGTGAAGAATCGTTCGAAAAAGATGTTGCAGCACTCCTCACGGCATCCGGCTGCCGCGTCATGCCTGTTCGTGTCGAATCCATTACCAACAGCGCCCGCGACTGCGAGACCATATTCGTGGTGGAGGAAGGTTACGAGTCGATACTTGAGTTGGTGGAATTTCACAATACCTGTCATTTCAATTTTCTCCCGGTTATTGTGGTGGCAGAAACTTCCTCTTCTTTTCTCGTGCGTCTGGAACAGGCGCGTTTCCCTTACAAGTACTGCGTGATAGAGCGCGCCATCTTGCTGCCTGTCCTCCCCCGCCTTATTGCCCTGTTGGATGACCTACGGCGGGCAAAATTCCAGGAACACATTCTTTCCCTCTATCCTGCTCTCATTGCTCCCTTTTCGGTTCCCCGTTCCCGTTTTGCCGATGCACTCGACACTGCGCTCCGGGCGATCCTCGACATGCTCTTTGCCGAAAAAGGGTCCATCATGCTTCTCAACCGTTGGGGAAACCTCGTCGTCGAAGCGGCGAGCAAGAAAGGAATTGTCGGTGTGGAGGTCCCGTACGACTATGCATCACCAGCATGGAGCGTTGTAGAGAGCGGGAAACCTCTCTTTTGTGAAGACATCGCGAGGTATCCACGATTCAAGAAGAAAGCTGCAGCCTATACGAAAGACTACTTTCTCATAGTGCCTATTGCAATACATGGGAAGACACTCGGTGTGCTCAATCTGAGCGACAAGATGGTGTCACTCCTTTTCGATCAGAACGACCTCCTGCGGGCACAGGGACTCTTACGCCTCCTCGAGCCCGTCGTGGCTGCCCGCTGCGGCGAGCTAGCCGTCCGATGAGAAAATCGGAGCAGTTCGAGAAGACGAGGAGATGCGCAAAAATTTCTCTGTGAAAATACTTGAAACCGGTGAGGAAGTAAGTATACTGCTTCTGCCATCACAAAAGGGCAACCATTGAAGGTTTTTCCCGTGGCTCGAAGAGAATCCTTTTTCCACCATTTTCCCGTCAAAATGTGGGTTCTTCTCGGGTTAGTGGTGGTGCTTTTTGTCCTCTACGGGTCGCTTTTCTATGCGGACCAAAAATCGCAGATGCGAGCAGAAGAGGAGCGATACCTTGCAACTGTCGCGCAGAAAAAGATCGAAGAGATTGTTGCATGGCGTGAAGAGCATCGCATCCGGGGAGAATCGGCTTTGGCGGATTCTTTCTTTTCGGCGGCAGTAGCACACTGGCTTGCGACGAGAGATCCGGGGGAAAAGAAACGGATAGTCGAAAGACTTGCCTCCTACCACCGTCACTACCGTTACAGCGGCGCTTTTCTCGTGGATACGGAGGGTCGTCTCCTCATCGGTGAGGGAGGAGAGGAAAAGGAAACATCTTTCGGACCGGAAACAAAGGTGTATTTTGAGCAAGCACTTCGAGAGCGGCGGGTGGTTGTGACCGATATCTATCTTTGTTCTTATCATCACGTACCTCACCTTGATATAGTGGTTCCTCTTTCTGTTCTAGATGTGACCGGAGAAAAGACGATCGCTGTTCTCATTCTGCGGCAGAGTCCTTCTGAGGAGATCTATCCGCTCCTCCAATTCTGGCCGGCGCCGAGTAAAAGTGCGGAAGTGCTACTTGTGCGTCCCGAAGGTGGAAGGCTTCTTGTTCTCAATGAACTGCGCCACCGCACAGGGACGGCGTTCTCCCTTCGACTACCGGCACATTCCGCCGAGGGATTTACTCCTGTTGCCATCAGTGGAACAGAGGGACGCGTCATCGAGGCAGTTGACTACCGGGGCATTCCGGTCATTGCAGCAGTCCGACGCATCCCCGATTCGCTCTCTTTCCTCATCGTAAAAGTGGATACTGCCGAGGCGTTCGCTACGTGGCGCATTCGGGGAGCAGCCATCGCAGGAGGAACATTCCTGCTTCTCCTTTTTACGCTCACCTCTATCGGCTTGTGGTGGTATCGTTCGCAGAAACATCTCTACCAGGCACTCTATCGGACGGAAAAGAAACAACGTGAGATTGAAGAGAGATATCGTCTCCTCGTGGAGCATGCTGGTGATGCGATTTTCGTGCTGCAAGGGGAGCGGCTCGTTTTCCTCAATCGGAAAACGGTTGAGTTGATGAAGGACTATTCAGAAGAAGAACTGACAACACTTCCCTTTCTCACCTTCGTGCATCCTGATGATTGCCAGAGGGTTTCGACGAATTACCAACGTCTGCTGATGGGAGAAAAATCCGAGGATCGGTATGCTTTCCGTGTGGTACGTAAATCGGGGGAAGTACGCTGGGTCGAGGTAAGCGCAGTGATTATCGAGTGGGAAGGAAAACCAGCATCTCTTGTCTTTCTTACCGATATTACCGAGCGTAAATCACTGGAGGCAGCGCGTGAGGAACTGACAGCAGAACTTCAACAAAAGAACGAGGAGATGGAGAACCTTCTCTATGCTGTGTCTCACGACCTCAGAACGCCGCTCGTGAATATTCACGGATTTAGTACGCGGATACAAAAACACCTCGGCGAGATTGAAGAGGTACTCATGGTAAAATCTTCGGCGGATGAGGTGCGTAGCGCTCTGGTTCCTCTCCTAAAAGAGAAGATTCCGCGGGCGATAGGGTTTGTGATTGCAAGCGCCGAGAAAATGGATGGCCTTCTGAAGAGCCTCCTTAAACTTTCGCGTCTCGGACGAAGACCGCATGAGCCCGAAGTGATTGATATGAACCGTTTGGTAGACGAAACGATCAAGACGCTCGAATTCCAAGTGCGGGAAATAGGCGCAGAAGTAAGGGTTGATTTTCTCCCACCTTGCTTCGGAGACAGGAACGAAATCGGACAGGTTTTTTCGAACCTTTTGGACAATGCCCTCAAATACCGCGACCCTGCACGACCTCTCGCCATTCACATCGGAGGAAGCGCGGAGAAAGAGGCTGTTACCTACCATGTCTCAGACACCGGTATGGGCATCAAGAAGGAGTACCAGGAACAGATATGGGGGCTCTTTTCTCGCCTCGATCCTGCGGGACCGGTGCGGGGGGAGGGGATCGGACTCACGATAGTTCGGCAGATGGTACGGCGTAACCGCGGCCGGGTATGGCTCGAGAGCGAGCCGGGAAAAGGGAGCACTTTCTATGTCTCGTTGCCGCGCCCATGACTCACCGTAAGTAAGGAGGGGCTCATCATGAACGAAAAAGAAAAGAAGGATGCGAATGGTACTCTGGCAAGAAATGGCAAAAAACATGAGGTTACCATCCTCATCGCCGAGGATGATGACGGCCACGTTGAACTCATTACTTCTGCTCTGCGGGATGCAGGAGTACTCAATGAAGTTATCCGGTTTCGTGACGGTGTAGAGACGCTCGCTTTCTTTTATGGCAACAAGGAAGAGACGTTTGTTCGAAAGGGGCACCCGTATCTTCTCCTCCTAGACATCCGCATGCCCAAGATGGGTGGAATTCAGGTGTTGGAGCGTCTCAAGGAGGATCCTCGCTTCAAGAAAATGCCTGTCGTCATGCTGACTACGACCGAGGAGCCCCGAGAGATTGAGCGGTGTCATGCGTTGGGCTGTAATGTCTATATCACCAAACCGATAGTATTCACCGATTTTGTCGAGAAATTGCGCCGCCTCGGTCTTTTTATCACTATAGTAACGGTACCCAGCCTTTGACGAGGGGCAGAACCGATGGGGAATGGGGCGGAGAGCACGCGCATCCTTATCGTCGAGGATGACCCGGCTCTTTCTGAACTCATTACCCTTGCGCTCGCAGAGCGTGGGTGGAAGAGTGAGCAGGCGCTCACCGGCAGGGAAGCGCTAGAAAAGATAGCCTCTCACCGCTATACCCTCTTTCTCCTCGATTACGTCCTTCCTGATTTGTCAGCCACTGCCTTTCTCGAGAAAGCACAAGAGAAGGGCATCTCGCTTCCCCCCTTCATGGTCGTGACCGGCCAAGGAGACGAACGTATTGCCGTCGAAATGATGAAACGAGGTGCCCGTGACTACATTGTCAAGGATGCACACCTTCTCAATATGCTCACGATAGCGGTGGAACGACTCCTCTCCGAGATAGAGGTACAGGACCGTTTGAAGAGCATCGAGCAGAAGTTTTTGTCGCTTTTCAACGCAATGGACGCGATGGCGGTTCTCCATGAACTCCTTTATGACGCCGAGGGGAATCCGGTAGACTATCGTATCTTGGAGTGCAACACTGCCTTCACCAAGATGACGGGTATTCCTCAGGAACAAGCAATCGGTACCGTCGCATCGGTGCTCTACAACTCAGATCCTCCTCCGCACCTTGCTGTGTATGCGCGGGTTATTGCGTCTGGCGAAACGGTGAGATGGGATGCCATTGACAGTACCTCTCAGCGGTGTTTTCATTTCTCTGCTTTCAAAACGGGCATCCGGCATTTTGGCATCATAGCAACGGATATCACGGAGTACAAACGAACCGAAGAGGCGTTGCGTACCAACTACGAGCGTACTGCGGCGCTGTTGCGTTCGGTTCCCGATGTCATCTTCTTGATAAGCAGCGACGGAATCTTCCTCGACTACCACGCGAATGACCCCCTTGCACTCTTCATGCCGCCGGAGGGTTTCCTGAACCGCCACCTCTCCAAAGTCTTTACCCCCGCTTTCGCCTCCAAGTTGGAAGCCGCCATCGCTATGACTCTCCTCACTGACGAAATTCAAAGGGTAACTTACCAGGAAAGAATAGGCGACCAGATACGTTTCTATGAGATGCGTTTGGTAAAAAGCGGTGAGGAGACCGTTCTTACTGTGGTGCGGGACATCACTGACGAGAAAAAGGCGGAGGAGGTGCTTCAGAATCTGAATCAGATGCTCGAGGAGCAGGTCGCCCAGCGGACCAGAGAGTTGGAGGAAGCGAATCGTCAGTTGTGCGCGGCACGCGCCGAGGCAGAACGGGCAAATAGAGCCAAGAGCCATTTCCTTGCTTCGATGAGCCACGAGATACGAACGCCGATGAATGCCATTATTGGCTATGCACAACTCCTCCTGCGCACAGGCACCCTTTCCGATGCCCAGCGTTCCTATGCGGAAATCATCCTCCGGAGCGGCGACCACCTCTTGGGGATTATAAACCAGGTGCTCGACTTCTCGAAGATAGAGGCGGGAAAGGTGACCCTTTCGGTGCACGATTTCGACCTCTACCACCTGATCGAGGATGTCCACATGCTCCTGCTTGTCCAAGCAGAAAAGAAGGGACTCTTTTTCAAGACATCCTACCAAGGAGTTGTTCCCCAGTATCTCTGTGCCGATGAGAACAAGGTGAGGCAGGTGCTCATCAACCTCGTGAACAACGCCATCAAATTCACGGATCAGGGAGGGGTAACCGTAACCGTATGTAACACCGGTCCCTCTTTTTACGGGGATGACTACCTCATCAGAATTGACGTGACCGATACCGGTCCGGGGATGAGTGAGGAGGAACTATCGCGGGTTTTCGATCCTTTCGAACAGATAATGAATGGCAGAAACAAAGGCGGTACCGGATTGGGACTTGCCATCAGTAAGCAACTGGCAACGCTCATGGAGGGAACCCTCTCGGCCGTGAGTACTCCGGGGAAGGGAAGCACCTTTTCTTTCTCCTTCCGTGCCCTGCCGGCACAGTCTCCTGTGGGGAAGAAGTTGCTCGATCGGCAGCAGATAAAAATGTATCTTCCCAGCGGAGTGGTGTACAAGGCTCTCGTTGTCGATGATGACCTTCTGAGTCGGAATATCCTCCGGACGTGGCTGCTAGAACGAGGTTTTCTTGTGAATGAAGCAGCGAATGGGCGGGAAGCCCTTCCCCTCGTAAAAGAATGGAAGCCGGATGTCATCTTGATCGATCTCCAAATGCCCGAGATGGATGGATGGGAGACGATGCGACAGATACGCGCTATCCCCGAGGGGGTAACGGTGCCTGTCATCGTGGTGAGTGCGAGTGTCATCGGGGAGGTGGAGCAGGAGGTTACCCGGGCAGGGGCGGCGGCATTCCTGCGTAAGCCGCTTTACGAAGAAGAGGTTTGTCGAAAACTCCAGGAGGTGCTTGCTATTCCATGTGAAGAAAGGGAAGGAGAAGGAAAGGAGGAACCTTCTTCTCCCTCTTCGGGAGTTTTGGCTTCCACACCAATCGCGGTGCCGGCATCAATACGAGGAGAACTTGAGTTGGCAGTGGTGCGTGGAGATACCGATGCCATTGTTGCGATTGCCGAGCAATTGCCGCCAGAGGCGGCATCTGTGGCGGCATTTCTGAAAAAGGCTGCCGCAGAGTTCGACTACGCTGCGATAGAGAACCTTTTGGGAGAAAGATCATGAGTAGTTACACTGACACTCGCCCACAGATTATGGTTGTGGACGATACCCCGGAGAATCTCAAACTACTCACCGATCTCCTCAAGAAGGAGGGTTACCATGTTCGGTCGTTTACGAGCGGCGAAGCGGCTCTTCGTTCCGTGACGGTAGAGAAGCCCGATCTCTTTCTTCTCGATATTACTATGCCGGACATGGATGGGTTCGAGATGTGCAGAAGGCTCAAGAGTAAAGAGGAACTTCGTGATATCCCCGTCATTTTCATCAGTGCCCTCAATGATGCAGCGGACAAGGTGCGCGCCTTCGAGGTAGGTGGGCAGGACTACGTTACCAAGCCGTTCCACTTCGAAGAGGTGCTCGCGCGGGTGAGAACCCACCTTCGGATAGAGTTTCTCCAGCGGGAACTCGAACAGCACAACCGAGAACTGGAGCGGCGCGTCGCCGAGCAGGTAAAGGAGATATCCGAATCGCAGATTGCCACTATTGTGGCGCTTGCGAAACTGGCGGAGTCGCGCGACGACGACACCGGCAGACACATCGAGCGTGTGCAGATCTTTTGCCGCCTTCTCGCCGAGGAGATGGGGAAGATGCCGCTCTTCCGCCAAAAAATAGACGCTTCATTCGTTGGGAACCTCTACTTCGCCGCACCGCTCCATGATGTCGGAAAGGTTGGTATACGGGACAGCATTCTTCTGAAGCCGGGGAAACTGACACCTGAAGAGTATGAGGTTATGAAGACGCACACGATCATCGGGTGGGAAACGCTCCGGGCAGTGTGCGAACGGTACCCGAAGAATGCCTTTCTTTCCACAGGGGCAGTTATTGCGCGATATCACCATGAGCGGTGGGATGGTACCGGCTATCCCGACGGATTAAAGGGGGAGGAAATTCCTCTTGAGGCACGTATCATGGCGGTTGCCGATGTGTATGAAGCGCTCCGTGCCCGTCGCTGTTACAAGGAACCGGTTACCCACGAAAAGAGTTGCTGTATTCTTCAGGAATGCAGTGGCACCCAGTTCGATCCGGTGGTAATAGAGGCATTTCTCTCGGTTGAAAAGGAGTTTGCACGCGTTCGGAGCAGTCTCGCTGAGTAGGGGATATATCACGAAATAGGAGACACAACTACCCGGTTACGCCCCTCCTCTTTGGCGCGGTAGAGCGCGGTATCGGCAGTACGCAGCAGTGTCTCGAGAGATTCCCCATGAACGGGATAGGCCGCAACACCCATCGAGAGCGTAATAGTGCCCAAAAGGGTATTGTTCAGAGATACCCGCAGGTGCTCGGCTTTTGCACGCAGCTCCTCCGCGCGGCGGGCGGTTTGTTCGAGGGATGCCTCGGGTAACATGAGGCAGAACTCTTCGCCTCCGTAGCGACAGACGATATCGGCGGTGCGCAGGTTTGCTGAGAAGAGGTGCGCCGTCTCAGCAAGAACCATGTCCCCAGCGGCGTGGCCGTAGGTATCGTTGAACTGTTTGAAGTGGTCTATGTCAACCATTACGATGCCAATGGGGTAGTTGTTGCGTTTGGCACGCGCACGTTCTCGTACGAAGGTCTCCTCGAGGTATCGGCGGTTAAACAGTCCGGTGAGCGGATCCTTAATGGACTGGTAGAAGAGTGTTTCGCGCAACTTGATGTTGGAAAGGGAAAGAGAGAGGAGTTCTCCTATTTCTTGTGCTATCTCTTGAAAGGAAGGAAGAAAGTGTTCTGTGGGCGATGCGTTCGGCATCTCGCATACATGGAGCATCCCGAGTGCTTCGCCATGCGCCATGAGAGGAAGACAGAGGTAAGGTGAGATCGTTTTCTGACTTAGATGAGAGCAGATAAGTCCCTCCGGTGGATTGGGTACGACATGGATAGTTCCGCGGCGTAACCCCCAGCATTCCTCTGGCAGAATGATAGATTGGTGTATCGACGGATCACTGTGGCGTCCCCACATAGCGATGGCGGAAAGATCGTTACGCGATGCGCTCAAGAGGTAGAGTACGCCGTTCGATGAAGGAAATAGGCGGCGGAGTGACTGGGAGATAATAGGTCCACTTTCCTGAATGGTGGCGCACCCTTGGAGAAACTGGCGCAGCTCGGTGAGAATAGCATTTCTCCTCCGGTGTTCTTCGAGCGAAGAGACGAGTACGGAGAGCCGATTGTTTACGGCGATACGCTCTTCTTCGATCTTTTTTCGTTCGGTAATGTCGGTAAAGATGGTGGCAAACCGATTCTTGCTGATCCGATAGGCGTTTACGAAGTAGTATCTCCCCAGGGGTGGGGCATACTCCTCGAAACTGGCAGGCTCTCCCGTGAGAACTACCTACCCGTACCGCTCGATGAAGGGGGTTTGCTCAATTCCAGGAAGCACCTCGGTTACCCGCTTACCCAGGATGCGTGAAACCGTAAGTCCGGTATGTTTCTCAAACGCAGGGTTTGCATGGAGGAACACGTAATCTATCGGTTTACCTGCCGCATCGAAGAGCATCTCATGCACTGCGATGCCTGAAACAGCATTTTCGGTAAGGAGGCGGTACTCCTCTTCGCGTTCACGGAGTTGGCGGACACTAGTAGCGCGCAGGTGCCATGAAACGGAAAGAGCAAGGAGTAGAATAACAAGAAGTGCAGGGAAGGTGGTTCGTCGGGCTACCTCGATATACCAATCTTCTGTTTCGATGTCCATACCGACGACAGTAACCACTTTTCCATTGAGAGTGAGGGGTATGAAAGCGCTGACGTATGTTCCATACTCATCGGTATAAGGACCTTCGGTAATATCGAGTCCTTCTTCGAATGCCTGAAAAACGGCAGCAGGAGGTTGTTTATAGCAGGTGCCGGGAGAGGAGGCACGGGGATCGTCGGGGGGGATGTTTTCGGGCCCGAAGATGATGGACCCATCAGGGAGGCGCCGCATCGTGTAGATACCGATATAGCGTTTGCCGAGGGTCCACTGTTTTGCGAGAGTCTGTCCAAAAGTGCGCAACCGTTCTTTGATGGCGAGGAAAAGGGGATTCTCCCTGTCCCGCAGGCTGAACGAGAGCGATTCCATTTCCGAAGGATCGAGTATCGCTGCAACAAGTGTTGCGTGTCGAAGAAGTTCTTCTCGGAGAGTACTGTCATTTATGCGGGCTATTGCTCCGATGACTCCAACACAGAGTAGCACAAGGAGAACCACTCCCGCTGTGAAGAGGCGGTGACGTGTGGTATGATTGTTCATGGAGGTTCCTCGCAAAGCGCTATGTTTTATGGTACTCCTCTTTTCGAGTGTTCGCAAGTTCCGGTGGAAGGGAAAGACGGGTGGCGTTGAGAAGAACAAGGAGTGTGCTGAGAATATCGGCGAGAAGGAGCAGCCACAGCGGCGCGATGCCTATGATACCACCAGTTACGAGGGCTACTTTAATCCATAACACAAAGGCAATGTTTTGCAGAATAATGCGACGGCTCTTTCGTGCGGTGGCAATAGCATCGGCTATTGGTAAGGGACTCGATTCAGTGACAACCATATCGGCTGTCTCCAATGCTCGGGGAGCCGGGGTATCTCCCGCCGCAACGCCGATATCGGCACGTGCGATGAGCGGTGCGTCATCGAAGGCATGACCGACGGCGATAACGGCTCCTTTTTGTTCGAGGCAGAGACGCTCGATGTATGCCGCTTTTCCCTGCGGGGTGAGTCCACCGATTCCCTCATCAGCGCCGATCTCTCGCGCAAATCGGGACACAAACAGGGGCGTGTCGCCAGAGAGAATAATAGTACGCAGATTCTCTCGTCGAGTGAGACGTCGTATGAGCAGATGACTGTCCGGGTGGCTTTCGGTGCTAACGACGAGCCGACCGATGAAAAAGCGGTCGAGGGCTACATGTATCGTTGTACCGGAAGTTGCATCAGGTTCCGGCTCGACCCCGAGTTGCCGGAGAAACTCGGCAGACCCTACTGCAATCTCGCGTCCTTCGTAGTGCACAACGACACCACCACCCGGTTCGGACAGCACCTCTTCAGCCACCCCGTAAGGGACCGGCTTGCCAAGTGCGGCGCGTATCGCTGCTGCGATGGGATGAGCCGATTCTGTTTCAGCGAGCGCCGCATACGCGAGGAGTCGCTCTTTGGGCATCCCCTCAACCGGTAGCACCTCTGAAATTCGTCTGACCCCCCGTGTCACTATTCCATTCATGACGAGAACGATGGTTTTGGCACGAGAGACGAGATCGAGAATTCCCGCTTCGGTGACGAGAATCCCGCGGCGGGCGAGTGTCGCGAGAGCCGCCCACTCTGTAAGCGGGATCGAAGTAACGAGTGCCGTCGGGCAGGCAAGGACAAGAAAGATGGCAGCGTGAAAAGCACTTTCAGCAAGAGATTCTCCGCCGAAACTGAACAGTGGTGTGATCGTGACAATGAACGCGACACAGACGACGATCGGTGTGTACCAGCGAGCGAACCGGGTGGCGAATTGCGTCGGTTTTCCTTTATGGGCGAGCGCGCGTGTAATGAGCGTTTCGATCTCTTCGTGCCGGGTAACAGAAATGGGATGATGTTCACCGCTTCTTTCTCGTACCAGACGTTGGTAGTGTTCCCGTACGCGATTTAGCACGCGGGTAAAAAGCGCCGTTCCTAGACGAAAAATGAGCACCAGTATGATAGCCTCGGTGTAGCGCGCTACGGAGAGCGCTGCGACAGAGGAGAGGAGGATGAGAAAGTTCTCGTCGAGAAAGTGTCTACGGCGGAGAGCCGAAAGCGTTTTGGCGATGACTGGTGCGGAAACAAGAAACCAACTGCTGGTAAAAAGAGAAGCGGACGATGACTTCGGAAAAAGTCCAGCGCTGGTGAGGGCGTATGCTACGAGAGCAAAGAGATCACTCAACCATGCTGCCCTCATGGCGAGCAAATTCCTACCTCGGGGAACGGCTTATCATCTCCTTTTGCCCACTGTCTCTGTCTTATTAGCGTTCCGAGTTGCGCCTCTTTGCGAGCAGAGAAAGCGTCGGATGTTTCTTGATAAGGGCGCGGAGCGGCTGGTAGGGCATATTGAGCATAGAAGCGATTGCCCGGATGGAGAAGCGGCGGCGGAGGTATTTACGGATGGTGAGTATTTCCTTATTGAAGCGATCCAGCAGAGGGCTTACCCTCTTCTTGCGTGACGGTTTGCGTCCTGGCTTTTTCTTTTTCGGTGGACGCCCGACCCTCTTTTTCGGTGGGCGTCCCGGTCCCCTCCGCTTCGGCGGGCGTCCGCGCCGTTTCTTTGGTGGACGTCCTGGACCCCGTTTCCTTCCTCTCTTCTCCTCTTTTGCACGAGATTCCGGTTGGAGGAGCATGCTCAAGAGATACATCAGCGCAAGGAAGGAACGCCCCTTTTCTCCCAGAACGGCAGGATCGAGCACCAATTCACTTTCGGCGAAGTGTAGAGCCGCTCCTTTCCGGAGAATGGTGGAAATACACGAGAGCCGGTCGGTGCCATCGGCGCCGAGGAAGGTGATATCCGGGACAATGAGTATGTCTCCCGGCTGAAGTGAATTGATGAGTTCTCTTACATCAGTTTGCTCACGCCATTTCTTTTTCTTTGAGCGGCGCCCCTCGACAATTTCAGGGGAAAGTCCTGTTTGGACGGCATAGTGTGTAACCAATCCTTTCTGTTGTTCGTTGCTCTTTCCGGTATAGGACGATGCAACAAAAGCGTAGACTTTTTGCATGAACACTACTCCTTACTGGGAAATAACCAGAAAGTATTCTAGAAGGAAGGAGATGAAAAATCAAGTATGAAATTAGAGATATTTCGAACGAAAAATACGAACTATTTTTTTCAAAATAACAGCGAGGTTCTTCAGCGGCATAGGCGTGTAATGACGGATGCGATTGCGGAAAAAGTAGTACCACAGGGCGCGCCGAGAACTTTTTCCATCAACGATGCCCACAATATCGAAGACCGATATTTGCCGGTCGCAAAAGGCATTGTTGTCACCTTTTGTCACGGCAACAAAATTCTTTTTCCACACGAGCCGGTGTACTATGAATGATCTTCCGGCGCGAAAAACCACCACATCGCCGGAACGAAGGCGGCTCTGGTCAACCGGCGTGATGCGGATAAGTTCGCCGGGACGGATGGAGGGGGACATGCTATTCGAGTGACCTTTCAGAAAAAAATCATCGGGACCGCCGATGACTTCGGCAAGAAAGGAGTGAATCTCATTCCCCATGGAGTTCTTCGTAAACTTCTTTTGCCGCCAGCGAGTATCGTTTCCGGGTTGGTGAGCAGCCACACAGATCACCGGTTTCTTCCCATGCAAGTTCGTAACAGGGGCGGCAGTAAGATGCCATATCACACCGATTGCATGCCCGTTCAGTCAGTATCTTTGCCCGGATATCTACGGCGTGGCTTACGATCACGGCTTCCGCTTCCGGGGCGAGCATCGAACCGAGGTAGCGTTGACTGACAGGACAGAAACGATAGCGTGCCTGGTAATCAATGTAGAGTCCTTCCCCTATCTTGCAGAGTGGCAGTTCCCGCGGCGCCAGTTTCTCGATGGTAAGGTAGCCGGTTGTAATCAAAGATGTGAGGTGGCGCTTCATCTCTTCATGGGAGAGAATGAGCGGTGCAATGGATCCGCGCCGGTCGAACTTGTCACGCACGAGAGAATCGATGACGCTAGGGACATCGAAGTCTTTAATGAGGGCAACTAATTTTTCTATGTCAGGAAGAGGAGAAAAAATAACAACTCCGATGCGAAACGGGATCCCCTCCTCTTTGCACATTCGCATGGCGGCTATGGTTCGTTCGAATGAGCCTGGTATCTGCGTTATCCGGTCATGCTCCGCCGGATCGGCAGAATACACAGAAAAATCAATAACACCCATGCCGGCCCGGCGCAGTTCCTTGAGAAGGGGACGATCGAGGAGAATCCCATTGGTTTTTAGTCGTACGAAAAAGTGTTTTTTTCGTGCTTTTGCAATGAGTTCGGGAAGATACGGGTTCAAAAGTGGCTCATAGCCGGTGAGACAGAGGAGAACGAACTCCAGCGAAACCAGTTTCTCTAAAATGGTATCGAAATGAGCAACCGAGGGAAGAGAAGAAAAGGGTAGGGGATCTGCGTCGTGGGGCAGGAAACAGTGCAGACACTTTTCGTTGCAAAGGTGCGAGACCTCGATGTGAGCCGATTTACTGCGCGGAGCGGATGAGGTCATATACCTTCTCCGGAGGATCGTTCAGATTATGGCGCACTGTAAAGAAGCAGCCATTCCCAACGAACTCGTTCAGATAGCGATGGAGCGTGGTTGTGCTTTTTTCGCTTCCTTTCGGAAAAAAGACCTGATGGTTTTTTATGAGGTATCGCCAGATGGTATCTTTGTCGGCGATGGGATGAATTGAAGAGGGAGATTCAATTTCTTTTTCGAGAATCAGAATGAGGGAAACCGGCGACGAGAGAGGAAACGGCAATCCCGACTCTTTGGTTTTCTGCCAGTTGCAAAAAGGGGTGCTGTGCGCTTCCAGCATTCCGTCATGGGGGCAAACCAAAGTGAGATCATCATTGCCGCAACGGAAGAAGGGTGACAATTTTTTTGTCAGGGTACTTTTGCCGGAGCCGCTAGGCCCGGTAAGCAACAATGATATTTCGTGTCCCACCAAAAATGATGCGTGAAAGAGGAACCCTACCTTTCTTTCCAATGCAAAGGTATTGAACACCCTCTTCATTATTTCGTTGAGTGTTTCGAGTCTCTTCTGGTGTCGGGTTGGTATGATACATAAGCCGTTTAGAGAATCATACCGATATCGGGGCTCGTGGGAGGAAAATTCTACCGTAAGGCACACAGCGGTTCCTGAGCAGGAACTATCCCGGAAGGAAGCAAAAAGAGGAGACAGGACAATATCCCCTCTTACACACATATGGCCGATCTTTGCTTGAGACACGCGTTGCTGTTCGTTTATACCGGAGATTCGCCGGGTCCTTCGCACTCAACTTCCATCGATGTGCAGCCGGGACCGCTGTTTTGCTGAAACAAAGAAAGAGCAAAGGTCTCTTCCGAGATGATCGCCGGTTTTTCGTACCCCATGCTTCCTCTCCTATTTTGCATAGAACATACAGTCGCCTTTACCGCTGGTCCGGTCACAGATGACGAGACCGTTTTCGATCACGAGGACACTCGCCGAGGCCGAAGCGATCGGTTTGTTGATGTACACCGATGGATGGAGGGTGAGGAAGGAGCCGGTGCCGCTGAGAAGATATTGGGCATAGGCACCGGTGAGGAAAACATCGGCATACCCGTCGCCATCAATATCGCGCATCTGTCCGGTACAGTTGGCGGCGAGAGTGCCGTTTGTTCCCTCATTCCCCAAGAGTTCTGTCAAAATAGCGCTGTGTGTTATCCGGTTCACTCCTTCAGTCCACGAAGCAGGAACTATGACCCCTGTCGCCGATCCTTTATAGATATACATCACACTCCCGCCGACAATGGCCAGATCATCGTAAGAATCTCCGTCAATATAACCGTAAAACGCCTTACGAATGGCGTTATTCCCAAAGACTGAAAAATCATAGGTAACGGTTCCTCCGGTAGGGGAGGTGCTACCATAGAGGATTTTAACCTTTGTCTCGGAGTCACGGGTCCCTGCGGCAAAATCACCGAAGCCATCGTGATTCAGGTCGCCCGCTCTGCGCAGGCCGGAGCCGAAACGGTCTCCGGAGGTTGCTCCGACATAGGTGACATCAACAGCTGCGAGGGCGGATGTGTTGGCACTTCCAAAAAAGATGTCTACCTTGCCGGTGTTGCTCGAGTAGGTGTTCTGTCCCACCGCAAAGTCTTCGACGCCATCACCATTGAAATCACCAATTGCCTCAATCTCGGAGATTGCATCGCTTGTTGTGATCATGTCGCCAGTTCGAATCGTGTTCATTGTATTGCCGGTTCCGGTGTAGAGGTGCACTTGGTTAGGTGCGCCATACACCAGGATGTCGAGTTTCCCATCACCAGTGAAATCTCCGCCGTTCGATACATACAGACCAAAATTGGTTCCGGCGTCGCTCGGCTTGATTAATTCCACTCTGTTGGGGATTCCCGTCGCGATGTTACTGATAAAAACAGAAACCTTCTGAAGGCGTACATCACTGAACACGAAGTCGGTCACACCGTCGCCGTTCAGGTCTCCGATGTACTTCATCTGACCCGGATGGGTCTGGCCATCGTTTGCCGGCGCGATGAGTTCGTGTGCCGTCAACTGAACTGCCCCTTTATCCACAACACTAGTAGACAACACCGGTGAGGTGTTGGTGGCAAGAATCGTCCCGTCTTGGGCATAGATGCCATCGCTGGCGCGAACCGCAAAGCAGTACTTGTCGCCGTTTTGGTGGATGTCGGCCGTCACGGTGTGTGCGTTGTTCGACTGCTTCTTGAAGTAGAAACGGTAACTCTGCGATTCTCCTGCTGCTTTTGGTTCAACGAAGCCATCGCTGTTGAGCGACGGATCGGCGACCGAGAGACCGGTCAGCGGGACCACCGCCACGCCGCTGTCGAACACGCTCTCGTTGTCGTCGAGCGAGCAGGCACTGTTGTACGCCTCGTACTTCACCTGATACTCGTAGATGCCGCTCGGGAATGTCCCATACGCCGAGTTGTTCCCGGCAACGGCGTTCCACTGGACGAAGGCGGAGCCGCGTGCGGCATTGGTCGTCACCACCGGCGTGATGGGCTCGGGTCGTTCGAGGTTGAGGTGGACGAAGATGGTCCGCTCGAAGGTATTACCGGAGGGTTGCTCGGTCACTGTCACCTTCATCTCGATGTCGGTCTGGCCGCCGATGACGCTGTCCTCGAAGGTGAGGTTGGTGAATTCGGCTGTCATGTCGCCGCCGCCCGCTTCGACGATGGCGGTGCTCATTGTGCCGCCGATTGCGCCGGCCGGGCTTACCGCCGTGAGAGTCACGGTGCCGTGCGTTGTATAGCCGGATACCGCTTCGATGCCGCCAAAGATGAAGATGAGCCGGTTGGGAGATGCATCGGTGAGTTCGAGGACAGAGGTGGTGTCGTGGTTGGTGTCATCATCGAAGCCGTAGCCAATCTCCCAGATATCTCCGTGCACGTACGGCAGCGGGTTCATGTCACCGGCATCGAGCGTCGGTTCGGTAATGTCGGCGCGGACATAGTAGGTGTCGGTCGCCGGCATGACCCCGTTGTTCACGGTAAGGGCGAGGGTATTCTCGACCCCGCCGGTGAGGAGCGTCACTGCGGCGAAGTCGGCGCGGCCGTTGGTCACCGTTGCAGGTCCGTAGGTGGTGCTCCCGTTCACGACGAGCGTTGCGGTGCTCCCGTTGGGGGCGTCGGTCTCGACATAGAGGTCGTAAGCGCCGTTTCCGTCACTGGTGTTGAGCCATGTCGGGGCGTTTTGCCGCCCGTTGATCATCTTGTCGTTCGCCGCAAGTTTGAGCGTGAAGCAGGCAACATCGGTATCCACCTCGACGTCAACCGTTGCTGATTCGAAGACATTGAGGTGGTCGTCGGTTACGGTGACCATGAGCCGCCAGAAGCCATCACCGACGCGCAGGAAGGAGCCGTCGTTCGGGAAGGTCTGGTCGTCGCCGTCGCTCGTGGCGGTAAAGCCGTTCCATGACTTGCGGGCACGGGTGGTGTCCTCACTGCCGCCGATTGCGGTGATCGGAATGGCGGTGATGTCAATCGTCGAGGCGCTGCCGGTCGGGGTGGCGAGTTTGGTAAGGTTGAGTTTGAGGGTGAACTGGACGCCGCTGGTGGAGGGATCCTCGTCTTTCGTATCGTCGAGGAGGAGTGCCGTAGTCGGATAGGCGATGACCGCCTCTGGGACGATCGGGTCAACCTCATAGGTGCGCGTGGCAACACGGGTGTTGCCGTAGGCATCCTGCACGGTCACCTCGAAACGGTGTTTGTTGTAGGCAAGCGGCGCATAGGGGTCGCTGCTCGCATCGAGATCTATCGTCACCGTCGTGCCAAAGATGTTCATCTCGCCGGCGCCGAAGGTGTAGGCAGGACCGACTTGGGTGTCGGTGTAGTCGTACACAATGTGCCGCACCACCGGCGTTGCGCCGTTCCAGTCACCGGTAATCTTGAAGGAAAGAATCTGCCCGGTGAGTTCGTCATCGCCGTTCACGATCCCGTCGCGGGCAGTGAGCCAGAGGGCATGTCCCGGCGTCGCACCGGTGGGCCCTTGGAAGAGGACCGCCGGCGGCGTGGTGTCAACGAGGATGATGGCGCCTGCCTCGTCGGAGACATTGCCGCCGCAGTCAATGAGGGTTGCCGCAAGATTGTTGCTCCCTTCGGGCAGGGTAATGTTCGCGAAGGTGGCAGTGCGGTCTCCTGCCACGGTAGCGGTGTAGAGGGTACCGCTTGTCTTGTTACGGAGGGTTACGGTGCGGCCGATGTCGATCGCATCTTGGATAGTGACCACGATGGTTGTCTGCATGCCGTTGGCGATGATGCCATCGAGATCCTCCGCCCCAACAAGGGTGTTATCGTGATTCGCGTCGTTGGTAACAGTAAAGGAGGTAATCACTGGCTTGTTGCGATCGAAGGTAAACGAACGCGTTGTTGCTGGTAGCGTTGTTAGGTTATCGGTATAGCGGTTGGTGCCATCTACGCTGTCGTACACCGTGGCGTAGAGTTTGTAGGTCCCGCACTTGTCAGGCAAGTCGAGGAGAATACCAACATCTTCGGTTGCATTGCAGAGCGACCCGGCGGTTTCTTTCTCTGCCACTTTGGTGTTGGCATCAGCGTCCCAGATCTCGACCGTTTCGCCCGGCTCGAGGTTCTTCGTACGGAAGACAAAGGTGGGCACCGAAGAGCCGGCTTTGTAGGAGGTACCGCTTGGCGGCAGGTACCACTGGAAAGTGGGGGTGGTGGTGTTGAGGGTAATTGAGATAGAACTGTCGGCGCTGTTGCCGGCGGCATCCTCGGCGAGGACGGTGAGAGTGTAGGTACCATCGCCGGCGTCGAGTGTGTAATCATAACTTCCGAGACATGGTCCTTCCTCGGAGCCACCGCCCGGTTTTTCGAAGCGGCAGGTAATGGCCGCTGCACCGCCGGTTACCGAGAAGGTGAAGGTGCCGTTCAACCGCCGCGTACATGGTGCGGCCGGGTCAATGAGTACCACCGGCGGGGTGGTGTCCACGGTAATGGTAAACGAGCCGCTCTCTGACCAGTTACCGGCGGCGTCGCGTGCTTGGACATAGAGGGTGTAGTCGCCGTCGGTAAGTGCGGCGCCGGGAGTGTAAGTGGTCTCGGCGGTATAGCCCCAGTTCGGGCCCTCAGTGAAGGAGAAGCGATATTCGACGGCGTCTGGGACCGCGTTCCATGACCAGGTGGGTGTGGTGTCGTTGGTCGGCGTCGTGCCGGTGACGACTGGTGCGGCAGGGGCACTGGTATCAACGGTAGTCGTAAATGATCCGCTTGCCGACCAGTTGCCGGCGGCGTCGCGGGCTTGGACATAGAGGGTATAGTCGCCCTCGGCGAGTGAGGTATCGGGAGTGTAGGAGGTGTCGGTTGTCACTGTCCAGGCGGATTCATCGAAACTCCAGCGGTATTCGACCGCATCGGTGACCGCGTTCCACGACCAGGTGGGTGTGGTGTCGTTGGTCGGGGTCGTGCCGGTGACAACTGGTGCGGCAGGGGCGGTGGTGTCCACGGTAATCGTGAATGAACCGCTCTCCGACCAGTTGCCGGCAGTGTCGCGGGCTTGGACATAGAGGGTGTAGTCGCCCTCGGCGAGTGGGGTATCGGGAGTGTAGGAGGTGTCGGTTGTCACGGTCCAGGTGGATTCATCGAAACTCCAGCGGTATTCGACCGCATCGGTGACCGCGTTCCATGACCAGGTGGGTGTGGTGTCGTTGGTCGGGGTGGTTCCGGTAACAACCGGCGTAGTTGGCGGTGTGGCATCAATAGTCCACGCAAAGGTGGCCGCTGTCCCTTCGTTGCCAAAGAGATCGCGTGCCTGCACCGCGAAGGTGTGCTCACCGTCGGCAAGGCCGGTGAACAGCGCGGTTGACGCCGTGTCGTAGGCGGACCATGCGCTGCTATCGAGCCGATAGCGGAAGGAGCATCCAGTCTCGCTGCACGAGAAGCCGAAGGTGGCGCTCGTGCTGTTGCTGATGCCTCCGTCGGTGGTTGGGGCCTGGGTTATCGTTACAGTTGGTGCAATGGTGTCTACATCGACCGTTATCTGCGATGTATGGGTGGTTCCGAGGTTCGTTACGGCGGCAGTTAGCGTCACTTCTCCCTCGGGGAGACTCACCGGGTCGAAGGTGGCCAGATTGTTTGCGCCGATGGTCGCCACGAGCGGCTCGTCGCTGTTCACCGCAAGCGACACCTCGGTCGTCTCGGCGGCAAGATTGTTGGTGCGCACCACGATGGCGCACTGAAGCCCCTTGGTAATTTCATCAGTATCGTCAGCCATCGCAAGGGGCATGTGCATCGTTGGTATCCGGTTGCAGATTGCTTGGAAGGCGATAGTTGGCTCGTTCACATAGACGCGGATCGGGACGGTGACACTCGTCTCGTTGCCGACGGCATCGCGCGCCGTGACCAGAAGGGCTGCCGCCTCATCGGTTTCGAGGAAGGTCACATCGGCTATGGTGAATTCGCCGGTGCCGGTGAAGTCGCCCTTGAGGAGGCTCTGGTAGTACACGCCCACATCCACTGAATCGGAGAGGGCGTCGTTTACGGTGCCGGTGACCTCGATCTGAAGGCCATCGAGTTGATCATTGGTATCGTTGCTCGGCAGGAAGACCGTGTCTGCGAGCGGTGCGGTGACCTCGAGTGTTGGTGGCGTCAGGTCAACAAAGATGCCGGTAACGGTGACGTGACCTGTCGCCGAGGTGTCATCATTCTTCATGACGATCGTTACGGTGTGTACGTCGTTCTTTGATGCACTTTCGGGGAGGGTTATCTGCCGTTCGAGTGTGGTGCTGCCGAGTGTAAGGGTAAGATCGGGTTTGTCCGTCCCCGGTGAGTGGTTGATGTACAATTCGATCGCTGATCCGGCCGAACAGACTGCCACATCGCTTATCACGAGAGTCTTCTGGAGCCCTGCAAGCGGTGCCTCATCATCTGCCATTCCGAAACGAGAGTTGTTGGCGATGTTGACGGTGAAGGTGCAGGCGTTCTCTGTGATTGCATCGAAGGAAAGGGTGTCCTCGAAATCACCGCTCTTCACCCGGAGAACAATGTTTTTGCGGACAGGTACTGTTACGGAAGGGAAGAGGGCGACATGACTGCTGATGGCCGCCTCGCCGACGAGTTCCGGCGTTTCCGTGTCTATGAAGAGCTGTACCGTTTGTCCTTCGGGAAATCCAGTAGTTACTGCCTCCATCTTCACTTGGAATGCAGCGGTATTCTTGTCGAGATCGTCGTTGTCGTCGAGCGTGGCTCCCTCGAGCATCATGGGTGTCGTGCCGCCCTTGTAGTAACGCATGACGAGTGTCGGTGCCACGGTGTAGTCAACGGTGATCGAGACGGTTGTCCGCACCGAGGGACTTTCCGTAAGATAGGCAGTGAGTGTATAAGCACCAGCGACAGGGAAGGGAATGCGCAAGAAGCGGGCGAGTCCGCTTACAAGGATGCCGGGATAGGTGACCGACCGACCTGGTGCAGGTTCATCGGCGATGTGGTCGTCGTCGTTCGTTTCCTCCGTCGGGTATGTCACACTAAATGTGATTGGTGTCCCATCGCGCACCGTGCCAGTGGTTGCTGTTGCCGTTATGGCAATGTCCAGTTGAATAGTCTCGTCGCTCTTGTCTACATCGTCAGGGGTAGTAACTTTTTTGCCACTGGTAATGTCCGGAAATGACAAGGTGACTTTGAGTTCGTGACATTTCTGATCTTCTCCGCAAGCATATCCTGCTGCGCAATCACTGTCGGCTGTGCACTCATCCTTTGTTGTGCAGGCTGTCGCTGTAAATAGACATACAACAAGCAGCCCCATCACCATACCAAGACGCTTCATGTAACGATTCCCCCTCGAATGTTTCTCATCGAACAAAATGAAAATGACATATCATAGTAGCCTTAGGTTTCGGTACTGTCAACAATTTGTTCTACCAACTGCCGTTTGACGAACGTGGCGAGAATTTCATGTACATCGTGCTCGATGGTAGCCCGGGACACTCCTTCGTGCTTGAACTTCTCGTAGAGGAAGTCCACAATCTCCTCAGCGGAGTGGGTGCCGTCGAGAAGATCCCATATCATTCCTGCAGTTGTGTTGATGGAAAGAATCTTTTCGATGAGAGGAGACACTATGGTAACCGTCCCATCTTTCATCTTGCGCCACGCAATCTCATCCCGTATCCGGAATCGTTTCCCCTGCATAGGTGGAACCCTCCTCTGTTACGAGAAGCATTCTAGCCATCCATCATTTTTTTTGCAACTGTTTTCTCAGCAAACGGAGACGAAAAGGGGAGGTAGAGCCGGAGTCTTACTGCTTCTGGAAGAGATACTGGCTACGTGATGTCTCCTTGATTTTGTTTTCCATTGCACTAGACTTCCCCTGCTTTATTTGTCTCTGAGAATAGGGAGAAATCTCATGCCGCGGAAAAAACTACTTATTGACGGCGAGACATTGACCATCCGCAAAGTGTACGAGGTTGCCTGTGGTAATTGCCCCGTCGGTATTGCTCCGGCGGCGGTGAAAAAGGTCGAGAAGTGCCGGAGATTCGTTGAGAAACTCCTTATCCAGGATAAGCCGGTTTATGGGATCAATACTGGTTTCGGAATGCTCAGTGAAGTGGCAATACCAAAAGGGCGTCTCGACGAACTGCAGATGAACCTTGTGCGTAGCCATGCAATCGGTGTGGGCGATCCGTTCGATCGAAAGATCGTACGCGCAATCATGCTCCTGCGTGCCAACGTTCTTGCCAAGGGATTTTCCGGCGTACGCCTCTCGACGATCGAGAAACTGGTCGAGTTCATCAACGCCGACATCATTCCCTACATTCCGCAGAAAGGCTCGGTCGGCGCGAGCGGCGATCTCGCTCCCCTCGCGCACCTTGCCCTTGCGCTCTGCGGTGAGGGTTACTGCTTGGACAGTGACGGAAAGGCCGTTGACACCACACAAGTTCTCAGAGAGAAAAAGGTATCCCCCCTCACGCTCACGGCAAAGGAAGGACTCGCTCTCATCAATGGGACGCAAGCAATGACCGCCATCGGTGCCTTGACGATACATCGCCTCTCCACGCTCGTAAAACTTGCTGATATTGCTCTTGCCCTTACGCTCGATGCAATACTCGGCTCCGATCTCCCCTTCGATGAGAAGGTGAGTCATGTTCGCGCCCATCCGGGGCAATTCGAGGTTTCGCACAATGTCCGTCGGCTCATCGCGGGTTCGGCTCTCCGCGAATCGCACCGCTCGTGCACGAAAGTGCAGGATTCCTACAGCCTTCGCTGCGCGCCGCAGGTCCACGGAGCAGTGCGTGACGCTCTTCGCTACGCCGCTGAAGTAATCACGACAGAAATGAATTCTTCGACTGACAACCCGCTCGTTTTTGCTGATGAAAAAGAGACGATATCGGCGGGCAATTTCCACGGGGAGCCAGTTGCGCTCGTGATGGACTACCTTACAGCAGCGGTGAGTGAACTCGGCAGTATTTCGGAACGACGCATCGAACAACTGGTCAACCCCTCTTTTTCGCGGGCGCCGGCGTTCCTCATCAGAGAGAAAGGGCTCAATTCCGGCTTCATGATTGTGCAGGTCGCAGCAGCGAGTCTCGTCTCCGAGTCGAAGTCACTCTCCTTCCCCGCCTCGGTTGATTCGATACCGACCTCTGCAGGGAAGGAAGATCACGTAAGCATGGGGACCATCGCGGCGCGCAAGTGCGCACAGGTGACTGAAAATACTGCTGCCGTTCTCGCGCTCGAGATTCTTGCTGCGTGTCAGGCACTCGACCTGAGGCGGCCGCTTACAACGAGCAAGGCACTCGAGGCTGTCCACCGGAAAGTGCGAAAACATGTTCCCTTCATCGAGCGCGACACCTTTCTTCACCCGTTGTTCGCCAAAGTGTATGCCTTGGAAGAAGAGATCGTCGCCGCCGCCGAAAAGGTGACCGGTCCACTCGCCTAGGACTCTTCTTTTCTCTTTCGTATCTTTTCCTGGATGCGAGCCACCATATCGAGAGCCATGCGATGCTTCTCGTCCGTGCTCACTGCTGAAGAGGAAAGCCCTGCTTCGGCAAGGAAGAGAGAGGGGGCGACCACCTCGGTACGTCCGCGTATCGTGACCATTCGCGGCGCGGAAACAATCAGCCTCTCGCGTGCTCGGGTGAATGCGACATAGCAGAGCCGTCGCTCTTCTTCGATGTTTCCCTCTTCGAGCGCCATACGGTTTGGGAGTCCTCCCTGATAGCAACAGGGGACGAAGACGACATCGAATTCGAGCCCTTTTGCGCTGTGCGCAGTGATGATGCACACTCCTTTCTTTTCATCCTCGTCCGCTGGCTGCAGGAGCGAGGCGGCGTTGATGAAATCAATCCAAAACTCGCGTGGTGTAGTGCCAGTATGTTCGTCGCGGTGGTAGGCAACAGCGTTCACGAATTCGTGGATGTTTTCCAGACGAATTCGTGCTGCTTCGTTGTTTTCGCTGTGTTTGACGACCGCCGATTCGATACCGGTCTGTTTGACGAGATGTTCGGCGAACGGTACCGGCTCTTTCGCCGTAAGCGCCTCCGAAAGGGAACGGTAAAGAGCGGAGAAAGAAGCAAGCGCCGCCTGTTGAGCGGGAGAGAAAAGTGTATAGTCGGCAGCGCGTCCTGCAATCTCGAGAGGAGATGAGCGTTCGGTTGCTGCGATCGTAAAGAGCGCCTCCACGGCAGCGGCACCGATACCACGTGGCGGATAGTTGATAATGCGCCGCAGACTTATCTCGTCGTTTTGATTTACGAGGATGCGGAGGTAGGCAAGGAGGTCTTTGATCTCCTTGTTTTCGAAGAACTTTTGACCTCCGATGACGCGGTAGGGGATACGGCTGCGCGAAAAGGCTTTCTCGAAAGGAAGTGTCTGAGCGTTCGTCCTCACGATGACGGCAAATGCGCTGTACCGCTTCCCGTGGGAGACGAGCGTAGCGATATCGTTGGCGACCTGCTGTGCCTCATCCTGTTCGTCTATCGCATAGCGGAGGGTAACCGGTTCATATCCTTCGGCGCTGCGTTTGGCAAAGACATTTTTGGGCGCCCGCTTGCGGTTGAAAGCGATGAGCCGCCCTGCGGTCGCCACGATCTCTTTCACCGAGCGAAAATTCTCTTCCAGTTTCACAATGCGGGTCCCCGGAAAATCGTCGGCAAATTCGAGGATGTTTTCCATTCTGGCGCCGCGCCAACTATAGATGCTCTGATCGTCATCACCAACCGCGCAGATGTTTCCGTGGACGGACGAAAGGAGTTTGAGGAAGTGGTACTGTGCTCGGTTGGTATCCTGATACTCGTCAACCATGAGATAGCGCCATCGCTCCGCGTATGTCCTGCGGATATCATCGTGTTGCTCGAAAAGAGAGATGGTTTTTTGGATGAGGTCGTCAAAGTCCATTGCCCCTGCTGCCCGGAGCGCCCGTTCGTAGGGATCCAGTAGCCGGCGTGCGATGCTCCACCGAATATCCCCCATGAAAGGGAAGAAAGGTGCTTCCCTCGGGAAAGGATCGTTTTTGAGGAAGGAGATGATCTCGATGAGTGTGTGGGGTGAAAACTGTTCGCGGGAGATGCGTTCCTCGTCCATTATTTTTTTGAGCAGTTCGACCTGCTCGTAGGGGGTGTAGACAACAAAGTGGGGAGGATAGCCGATTGCCCTGTGTTCTCGTTTGAGTATCATGAGTCCGAGGGCGTGGAACGTGCAGATAGTTACCCGCCGCGCCACTGCCGGATCGCCGATGAGGTTCCCCGCCCGTTCGCGCATTTCCCTCGCGGCTTTGTTCGTGAAAGTGACGGCAAGTATCTCTTCGGGTGGGACGCCCTTTGCGCCGAGGAGGTAGGCGATGCGCGAGGTGATAACGCGTGTCTTCCCTGAACCGGCGCCAGCAAAGACGAGGAGAGGTCCCTCGGTGGTGATGACTGCTTCACGCTGGCGATCGGTGAGACCGAGTTGCTCGATGGAAAACGAAAAGGGCACGCCGGATAGGTAAGGCTGCTACTTGAGACCTTGCAAGAGCACGATACCGCCGACCATCGCGAAAATAGCGAACGACTCGACGATGCCGGGACTCGCGAAGGCAAGTCCAGCAATGGAAGGTTTTTTCGCCACTGCGAGGATCGCCGAAGAGCAGGCTTTCCCTTGATAGATAGCCGAGAGCATGAGTGCCACGCCACAAGCAATACCAATGGCAAAAAGGGATGAGGTTGATTTTCCTGCGGCGGTGAGGGTGGCTATCTTGTCATTCATGAGAATCATGAGCACGAACCCGTAAATAGTCTGCGATGCCGGCATGGCGGAAAGCGCAACGAACAATCCATGCCCCTCATCGGTTTTCGACATGATACCGTGAGAAGTCATACCGGCGAGGCCGCACCCGATGGCACTGCCGCATGCGGCAAGACCGAGACACAGAATGGGACCGAACGAACCGAGATCCGAAAACATCGTTTCCTCCCTATCGACAAAGGTTATCGTCCGTTTACTCAAAGAGCCGGCGCCATCATACTCGGAATGTCGGCGAAAGCAATATCGGGGGTGATCATTATACGAACGTCGGGAGTGGAGCGTTCTTTCTTGTCACCCGATTCATTGACTTCCCCGTCTTTCTTGATAGTATGCTCACTTGCCAGTGAGGTTACGGGGGTCCGATGCGTGCCGCCAAGAGAGAAAGCCGCCGCGAACAGATTCTTTCCTGTGCGGCGAAAGTCTTTGCGAAGAAAGGGTATCATGAAACGAGCATCAGCGACATCTGCAAAAAATCGGATGTGGCTCGTGGCACGGTGTACCTCTATTTCAAAAATAAGCGTGACATCTTCGATACGCTCATCAGGAGTTTCACCGCCTCGATGATTCAGAGTATCTCGCTGTTTACGCCCGGCGAACCGTTGCAGGCCCAGTTCAACCGGAACTTCTGCAGGGTGGTGGAACAGATATTCCGCAACAAAGATATGACCAAAATAATCGTTTCGGAGGCGGTAGGTCTCGACGCCGAGTTCGATCGGCAACTCATTCTCTTCTATGCGCGGTTGGTCGAGTACATCGAAGGAGCGCTTACCATGCTCCAAAAGAATGGTGACATTTCTTCTCACATCAATGTGAGGTTGCTGGCCTACGCGCTCGTGGGGACAGTCAAAGAGATAGCCTACCAGTGGGCGATCGATGGCGGGAATGTCCTCGATATGGACCCCCTCATCCGCATAGCGCAGAACTTTTCCATACAGAACTTTATTGCCTTTACGGGAGAAAACCTTTCATGAGTGTGAAAGAGAAACAAAGTCGTATCGAGAGTCTGCTGACGACAATACTGACGGCAGACCAGATACGAGTCATTCGCGAAGAGATCATCGCAGGTGCACGGCGGATTCACCGGATTGTGGACGAAAATGAGCGGGCGCGTGCCCGCCGCGATGAAATTATCGCGCTTTTGCATCGGATAGATGCTTTTATCGAAAGGCGCGAGGAGGATCCCTTTTTTTTGCGTACCATCTACGGTGCGGCGAAAGAGCAGATTAAGCGGTTGATAACTCCTCTCCTCGAGGAAATACTGCGTGAGGCGGAAGGGAGCAGGTTAGAAGAAACAGCAGTTGCTCCTCCTCCCGCTTCAAAGCCGCCGGAACGGGGCGTGGACCAAGGTGAAGAACCGAATCGGCGATCCAAAAATCGGCGGCGGCGGCCGAGGAGGCGCTCTGGACACGGGGGAGGACATTTCCCGCAGATGCCAAACGCTGATAGTGAAACCGACTGATCTTTCTTACCCTCTCACTGTACTTTCTGTACTCTGGAAGCCTGTCTCGGCAGGAAGGGGGCGATGAATCGCTTGACACGTATCAGTTCCCTCTTTATCGGCCTCAGCAGACGGGAGAGCATTCTCCTCATTATCGCAGCCGTTGCAATAGGTCTCTGTGCAGGTGTTGCCTACTGGCTGTTTGCAATGCTCATCGAGGCGGTGAGCCGTGTGGTTGTGGGAGCCGGGACGAATAGCGCCGTCGAAGCCTTCTCTCGCCTCTCTCTCCCTGTGAAAATCTTCCTGCCTCTCGGAGGCGTGGCGGTTGCTGGCGTTGTCATCCATTACCTTTCTCCTGAAAGTGCCGGCCCCGGTATTGCTTTTCTCCTCAAAGCAATCCGCCGGAACAATGGTATCCTGCCCTACCTTCTTGCCCCTGCCAAGTTGTTCACGTCCGCGGTTACAATTGCGTGTGGCGCTCCGCTCGGTCTCGAGGGACCGGTTATCGTGATAGGAGCCGGGATCGGTTCATCGGTAGGGCGTCTTTTCCGTATAGGATTCTCACGGCTAAAAATGCTCCTTGGGTGTGGTGCTGGGGCAGGTCTTGCTGTTGCCTTCAATGCGCCGCTCGCCGGCACTATTTTCGCGGTTGAGACGGTCATGGGCTCTTACACAATCGGGACGCTGACACCGGTGGTGGTTGCTGCTGTTTCGGCGAGTTTCGCCGGTGCCTACCTTTTGCCGGGACACCAATCGCTTCCTTTTGCGGAGATAGCCGAACGATTTGGATCTGCTGCGCTGAAAACGCGCCCTATCGGTTCGGGCTGGGAGATCGTGCTCTACGTTGCACTCGCACTTCTGTTATCGCTGCTGGGTGTTGCGCTGATCCGTACGACTGCTTTTCTCACCGAACGGTTCGAGCCGATCAAGAGTCGGATACCTGCCTATCTTCATACGCCGCTTTTCTTGGTGCCGTTCGCGCTTACTGTCCCGTTTGTGCCGGCGTTGTTTGGCTTGGGAAAGGATGTTATGGTTGACGCCTTTTCATGGGGACCGTGGCTGCTCATCGGTATTGCGCTCCTTAAACTATCTTTTCTCCCCATTTCCTTCTCTTCGGGTGCCTCGGGTGGCATTTTCTTCCCTATCCTTTTCGTTGGCTTCGTCTTTGGATTGGGGGTCGGTTCACTGGCAGGTCTCGCACTGCCCGAGACTGACGTTGGTATGCCATACGGTTTTGCGATCGTGGGAAGCGGTGCCCTGCTCGGCGCGGCAACGCAGGAGCCGATCACCAGTTTCCTCCTCATCTTTGAACTGACCCGCGACTATACCATTCTGCCGGCACTTATGCTCGGCACAGTAATCAGTGTTCTTGTCTCGAAACTTCTCTCTCCGATCTCTCTTTACAACTACCAACTGGCACGAGAGGGTCTCCTACCGGACGGCGACGAGGAGAGTACGCTCATGCATGAGACGACGGTCGAAGCCTGTTACCGGAAAGATTGTGTAACGGCGCTTCCTCACGAATCGCTCATCACTGTCGTTGACCGAATGCGGGAGAAGGAGCGTTTCGAAGCGTATGTCATTGATGAGAACGGCAGGTATCTCGGTGCCATCAATGCTGTGCTGACCAGCGCGCGTGAGGTGAAGTATGGGCTGATCAGCCCCTTGGTTATTGCGCAGGATCTTATCAACTCTTCCTTCCCGGTAGTGCGTCTCACGGACAACCTTGCGACCGCGATGCAGTACATGGCGGAGTATGATGTCGTTGAACTTCCGGTGGTGGCTCATGATAGGTCGCTTATCGGTTGTATTCATGAACATGACATCGTTGCCTTTTATGAGAGGGAAGTCATAGGCAAAGCTCACCTTGTCAAGATGGTAGGACAGAGGGGAGAACTTCGGGAAACACAGGTGCGCCTCGCCGACGAATTTGTAATAGAAACAGTTCGGGTGCAGGGCGACATCGTAGGGAAAAGTCTCGTCGGACTCGATCTGCGGCGACGTTACGGTGTCCAGGTGCTCGCTGTTCGGGAAAAAGGGCGCGACCGGAGCGTTATAGACCCTGAGCGGGTCCTTGCCCCTGATGATACCCTCATTGTTGCTGGGAGGCGCGATGCAGTAAACGCTTTCAAAAAAGCGACCGAGACCTTGATTTAGTTTGCTCTCACTTTATACTGAGCCCTCGAAGCGCCCGTAGCTCAATGGATAGAGTACTTGGCTTCGAACCAAGGTGCTGGCCGTTCGAGTCGGCCCGGGCGCACCAGTTATTTTGATATGGTACGCCGTCCTGATGTTGCAACCTGACTGATAGCGCGGGCTCCAGGAGAAGACCGGCGTCTCCGAGGGGGCATCTTTTTGTTTTTGTATAGCGGTCTTTTAGTCACGTTCCGAAAAAATTGACACATTTTTCAGAGGGTATATGGAAAGAAACTGTCTGTTTGGCGTGTTTAGCGAATTTTCATGGTTGGTGAAGTGAGAAGTTTTCTTTTGTATGCCTATGTTACGCTTTTGTTGTTGCTCTCTGTCTTTGGGGCTCACCGATACTATCTGATGCACCTTTATCGTAAGTACAAAAACAAACGTCCTGTTCCTTCTCGCCTTTTCGATGTTCTTCCCGTCGTCACCATCCAATTGCCTATCTTCAATGAAAAATATGTTATTCGTCGTCTCATCGAAGCGGTCTCTTCTCTCCGCTACCCTCGTGATCGGCTCGAGATACAAGTCCTCGATGACTCGACCGACGAAACGAGCGTCATTGCCGCCTGCGAATGTGAAAAAGTACGTGCCCGTGGTATAGACATCAAATACATTCACCGGGACGATCGCACTGGATTCAAGGCGGGGGCACTCGAGAATGGTCTCAAGACAGCGTGCGGTGAGTTCATAGCAATCTTTGATGCCGATTTCCTGCCCGACCCTGATTTCCTCGAGAAGACGATACACTATTTTACCGACCCTCGAGTGGGGATGGTACAGGCGCGCTGGGATCATCTCAACCGTAACTGGTCGGTGCTGACCGAAAGCCAGAGTATCCTTCTCGACGGCCACTTCATGATCGAGCATACCGCACGCAATCGGAGTGGCTGCTTCTTCAACTTCAATGGGACCGCTGGTATTTGGCGCAAGAGTGCCATCGCCGACGCAGGTGGGTGGCACCATGACACGCTCACGGAGGACAGTGACCTATCCTATCGAGCGCAACTCAGGGGGTGGCAGTTTATCTATCTTCCCGAGGTGACGGTGCCGGCTGAGTTGCCGGTTGAGTTTTCCTCGTTCAAGTCCCAGCAGTTTCGCTGGACTAAAGGATCTGTACAGGTATTCCTGAAACTCTATTCCGCCATTCTCCGAGCGGCGGTGCCATGGCGGGTAAAGGTCGAAGCCTTTTTCCATCTTGGATCGAACTTTGCCTATCTTCTGATGCTCTTCTTCTGTCTTCTCCTGCCGACGAACATCATACTCCGTTCTCGCCGGGGATTAGAAGAGGTCTTTTTGTTCGATGTGCCCGTGTTCGTTCTGGCAACGATTTCCGTAATGATTTTTTATTTCTTCGCCGAGGTTGTTGTTATCGAAGAGACACGAAGCGTTGCTCATCGCTCGAAACTGAGTCCCCTCGTCTATCTTCCTGTTGCAATGGCTGTGGGGATAGGACTTACCGTCAATAACGCACAGGCTGTTATCGAAGCGCTCCTTCGCAAAAAAACACCGTTCGTCAGGACGCCAAAGTATGATGTGACGGAAAGATGTTCCCAGAAGAGCCGTATTTATAGATCTTTTTCCAATACTTACCGTTCGAAGTCTTTCACGTGGGTCACGATTACGGAACTTTTCTTTGCTGCCTACTTTTCCTACGCCATCTATTTCGCATTTTACAGTTCACTTTGGGTGAGCATTCCTTTTCTGATGTTGTTCCAAGGGGGATTTCTGTATACCTCGTTTGCTTCTCTCTTCGAAAAACCACTCGCACATCTGTGGCGCAGGGTGCATTCTGCCCGGTAGCCTTCCTTTTACTTGCACTGCCAGATAAAGTCGGTCGAAAGAGGAGGAATAGTGTATCCTGCGATCTCCTGTTCATCGCGGAACAACCGAAATAGATACAACCCCTTACCCGGCGCTGTCATGCCGGCCCGCGAACGGTCGCGTGCATCCCGTATAGCGGGAATGTCATCAGGGCGGATAGTCCTTCGCCCAACCGCTACGAGAGTCCCCACTACTATGCGCACCATGTGTTTGAGGAAACCGTCTCCTACCACATCAACGGAAACGAGATGTCCTTTCTCCTGAAGTGCAGCATTGTAGATGGTACGCACCGTCTCCTCGACCTCGGTATTCGATGCTTGAAATGATTTGAAGTCATTGGTCCCAATGAGGTGAGCAAGCCCTTCTTCCATTGCTTCGATATCGAGCGGGTAGTGGACCCGCCACACGAGGTGTTCGGTAAAGGGAGAAAGGGTATCGGTACGACATATAAGGTAACGGTAGTGCTTACCCGCAACGAGCGTTCGCGCATTCCGGTAGCCGGGCACACGTTCCACATGCATGACGCGGATGTCCGGAGGAAGAAGGGAATTGAGTCCCATACGGAGGTTGTCAGGAGCGATTTCTTTGACAGCCCGGACCGTGGCAAGGAACTCGACGGCATGTACCCCCTCGTCAGTACGTCCGCATCCAGAGGGGGGAGGCAGGTCTGATACGTCGAAAATCTGCAAAAGTGCCCTGTGGAGCGTTCCTTGAATGGTAGGGACATCATCCTGTATCTGCCACCCGTGATAGGCTGCTCCGCAGAAGGAAAGGCGTAGGATGTACATGGTAAGGGGTCAGTAATCGAACATTATACCGAATTCAAACCGGCTCGATGAGAGGTTGAACCCCTCTTTTGCAAAGAAGTTATCCACCTGTTCTGCCCGATAGTGAACAAAGAGTGCCGTGTCAGTGATACCAGTGGCTTCACGAAATCGTACTGCTGTCTTGGGGTCTATGAAGTTGAGGGAAATCTGGATACCTCCTGTCCCATGGAAACCGAACTTGCCGCCATCCTCAGCCAGTTTTCGATCCTCGAGAATCCACCATACGTAGTAGTCAAGGCCGGCCGCGATGTAGGGGCGTATCGGAAAGGTGTACACCGGTCGTACTGTTATTTCTCCCATGATTGGCAAGATATAGAAATAACTTCGTTCGGCTCCTGGTGTCCCGTCTAGTTTCAACGATCGTCCATGCAACTCGACGAAGCCGGCGCCCACGTGGGGCGTTACCTTGAGATGCTTGCCGGCAGGGATGTCTATACCGAAGTGAAATGCTGGTAGGAGATTCACATTACTGGTGAGGATATCTCCAATGGGGGTGCCCGGCACGTTTTTATCGAGATTCTTGGGGTCATAAAAACCGAATGCGAAGAGGAAATTACCGTGCAGTTCGATTTTTTCGTCCTCCTTTACCGAGCGCTCTTTGTTCTCCTTTTCGTCTTTTTCTGTCAGAGTTTCTTTTTCTGCGGCATCGAGGAGAAAGGTGCCCGTGGAGACCACCAGGAGAAAGAGAAAAACTCTCGTTCGGTTACCGAACACGAGGAGGGAGAAAACCATGGAGAATACGATGACCCACGGATTGAGCATCAGCCACGCAAGGAGAACGAGAGGGAAAAGAATCATCTGAGTAAGCGGTCGTCCTGCCGGTAGGATTTTGACAAGGTTACCAAGAAGCGGTCCGATGTGGTAGTACCATCCGATGAACCTCTGTCCCCAGTCGTACGGTGCGAGGTAGGTGTCACGCCATGTCCGAAGCACCTGGACGAAGGGATGGTTGTGGTCCCCATAACCGGCGGTTGCGATAAAGCAGTAGTCTCCCTTTTCGCCGCCGCCTGCTCTCTTGTAGTGGCTCCAGAATCCTTCGGTTGTCGTGGCTGATGCAGTAGTCTCGATGGCCTGTGTTTCATTCGAGTTTCCTGCAAGATCTTCTGCCCAGATACGTAAACGATACGAGTAGGTTGCATTGCCGCTGTCGTTGTTGATGAGGGCGTAGCCATCCTTCCCCTCGATGGTGAAGGTGTGTCTGGTGTCATCCCTTTCGTTTTCCGGGAGTTTTTTTACGTAGGTGAGGGTAGTGCTCTCTTCGCTGTCTCCTTTGGCAAAAATTCCCGAAACTGTCAGGTGGTAAGCGCCTATTTTTTCACCGCTTTTCCCTTTTGCATCCTTTGCTGGGGGCGTAACAGTAACCACCAGTTTGCGATTTCCACCTTCTACCGTGATGGAGTCGGGCGCTGCCGGCGGCACATTGTCGAGGGTCACCGTAAATGTCTCGCGGGTCTCACTCCCCACTATAGTGGCGCGCGGGGAGAAGACAACGTAGTCTGTATCAGTTGTGGTATCGTAATCGGTATCGGCATCGAGGTCGGCATCGGGGATACTGTCGCGGTCGACAACGAGGACGAGGGTCACGGAGTATCGGCCATCACGATTGGATGGCCACACCATTTCAGTATCGGGGATCTCGGTGTCTGCATCCTTAAAGGGGAGATCGTCATCAAAAGAAATAGTCTCGTCGGTGGGCAGGAAAGTGTCTTCGTCGGGCATTTCCTCGTCAGCCGTGGTTCCGTCATCGTCCGGATCAACGCGGGGGAAAAGGGAAAACGGCGTCGTCTCTCCTCCTGCAAGAATGTACAGGTCGTTTCCTGTTAGGCTCAGCGTATTGCCGGTATAAGAAAAACCTGAGGTAATCGTACTTCCCGGGATGGTGACTCCTGTACCTCCGATGAGGACCTCGAGGTAAGCCTCTTCTATGGTTGAGGGGGCGGAGATGTCGAAAGAAATTTTCAGTGAAGCATCGTTGTTCACGTGACGATGGGGTGGATCGAAAGAAAGATTCTTGATATCGGCTGCCGTAATGAGACAGGAGACAGCAGTGAGGATAGTGATAAGTGTCATTCTGCTCATATGGCACCTCTCTTGATGATAGTCTCGGCTATCTGCACGCCGTTGAGGGCGGCTCCCTTTCGTATGTTGTCGGCGACGACCCACGCGTTGATGCGCCGTCGTTCTGTCCCTCCTTTGCCGTACCGCAGGCGTCCGATGAATATTTCGTCCCTGCCGGCGGCATCAGCCGGCGTTGGGTAGAGCAGTTGTTCGCAGTCATCCATAAGAGAAAACCAAGGGCGCTCTAAAATAGCGGAACGGACTAGTGAAATGTCTGCTGGTTGTTCAAGGTCGGCGCTTACTGCCTCGGCGTGTCCATAGAAAACGGGTACGCGAACAGCCGTGCAGTCAATATCGAGGTCGGGCTTATCCAAAATTTTTCTCGTCTCGTTGATGAGTTTCTTTTCTTCTTCAGTATATCCGTCTGGGTGAAACTTGTCTATATGGGGAATGAGATTGAAAGCAATACGTTGCGGGAACAACGTCGGCTTGGTTTCACGGCAGGAAAAAAGAGCGGCTGCTTCATCGTGGAGTGTTTCTATTCCTTTCTCTCCGGCTCCGCTGACGCTTTGGTAGGTGGCAACGACGACCGACCGGAGGCCGAAAAGTTCGTTGAGAAGGGCGAGAAAGGGGACCAGTTGGATGGTCGAGCAGTTGGGATTAGCGACAGTATCGCCGCTGCGTACTGTTTCGAGGAGGTGTCCATTTACTTCGGGAACGACGAGAGGGACATGAGGTTCCATACGGAAAGCGGAGCTCTTATCTATAACAACGGCGCTGTTCCGCGCGAACAATGGGACAAAATGGTGGGAAACAAGGCTGCCGGCGCAAAAGAAAACGATGTCATGGTGAGATTTTTCAGCAATTTCCTCGGTGAGAGGTACGACAGCAATCTCCTCCCGATTGAAGGAAAGAGATACCCCGAGCGAGCGCTCGCTGGCATAGAGGGAAAGGCGGGAGACGGGGAAGGAGCGTTCTTCGAGAATTTTCACTGTTTCGCGGCCAACGGCTCCTGTTGCCCCAACCACTGCGACATCAACCTGTCTCATACGGCACCTCTTCTTTGCCTATCGCTGAGAAACTATTCATGATACAAAAAAAGGTGAGAAGAGCAAACTGTATGCCGCCGGGCCTTTTTTGTAAATTCTGATAGTTAAGAGTGCCGACGTAGGAAGAGCACGGATCGTGGACAGAATGTCAGAGCAAAATGACAGTAAGAGGCACACATGGTTCCCAAAAAGTTGACTTACACATACCAGATTCTAATATGGTCTGATGTAACTTGTATTGGGAGAAGAGGAAACTCTTTCTTAGCGGATGACTGACAACACTCTCAAGCTTCCGCGGTTATTTGGCAAATACTATCTTCTCGAACTCATCAATGTCGGTGGCATGGCTGAAGTTTACAAGGCGAAAATGTTTGGTGTCGAAGGTTTCGAGAAGATTGTTGCCATCAAGAAAATACTGCCCGAAGTCGCGGAGGATGCAGATTTCATTCGTATGTTCATAGATGAGGCGAAGATAGCGGTTCAACTTCAACATCCAAACATTGTACAAATCCTCGAACTCGGCAAGATAGAGGACTCTTATTTCATCGCGATGGAACTGGTCAACGGCAAGGATCTCAAAACCATCCGCAAGCAGATGAAAAAAGTTGACCTTCTCATGCCCGTCGAACAATCGGCGCACATCATTGCACAAGTGTGTGACGGGCTCGATTACGCCCATCGCAAAACAGACGAAAAAATGAATCCTCTCAATATCGTGCACCGTGACATATCGCCGCAGAACATCATCATCTCCTACGAAGGAACGGTCAAATTGATAGACTTCGGCATTGCCAAGGCGAAGTCGAAGTCAACCAAAACACAGGCAGGGATGTTGAAGGGGAAATTCAGCTATATGTCGCCGGAACAGGTTGCTGCGATGCCGCTCGATCGCCGGTCGGACATCTTTTCCCTCGGAGTTGTCTTCTTCGAAATGCTGACGGGGAAGCGGCTGTTCCTTGGTAAGAACGATGTTGAAACCCTCGAAAAGATTCGTAAAGCCGAGGTCCCTCCTCCCTCGTTGTTC
>Ga0129299_1000160_pt1 | contig 38934 bp, 30 predicted proteins | sample ConPoolayeCmetaG_FD_94477 | JGI IMG/M metagenome (GOLD analysis project Ga0129299, IMG submission 94477) | Hot spring microbial mat communities from California, USA to study Microbial Dark Matter (Phase II) - Cone Pool mat layer C metaG ...
GCGCCGCCGGCGGCGCCTCGCGCAGCTCGCGCACCAGCGCGTTGACCACCGACGCCGGCACGTCGAGGTTCGCCAGCGAGTCACCGAATTCGTACGGCTTCGTCCGCTGAAGCTCGACGGCGCCCTCACCGCTCAGCTCGACGTTGTGCCGCCCGGACTTGGCCGCCTGAAGCGCGCTGAAAATCTGGTCCAGCAGCTTGCCCTGAAAGAGCCGGTACGCCTTCGGCGTCAGCTCCAGTCGCCCTTCGCGCTCCAGCAGGCCCTGACGCTCCGCCTCCTCCCGCAGGAGCTCCTGCACACGCCGCGCGAGCGCCTCCAGCTCGGCCATCTGCTGCTCGTCGGCGAAGCGCGCCAGCGCCTCGAGGTCGATGACCGCGACCTTGGCCGTGCGGGCCGCCTCCTCGAGCTGCCTGAGCAGCCGGTCGATCGTTTCCAGCTCCTCCTTGACCTCCAGCGCCGCAGCCACCGTCAGCGGCGTGCGTCCGGTGAACGCGTACTTCGACGCCAGCTCTTCCACCTCATCCCGCTCGTTCAGGCGGGCGGTGATCTGCACGAGCTGCCGCGCGAAATCGCTCCGTTGGTCCAGGCGGTACCACAACCGCTCCAGATCGAGCGTTTGTTCGCTCCGCACCGCCGCCTCGAACGCCCCGCGGAGGTGTCGCGGCGGCCGCGCCGCCCGCGCCGCCTGCCGCCACGCCGCCTCCGCCGCGCGCCGGGCGGCGTCGGTTTCGTACTCCGCCAGGATCCGCCGCTTCCGCTCCTCCAACATGGCCCGCAACGCGTCGAGGCTCGGCCCAAGGCCCGCGATCTGCCGCGGATCCAGCTCGATGGCCTCAGCCAGCTCCTCCGCCGTCAGCGGCTTGCGACGCCCGTACGCCAGAAGGTGCGCGAAGGCCGGCGAGAGCACGTCGGGCGGCTCCGCGGCCGGCAGAGGAAAACGGAGCGGGTCGTATTTGCGATACACATGGATGATGCCGCCGGGGCGGCGTGGCGTTGCACGCATGTCGGATTGTAGCGGAGGCGGGCGACCGCAGACCGGGCGCAGCACCCGGGACGCCCGCCGCCCGTCGCCCGCCGCCCGTCGCCCGCGGCCTGAGAGACGCGGGGCCGCTCAGCCGGCGTCTTCCCGGGCCACGACCACGATGCCGTACCGGTCAGCCAGCGCGAGCATCCGGTCGCGCTCCAGCAGAATGGTCTTGCCGGCCTGAATGACCAGCGCCGCCGCGCGGTTGCGATGCAGGTTCTCAATCGTGTGCGGGCCGACGGTCGGCACGTCGAAGCGCATGTCCTGGTCGGGCTTGGCGACCTTGATCAGCGTCCAGCCGCCCTGCGGACACAGCGGGCCGGTTCGTTCGATCAGGCGGTCGGTGCCCTCGATCGCCTCGACGGCGATGACCTCCCGTTCCTTCACGGCGATGGCCTGACCGATATCCAGCGCGGCGACCTGCCGGGCCAGCGGCCAACCGAACTCGGCGTCGGCCTGCACGGCCGCGGTCGGCCCGCGGCGGGTCAGCACGCCGGCCGGTGCGAGCGCCTCCGGGCAGTAGCGCGTCGAGTCGATCAAGGTCAGTCCTCGCCGGGCGAGCTCGTCGGCGACCGCGCCGAGCAGCGTGTCATTGCGCTTGTCCCGCGCGTGCCGGTACCAAACGCGTATGCTCGTGAGGTCTGGCAGGTACTGCAAGATTTGCAGCCACCGCGGCCCACCGAACATGGCCGCCTTGCGGACCCGGCCCGCCATGATGATCTCGCGGCAGCCGGCCCGCCGGAAGACTCGGATCCACCGGCCAAGCTGCACGACGCCGCGCCAGCAGAACCGGTCGGCCAGCGCCCGCAGCTCGGGGTCGGCCGCGCCCCGCAGCGCGACGATCACCACCGGCCGGCCCGCGGCGCGCGCTCCGCGCGCCACGAGCTTGGGCAACTCGCCCTCGCCGGCGATCAGGCCCAGCGGCGTGACGGGGCCGGAGGTCGTCATGGTTGCGCGGATGATAACCCCGGTCGCGGTTCACGGCGCGGGCGGCCCGGCGGCCCGACCGCGTCCGCGCCGGCAGTGCCGGCCGCTGCCTCGGACCGTGCCGAGCTGTATCGCGTGCCAAGGACGTGATGCGGCCGGGAACGCGACCTGGCCCGCCGACCGGGGCCGCGAGGGGCGCCGCTCGGCCGCCGCGGGGCGCCGAGTTCAGACGCCCGCAGACGCCCGCGGGGCCCGGTGACGCTCGCGTGGCGGCGGCGTTCGCCGTACACTGAGCCGCTGCGGAGACTTCCACAGCTCGCCCGCGAGATTCTGGTCGCTCGGTCGCTTCGCTGTGGCTCAGTCATCTCGGTGTGCGGCGTGCAGCGCGCGAAGCACCGCCTGAAGGCCGGCGGCCGCTGCCCGCCGCAAAAGCGGCCGTGCGGCGCGGCGTGACGGCGATCCGTGTGCCATGAGCGAAGGTCTGTCGGCAAGTTTGCGGCGGTTTCAGGAGCTGTGCGACCGGCGTGGTGAGAGGCACTTCGCCTGCCGGGGGTCCCTCTTCCGGGTCTTCAGTGGGGTCGCGCGACCGATCGGCCCCGTGACGCAAGGGCACGCGCTGAGCGACGCGGAGGCGCGGGAGGTGATGCGCGCGCTCGGAGCGCGGGTCGTCATGTGGACCGACGGCTGCGACGAAAGCAAGCAGACCGACTGGTATGCCGTGATCTGCAAGTCCTTCACGCCGCTGGAGGAAATGAACTCCGACCGCCGCCGCGGGATCCGCCGCGGCCTCCAGAACTGCGTGGTCCGCCGACTGGACGCCGATTTCGTCGCGTCCCACGGTTACGAGGTCTATGTCAAAGCCTACGAGCGCTACAAGGGCGGCGCCACGCCGCTCTGGGACGAGGACGGCTTTCGCGCCTACTTCGCGGCCTCCCGCGACTTCCCGGACATCACGCACTACTGGGGCGCGTTTCACCGCGACAGACTGATCGCCCTCGTGGCCAACAACGTCTACGACAAGACGGAAGTCACCTACTGGATGATCAAGCTGCATCCCGAGTTTCTGGCGCTCAACGCCGGTTCCGCCCTGATCCACGTCATGAACCAGTACTACCTGGCCGATCAGGGGTACGCCTACGTCAACGATGGCTGGCGCACGCTGGTCCATCAGACCGCCATCCAGGACTTCCTGATTCGCAAATTCGGCTTCTTTCGGATCTGCACCAATCTGACGGCCCGCTACCGCCCGCCGCTGGGCTGGTTCGTCCGGGCCACCTTTCCGCTGCGGCAGCGGCTCGGACGTCTGCACCCGCATCTGGCCGCGCTGTACGCTCTCGAGGAGGCGGCTCGCAAGCGCGGGTGACGCGCCGGCCCGCAGCCGCCGATGACGCCCCGCCCCGCGGGCGCAAGTGACGCCTCGCCCCGCGTGCGCGGGCGACGCGCCGACCCGCCGGCGCGGGCGATACGTCGGTCCGCCGGTTGGCGCGATCCCCGCCCCCCACTCCATCCCATTGTGGCCCCGGTCCCCCAACTTTCGGTCGCCGGCGCCGCACGAGCTGCTCGGCGGGTCGGGCCCGACCCGCCGCCGCCCGCGGGCGCTCGACCACTCACTCCCGCGTCGGCGCCGCCCCGGCCTGCGCTGCGAGCCGCGCCCGCAGCTCGGCCAGCTCCCGCTCGAGCTGCTTCACGCGGTCGTGCAGCTCCGGCAGTCGCGCGATATGCACGACCTGCCGCTTCATCTCGCGGATCGGGATGGCCGGCGCGCCGAGCACCGTCTCGCCGTCCGGCACGCTGTTGGTCACGCCCGCTTTCGCCCCGATTTTCGCCCCGTCCCCCACGCGAATGTGCCCGACCACGCCGACCTGCCCCGCCATGGTCACGTGATTGCCGACCGTCACCGACCCCGCGATGCCGACCTGCGCGACGAACAGACAGTGCTCCCCCACCTGCGTCCCGTGCCCGATCGCGATCAGGTTGCTGAACTTCGTCCCGCGGCCGATCCGCGTGCGGCCCAGCGTCGCCCGGTCGATCGTGCACCCGGCGCCGATCTCGACATCGTCCTCGATCACCACGTGGCCGATCTGCGGGATCTTGAGCCACCGGCCGTCGACCGGCGCGTAGCCCAGACCGTCCTCGCCGATGACGGTGTTGGCGTGAATCGTGACGCGGTCGCCCAGCACGGTGTCCTCGTACAGCACGACGTTAGGGTACAGCAGCACGCGATCGCCGATCCGGCAGCGCGGGCCGATGTAACAGCCGGGGTAGATCACGGCGTCGCGCCCGATCGTCACGTCCTCGTCGATCACCACCCCCGGATGGATCGTCGCGTTCTCGCCGACCCGCGCGGTCGGGTGCACGTGCGTGACGGCCGGATCCGGCGGCACCCGACGATGTTGCCGATAGCCGTGCAGCCGCACAATCAAAATGGTGATCGCCGCGTACGGATCCTCCACGCGGATCAGGTCGAGCCGCGGCGGCGCCTCGACGTCCGGCCGCAGCACCACGGCCGACGCCCGGGTCGTCTGTAACAATCTCTCGTACTTGGGGTTGGAGAGAAACGAGATGTCGCCCTCGACGGCGTCCTCCAGCGTCGCCACCCGCCGAATCACGCGGGCCGGGTCCCCACGCGGCTCGGGTTTCATCCCCACCGCGCGGAGCGCATCGCAAAGCTCGGCCAGCGTCATGCTCACCGGCCGACATTGTACGGATCCGGGCACGCCGGTTCCACCGGCCGCCGCCGCGGGCCCCGCGCGGCCGCGGGACGAACCGGCGATCGCCCGTCGAGCGAACGCTCCGCGGGCCCAGTCGTCGGCCACGCCGCCGGCCGGCCCGCGGATCTGCAGCCGCGCGCCGGTTCCCGAACTCCTGTCGGGCGCCCGCGGGTCCTCGCGCCGCCGGGTCTGCCCGCCTCCCCGTGCCTTCGGCCCGCCGCGCTGCTACAGTGAGAGCGGCGGGCGACTCGCCCGCCACGTCTCGCAACGGACCTGTCGATGAAATACGCGATCGTGCTGCCCGACGGCGCCGCCGACGAACCGTTGGATGAACTCGGCGGCCGCACGCCGCTTCAGGTCGCCCGGATTCCCCACATGGACTGGATCGCGGCCAACGGCCGGGTCGGCCGGGTGCTGACGGTCCCTGACGGCTTCGCCCCCGGCACGGACGTCGCGACGCTGACGCTCCTGGGGTATGACCCGCGGCGGTACTACCCCGGCCGAGCGCCCCTCGAGGCAGCAGCGCGGGGGCTGCCAGTCGGGGCCGACGAGCTGATCTTCCGCTGCAACTTTGTGACGATCCGCGACGGGCGGATGCGCGATTTCACCGCCGGACACATCCAGCAGGCCGAGGCCGACCGGCTCATCGCCGACCTGAACGCGCTCGCCGCGGCCGGCGACCCGGCGCTGCGCGGCTGCCGGTTTTACGCGGGCGTGAGCTACCGCAATCTGATGATCGCGGCCGACGCCGCGGATCTCGAACTCTGCTGCGCGCCCCCGCACGACATCCCGAACGCTGTGGTCCGCGAGCACCTGCCGCGCGGCCCGGGGGCGACGCGCCTCTGCGGGATCATGACGCGGGCCGCGGACCTGCTCCGCGACCACGACGTCAACCGCGCGCGGCAGGCCGCCGGGCGGGAGCCGGTCACCGACATCTGGCTGTGGGGGCAGGGCCGCCCGCGGCCGCTGCCGTCACTGACCGCGCGGTACGGCCTTCGGGGCGCGGTGATCACGGCCGTGGACATCATCCGCGGGCTGGCGCGCATCGCCGGGCTCGACCTGATCGAGGTGCCCGGGGCCACAGGCTATCTCGACACGAACTACGCGGGCAAGGGCGCCGCGGCCGGGCGCGCCCTCGACGAGTACGACCTGGTCATCGTGCACATCGAGGCGCCGGACGAGGCCGCCCACCAGGGCAGCGCCGCCGAGAAGATCACGGCCCTGGAGCGCATCGACGAGCACATCGTCGGGCCGCTGCTCGACGTACTCCGCCGTCGGCGGGAGTGGCGCATTCTCGTGGCGCCGGACCACGTCACCTCGACACGCACCACCCAGCACGGATCCGCGCCCCCGCCGTTCGCGTACGCCGGGCACGACGTCGCGCCGGTCGCGCGACGGCCCTTCAACGAGGGCGACGCTCTCGCCAGCGGCCGGCTGGTCGCGCCGGGGCACACGCTCCTCGACGAGTTTTTCTCGCGCGGCTGACGGCCGCGGCGCGCGATCGTGTGGAAGCACGCTCGGCACAGGGTCGGCGCGGTTCGATAAGCATGGCACTGACCCGCCCCGGCGCGGTAAGCTGCGTCCGGCCGCGCCGGAGCACCCGGCCTGCTCCGGCGCGCTGCCCGGAGGCACGCCCCATGCATCCGCTCCCCCTGCCCTGTCGGCCGCTCGCGGCCGCGCTCGTCACCGCTGTACTTCTGCTGACCCGCGTCACGGCCCGTGCGGCGGACGAGCCGCAGGTCGCCCGCGCGCGGGAAATCCTCGCGCGGCTGACCGCCGGCCAGTACGCCGAGTTCGTCGCCTATGGCGACGCGACGATGCCGGCCGCGTTCTCGGCCGAACAGGCCGGGCAATTCTGGACGGGACTCGCCGTCCGACTCGGCAACTACAGGGCCGAGGAATCCGCCCAGCTCGTGCGGGCCGGCGCCGGCGAGGCGGTGCGATTCGTGCTGCGGTTCGAACGCGGCACCTGCACGCTGCGCGTCGTGCTCGACACCGACGGCCGGATGACGGGGTTCTGGTGCGACGCCGTGAACGCCGCGTTCGAGTACAAACCGCCGGCCTACGTCGATCCGGACGCTTTTCGCGAGGAATCGGTCACCGTCTCGGCCGGGCAGTTTCCGCTCCCGGGCACGCTGACGCTGCCGAAGAGGCCCGGCCCCTTCGCCGCCGTGGTGCTGGTCCACGGCAGCGGCCCGCACGACGCCGACGAGACGGTCGGCGCGATCAAACCGTTCCGCGACCTCGCCTGGGGCCTGGCGACGCGCGGGATCGCGGTGCTTCGCTACGAGAAGCGCACCAAGGTGCACCCCCTCGCCAAGCCCGCCGCGGAGTGGACCCCGGCCGACGAGACGATGGATGATGCGCTGGCCGCCGTGCAGCTCCTGCGCAGACGCAGCGACATCGATCCGCGGCGCGTTTACATCCTCGGCCACAGCCTCGGCGGCATGCTGGCGCCGTACATCGCCCGCCAGGACGAGAAGCTGGGGGGATCATCATCATGGCCGCCAGCGCCCGTTCCATCCTGGACGTGCTCGAGGACCAGACGGAGTACCTCGCGCGGCTCGGCGGCGAGCCCTCGGAGCAGGATCGCGCGGAATTGGCGAAGCTGAAGGAGCGCCTCGCGGCCGTCCGGGCCGGAAAAGCCGCCGAAACGGAGCCGATCCTCGGCGTGCCGGCCGTCTACTGGGAACGATTACACAAGCTGGACCCGGCCGGGACCGCCGCGCAGCTCAAGTTACCGATCCTCGTGCTCCAGGGCGGGCGCGACTACCAAGTGACACGCAAGGACTTCGCCGTTTGGGAGGAGCGGCTTCAGGGCCGCGACAACGCCCGACTGAAGCTGCTTGAAAATCTGAACCACCTGTTCGTAGCGGGCGAGGGCCGCTCGACACCGGCGGAGTACCAACAGGCCGGCCACGTGGATGCTGCGGTCATCGCCCTGATCGCGGACTGGATCGGACGCTCGAACGCCGCCGGCCAAGCCCCTTCTTAGCGCGAATCGCATGAGGGCGCTGGGGCTCGAACCCAGGACCCACGGCTTAAAAGGCCGTTGCTCTACCGACTGAGCTACGCCCTCGTTCCGGTCGAAAACGCCAGAATTATACCGGTGCGGTTCGGGGCGAGCGAGACCAGCGCGCGGCGCGCGGCCTGCACTCTCAACGCGGCGCGGGCTCGCTCTCGCCCGGACGCGCGAGCACCAGGCCGGCCGCGAGCGGCGTCGCCAGCGACGCCCGCACCACGAACCCGCCCACCTGTCCCCCTTCCCGCACCACCGCGATCGCCAGCCCCACCGTCCGCCCGTCCGCCTGCACGAGCAGAGGCGTGTGAAGCGGGACACTCGGCGCGGTGACGTTGGCGGTGAAGAGATCGCTTCCGACGACCGCGCTTAGCGTCGCGACCGGCACCGGCGGCGGCGGCGGCGGCACAAACCGCAGGTAGTCGCCGACCTGGAGGGTCGGCGCTCCCTGCGCCGCCTCCGCGTGCGCCGCCGCGGGGGCTTCCAGTGTTACGACGCTGTAGGTGCGCTGCACACGCGTCACGCGCACCGTTCCCAGCACCGTCCCGCCCCGGTACGCCGTGGCCAGTCGGTCCACCGTGATCCCCGCCGTTTCTCCCGCATTGATCAAGGCGCCACCGCTCGTCACCTCGAAGACCCGCGCGATGAACCGCAGCGTGTCCACGTCGGTTTGCGTGCGGACGCGGGCGTCGTCGCCGACTCGGACCGGCAGGCTGTCGCGCGCTGGGGTGGCCGCCGACGCCCGTGCGACCGGATCCGCAGGTGCAGCTCCCGGTCCCGAGAGTGCCCCGCCGCCGGCCGCCTCCGCCGCGCCCGACGAGGGCGACGCCACAGACTCGGCGCCCGCCCGGACGAGTCGCACGTACCAGAAACGACTGTCCTGATGCTCGACGATGCCGTGCGCGACGAAGCGGCCGTCGCGGAAGAAGTCCAGGTGCGGCTCGGGCGGCGTCGGCACCGCCGGCGGCGCGGCCACCCACACCAGCGGATCCGACGTGCCGGGTTCGATGTACACGACGGCCGTGACAGCCATTCCGAGCCGCGCAGCGCCGGGGGAAGGCCAGAGCGTGACCCGCGCGCCCGGTCGCAGCGGCGGACCGGAAACCAGCGGCACGACCGTGCAGAAGCTCAACGCGGCATCGACCACCCGCGTCTCGAACCGTGCCACCGGCTGACCGCCGATTCGCAGCCACCACGTGTCGCCGACGGCGACGCCGTCGTTCGAGCCGGCGCGGACCCAGGCGGAACGCCCCCCCGGCCCGAACGAATCGACCTCGGCGGCGACCGTCAGTTCCCGGGGCCATTGGTCCATCAGGCGGGCGGTCAGATCGGCCGGTACGAACCATGCGGACAAACGGGGCCGACTGTCCGGCACGGCGATCGGGCCCGTGTGACGGTATTCCGTCGCAGACTGCGCAACGTCCGTCGGGTAAGCCCAAGCCAGCGGCCGCGCCCCGCTCAGGATCAGCAATGCCGCGCCCGGCGGTCCGGGGCTCGCGACCGTGACCGCGATGCGGTGCGGCCGCAGCTCGTACGACGTAAGCTCAGCTTGGAAAACGACTTGCGACCGTACAGGCCAGGCTCCCGAAAGCGCGACCGCCAGCCACGCCGCCGCTCGTCCCCAGCCTCCGGCATGACTCAGCCGCAGCGGCCTGCGGTGTCGTTGCGGTGCCGCTCCAACGCCCGGCTGTCGAAAATCCTGCGACGACACGGACGCAGATCCTACTGACATCCCGTCCCGCCCGCCAGCGGCGCCGCCGGCGCACGAAACGCCCCGAGGCGACCGTCGGAGACGGCCACCTCGGGGGTTCGGAGGAGGAGAAGCGTTCGTCAGGAGGTCTCTCACTCTACAGTACGCCGCGGCGCCCAGCGGGTTCGGGGCGCGGTGCGCGATCGGTGCGGACGCCGGTTCAAACGGCGGCGAGTGCGCCCCGCAGCGCTCGAACGCTTTTTTCGGACGGACATCGCGGACGGTGGAAGTTCGTTACTGCTCGGGTATACTCCCCTCGCGCGGATAGCGCTGCCGGCCGGGTACGCAGCCGGTTTCGCGATTCGACGGGTTCCGATCCGCAAAAAACTCGCGTGGCGCACGGCGCGTTCATGCGTGGCGAACCCCGGCCGGAAGCGTCAGCCGGTGAAAGGATGAGCACGCCGCACAGCCAAGAGAGTCTCTCGCAGGGACTGGCCCATATTGTCAGCGGTTGTTACGTCCTGACGGTCAGGGACGCCCAGACCGGGCCGCAGGCGATCCTGGTGTCTTTCGTTCAACAGGTGGGCCTGACGCCGCCGCGGCTCGTCGTCGCGATTCACAAGGAGCGGGCGATAGTGCCCGCCCTCGACCGGGCCGGGGCGTTCGTGCTGAACGTGTGCGCACAGGGCGACACGCTGTTGCGGACGAAGTTCACGGACCCGGACCTGACGCCCGCGGCGGCCCTGCGCGCAGTCGGGGCCCGGGAGGTGGGGCCGGGCCTGGTGCTCGAACCGGCGGCGGCCCATCTTGTGTGCGGGATCGCCCAGCGAATAGACATCGGCGACCACTGGTTGTATATTGTTGATGCGCGCGACGGGGCGGCCGTGGGTGGTCGAGCTCCGTTCGTGCATGTACGCCGCAGCGGTCTGAGTTACTGACGTCCGTGGAAGGGCCGGGCAACGCCGACCGCGGCGGAGTGGGGCCACCGGCACAGAGGTCGGTCGCGGGCAGGAGTTCGCCCGGCAGGCCGGTCGCTGCGTCGCTCCCGACTTCGGCAGCGCGATCGCACGCGTACCCCCCGCCGGACCGGAGTGTCCGGGAGGAATCATGAGCCAGGGGATCGTCAACCTGCACAATCACACACCGTTCTCCGACGGCGCGTACACGATCGACGAGCTGGTCGAAGAGCACCTCAAGCTGAACATCGAGCTCGGCGGGATCGGGATCAGCGACCATCTCTTCTGCACCCCGTCGTCGCGCGAGGTCAAGAACGAGAAGGACTTCGACCGCATCTTCGGCAAGGAGGCCCGCGACTACGTCGCCGAGGTGCGGGCCGCGCGGCAGCGCTGGGCGGGCAAGGTTCCCATCTACTGCGGCGCCGAGATCAACTGGCCCCTCAACAAGACGATGCTCGACACCATCCGGCCGATGCTGGCGGCCGTCGACTACGTCTTCTTCGAGTACGTCGACTGGGCCGGGCTGACGACGCTGGCGAACCAGGCGCGCCGCTTCCCCTGCCCCGTGATCCTCGCGCACACCGACGTGTCCGTATCGTTCCCCAACACGTCTCTTGACCAGATCGTCCGCACGCTGGCCAACGCGCGGATCATCTACGAGGTCAATACCAAGCTGATGCCGCTGTCGTCCCACGACCGCTGGTTCAAGGTCCTCCCGAATCACCGCGTGCAGGTCTCGCTCGGCACCGATACGCACGACGACCTGGGCGTGCTGAAAACGCTGCCGGCGATGTACGATTACGTCGTCGGACACGGCTTGCGCGAAAAGATCTTCGTGCCCACCGTCCGTGAGCAGGCCGAGGCCGTGCCCGCCGGGCGCACGGGCTAGTCGCCTGCCGATCGCGGCCGGCGGCGCCCAGCGCAGCGTTCGCCCCCCGTGTCGGCCGTCGGCGGGACGTGCAGAGGCGCTCGCGCTGGGTGTCGAGGCTGCGCCCTCAGCTCTGCGGGGCGACGGGCAGAACGCACGGCGGATCGAGCAGCCAACTGGGATTCGCATGTCCGCGCCCGCACCAGTCCCGCAGTCGCCGGCCGTTGATCCAGCGTCCGACAGCGAGCTCTGGATCGACTTGAGGTGCGTGCGGTGCCAGTACACCCTGCGCGGACTGCGGATCAGCGGACGTTGTCCTGAGTGCGGCGCGCCAATCCGGCTGTCGCTCCAGAGCCACCTGCTCGAGTTCTCTGATCCGGACTGGATCGGTTCCCTCGCGAGCGGCGGACGGATTGTCATCGGCGCGCTGATCGCTTTCGTCATCCTCTCGGTGCCGTTCACCACGCTGGCCACGGTCAACTACCGCCACTCCAACTACGTCCTCTGGCTCGGCTGCGGTTTCCTGCTGGCCCTCTCCGCGGGCGTCTGGAGGGTAACAACCCCGAATCCGGCGGTGGTCGGCAGCGAGCGCTGGTGCGCGGTGCGGAAGCAAGTGCGGGTGGGTCTCGCTGCCATGTGCGTGGTCAGCCTCGCGCATCTGCTGGGGCCGCGACTGGGAGTGCCGCGCGGAACTCCAATGGTCGCGCACGCGATCGCCGGGCCGCTTGGTCTGTTGGGACTGATTGCCCTCCGTGGGCCGGCGCAGTTTGCCCGCGACCTCGCGCGCCGCCTCGGAGAGCGGCGCGTCGCGGCTCACGCGGCCCGCGTGCAGGCCATTCTGGTGTTCACGTGGGCGGGCATGGCCATCGCCTCGTCGCTGCTCGTCATGGGTGGTGCCTTCGGCAGACGCACCGGGGACGCGGTGCTATTGGTGCTCGTAGTCTGCGGCCTGGGCTATACGGTCAGCGCGGTCCACATACTCGCGCTGCCCGCTCAGCTCGTCGAACCGTTCCGCCGGTGCCGGGCGGCGGCGGAAGCCAACTGGGCCGCCGCACTGGCGGCTGCGGCGGATGCGGACGAATCGGACGCGCGGGCGGATCCGGCGACGCAAGAGCCGAGCACCCTCGCCGGATCGCCGTCTCCCGCGCCCGACGATCCCGCAGCGCGGCCGTAGCGAGCGGTCACGACGAACGCGCGGTATCCGCGTACCGCGCCGCTTCCCACGCGATCATCGCCTGTTTCCGCTCCACGCCGCCGCCGTAGTTTCCGAGATCGCCGCGGCTGGGGATCACGCGGTGGCACGGAATCACGAACGCGACCGGGTTCCGTCCGACCGCGTTGCCAACCGGCCGTGCGGCCGTCGGCCGGCCGATGGCCACCGCCACGTCCCGGTACGTTGCCAGGCACCCGGGCGGAATCCGCAGCAGCGCCTCCCAAACCTTGATCTGGAAGTTGGTTCCGCGCACGAGCACGCGGACCACCTGGTCGCGGCCCGCTCCCGGCGGGGTGAAGATCCGCGCGGCCAACGCGGCCGTCGTGGCGCGCTCGGTGCGGAGCGTCGCGGCCGGCCACGCGGCCCGCAGGTCGGCCTCCGGGCCATCGGGACCGCACGCATCGACGAACGATAGCCAGCATAAGCCCCGGGGTGTGAGGCCCAGCAAGCAGCGGCCGAAGGGCGTGTCGTGCTCACCGACTGCGACGGTGACGCCCGCTCCGCCGGACTTGTACTCGCCGGGCGTGACGGCCTCGAGCGTGACGAACAGGTCGTGCAGGCGGCTGGGGCCGGACAAGCCAAGCCGGCAGGCGGCCTCGAGCAGCGAGGCATCGGTCCGCAGCAGCGCGCGAGCGTCGTCGAGCGTGAGGTACTGGGCGAAGCGCTTCGGACTGATGCCGGTCCACCGCGTGAAGAGGCGCTGGAAGTGGAACGGGCTGAGGCCGACCGCGGCCGCGACCTCGGCCAGTGGGACCGGACGTCGGCGATGCCGCTGAAGAAAGCCGAGGGCGGCCGAGATCCGCCGGTAATCAGCGGCACGGCGGAGATTGGGCACGGCGGCGTTCATGGTGGGCAGTGTAGGTCACGCCGGCAGGCGCCCGCGACCCGAATCTTGCGGCTCGCTGCGGAAAAGCGGCCGTGCCGCGCCGCCCGACTGCGACGGCCGCGCTGTGAGGCGTCGGCTACTGCCGCCAAGTGGAGCCCCGGCCGATGGCCCGTGTGGCCGCCCACGCGCAGGCGGCGCGGTGTGTGCCACCGGCCAATGGCCGAAGGCAGTGCCGACACCCCTCGGTGGACGCGCCGCTACGGCAGATGGGCGATGCGATCCGTTCCGTTTCACCCCATCCGGCGCGGCCTACTCCCGCGGCCGCGGCTCGGCATCGAGCGCGTGTTCCCGGAGCTGCTCGAGCGTGACGAACTCCAGCGCGGAGATGTGGGTCGCCCGCAGGACGACAGGCGGAGCGACGCCGGCCTCATACGCCTGCTTCCAACGCTCGACGCACAGGCACCACCGGTCGCCCGGCTTCAAACCCGGAAAAGCGTATTCGGGCACGGGCGTCGAGAGGTCATTGCCCACCGCCCGCGAGAACTCCAGAAACTCGGACGTGACCTGGGCGCAAACCGTGTGCAGGCCCACATCACCCGGACCGGTGTCGCAACAGCCGTTGCGGTAAAAGCCGGTCAGCGGATCGAACGAGCACGGCTCGAGGTCTGTCCCCAGCACATTCTTCGCGGTACGCATCAACGTCATCCCGGGTTCAAGAGCGGCCCACGCGGTGCACGGGCCCCCGACACGGTGCGGGGGCGGCCGACACGGATCAGGACCGGCCGACGTGTTCAGTAGCCGCAGCCGTTCACGGGCGGCCGACACGGCCGGCGTTCCTTTCCCCATTGTAGCGCCCCGCGTTTGAACCGAGCCCGAGCGGCAGAGAGGGGCAGCGAGGGGCAAACCGCCCCCCACGCGACAACCGAGCCCGAGCAGCAGCGAGGGGCTGAAAACGGCCCAGAGCTTGCGCTCCGGGCTCGGATGCGGCCCCCGTCCGAGCCCTTTGGCGGCCGCTAGGCGTCCCAGGCCGCGTAAACGTCGTACCGTGTCGTGCGTCCCACGTAGCTCCGCAATACCCCCGGCATCAGCTCCGGCGCCAGACGCATCCGCTTGACCACCACATGTCGCCGCGCGGCCCGCCGCGCCGCCGTGAGCAGCTCCGCCGCGTCCGGGTCGTCCCCCACCAGCGCGCGCAGCACGCGCATCTCCTTCCTCACCTCGGCCGACTTGCGCCGCGGCGGGTACATGGGGTCGAGGTACACCACGTCCGGCCGTTCGCCAACCTCCCGCGGCGACGCAACCAAACCTCCGTTCGCCGCCCGGACCGCCCCCCCTGCCGCCGTGGAACCCTCAGCGAACGCGTCCGCGCTGCTCGGCGAAACCGCCTCAAACACAACGTCCCCAACCGCCCGGTGCACGGTCACGCGGCCGACCCGGTTCCCAGACTCGACGTCCGCGCCTAGCGTCGGCACGCCGACATCGACCGCCTCCCCTGATCTCGCCCAACCGCTGACGCCGCCGGGGCCCCCCAGCGCCGCCGCGACGTCACTGCGATTGGCGATCGCCCGCAGCACGTCCCGTGAGTCCCCCACCACCACCCGCAACCGTCCGCCCAGCGCCGCCGCCACCTCCCTATCCGCTAGCGCCCGTCGCAGGCCGTCCCGAAGCAACGCGGCCACGACCCACGAGCGCTCCACGGCGGTCACAATGCAGCCGGCCAGCGCCAGCAGAAATGCGTCCTGCCCCAAGCCGGCCGTCGCATCCAGCACAGTCTGCGTCGCCGGCGGCGTGCCCACCGCTCGATGGAGCCCACTGAAGCGATTACGACGTCGCGAGAAGCCCAGCTTGCCCGACACAAAGTCCACGCGGATCGGCCGTAGTCCCGGCGAGCGCAGCTCCACCCCGTCCGCCGTAACGACCAGCGCCGTGCGCCCGAGAGGGTTCCGCGTTGCACTGGGCTTCAATCCCAGCTCTCCGGCCAGTCGGCAGGCCGCGGCGGTGCCGGCCTCGTCCGTTGCGTCAATCCACACCGGCACTTCGGACTCGTTGGGAGCCATGTCCGCGTTAGGTTGCCGCGGGAGGTTCTGCACCGGACGCGTCGGTGCCAGCGCCGTCAACCGAGTGCCCTCCCGCAGCCCCGTTGTCCCCGCCGGGGCCGCCCGCCTCGTTGTCAGACGGCGCTTCGTCCTTGTCGGTCGGCTCGCCTCCCTCGGGCAGCGGCGGCAGTCCGACGGCGTGCCGCTCCTCCTTCTCGCCGACCACCCGCGCGACGGCGACCACCTTGTCGCCCTCGCTCGTCCGGATGAGCCGCACGCCCTGCGTGGCCCGCCCGATGTCGCGTAACTCATCCAGAGGCATGCGCATGAGGTTGCCGCTGCCGGTGATGAGGATGAGGGCATCGTCGTCGGTGACGGCCCGCATGGCCACGACGGCACCGTTGCGGTCGGTGGTCTTGATATTGATGACGCCCTTGCCGCCGCGGCGCGTGAGCCGGTACTCGTCGACCGGAGTGCGCTTGCCGTAACCGTTTTCGCAAACCGTGAGCAGGCTCTGCCCCGGCCGGGTCACGACCATGTCAACCACCCGGTCGCCGGGCGCGAGCGTCATGCCACGGACGCCGCGGGCGCTGCGCCCCATCGCCCGCACATCCCGCTCGTGAAACCGGCAGGCCATGCCCTGGCGCGTGCCGAGCACGATCTGGTCGTCGCCGGACGTGAGCGCGACGCCGATCAGCGAATCGTCCAGGTCCAGCGAAATCGCCAGGATGCCGCTCGGCCGCGGATTGGAGAACGCGACCAGCGGCGTCTTCTTCACGATGCCCTGCTCGGTGGCGAAGAACACGTAGCGTTCGCCGAATTCCTTCACCGGCAGCACCGCCATGTGCCGCTCACCGTTCTGCATCGTCAGGAGGTTCGCCAGCGACCGCCCGCGGGCCACGCGCGACGCCGCCGGCACGTCGAAGACGCGCAGCCAGTACACCCGGCCGCGGTTCGTGAAGAACAGCAGGTAGTCGTGCGTCGAGCACACGTGCAGGTGCTCGATGAAGTCGCCGTCCTTGTTGTCCGTACTGCGGATGCCCTTGCCGCCGCGCCCCTGCGTGCGGTACGTGTCGATCGGCACGCGCTTGATGTAGCCTTCGTGCGAAAGGGTGACAACCACCTCCTCGTCCGCGACGAGCTGCTCCATGTCCAGCGCGCCGACCGGCCCCGCGATCCGCGTGCGCCGCGGCTCGCCGTACTTGTCCTTCAGCTCGCGCAAGTCCGCGGCGATGATGTCGCGCACGCGCTGCTCGTCGCTGAGGATCCGCTCGAAGTCCCCGATCTCCGCGACCAGCCCGGAGTACTCTTGGGCGAGCTGCTCGATCTCCAGGCCGGTCAGCCGCCGCAACTGCATCGCCAGGATCGCGTCCGCCTGCGTCCGCGTCAGGTGCTGGTCGTTGCCCGACGCACGCTCCACGAACCCCGCCGGCAGCAGCCCTCGGACCGTCGCCTGCGCGCTCAGCCGCAGGCTCTTCTCCATCAGGCGCTGCCGCGCCGTGTCGGCATCCGGCGACTGGCGGATCAGCGCGATGATCTCGTCGATGTCCGCCACCGCGAGGATCAGTCCCTCGAGGACGTGCGCCCGCTGCCGCGCCTTGCGCAGCAGAAACGCCGTCCGTCGCCGGATCACGTCCGTCCGGTGCCGCACGAACTGCTCAATGAGCTGCCGTAGGCTCAGCGTCTTCGGGACGCGATTGACCAGCACGATGTGCAGCGCGTGCAGCGTGCTCTGGAGCGGCGTGTAGCGCCAGAGCTGGTTCTCCACCACCTGCGCGTTGGCGTCCTTCTTCAGTTCGATCACCAGCCGCACCAGCTTGTCGCGGCCGGATTCGTCCCGCACGTCCTCGATGCCCTTGATCTGCCCGCTCTGGATCGCCTCCAGCAGCCGCTCCTTGATCGTCGGCAGCAGCACGCCGTAGGGGATCTCGTCCACGACCAGGCTCAGCCGCCCGCTCCGGCTCTCCTCCGTGTGGATCACGCCCCGCACGACGATCGCCCCGCGACCCGTCTCGTACGCCTCCCGCACGCCGTCGGTCCCGCAGATCACCCCGCCGGTCGGGAAGTCGGGCCCCGGCACGATCCGCATCAGCTCCTCGGTCGTGATCTCCGGATTCGCCATCCATGCCACGATCGCGTCGCAGATCTCGCACAGGTTGTGGGGCAGCAGCCGCGTGGCCATGCCCACCGCGATGCCCTCGGCCCCGTTGACCAGCAGGTTCGGAAACTTGCTCGGCAGAACCACCGGCTCCTGCCGCGTCCCGTCGTAGTTGTCTTCGAAATCGACCGTCTCGCGCTCGAGATCCGCCAGCATCTCCTCGGCCGGCCCCGCCAGCCGGGCCTCCGTGTAGCGCATGGCCGCGGGCGGATCGCCGTCGATGCTGCCGAAGTTGCCCTGCGGATCCACCAGCACGTGGCGCATGCTCCATTCCTGGCCCATGCGCACCAGTGTCGGGTAAATGACGCCCTCGCCGTGCGGGTGATAGTTGCCGCTCGTGTCGCCGCAAATCTTTGCACACTTGCGGTGCTTGGCGCGCGGCGTCAGGTTCAGGTCATGCATCGCCACCAGGATGCGCCGCTGGGAGGGCTTCAGACCGTCACGCACATCCGGCAGCGCACGCGCCATGATGACGCTCATCGCGTACGTGAGATACGAATCCTGCATCTCCTCTACGATGGACGTCGGGATGTCGCGGCCGGCGGCGGGAGACGTTGTCGGGGCGTCGCTCATCGGAACTCCGTGCGGAAAATCCGGCGGTGCGCGCGGATTATAACCCCCGGCGCCGCAGGCCGGAACCGGCGGCCCGCCGGCCCACGGCCTCGCCCGCACGCCGCGGCCGCACGGTGCGCCGCGGTCCGCCGACCGGCCCGCGCTACGTCAGCGGCGGGCCCTCCGTGCTCCAGGCCGGGTCCGTCCCCTCCACCGCCGTCGAGCTGCCCAGCGTGCCGTCCGTCCCATCGCTGCCGCGGTTGTCGAGCACCTGGCCGCTGCCCTCGTCCAGCCGCCAGTATCCCACCAGCCCCGTCGGCGTGGGTGCGATGCGCTGCCGATAGGCCGCGCTGATCTCGCCCGCCGTGCGCGCCCGGCTCCACAGCCGCACCTCGGCGATCCGCCCCCGGTACCCGTTGCCGAGGACCACGCCGCCGATCGTCAGCGGACCACCCGCGGCCGTGCTGACCAGCGGCGCGCCGTCGACGTACACGCCGCACGTCCCCCCGGCGCCGCTCACGTACGTCACGGCCACGTGGCGCCAGCTCCCAACGAGGCCCGCGACGGTCGACGCGATCGGGCTGCCGTTAATCTGCACCCGCAGGGTGTTGGACGCCGGCGCCACGTCGAGCTTCAGCGCTCCGCTCCCCACGCTGGCGACCGTGCCGCCGTCCGAGTCGGGCTTCAGCCAGACCTCGAACGTCAGCGCCGGAAAGGAGGACGCGCTTCCGAGCGGCAGCGTGGCCAGCATGGACCCGTTGAACAGCAACGACGCCGAGCGGACCCCGACGGCGATCAGCCGAGTGGCGGTCGCCTCCAGGCCGCCCGCCGTCACGACCCGCAGGCTCACCTCGTACGTCCCCGGCTGCCGGAAGACGTGCGTGGGTTTCGGGAAACGCGAGGTCGATCCGTCATTGAAGTCCCAGTAGTAGTCGAGGATCGTGTCGTCCGGAGCCGAGCTCGAAGTCCCGTCGAACTGCACGACCAGCGGCGCCGGGCCGCTGGTCGGATCGGCCACGATCACCGCCGTCACGCCCACGCCGCGCACGCGGATGTCGATGCTGGCGGCGCCGCGCTGGCCGGCACTGTCGGTCACACGCAGGATCACGACGTACCGGCCCGGCCGCGTGTACGTGTGGGTGAAGGTCACTCCCTCGAACACACTGCCGTCCCCCAGCTCCCATGCGTACGTCAGCGGCCCGGGATTGGTGGAAGTCGAGTTCGCCGCCGAGAACACGACCGTCAGCGGCGCGCTGCCGGAGGTGCTGCTCACGACGATCTTCGCGTCCACCGCTGCGGCCGGGGGCCGCGGACAACCGCCGCACACCAGCAGCAGTCCGGTCGCCGCCGCGAGGGCGGCCCACACCGCGCCCGTCACCCGCACGCGGCGCTGCGATCGGACAGTCGTACGCATGCCGCCGAATCTCCCGGGTCCCGCCGGCCCCGCCCCGACCGGCCGCGGGCATTATACGGAGCCCGCGGGTGTCCGCCGCCCGGTCGTTCGTCGAGCCTCCGCCCCGGCAACGCCACGCGCCCCTGCTGAGGAAGGGTGTTGACGCACCAAAGGCGGACGCGGTCTCCGCCCCCCCCCGCAACGCGCGACGGCGCCGCGCTCCGCGGCCCGACGCCGTCCGCGCGCTCCGCACACGCCTGGAGCACGGCCGCCGGGTCTGCCGCCGGTCTACCCGGCCACCGCCCCGGCCCGCCGTGCCGCTAGATCATCTCGTCCGTGTCGCCGTCGTAGCCGGCGACCCCGGCCGCCGCCGACGGAGCGTCGGTCGTGTTCGCGCCCAACGGGTCGTCATCGATCGCACTCGCGACCTCCACCTTTCCGACGGGTCCCGCCTCCGTGCCGGGCGGGTTGACCGACAGGGCCGTCCCGACTCGCGGCCAGGTGTCAAGGGCGCGCCGCCGGGCCCGCGTCTTCGTCTCGCACAGCGCCACGCGGACCTCGGTGAAGGCCTTCTTGACGTTGGCCAGGGCCGCCTCCGCCGTGCGGGTCTGGTTCCGCAGGGAAGTGACCTCGGACTCGTAGAACTGCCGCTGCTCGACGAGGCGGGCGTTCTCGCGGTCGAGGTGCGTGATCTGGGCCTGAAGACTCTTCTTCTCGGCCCGTAGCGCCTCGATCTTGTCGACCAGCGACTCCTGCACCTGGGTGAGCTCGCGGATGCGGTCCTGGGCCTCGCGCGCGGCCACATCGAGCCGGTTGCGCTCGTCGCGCAGCTCGTCGAGCGCCATCTGAAGCTCGTGCAACTGTGACTGGAGGTGGCCGCGCTCCTCGATCGCCTCGCGGTGGGTCCGCTCGAGCTCCTCGACGCGCGTGGAGAGGTTCTTGCAGTCCGAGCGCAGGCCGTCGCGTTCCTTGCGGATGGCCCACAGCTCATCGAGCTGCTTGTGGGCGGACTTCAGCTCGCTCTTGAGCCGGATGCGGTCCTTGTCCGCCGCGATGAACTGCTCGTTGAGGCGCTGCGCCCGCGCGTTCGCGTCGCTTAGCTCCTCCTCCAGCGAGGCGATCTCCTGCTTGACTTGTTCCAGCGCGTCCACGCGCGTCTGGAGCGTGACCACCTGCCATTCCAGCTCCTGCACCCGTTGGTTGGCCGCCTGGAGTCTCTCCGTCGCGCCGGTCAGCTCGCGCTCCAGCGATTCGCGGATCTCCTGGTGCCGGTCCAGTTGATCCTCCAGCTCGTTGATCACCGCCAGAACGTCGTTCCGCTCGTCCGCGAACGTGTCCTGGAGGCGCGGCGGGATGCGCGTCAGCTCGCCACCGCCCCCGGCTCCGGCCTCTGCCGCTCCGCCAGGGGCGCCCGCCGGGCGGTTGCTCGGGATGACGTTCGGACTGATCGGACTCTTCACCTTCGCTTCGCTGCTCATCGCGGGGGCCTCCGCCTCGCTGGTGCGGGACGAGCCAGTGCCGTTGCGCCGTCCGGATGTATTCGGTCGAGTCATCGAGTGCCGTCTTCCCTGATGCCTGTCGCGGGGCGGGCCGCCCGCCCGGTTCCGGCGCCCGTGCGCGCGTCCGGCGGTCGAGTGCCCGGCGAGGCCGTCGACGTCAGTGTTTATCGGTGCGGTGAAAACATGGGCTTGACCCGCCCCCTGGCCTTGCCGCGCAAAAAAAGCCTCGCACCGGCCGGAAATGCCCGCCGAACCCCCCAATAACCGCCGCCCTCCGCGCCCGCGCAGCAACCGAGCCCCAGCGGTAGCCAGGGGCGTGAATCAACCCGTCGCTTGCGCTCCAGGCTCGGATGCGGAGCCCAAACGCCGCTCGAACCGTCCGCCCCCGCGAGCCCCAGCGCTATGCCCGAGCGGCAGCGAGGGGCAGCCCCGCCCGCGTCTGAGCGGCTGCGCGGCGCCGCCGCCCCCTTGCCCGCCCGGCCCGCGCCGCCGTCCTATGGACTGGTGTGCGTGGCCCCCGACGCCATCCGGAAATGCGTGATCAGCCCCACGTCCCCCGCGCTCCGGAGCCAATACGCCCGCGGCAGCGGGAAACGATTTTCATCCACCAGGTCGAACCCCGGTACGCGCGGGAACTTCGCCGCCCGGGGGTCCGGCCCGACGCTCCAGACCGCATAACTCACCGGGCTGCGCGGCTCGCCGCGCCGGGCCGCGTAGAACCGCCCGGTCTCCGCCGCACACCGCGGGACATCGTCCGGCACCCAGAGATACGCCCGGGGCTTCCAGTCCGTCTCGGGGGCGTCGAAGAAGTGACCGTTCTGCCAGACCGGCCCCGGCGCCCGGTATTTGTACGTCTGCCAGGGGGCGAATACGTCGGCAAAGTCCGCCTGCGGCACGCCGTCACGCGCCCGCGGGAAGTAGCGCTCGACGGCCAGCTCCACAGGCAGTTGCCAGAGCGTATCGGTGCCGCATGCGACGCGGGTCGGCGGCAGATGCTCGCGGTGCGTGAGCGCGTACGACTCAACGGCCTGGCAGATCTGACGCAGGTCCGCATGGACTCGCACGATCCGGGCCTGCTGCCGCGCTCGCGCCAGCGCTGGTAAGAGCAGGCTCACCAGAAGGGCCAGAACCGCGACGACCACCAGCAGCTCGACCAGCGAGAAGCCCGCCACGCCCCGCGGCATCCCGGGCCGCGCCTCGCGCGCTCCGCACAAGCAACGCATGGCCTCGTCCAACGACCCACCCCGCCGCGCGCGCACCTCAGCTCCCCAGCAACGCCACGAACGCGTCGATATCGTCAAAGTCCACGGCCCCGTCACCGTTGCAGTCGGCGTTGGTGTGTGGGCAGCAAGGATATTGCGTCAAATAACCCTCCGGGCCGCCAAGCGCCAGAACCAGCGGGCCGATGTCGTCGAAGCCGACCACCCCGTCGCAGTTCACATCACCGGGAATCGCAGCCGCGCTCGGAACCACGTAGCCGGCGTAGGCCGGCACCCAAAGCCGGTAGCCTCCCCGCCAGCCGTCGGCCGGCGTGTCGTCCTCCTGATCGAAGATCCCGACGAGCGTGACGGGCCCGACCGGCGCCGGGCAGGTCGCGAGGCCGGCGCCCCGTCCCAGCCGCACGGGGAACGTCCGCCCGGTTCCATCCTGAACCGTGAGCGTGGCGTTCGGCGCCCAGCCGGCCGTGCTCACGAACGTCACGTCGCGGAACCGCACCAACGTCCCTTGCAGCCACTCACAACCGGTCAGTCGCTGGGGATCGAAGATGAACTGATCGGCGGCATCCTTCACGAACGACAGCGGCACGTCCGTGACCGACCGGCCGAAACCCGCCTGAAGCAGCACGATGTCGAAATCCGTCGCGGGGGTTTTGCGGTGCACCTCGTTCACGTTCGTCTTGCCCCGGAAGAACAGGCCGGGCGCACGGGCCCGCACCTCCACCAGGTCGCCCGGCGCAAACGGGTGCCCGGTCGCCGGGTCGTGCATCAGGCGGTGCAGCTCCGCCAGCCACTCCTCGGCCGTGTAGCTGTTGCCCGGCGGCACGAACGGCAGGTCGCTGTAACGCTGCGCCATGAAGAGGGCCGTCCCGCCCTGGTCCGCGTCACCGCTGGCCTGCACGAAGACCTGCCACTGCCCGCCGAGGAACGACGGCAGGTCGGGCGTCGGATCGAGCAGGTCCGCACCGCGATTGAGCAGCACGCCGCGCAGCTTCACGGGGGCATTCAGCGGGAACGTTCCGAACCCCTGGCCGTCGACGGCCTGATAGGCGAAGTGCGGCGTGTACTCCATCGCGGCCCAGTCCGTCTCGCCCGCCACCGCGAACACCGCCGCGCTCAGCATCAGCACCCCGATCGTTCCACGCATGTGCCGGCCTCCATCGTTCCGGCCGCGCCAGCCGGAACCAGCGCTGTTATTACGATTAGTCGATTTTTATTACACGCGTAGCCCGGTGTCAAGCCCGTCCCGATGCTAACGGTCCAGTCCCAGGTCCAGCGACAGCGCCCCGTGCGTCAGCGCTCCCACCGAAATCCGCTCCACGCCCGTCGCCGCCACGGACGCGATCGTCTCCAGCGTCACGCCGCCGCTCGCCTCCAGCAGCACCGCCCGCGGGCCGGCCCCCGGCCGCAGACCGGCCTCGTCGCGCAGCGCCACCGCGGACCGCAACTCCGCGAGCGTGAAATTATCAAGCAGCACCATGTCCACCCCCGGCACCGTGAGCACCGCGGCGAGCTGCCGCGGCGAATCCACCTCGACCTCGACGAACGCCGGCCGGGTCGGCGCGGTCACGAGCCCTGCCAGCAGCCCCCGCAGATGGTCGGCCAGACGCTCGGGCGGCACGCCGGCAAGGTGGTTGTCCTTGATCAGCACCGCGTCATGCAGCCCGAAACGGTGATTCTCGCCGCCCCCGCAGCGCACGGCGTACTTCTCCAGCTCGCGCCAGCCCGGCGTCGTCTTCCGCGTGTCGAGAACCCGCACCCCCGGCGCCGCTGCCCGCGCCGCCGCGACGAACCGCGCCGTCAACGTCGCGATCCCGCTCAGCCGCCCGAGGAAATTCAACAGCGTGCGCTCCGTTGCGAGCACGGCCGCGCAGGGCCCCGTCAGGGCGGCCACGGCCTGGCCCGCGGCCACGGGCGCTCCGTCGCGGACTCCCTCGGCCGGCACGAACCGCAGCGACGCGCCCAGCCGTCGCCCGAAGACGGCGGCGATCAGCGGCCCGAGCGTCAGTCCGGCGATCACGCCGGCGTCGCGCGCCACCACCCGCGCGGTCACGGGAGTGTTCGGCTCCGGCAGCAGCGCAGAAGTGAGGTCCCCCGCGCCCACATCCTCGTCGTACGCCGCCTCCACGAGCTGGTGCGTCAGCGCCGACCACGCGTTCATCGCCGCACGCGCTCCCGGGCCGCCCCTCAGCGCCCGCCGAACCGGGGCGGCCGTTTCTCCAGGAATGCCGCCAGGCCCTCGCGATGGTCGGCCGTGGCGCCCGCCGTCGCTTGCAGGAAGGCCTCGTACTCGAGCTGCTCCTCGAGCGTCGCCAGCCACGCCCGCTGGAGCGCCCGCTTGGTCAGCCCCAACGCCGTCGCCGGCAGCGCCGCCAGCCGCGCGGCCCACGCGTCCGTGGCCGCGGGGAGGTCCTCGTCCGGCACCACGCGGTTCGCCAGCCCGTACGCCAGCGCCTGCTCCGCCGACAGCGTTTCGCCCAACAGGCACAACTCGGCCGCCCGGCCGTAGCCGGCATGCTGCACCAGCGTGAGCGTCGCGCCCGCGTCCGGCACGAGGCCTAGGTGCACGAACGCCATCCGCAGCCCGGCGCTGCGCGCCATCAGCCGCAGGTCCGCGGCCAGCGCCAGGCTCGCCCCCGCCCCGGCCGCGATGCCGTTGACGGCCGCGAGCACCGGCTTCTCCAGCGTCCGCAACCGCACGACAAGCGGGTTGTACTTTTCGCGCAGGTGCGCCCCGAAATCGAGCGGCGCGCCGGCCGCCACCTCGCGCAGGTCCTGTCCGGCGCAGAACGCCCGACCGCGCCCGGTCAGGACGACGCAGCGGACGTCCGGATCGCGCTGCGCGTGCCGCAGCGCGGCGGCGAGTTCCACGCTCATGTCCGCGTTGAGGGCGTTAAGCGCCGCCGGCCGGTTGAGCGCGATCGTCAGAACACCGCCGCGGCTCTCGACCTCCAGCGTGGCGAACGACCCGGTCACGCCCGACCTCCTTCCGGCGCCTCAGCGGCCGACGAACACCGGCGGTCGCCGCTCGAGGAACGCCCGCATCCCTTCCTTCTGATCGTCGGTCGCGAACAACGCGTAGTAGGCGTGGCGCTCCAGCGCCAATCCGGCGCCGAGCGGCACATCCGCCGCCCGCCGCACCGCCTCCTTGGCCAGGCGCACCGCCAGCGGCGCGCGGCGCGCGATTTCCGCGCAGACCGCCAGCGCCTCCGCCTCGCAGTTCTCGACCGGCACCACGCGGCTGACGATTCCGAGCGCCAGCGCCTCCCGCGCGCCGAGGGCCCGCCCGGTCAGCACCAGATCCAGGGTCACCGCGGGGCCCACGCGGCGCGCGAGGCGCTGCGTGCCGCCCGCCCCCGGAATGATGCCCAGGCCCGTCTGCGGCAGCGCGAAACGCGCCGACTCGGCCGCGATGATCAGGTCGCATGCCAGCGCCAACTCGAAGCCGCTGCCCAGCGCGAACCCCGACACGCACGCCACCAGCGGTTTGCGCAGCGCCGCGATTTCGTCCCAGCGGGCCAGCGGGTCCCGCGTCAGCAGTTCCGCCGTGGTCGCCTCGGCCACCTCCGCGATGTCCGTGCCGGTCGCGAACGCCCGCTCCTGACCGGCGAGCAGCAGGCAACGCACCTCCGGCGCCTCGTCACAGGCGCGCAGCGCCGCCACCAGCCGGCTCATGAACTCGCTGCTGAGCGCGTTGAGCGAGTCGGGGCGCTGCATGCGCACGATCCCGACGGCGTCGCGCACGCTGGTCGTCAGGTCGCTCGACATCTCCGGTCTCTCGGCCGGCCCGCGCCCGGTCGCGCGGTCCGGGCGCCTGCGATCATGAGCTGGGCGGAGACGGGGCGGTCGCCGGGGAGCCGCGCGGGGGTTCCGGCCGCCGTTCCTCGGGGGTCAGCAGCCCCGTCCGCCACGCCGCCAGGGCACTCAGCAGCACCAGCCCCACGTACAATAGCACCGCCCACCGCGTGCGGATCACCGGCATCGGCTGGCCGTCGGGGCCCCCGCCCAGCCGCACCCAGGTCATCAGCAGCCCCGTCCCGGCGTAAAACAGCGTCAGACCATAGCACACCAGCACCGTCTGACGCGTCGACAGGCCGCGCTGCACGAGCTGGTCATAGAAGTGGCTCCGGTCGCCCTCGAAAATCGACCGGCCGGCGCGCCAGCGGCGGAACATGGCCAGCGCCGTGTCGAAGATCGGCAGCGCGAAGATCACCAGCGCCCCGATCACCCAGCGCATGATTTCGCGTTCCGCGAACAGCAAGATCAGCATCCCGCAGTTGTAGCCCAGCAGGACGCTCCCCGCGTCGCCCATGAAAATCTTGGCCGGATTGAAGTTCCATGGCAGGAACCCCAGGGCCGCCCCCGCCATCGCGATCGCCAGCACGAGCCGCACCGGATCCCCGGTCGCGCTGTAGTTCCAGACCGCCAGGTGGGCGGCCAGGAGGAAGAATCCGAACGAGATGATCGACGTGACGCCGCTGCACAGCCCGTCCAGCCCGTCGATCAGGTTCGTCGAGTTGCACGCGCCCAGCACGACCAGCACCGCGAACACCACCGAGATCAACCACGCAAGCGGTTCCGGCAGCGTCCACGACGTCCCGAACACCGCATTGAAGCCCAGCAGCGCCGAGGCCGCGGCCCGCGTCCCCGCGCCGGTCATCACCACCGTCAGCAGGATGACCGCGCTGCCGACCACGAGCCGAACCCGCGGCGAGAGCGACCGGACGTCGTCGATCAGCCCCAGCAGCGCCATCGCCACGCCCCCCAGCAGCATCGGCAGCAGCATGCCGGTGTCGCACGTGCCCCGCACCATCGCCACGACCAGGGCCAGCGCCCAGGCGACACAGATCGCGGCCCCGCCCAGGTACGGAATCGGCCGCCCGTGCGGCTTGAGCTTCTGATCCGGCACGTCCAGAACGCCGTACCGGAACGCGATCCGTATCGCCAGCGGCGTGAGAAACACGGCCGCCACGAACGCGATCAGGCCGTACACCCAATACGGTTGCAGCGTCTCGGCCAGGGAAGCCATGCGGCGGCCGAGTATACCGCCCGCCTCCAGGCCGCAAAAGCCGCGCGCCGGCTTGCACCCGCCCCGCGGCGCAGCTAAGAACCGCTCAGCCGCGCAGCGCAGCACCGTCCGGCCCGCGGAAGGCCGCCGCACGCCTGCGCGGCCCGGCGCCGCGCGGCTCGGCCTGCGCAGGACGGGCCCCCGGGTCGCCGCCCGCCCGCAGCGCCGGAACCGACGTCGTCCGCGGAACCTGCATGCACATCGGCCTGTATCACGAGCCCGTGCACACCGATGGCCGCACCTACGACACGTACGGCGGCTATGCGCGCTACGTGCTGGAGTTCGCCCGGCACTTCGACCACGTGACCGTCTTTGCCCCGACCACGACCGCCCCGACCTACTTCAGCGGCGTGCCGCTCGCGGCACCCAACATCACGGTCGTGCCCCTCCCGTTCTTCACGACGCACGCCCAGGCGTACGTTCGCGCCCATGCCATCTGGCGCGCGTTCCGGGCCCACGCCGACCGGCTCGACGTCATCAACTGCCGCGGTACCGCCCCGCTGGGCTACGTGCTGTGGTGGCTGACGCGCCGCCGCGGCGTGCCGTTCATCTATCACTTCTCGTCCGACCCGTTCGAAATGATCGCCCGCAGCCCCAAGTACCGCGGCGCGTACCGCCTCTTCGCGCGGACGGCCTACGGCTGCGAGTTCGCCATTCAGAAGTACATCATGCGGCGCAACTACGCCTTCACCGACGGCAGCGCCCTGGCCGACCGCCTGCGGCGCTACACTCCGAACGTCGAGCCGATCGTGCTGTCCACGCTCCAGCCGGACGACTACTACAAGCGGGCCGACACCTGCACCGGCCCCGTCGTGCGCGTGCTCTACGTCGGCTACCTGCGCGCGGGCAAGGGCCTGGACGACCTGATCGAAGCCGTCGCCCTGCTGCGACGCGAGGGTCGCCCGGTCGAGCTGGACCTCGTCGGCGAGGGGGAGCTGCGGCCGGCGCTTGAGGCCCAGGTCGCGCGCCTCGGCCTGGAAAACGTCGTCCATTTTCGCGGCTACGCCCGCCTCGGCCCCGAACTGAACGCCTGGTACAACGCGGCCGATATCTTCGCGCTGCCCTCGCTCAGCGAGGGCTCGCCGCGCGTCATCACCGAGGCGCTCGGCCACAGCCTGCCGGTCGTCGCCACCCCCGTCGGTAACATCGCCGAATCCCTCGGTCACGGTACGCGCGGCGTGCTCGTCCCCCTGCGCGATCCGGCCGCGCTGGCCGCCGGCCTGCGGCGGGTCATGGACGACGGCGAGTTCCGCCGCCGCTGCATCCGCGAAGGCTACGCATTCGCCCGCGCCCACGGCCTGGACGTGTTTGTGGCCCGCATGGCCGCCAAGGCGCACGAGCTCGCCCGCGCGCGCCGGGCCGGAGCCGGCCCGTGCTGATCTGGATCGTCAACCCGTTCGACCCCCTGCCCGGTGAGCGGGAGCAGCTCGGCCGCTACGGGTTCCTGGCCCGGTGTCTGCGCCAGGCCGGGCACGGCGTGGTGTGGTGGTCCAGCGCATTCTCGCACCGTTTCAAACGGCCCGTCGAGGCCGGCCCGATCGCGCAGGCCGCCCGGGCGGCCGGCCTGGAGGTGCGCCTCCTGCCCGCCCCGCCCTACAGCCGCAACGTGTCCTTCGCCCGGTTGCGAAACCACCGCCGGCTCGCGCTCGAATTCGCCGCCGCGGCCCCGACCGCCCCGCGCCCCGACCTCATCCTCGCCAGCTCGCCCCCCCTCGAGCTGGCCGCCCGCGCCGTCGAGCTCGGCCGCGCGTGGGACCGTCCAACCGTCGTCGACATTCAGGATCAGTGGCCCGACAACTTCATCCGCGTGACCCCGCGTCTGCTGCGGCCGCTCAGCCGCCTCCTGTTTCAACCCTACTACGCCTGGGAACGCCGCGCGTACCGGGCGGCCGACGCGATCGTCGGCGTGGCGGACGGCTACGTGCAACGCGGCCTCCGCGTCGGCGGCGCCAAACGCTGGACCGGCACGTTTCCGCTGGGCGTCGACCTGGCCGACGTCGCGGCCGCCATGCAGCGCGGCGTCGCGCGCTACGGCGACCGCTGGCGGAAACCGCCCGACCAGGTGTGGTTCCTGTACTCCGGCAGCCTCAGCCACGCCTACGACTTCCTCACCATCGTGCGGGCCGCGGTCCCCGCACAGGCGACCTTCAGCGACCGCGTCCGTTTCATCCTCACCGGAACCGGCGAGCTCGCGCCGCAGGCGGCCAACCTGGTCGCACGACACGGCCTGCGTAACGTGACGCTCACCGGCTTCCTCGACTTCGACGAGTGGGCGTGCGTCCTGTCCCGGGCCGACGTCGGTTTCAACGCGTCCTTCCCCGAGGCGCTGATCTACTTCCCCAACAAAATCTTCTACTACCTGGCCGCCGGCGCGGCCGTCCTCAACACCATCCCCGGACAGTGCGCCGCGCTGGTCGACCGCGCCCGCTGCGGCCTGAACTACCCGGCCGGCGACGCCGACGCGTGCTTCGCCGCCGTTCGACGCCTTGTCACGGCGCCCGACGAACGGCGGGCGATGGGCGCGGCCGCACGCCGCCTGGCGGAGGAAGTCTTCGACCGACGGATCGTGTACACGGAAATGACCCGCTTTCTGGAACAGGTGGCGCGCGCCGCCCGCGCGCCGGCCGCGCTCAACGGGTCGGTGCCCCCGAGGAGCGCGCCCGCGCGCTGAGCGTCTTGACGATCAGGGCGGGAATGTCGGCCGGACTGGCCTCCAGCGCCGCCGCGCCCAAGCGCACCGCCTCCCGCGGCATGCCGTACACCACGCAGGACGCCTCGTCCTGCGCGATCGTCACCGCCCCGGACTGTCGCAGACGCAGCAGGCCGCGGGCCCCGTCGGCCCCCATCCCGGTCAACAGCACGCCGACCACCGCGCGTCCCCAGGCGGTGCCCGACTGGAAAAGCACGTCCACGCTCGGGCAGTGCCGATTCACCGGCACCTGGTCGGTGTAGCGTGCCCGCCATGCGCCGGGGCGGCCGGTGACCGTCAGGTGCGTGTCGCCCCGCGCAACGACCGCGCGACCCGGCCCCAGCGGGTCGTTGTCGGCCGCCTCCGTCACCCGCAGGGCACAGCCCCGGTTCAGCCGCTCAGCAAAGGAGCGGGTGAAGCCCGGTGGCATGTGCTGCACGATCGCCACCGCCGGAAAATCAACCGGGGCCTGCTCCAGCAACGCCATGAGCGCCTGCGTCCCGCCGGTCGAGGCCCCGATCAGCACGAGGTACTGCCGCGGGTCGAACCCCTCCACGCTGCGCACCGCGCGGCCCGCGGCCGGCGTTAGATTCACCGGGCGGGCGAGCTGCACCGCCCCGTGGATCCGCTCCGCCAGCTCCCGGGCGTAGCTGCTGAGCGCGGCGCGGCCGCGCCCGTCCGGCCGCCGGACGACATCGAGGGCGCCCGCGGCCGTCGCGCGGACTGCGCGGTCGGCCCCCAGGCCCTGGGCCTCGGTCGTCACGATGACGGGCACCGGGTAGTGCTCCCGGAGCGTGCGCAGCAGCGCCAACGGGTCTTGGCTGCGAAGGTCCAGCGCGAGGAGCACAACGTCGGGGTGGAACTGCACGAGCCGCCGACGGATCTCCGCCTGCTCCCCCGAACACGCGACCGCGTGCAGATCGCCGGCGCGATCCAGCTCCGCCGCAACCGCTTGACGCTGGAGCGGCTGGTCGTCGATCAGCAGCACACGCACCGGTCCCGCGCGCATCACGTCGGCTCCACCGCCACCGCCCCCCACCGCCTGAGCCGCTGGACCGTGAGCACGCCCGTGCCCGTGTGGAACAGCACACGGCGCCCGTACGGCCCGCCGGTGTCCTGCCGCCCCACCGTCACCCCGTGCTCGCGCAGCACGGCCAGCGCCGCCGCCACGTTCTCGTCACCGACCGTGCTTTTCAGCGCCCCGTGCGGATGTCCGCCGCCGACGACGGCCGCCGCGAGGTCCCCCGGCCGGCTTCCGCCGCGGCAGAGGCGCTGCACCAGCGCCGCCGTCGCGACCGTGCCGAACCGGAAGTCCGCCCCGTCCTGCGGGCCGGGGCGCGGCAGCAGAAAGTGATTCAGGCCGCCCCGCGCCCGCGCCGGGTCCCACAGGCACACGGCCACGCAACTGCCCAGCACGGTGCGGACCTGCACGCCCCGCGGACTGACCAGCAACTCGCCCGGCGCCAGATACACATCGATCGCCGGACCGCTCATGGGGCCCCTCGCCGATAGATCGTCGGCCGGACGTACGTGAGCGGGTGCTCGATGTTGTTGAGGCTCTCCGAGTGCCCGATGAGCAGGTGCCCGCCGGGCCGCAGGTGCCGAGCGAATTTCGCGACCAGTCGCGTCTGCGTCGCCCGGTCGAAGTAGATCATCACGTTCCGGCAGAAGATGAAGTCGAAGCCGTGGCGGAACGGAAACTGCTCATCCATCAGGTTCAGCCGCGAAAAGCAGATGCGCTGCCGCAGCTCCGGGCGAATCTGCACGCACCCCGCGGCGCCGGCCGCCGGCACGAAGTACCGGCGGCGGAACGTGTCGGGCACCGTCCCCAGCCGGTGCGCCTCGAACACGCCCTCGCGGGCCTTAGCCAGCATCCGCGTGGAGACGTCCGTGGCCAGCAGTTTCCAGTCGTAGCGGCCCAGCGGAGCGAGCGTGTCGTCGACCGTCATGGCGATCGAGTACGGTTCCTCGCCGCTCGAGCAACCGGCGCTCCAGATCCGCAGATTGCGCGGCCGCGCGGACGCCGCCGCGTCGACCCAGCGGGCCCGCAGGACCTCGGCCAGGAAGTCGAAATGCTGCCGCTCCCGGAACAGGTGGGTCGTGTTGGTCGAGATCGCGTCGATCAGCGCGCACAGCTCGTTCCCCGACGCATCGCCGCGTACGTATTCGTAGTACGCGCGATACGACCGGAAGCCGCGCCCCCGCAACAGCTTGCCCAGCCGCGCGCGGAGCAGTTGCTGTTTCTGGGGCCCGAGGTTGATGCCGCTCTGCTCGTAGACGAGCCGCCGGAACAGCTCGTACTCCTCCGCGGTGAGGTCCTGCAGCCCGTCGCTCAGGGCGACCGTCTCTCGCGACCGCGCGCTCACGCTAGCCTCCTCGGGTGACCGTGCAGACCACCGGTTCGCCGTCGACCTGCACCCGGCACTGCGCCGCCGTCGGGTCCGGAGGCGGCGGCGGATCCAGCGCCTCGGTCACCTCGGGAATCGAGAGGTTGAACACGTCCTGCGTGCCGTACCAGGCGGTTACGAGCTGCCCGCAGAGCACGTTCAGAAACTCGCGCAGCGCGTCCTCCGCTCCGACCAGCACGCTCCCGTCGCCGGGCTCGAGGCCCAGCAGGTTCGCGGCCAGACGTTGGGCGAAGACACGCGAACACCAGACCTGCACCCGGCCGCGGTCCGCACCACCGTCAAAGCGGATCGTCCCATGGAGCCACACCGTGCCGGGCGTCGGCGCGGGCGGCGGATCGTCGGCAATCATGAACGCCAGATCACCTAGAACGTCGGACAGCAGCCGGCCCAAGTCAGGCGCGGCTGGGCGCTTGCAGTTGTTGGTTACGGGACTCATGGGGGTTCGCAGCCTCCTTCAGATCGGACGGGGGCGTGTCCAAGTCCGCCTCACAACTGGGCAACATCGTCACCGACCCCGTCCGCAGATTGACGGCGACGACCTCGGTCGCGTCCCGGACCTTGCGCAGCTCGATCCGCAAGGGCCCCAGCAACGGCCTCTTCAGGTCGACGACCCGGTTGTTCAGCGTCAGTTGCACGCCCGCGTGCACCTGGTCCCCCACCTCGATTTGCGGCGTGCCTTTCGGCCGGCCCTCGGCCAGCCGGCGCTCGATCTCCGCCTGGAGGCCCTCGGTCTCGAACTCGATCTCGTCTGCGCGGGACATCAGCTCCGTGGCCCGCTCGCGCTGGGCCGGCGTCAGACGCTTCAGGTTCGCCATCAGCGGGGCCAGCGCCGTGCGCATCTGCTCCGCCGCCCGCCGCATGTCCTGGATCCGTCGCTCCAGCCGCCGCACGTGCCGGTACACATCGACGTGCGTGCCCACGGCGATGGCCGTGCGCACCTGTGCCTCGCTGCCCAGCACGTGCACCCGCACCCCCTCCCGGGCGTAGATGTCGCCGCCGATCACCGTGCCGCGCTGCCCGTCCAGGCGCCCCTGGCAGACCACCCGGCTGTTGAGCACTTCCTTCGTGAACCGCACGTCGCCGGCGGCCACCACCGTCGTCTCGTTCAGCAGGTGCGCCGTGACGTGCCCGCCGCACTCCAACCGCCCGACCCCGCCCTTGCCGAACACCCCGCCCCGCACCACGCAGTCGCCGCCGACCCGGACGTCCGCCGCTTCAATCGCCTTGTCGACGGTCAGTCGAGCCGTCGTGTGCACGCGGAAATGGGTCCGCACCGACCCCCGCACATGCACGTCGATGCAGGCATTGATGCTGCCCGACGAAAAATCCACGTCGCCCGGCACTTCCAGCTCGTCGTACAGCCGCACGCATCCGTCGCGAACGTCGACCCGCCCCATGCTGGTCGCCACCGCGGTCCCGTCACCTTCCGGATCGACCTGCACCCCCGGCCCAATCTTCAGGGCCGTTCCGTGCTCCCGCTTCGGCGGTAGCGGCTGCCCGTAGATGTCCCTCCCCGGCCTCCCGGGCTCCGGCGGAGCGACCCGCCCGATGACCGTCCCCGCCGGCACCGTCACGACCGCGCACAACGCAAAGTAGTCCACCGCGGCCCCGTCCTGCTCGGCCACCGACTTCGGACGCAGCGCCTCGGCCCACTCGAAACGGCCGTCCTGCGCCTCGACCGGCGGCACACCTTCGGCCACTAACTCGCCCTCCGGCGCAGTCGGTGGCGCTTCCGGATCGGCCGCCCAACGCTGCGCGACGGCCGCGCAGCGCGCTTCGACCGCCGAGTCAAGCGGGATGTCGTGCTCCGCCAGCACGGCGAGAATCGCCTCCGCCGAGGGCGCAGTGCCCGGTGCCCGTTGCACCCAGGCCCGCATCCGGTCTGCCGCGACGACCAGCGTGACCGAACCGGAGGTAGTGATCGACGGTGCCATGACGAGCCTCGGCGACCCCGCCCGGGGGCCGTTTCGCGCCGGCCGGAACCGTCGCGGCGCGCTCGCCGCGTCCCGAGACGTGGGCGGACACGCGGCGCGCGGTCCCGCGCCCGGTTCATCGACCAAATCGCGCTGTGGCGTGCGTAGCGACGCCGGCGGCCCGGCGGGCCCTGCCACGCGCGACGCTATCGGACGTGCGCCCCCCTTACCCGAGGCCGGCCTTCAGCAGGTCCATCAGACGCAGCAGACCGATCGGACGGCCGGCCGCGTCCGCCACGACCAGGCTCGTGATCTGACTCTCCTGCATGATGCGGAGGCACTCCACCGCCGGCAGATGGGGCGGGATCATCGACACCGGCACCGGCGGGGCGTCGGGCGCACGCCGGCTGCGCGCGTGCGCCGCCCGGGCGTCCAGCTCCCGAGGGTCCGGAACACGCTCGAACACCCGCCGCAGGTCGCCGTCCGTGAACACCCCGACCAGGCGACCGTCCCCATCCACGATCAGTGCCACCCCGAGCTGTTTCCGCGTCATCTCGAGCAGCATCTGCTGAAACGACGCCTCGGCCGGCACCCGCGGCAACTCGGCCCCCGCGTGCATCAGGTCCTCGGCCCGTAGAAGCAGCCGCCGTCCCAGCGTGCCTTCCGGGTGGTACCGGGCGAAATCCTCCGGGCGGAAGCCCCGGCGGTGCAGCAGGGCCATCGCCAACGCGTCCCCGGCCGCCAGCATCAGCACGCAGCTCGTCGTAGGGGCCAGTTGGTGCGGACCGGCCTCGGGCACATCCGGCAGCAGCAGCACGTGTTGCGCCAGCTCCGCCAGCCGCGAGTCGCGGCGCTGCGTGAAGCCGATCACCGGACCGCCCAGGCGTCGGAAGTGCGACACGAAACGGAGCACCTCCTCCGTGTTGCCGCTTCGCGACAGCGCGATCAGGCAATGCCGCCCGGTCACGATGCCCAGGTCGCCGTGCAGCGCCTCCACCGGGTGCATGAACACCGCCGGGGTGCCCGTGCTGGTCAGCGAGGCCGCGATCTTCTGCGCGATGTGGCCCGATTTGCCCAGGCCGCTCACCACGACCTGCGCGCTGGACGCGAGAATCGTGTCAAGAATCCCGTCGAAGCCCGCGTCGAGCGTTTCCGCCAGTTGCCGCAGCGCCGCCGCCTCGTCGGCAATCACCCGCTGCGCGATCTCCCGTGCGCTGCTCATCGTTCGGCCTCGCGCGCCGCCTCCTCCAATGTTGCGGCGATCGGCGGCCGCATCCCCGCATCCAGCGCAGTCAGTTTGGCCCGCAGCGCCGCCGCCAGCCGCATCATCCGCCCGGAGCTGCCTGTGTCGGCAGGCCGGCCGGCCAACTCCAAGGCCGCCTCCCAGTGCGTACGCGCGGCGTCCACGTCGCCCAATCGCCACGCGGCGTCTCCCAGGTGATCCAGCACCGTCGGCTCCCTGCCGCCGCGGACGCGCACGGCCCGGCTCAACCACTCGTGCGCTGTGGCGAATTCGCCCCGCTTGTAATACGCCCACCCCAGACTGTCGAGGAACGCCGGGTTCAGCGGTTCGGCTGCCACCGCGCGGCGAATCAGTGCCAGGGCCTCGTCCGCCCGTCGGTCGGCGTCGATCCAGCCGTAACCGACGTCGTTGGCCAAGCCCGGATCCTGCGGCTGCTGCGCCAGCAGTTCCTCGCCCACCGCCAGGGCCTCGTCGTCACGCTCCAGCTCCAGCAACAGCACCCGCTGCATCCGCTGCACCTCGGCGCGCTCGGCCGGGTCCCGCGCGGCGTCCCGCCACGCGGCCAGGCGCGCCAGCGCGTCCTCCGCCCGGCGCGTCTCGACCAGCAGCGCCACCAGCTCGCGCCGCACCTGCGCCCGCGCCGCGGGATTGTCCTGGATGAAGCGCTCCTCGAGCAGCGACTCGAGCTCCTGCACCGCCTCGCCGGCCCGCCCGGTCAGCACGGCGACCCGCGCCCGCCAGCCGAACACCTTCAGCAGGTCGTTGGGCGACGCCCGGTACGTCGCCATCACACGCGCCGCGTCCTCGGGCTTCCGCGCCGCCAGCAGCGTCGCGATCAGCCAGTCCTGAAGCTGGGTCTGTCCCGCCGACGAATCCAGCTCGTTCGCGAGCCACTCCCGCAATGCGGTCTCCGCCGGCGCGAACTCCCCGAGCTGCACATGGGCCTGGACGAACGCCGCGCGGCGGGCGAAGACCCGCGGCTGAAGCGCGCGCAGCTCCTGCTCCAGACGCTGGGCCTCGTCCCGCCGGCGGTCATCCGGTGGATCGGACGCCGCCTCGGCCAGCGCCCGGTACTCCGCCAGGGCGCGGCGGTAGGGGTCCTCCAGCTCAGCGACCCATTCGCGGGCGTACGCCAGCGCCGCGCTCGTCCGCTCGGCCAGCACCAGGACCTGCAACCGCGCGGCGCCCCACCGATCCGCCGCCGCGGCGTCGTCCGCGCGCGCCCACTCCGCCAGCCGCGTCAGCGCGGCGTCGTACTCCGCGAACGTCACGTACGTGCTGAGCAACTGCCGCCGACACTCGTCGCGCTCCTCCGGGCTGAGCTCCAGCGCGAGGACACCCTCCAACGCAGCCCGGGCCGCCTCCGCCCGGAAATCCGCCAACTCCACATCCGCCAACAGCTTCAGCACGCTCGCCCGCCGCGGGTAACGCCGCCGAAGCTCCTGAAGCGCGCCCCGCGCGGCGGTGAACTCCAGCCGGCGAAACTGCACATGCGCGTAGAGTTGCAGCACCCGGTCGTTCCGGCCCGCGGCGGCCCGCAGCGGCTCCAGCAGCGCCGCAGCTTCGTTATACCGCCGGTCCAGATACCAGCCCGCCGCCAGCGTCAGCGCGGTCCGCACGTCCGTCGGGTCCGCCCGCCACTGCCGCTCCAGTTCGGCCAGGTGCTCCGCCCCCAGCAGCGCCGTCGCGAAACGCAGCATGGTCCGCACGCGCCGCAAGCTGTCCGTCGGCACGTCCGCGGTCTCGCCCTCGGCCAGCACGGCGCGGGCCACGTCAAGCTTGCCGCCCTCGAGGTACGCCTCGACCAGCTCCTCCAGCGCCTCCCCCCGGCGGGCCGCCGACCAGGCTTCCTGAAAATACCGCTGGGCCGCCAGCAGGTTCCCCACCCGCCGGTAGTGTCGGCCGGCGCTCAGCAGCAGCTCCGCGTCCGTCGGCGCCGCCTGAACCGCTGCCTTGTACGCTGCATCCGCCGCCGCCAGATCGTCCAAGCCGCTCAGCGCCTCCGCCTTCAGCCGCAGCGCCCCCGGCCAACCCGGCCGCAACCGCTCGAGTTCGGCCGCCTGCGCCAGCGCCTCGCTCCAGCGATACTGCGCAAGCAGCAACCGCCCGCGGACCACCCGCGGCCAGACCGCTTCCGGCCGCGCCGCGACCGCCGCCTGGAGCAACGACTCGGCCAGCTCGACCTGTTCCGCCTCGGCGGCCAGGGCCCCCAGCACGGCCCAGGTCGCGTAATCGCACCCCGTCCCGGCCGCCCGCTCCGCGACGCGGCGCAGGAACTCTTCCGTGGCCGCCGGGGTGGCCATCCCCAACACCGGCGGCGCGTCCGGCAGGTCGGTCGCGTCGGGGTGCCGCCGGACGAACCCGATCAGCGTGTCCAGCCCCGCGTCCAGCAGCCCCGCTCGTTGCTGCGCCAGCGCCAGCGCCCACGCGGTGGCGACCGCGTCCGGACGGACCGCCGCGAGCGCCGCCCAGACCTCCGCGGCCGCCGCCGGGGCTCCCGCCTCCAGCAGCGCCGTCGCAATGCGCTCGACGGGCTCGCGCCCCGTGCCGCGCCGCACGCCCTCCGCCAGCTCGCGGGCCCAGACCTCCGCGGCGCCGGTCGCCAGCGCCGCCTCCACGGCCAGCCGGACCAGCGGCGTGCTCGCCTCCTCCGCGAGGCGCGCGCGACAAAACCGCAACGCCTCCGCGGCGCGCCCGGCGTCGACGAGCGTCCGCACGTACAGCCGCGCGGCGTCCAAATCCTCCGGCCGGGTGCGGATCAGGGCCTCACCCACCGCCACGCAGCCCGCGAAATCGCCGAGCTTCGCCAGCAGCTCGATCCGCCGGTCCGCCATCCCGCGCGGCGCGCCTCGCAGCCGCTCGGCCACGGCCGGCGCCTCCCGATGCTCCGGCCGCTCGTCCCAAATCCGCCGGTCGAAAACCGCGTACGCCTCCGCCGCGGCCCGCAGGTAACCCGCGGCCTCGAGGGCTTCACCCAGCACGGCCCACGCGGCCGTAACCCGTGGATCTTCGGCCTGCGGCAACCTCGCCAATGCGCACCACTGGGCTAAGGCAGCCTCCGGCTGCCCGGCCCGGCTCAGGATCTCCCCCAACAGAACTCGCCCGTCGACCGAATCGGGCGCGTACAGCAGGGCGTGCTCCGCCGCCACCCGTGCTTCACCCAGCCGTCCCGCTTGCGCCAGCACTTCGGCCAGCAGCAGCAGCGCGTCCGCGTTGCCTCCGTAGGCCAGCGCCTCGTTCAGAAACCGCAGCGCCTCCTCCCCACGACCGGCGGCCGCCGCCGCCCGCGCCGCCGCCCACGCCTCCTCCGCCGCCGGCGGCCATTCCGCCGCGTTCAGCACCCGACCGACCTCTGCGCCGCGGTCCCCACAGATCGCTGCCAATGGCGTCTCCGACCGACCGCCGCCGGCCGGCGGCCCCTGCGTCAGGCCCCTCACGCCCTCGGCCAGCAGCACCGCCGCCAGGGCCGCGGCCCGTGGCAGGGCGCCTCCCGGCCGGACGCGGAAACCCGCGGTCAGAAGCGC
>Ga0129299_1000161_pt1 | contig 38917 bp, 33 predicted proteins | sample ConPoolayeCmetaG_FD_94477 | JGI IMG/M metagenome (GOLD analysis project Ga0129299, IMG submission 94477) | Hot spring microbial mat communities from California, USA to study Microbial Dark Matter (Phase II) - Cone Pool mat layer C metaG ...
CGGGAGGTGCAGGTGTATGCCCATACTCCGAACCTCCCGCAACGCAGCAGATTGCCCGTTTTCGACAATCCCGAAGGGTTTGAGAATAGGCTGCTTTTCTCTTCAGATGTGGCTTTCACATTTTGGTGCAAAGGATGGGCAACTGCATTGCATTTCAACTTGTTTGCGCGCAGCACGATACAAATACCTGCCAATTCTCAAACGCAAAATCCGGAATTAACGTTCTTCCCACGCGAAACGAAGGGAAACATTCTCCTCGTATGCTGCGCATCAAATGGTCGTACCGCCCCGGGTTGACCCGAATTTTCTGGAATGGATCACACGTCCCGGTTGAAAGCCGCCGGCGGCAGCCATCCTTCCGGTCCGTAAATGAAGTAGGTTTGCCGCGTGTATGGCGATTCGCCAAAGGCCACACGCTCCAGTCGGAGAGGCCGCCTTTTCGACCAGTCTGGTTCCACAGAATTGAGCACGCACAAATAATCGGGCGACAGCACCAACCAGTCCGACGGCTGGATTCGAATGCTACGGTCATTGCCGTACCACGGCAGGGGCGTAAACCGCAGTCCAGCCTGCCTGGCCACAATGAAGAAAATCGGATCGCCCCGTATTTCCGTGCCGCGGGGAACGTGCCTTTCTAGTTCGCGGACGATCGCCTGTTTATCCAACATGCCGTACCAAAGGCGCGCTTCGCGAAAACGCATCACGTTCCAGCCGAGACTTGGGCCCCAGGCGCAAACCATGAGGATTCCGACAACGCGGCGCAGTGAAGACAAAAGTTGGCAAGAGGGACCCTGTATCCACCATACCGCGAGCGCCATGGTTGCCAACGGCGTGAAGTAAAGATAGTAACTCGGATGACTCACGCTGTTCAGAACAAGCAGCAACCCTGCTAACGAGAAAAGAGTCGTCACCGTCGCCAGCGCTGAGCCGAAATCCCAGCAGCCGGTCGGGCGGCTACGCCGAACAGCATGAATGGCAGGCGGCAACGCCATCAGCAGAACCAGCCAGGCCAGTCCGGCATGCCAATATTGCGCCCAACTCGTGAAAGGCCAAATCCGCAACAAGGCACGCGCTGCCACCCCCACAGGAGGAACCAGGTCGCGGTTTACGCGAACATACCATATCAACTGCGCTACTGCCGCCCGGATATGCGGTGCCCAACAGGCAAACACCAATGCCAGCGGTGCCAGAAGGCCGAGCGCCACGTCAACCCATGCCCGCCGCCACCGACTTGCCGGCAGCATAAGGATTGTCGCAGCAACCACAGCTGCGCCGAATATCAATGCTATCAGAGGGTAAAATCCGGCCGCTGTGCCCAGGGCAAGCCCTGTCGCCATCCACCATCGACGCTCGCTCGCCGTCCGCGTTAACGCGGCCACAGTGCCGATCAACGCGAGGGCGATGAACAAGAGGCACCAGCCGTCCGGCCGGCCATACATGATTACCTGAGTCGTGCGGTCGCCAACCCAAGCGCACGCCAGAATGAGCGCCGCCCTGGTCAGGCCGCGGGTCAACAGAAACAAGCCGAGCGTGAGGACCGCGGCATGCGCCGCCAAGTAGCCCGGAAAGCGGCACGCAAAATGACTCAATCCCAGCACTCTAAAAACAACCACCTGCAGGCGGGTGTAAAAGGGACCGTGATTCGCAGCAACTAGATCGGCATACGGCACGCCGGTATGGACTACGTGGATGTATTCCTGCCCGCTAACCCGCCGCGCCGCCGCTTCATTGAACCAGGGCTCGTCCACACAAAAGGTTGGATAACGATCCAGCGAGAAAACAAAACCGGCGAAAGGCAGGGCGATCAGCAGACAGCAAATTACGTAGGACCACCGCGGCGATTTCCGGCGTTCTTCTCCCACCGCGGGAGCAGAGCATTCACAACAGTTACTCATAAAGAAAGACAACGTTTCAGGGCAGCTACGACGTAGTTTTGTTCCTCGGCGCTCATCTGGTGATAAAGCGGCAGTAAAATGCATTGATCTTGGGCGCGTTCGGACTCGACCAGCGTTGAACCAGCTCTCCAGCCGCCGGTGCGGTAGGCCGGTTCGCGGTGAGCGCACATGACGCCCCGGCGTGTGGCGACTCCTTGATCGAGCAACGCCTGCATGATGCGGCGTTGATCAGCGTCAGGAGGCAGCCGCACACAGTAGCTTTGCCAATTGCTCCGCGCCCACTCCGGCTCCCGCGGTGGCCGCACCCGTGGCAGGTCTTTCAGCAACTCGGCATAACGCGCTGCCAGGTTGCGCCGACGCTCGAGAATTTCAGGCAAACGGGTCAATTGCATCCGCCCGACGGCCGCCTGCAGATCGGTCATCCGGTAGTTATAGCCAACGCATTCATAGCTCTCGAAAACGACATTCCGGGCGTCATGGCGCACCGAGGGCGGTATGCTCATCCCGTGCTGCCGCCACAACCGAAACTGCGCATCGTATTCGCGCGAAGCCGTAGTAAGCATACCGCCGTCGCCGGTCGTGAGAAGTTTGCGCGGATGAAATGAAAAACAGGCAATGTCACCGTGCGGTTTTCCAATGCGTTCCCAGCGCGCCTCCCGGCGGATTTCGCTTCCAACCGCACAAGCCGCATCCTCAATCACGGGCAGTCCATGACGGCGCGCCACCGTCAGAATGGCCGCCAGATTGCAGGGCATGCCGATCTGGTGAACGCACAGAATGGCGCGCGTGCGCTCCGTAATTGCCCCCTCCAGTAGCGCGGGGTTCAAGTTGTATGTTTCCGGATCGATGTCGACAAAAACGGGGACGCCGCCCGCATGCCGAATACTGTTGGCAGTGGCAATGAAAGAATGGCTCACGGTGATGACTTCATCGCCGCCCCTGATTCCCACCGCCAGCAACGCCAGATGGAGGGCCGCCGTGCAACTCGACACCGCACACGCGAAGGGCGCGCCCACATACTCGGCAAACTCGCGTTCAAAGGCGGCGACTTCCGGCCCTTGGGTGACCCAGCCCGAAGCAACCACTTTCCGCAGCGCTTCGACTTCGCGCTCATCCATTACCGGCTTGATAATCGGAATCAACGCCGCAACACCGCCTTCCCTCACAACAGACCGGCCTCCGCCCCCTAGGGCCGACCGATACCCAGATAAATCAGTCCATGCCGCCGCACCTCTTGCGGCTCCCACAAGTTGCGACCGTCCACTACCGCCTTGAGTCCTCGCGCAGCTAGGGCGGCAAAATCAAGGTCCTTATATGCGGCATGCGCGGTATTCAGGATGATGATGTCGGCCACCCGATCCCCGTTCAATCCGCCCGCACGGAAGCCGAACGCCCAGAGCTCGTCCGGAGTATAAAGGTCGTCATGCAACTTGACCGAAGCGCCGCGCCTCTGCAATTCGGTCTGCAAGAGAAAAGCCGGGCTACAGAAATGCTCTTTGACCTGCGGCCGGAATCCCAGTCCCAGGATCAACGTCTCCCGCCCTTCGAGCGAGCCCAGCGCCTTCTCAAGACGGGTGACTACGTGCACCGCCTGACCGTCGTTGATGGCGCGCGCGTTCTCGGCGCAAGTAACCGGCACCCCGATCGCCCGGGCGTGATGAATAACGAAATAAGGATACACCGGCGCGCAGTGCCCGCCCCGCCCCAACCCCGGCTCCAGAAGGTGCGCTTCGCCGTCATTGTTAGCCGCCGCGAGCAGGCGGCTGAAATCAATGCCCACAGCTTCCGCATAACGGGCCAGTTCGTTGGCCAGCGCAATATTAACGTCGCGGTAGATCATGCCGGCCAGCTTGACCATTTCAGCGTTTTCCAGACTGCCGACATTCACGACCTCCACGCCCAGGGCCGTCCGATAGAATTCCTCGGCGCGCCGTGCCGATTCCGGCTCCGCGCCCCCAACCACCTTGGGTGTCTTCCCCATGCGTTCCAGCACCAGGCCGCTTTTGACGCGCTCCGGCGAAAAGGCCACATAGAAATTCTTGCCGACCCGCCACGACCCTTGTTCGAGCCGCGGCAAAAAGCGTTGGCGCGTCGTACCCACCGGCACGGTGGTCTCATAAGAAACCAACAAACCCTCGTGCAACGCGCCGGCGACCTCCGCTGTGACCGCGTCGAGAATAGAAAGATCGGCGTGGCGGTCAGGCGTCAACAGCGCCGGAACGATGACGATAGCGACCTCGCTCCGGCGGACCGCGTCGCCGGTATCAAACGTGGCCCGCAGCCGACCGGCGGGAACAACTTCTTCCAGCAGTTTCTGAACGCCCGGTTCATCAATGGGCGAGCGGGCGCTGTTGATGGCATCCACCACTGTTCGCCGCACGTCTGTCGCCCACACTTTGGCGCCCCGCGCAGCCAGATAACAAGCGAGCGGCAATCCCATTTTGCCGGCGCCAATTACGGTGATGTTCATGGCCGCATCGTCTCCTTGTACCAGGCCAACGTCAACCGCAATCCTTCGTCCAGGTTGACCTTGGGTTCATAGCCGAGCACCTTCCGGGCCTTGTCAATGCACGGAATGCGCACGCCGACTTCTGCCCGCTCCACCGGCTGGGTCACGAGCGTGACTCCCGGCATGAGGCGGGCCACCCGCTCGGCCAGACCGCGCGTAGTTTCAACCTCGCGCGGGTTGCCGATGTTGAAAACCTGTCCGGCGCTCTCGGACTGAGCCAACACCAGTTCCACTGCATCCACCAAATCGCTGATGAAGCACCACGCCCGCACGGCGCGGCCGTCTCCGTAAATTCTTAACGGTTCCCCCCGCACAGCGGCGCGACAAAAATTGCTGACAGCTCCCTCGCCGGTCTGCCGGGGACCATACACGTTGAAAGGCCGCACGCACGTGGTCTGCAACCCGTATTCCTCGCCGTAACGCAGCACGAAGTTTTCTCCGGCCAGTTTGCTGACAGCGTACACCCACCGCTTCTCTGCGGGCGGCCCGATGTTGCAAGGATCGTCCTCAGCCACGTTCTCCGCCCGCGGGCCGAAAACTTCGCTGGTGGAAAAGTACACAAACCGGCGCGTGCCGGCCGCGACCGCGGCCTCCAGCACATTCACCGTGCCGAGCACATTGACCCGCAGCGTCTGCAGCGGAAGCGCATAGTAGCTGGACACCCCCGCAATGGCGGCAAGATGCAAGACCGTGTCCACCCCCTGCGCGGCAACCTGCACCTCCTCTTGGTTCAGCACATCTCCACGGAACACCTGCACATTCGGGTGTGCGGCCAACGGCAATCCTGTAAGCGAATCTCGCCGGTAGTTGTCGAACAAGACCACGCGATGCGTTCGGCACAGACGCTCGGCAAGATGTGTCCCGATGAATCCCGCTCCGCCCGTAATCAAAACTTTGCCAGGGGCTGCCGCCATCAGCTTTGCCCTCCAGTTCTTTCGACGCCGGGGCGTCGGGGCACCACCACTGAACTGCCGGCCTTGGTTTTCACGGCATGCCCGCTCGGAATGGAACGCACAACCACCGCGCCGGAAGCGATCACCACGTCGTCACCAATCACGACGTCAGGTTCGATGAAAATGCCGGTACCCATGCGCACTCTGTCGCCAATCCTGACGCGACCAGAGGTCATGCAACCGGGGCCGGTGGCAATGTCGCATCCCAGCACGTTGTGGTGGTCAAAGGAATTATGCGCGGAGATTACATTGTTATCTCCCACGCGGGTTCCGGTGCCAAAATAACAGAATCCACAAATCATGTTGCCTCGACCGATCTGAAAATCGCGCGGCAGTTTCGCGGTTGGATCGATCACGTTACCGGTCAAAGGTATCCCCCGCTGCTGGCACAACCGTCGGAATTTTGCCCGCGCCTCGACCGAACCGCCGATGACTATCAACACAGAATCAAAAGCGTCTTCGCGGTGCAACACCGCCAGACGGTCGGCCCCGCCAATCACTGGCACGCCGAGGATCGTTCGTCCCCACAGTTCAGGATTGTCGTCGATAATCGCGACGGCCTGGCGCTGGGGTTCGCCTCCCATAATGTCCAGAGCCTGTTCCGCACCCATGCCGGCGCCGACCAGAACTACGCGCTCCATGCCCGGTTTCGCCTTCAAGGGCGGCGGCAAGTCAGCCGGTGTCTGCACCCTCAGCTTGGCAATGAGCGCTTCGATATCCTTCTGTGTAATCAGCCGACCCCGATCCAGGGCGGCCAGATCGAGGCCGTGTTGCTCTGCTAACCGCCGGGCCTTGTCGGTAATGCGCAAGCCAGGCGGGCGGTTGTCCGTCTGCGGCGGGCGCGGAGCGGCTTGAGCCGCAAACGCCGCCAAAGCCGTCTCGTCCGGAAATATGTGGGCAATCGGCTCCTGCAAGCGCACCTCCGCGCCTTGATCCGCAGCCTGCAGAAGCCAGCCGTCTTCGGGCGCTTCCACTTCCACAACGGCTTTGCTGGTCTCGATCTCCGCTACGATCTGCCCCCGCCGCACGGCGCTTCGATTTTCCGCGCGCCACTGCACGAGAATGCCTGTCTCACTATTGACGTCAGTGGTCGGAACGATTACCGGCTTCATGTCGCCGTCTCCCTAATCGCCTGTCTGATTTTGTTCTCGTTGATCAGCATTTCGGATTCCAACGCCCGGGCGGCCGGAATGATATCGCGTTCGCTGGTTACCACGCGCGGTGGGCGGCGCAGCTGTCCGAACAGCGCCCGATTGCATTCCAAGGCAATTTCCGTTCCCCACGCCCAGCCCCCTACACTTTCCTCGACCGTTATTAGGGCCCCGGTGCGAGCCGCGGAAGCCAGCACCGGCGCGTAGTCGAACGGCGCCAGTTGGATCGGCACAATCAGCTCCGCGAAAATTTCTTCTTCCATTGCCAGACTCTCAACCACCTTGAGCGCCATGACTGCGGCAAATCCGTAAGCAACTACCGTGGCCGCGCACTCCGCCCGGGGAACCGCCGCCACGCACAGGGCCGGAGGAAAACCCGGCGACCCCTCCATCACGGCCGGCAGGTCGCCAAGCTGTCCGTCCTCGGGAACCCTCATTTCCAGCGGGTACAGCAACTTGTGTTCAATGAACAAGACCGGAAGCTCTTGCGCGAGAAAACGATCGAAAAGGTCCTGAGGCCAGCAATAAAGCGAGGCCGCCGCCACCACCAAGTTGGGAATTCCAAGAAAGTGTTTCTCCAGACTCTGACTGTGCGTGGGACCATAAGAACGGCCGCCTCCCGACGGAGTGCGAATAATTACCGGACAGGCCACTTGCCCCGCGTACATAGCTTGAAACTTTGCTATGTGATTCAAAATTTGATCGAACGCCAAGCCCAAAAAATCCCCGAACATGATTTCTACAATCGGACGGAAACCGCTGAGGGCCAATCCGCCCGCCAGCCCCACAATCGCCGCCTCGCTTACCGGAGTGTTGCGCACGCGGCCCGGGAAGTCTGTGCTCAGTCCCCGTGTGACCTTGAAGGCTCCGCCGTAAGGGTCGGCAATGTCCTCCCCCAGAACGATCACGCGCGGGTCGCTCTCCAGACAATGGCGCAGCGTCGCGCCCAAAGCGCGGGCAAAATTCATGGCAAATTCCTGGCGCGCGTCACCACCTCGCGCAGTGCTGCTTCCACCTCATGTTCCACCGTCGCGCGGACCGCAGGCGTAAGCCGGGCGCCATGCACGCGCAGCGGCTCTGTTTCCCAGCGGGCGCGCACTTCTTCCTCGGGACGATTGTCGTCATTCTTCGAGTGCGGACAAAGCCGATAGGTGTTGATGATCAACACGCGTGGCACCCGTTGCTCCCGGCCCATGGTAATTTCTTCACCGGCAACGCGGTAGACTTCCCGCACGTCCGTGGTGGTTATTTCACGCACGGGCAGCCCGAACGCCTGAAAACGCAAAACCATGCCGCCCGCCAGGTTCATGCGTATCGGGGTGCTTTGCGCCCAACTGTTGTTTTCCATGATCACGAACAACGGAAGGCTCCATAAGGCCGTCAGGTTCAGCGTTTCGTACACCACGCCTTCGCCCATCGCGCCGTCGCCGATAAAAACCACGCTGAGATTGTCCGTGCCCCGCAACTGTTCTGCCATGGCAATGCCCGCCGCCGCCGGCAGCGTGCCGCCCAAAATCCCATTGGCCTTGAATCCCGCAGCGCAAATATGCTGACTACCGCCCCTGCCCCGGCACACACCCGCCGCTTTACCCATCATTTCAGCCAGCAAACCAAAGGCGTCGCCCGTCCGGGCCAGATAGTGGCCATGGCAACGGTGGTTGCTGAAAACATGGTCACTCGCGCGCAGATGCTCCAACACCCCCACGGCGTCTGCTTCCTGTCCGATGTAGGCATGCGTTGTCCCCGCCAACAGGCGCTCTTCAAACAAGGCAAGCACGGTCTCTTCAAAGCGCCGAATAAAAAACATTTTCCGGTAGAAACGGGTATCCTGCTCCTCGCCTGGCCACCCGAAGAAACGCGGGTCCGGCGCCTCCGTCCCGGCCGCCGCCGACGCAGTCATTTCTGTCGTGACCATCTGCGCCACCCGTTCAGTTCGCTGTCGACGGGACCATCTCCACCGACGCCGTCCCAGTGCGCCGCTCGATCAAGTAGCGCGGGCGACGGCGCGCCTCGTCCAGGGCCCGCCACAAATATTCACCCAAAACGCCCATCATAACCATTTGAATCCCACCGAGAAAAAGCATCATCACCATCAACGAGGACCAGCCCGGGATCATCTCACCCCGCAAGGCCTTGTAGATGATGAACAAAGCGTAAAAAGCCCCCGCCAAAGCCGTCAAGAAACCCAGCCCGCTCATGAGGCGGATGGGCAAATATGTGAAGGACGTGACAGAATCCACCACCATCTTCAATTTTTTCTCAAAACTCCAGCCCGACTGTCCGTGGAGACGCGCCTGCTTGACATAGTAGATCCGCTCCTGCCGGAAGCCCATCCATGTCAGCAAGGCAAACACGCTAACGTTGGCCTCCCGAAACAGGTTCAAGGCATCAATGACCACCCGATCAATCAGAAAAACATCGGCCCCTTTGGCGGGAATCTCTTTCACGCCGACGAAATGCCGCATTATCCAGTAGTAAAGATTCGCCGCTCCGACAGTCGTGGCTTTCTCTCCCTCGCGGGCCTGCCTTGCAGCCCAAACAATCTGAGCGCCCGCCTGCCACTTTTCGACTAACTTCACGATTATCTCCGGAGGATCCTGCAAGTCGGCCGCCAACATCACGGCACTGGCCCCACGTGCATGGTGCAGGCCGCACATCAAGGCCGTATGCGACCCCGAATTGCGTGCCAAGCGAATCCCGCGCACCCGCGCGTCGCGGGCCGCCAATGCCTCCAACACCGAGAAGGTGCCATCCCCCGAGTGATCATCCACCACAATCCATTCCCAGGCATCCCCCAGGCCAGCCATAACCGCGCAGAGGCGTGCATACAAAACCGGCAGATTCTGCTCCTCGTTGTACGCCGGCGTGACAACACTCAGACGCGGGGCCGGGGTCATAGCTGGCGTATCCTTGGCGGAAATGGTCTCAACCATGGCGCTCCTTTCTCATTGCGCGCGTCAGGATGAACCGAGCTTTTGCGATTTGGCCCGAGGGCGGCTGATGCGCGACACGCGACGCGCCGCTATATTCTCCATCCTGCCGGTAAACTAAAGTTTCGGAACCGTTTCTAATCGGGAGCAACAGCCCGCGGGGACTCGTGTTCTGCGGCTTGTCTGCAAAGCAGCCTCTCCTCCTTGCGCGATGTCAATACCCACGAACTCTCACCTGAAATCCGGGTTAAGCAATATCCAGCAACTGCCCCTTATTCTCGAGCGATTGAGTGGCAACTTCCATAATCCTGACAACACGGCGCCCGGCCGCTGCGCCCGTTATAGGCTCGCCCCCCTTTTCGACGCAATCAATAAAGTGCCGAGCCAAATTCTGAAGAGCCTCAGTGGTGCCGATTTGCGGGGCGTACATATCGCCGGCACGGTAAGACACGCGCATCTGGTACACATTCTCAGGACTTGGGCAGACTGTGATCCCTTTATCGTAAACTTTCAGTTTTTCGCTCACGTTGGTGTCGTCGTAAACGACCATTTTTTCGCTGCCACTGACCAAGGTCAGACGCACTTTGACCGGCGCCAGCCAGCTCACGTTGATATGAGCAATCAGGCTGCCCGAATAGAAAAGGGTCAGGTAGGCCACATTAGCGGGCTGGCCCGCAAAATGGGTCATCCCCGTAGCCGAAACTGCCACCGGTTTTTCTCTGAAAATGTAATCCAGAATGGAAAGATCGTGCACGGCCAAGTCCCAGATCACGTTCATATCCCGCTGGAATAGACCCAGGTTGATGCGCGTCGAGTCGTAATAATAAATCCGACCAAGCGCCCCGGTCTCGACAAGCTCCTTGATCTTTTGTACCGGCGGCGTGTAGGGAAAGGTATGATCCACCATCAGCACGCGGCCGCGCCGGTCAGCTTCGTCAATCAGTCGATCGCATTTTTCCGAGCTGTCGGCCAGGGGTTTCTCGGCCAGCACATGTTTTCCGGCCTTGAGCGCCTGCATCGCAAGGTCAAAATGCGTGGAAACCGCCGTCGCGATGCAAACGGCATCGACATCTGGGCTCTTGAACACTTCCTGGACGTCGCGGGTGGTCGTGACGCTTGGATAGCGCGCCTTCGCCTTCTGTAGACGAACCGGGTCAAGGTCGCACACATAGGTGACCTGCGCGCCCTCGACTTCCTGAAAGTTGCGGACCAGGTTTGGACCCCAATAACCGTAGCCGATTACGCCTATCTTAAGCATACGCCCCCTCCTTTCAACCCAGATTTTGCGTTTGAGAATTGGCAGGTATTTGTATCGTGCTGCGCACAAACAAGTTGAAATGCAATGCAGTTGCCCATCTTTTGCACCGAAATGTGAAAGCCACTTCTGAAGAGAAAAAGCAGCCGATTCTCAAACCCTTCGGGATTGTCGAAAACAGGCAATCTGCTGCGTTGTGGGAGGTTCGGAGTATGCGCATACACCTTCACCTCCCGCGCCTTGCATCTTATCTGTTTTGGCCAATCGCAAAATCTGGGTTCAATCTGACTAGATTTGCGTTTGCCAACTGGCGGGTCATTTCCAACGCGCTACGCGTCCGGAAGTTGGATGCGGCTTTACACTGAGCGTTTAACACGCGCTGATCGCAGTGTCAATCAGCCCCTGTTTTGTATTTGGTTCGAGTGCGGCAGATGTGCAGCGCGCGAGGCGCTCCGGTGTATCCAAAGCAAGTTCCGGAAACATTTCCGTCTCCACGTTCCCGACTCCAGTAAGCTCTCCCCGAGCGCCAATCTTCCCCTGGTGTCGTTACGTTCTCCCCGAGCCGAGCGAGGGGGAACCGTAGCTCTCCGGCCATTTAATTTATCAATAAGGAGAATCCAGGATCGATCAGGCGCGCGGCAACCATCCGCGTCGTTTTCTGACCCTAAATTCAGCGACCCCCGCAGGGACGCTCAACCGCAAGAAAGGAATGGGATCATTGAGAACTTTCTGAGGAAGAACGCGAACTCCCTGATCGGCCTGCAGCCAATCGGCGTAATGCAGCTTCAAAACCAGCGTCGTTGATCGGCAATGCGTGATTCTGATTTCCTGATAGTCCGCGCGCGCCTCGGCATCGCCCTCCAACACCAACGAAGGTTTAGCATCCCTGATTCTGAAAACATGCCAACTGTCAAGGCGTCCCACCGGTTCGAAGATCTGCGGCTCGCGCTGCGCAAAAGCGATCCAATCAAACCGGCTGAAAAGGGCATACTCGATGCCGTAAGCATCAAGATATGGTTTCAGTTCAGCCGCAGTCCACTCCGTGCACTTGCGCCCGAACAGCCGCCCGTAGTCATCACTGCCTGCAAACCGATGCTTCAAAAAAGCTTGGGTACTCAGGCCGCCGATCACCGCCCGGCGGCAAAAATGCGGAATGACATGCGATACGGAGCGATCATCCGTGAGAATACGGCCTGTGCCGGGTAATTCCCGCACCCAGGTCAACACCTGCTGCTGGCGCCGGTTCAGACCACACGCAGGGCGATTCCACGCCAAATCCAACACATATCCGCTCACGGAAGGCAAGATGGCGAGCACGAGCGCCGCAGCGGCCACCCGCATCTCCGCGTTTGCGGCCAGACACACACGCGCAATCCAGGCGCCGCCGACCGTGGCCGGCACGAGCATGAACAGCACAGCAGGAATAAGGAAGCGATACGGCTGCAAAGCGGCGACCGGGCCCAGATACGACCCGGCATAGGCTATAAACGTGCACCACAATCCGCCCACGGCCATGGGGGCCACCAGCGGCTGGGTCCGCCATCCACGGATTACACCCAAAATACCGAAAACCAGAGCACAACGGAACAGCAGATTGCGATCGAAATGGTGCCGGTAAGCCCGATCGGAAAATAAATCCATGAGCAAATGCTTCCAACTGCTTTGAAGCCAGGGGTGCGGCTGGGGCACGCAGTCGTCCGCGGTCAGCAAGAGCGGCACCAGCCACCACACCGCCAGCGCCAGGCACGTCGCTGCCGCGAGACCAACAGCAGCCCATACGGGGCGAGTGGCAAACACCCGACGGTGGACTGCTGCCAAATAAACCAGAGAGCCGATAAGCGCGGCCAGAACAACAGTATGCATATAAAAAATGGCGGCAAGCACCACTCCCAACAACGCGCCCCGCCATACCGGCGCAGGTTGGGTCAGCAGATCCTGCGCCAGTGCAACAGCCACGATCCCGAGACAGGCAGCAGCCGGGAAAAATACATTTCCAAATCCCCAGAAATAGGCAAGCTGGGTGTCCAGATGCCAGTAGATTAACAGCACGGCAAGCACCAGCCATTTGAAGCCGGCCTGCTCCTCGCAGCGGCGCCTGATTCCAAGCCAGGCCACGATGGGCGCCAAGGTTGCTACGCCTACCAGAGTGCCATAAAACAGCCGCGGCAGTGGCACTGGGGGAAGCAACAGATGAAGAATTTCGAACCCCTTTTTGCCGATGCTGTTCCACAAACCAACCGGGTAGCCCGCCATAAAGTAGGGATCGTAGCCGAATATTCCGCCCGCCTGAGCAGCAGCCTCCGCCGTTGGAAAATAGCGGTAGACATCGCCCTTGAGCGGAATTTCCTCGCGCACAAAAATCCGCCAAGGGAATTGCCGCACGACCAGCGCCACATGCCCAGCCAACCCCGCCGCGGCCAATACCGGCCACCACGGGAGTCTGCGGGCGCGCTCATCCTTGATCACGCTGCTCACCCTCCGCGCGTAGCCTGTTTTTTTCGGTCCCCGCAGCTTGATTTCTGCCCAGCGCCGTCCGTAGAAGAAAACGCGCCCACGGCAAGCCCGCTCGCGGATCTTCGCGCAAAGCGCGAAGCGCGTATTGGCAGGCGCGTGTACGGTGACCTTTTTCCCGCCACGCTACCGCCAGATGAAATGCCGCCAAGGCTCGCTGCCGGCGAAGGCGTTGCTGACACTGCGGAGGCATGCACTCGGCCAGACGGGCGAAGGTCTTCAGCCGCCTGGTCATGCGCTCAATCTCCGCATCCAGCCCCCCCGAAAAGGTACGGCCCCATACGCCGCCGGCATGCCGCCGGTGCACGGCCATCACGGCATGGATGTACCCCGCCGCCCCGCGCGCAGTAGTCAGCACATGTAAAACCCAATCCGGATAAGGATTCTTATCCTCGTCGTAATACCACGCGGGAAAACTGACCCCGCGCTGGTTACGGAAAACACAGGCACAGGTGGGAACAAAATTCCGCTCGATGAAGTCCTCCTGCGTAAAGACCGCTTTCGGCCTGGTCTCGAAGAACAGCCGCGTCGGGCGATTGTCTTCCAGAATGCACACGTTATGAAAACTCAGCGCCCATTCAGGATGCGCCTCAAGCAAATCCACCTGTCTCTGCAGCTTGTCCGGCACCGTCCAGTAATCGTCCCCTTCCAGCAAGGCCACGTAGCGGCCCCGGCATGCCGCGAACGCTTGCCGAAAATTCTCGTAGCGGCCCCGATTGACAGGCGGCAACAACAAACGAATACGGTCCGGGTGCCGGCGCTGATACTCCTCACATATGGCGCGGGTCCCGTCCGTGGAACAGTCTTCGCCGATGACCATTTCCGTCGGGAACGTGGTGTGCTGCCTCATGGCGCTGGCCAGGCATTCGGTTATGAACGCCGCATGGTTGTAGGTGATCGTCAGGATGCTCAGCAGGGGCGAACGCGCCCAGACCTCCGGAGCCGAAATTTCGTAAGGCGCCTTTTGTCCCGGGGCCGCCGTCATGCCTACCCAAGCCGTTGACGAATAGCCGGAGCCTGTTGCTGAAGAAACTCGAACAACTCGCAAATCTTCTCGATCATACCCGGACTGACCGTCGTGCCGGTCGGCAACGTCAATACCCGTCGGCACAGTCGCTCCGTCACCGGCAAACGCGCGCCGACGTCCGGAAACAACCGCCTGTACGGTTCCATGCGGTGACAACCGGGATAGAAATAGCGCCGGACCAGCACATTTTCCGCATGCAGAATCTGCACCACCTGATCACGATTCAAACCGTATTCGCTCTCTTCCAGTTCCAGCACAACATATTGGTAAGTATTCTGTTCACGCTCGTCGAACGCCAGGAGCCGCACCCCCGGCAACGCGGCCAGGCGTTCCCGGTACAGCCGGTAGTTGCGGCGGCAGACCGTCACGAATTCCGGCATGCTTTCCAGCGAAGTGATTCCCATGGCAGCGGAAAATTCGTTCATTTTTCCATTAATGCCCAAAAGATCCACCTGATCGTATCCCGAAAAACCAAAATTCTTCATGAGACGCAGGTGTTCGGCCAACTCGTCGTTGTTGGTCACGATCGCTCCACCTTCGAACGTGTTGACCAGCTTCGTGGCATGAAAACTGTAGACCTCCGCGTCGCCGAAATTGCCGATCATTTTTCCGCTATAGCTGCAGCCAAAAGCGTGGGCAGCGTCAAAAAGAAGCTTCAAGCCGCTTTTCCCGGCAATAGCCGTCAACCGCTCTATTTGACACGGCTGTCCCCACAGATGCACGGCCATGATCCCGCTGGTCCTGGGCGTAATGAGATCCGCAACGCGCTCCGGATCAAGGGTGTGTGTGGCGGGATCAACGTCACAAAAAACCGGCGTGATGCCCAGCCACTGCAGGACATGCACTGTGGCGACAAAAGTGAATGCCGGCACAATTACTTCCCCCACCAACCCCAGTGCCCGCACGCTCAGCTCTAAACCTATGGTGCCGTTGCAGACGGCAATACAGTGCCGTGCGCCGGTGAATTTTTGAAGCGTCTCCTCGAACTCCCTTACGAACGGTCCGCGGTTGGTCAGCCAGCCGCTGTCCAGGATGCGCTTGAAGCGCCGCTGCAGAGCGCGGCGGTTCCCAATATTAGGCCGACCCACATGCACCGGTTGAACAAAAAGCGGCGTCCCGCCCAGCAGAGCTAGATCGTCAATTCCACGCTTGCGTTTTCCTCGCATCTTTGTCCCAAGGCCCCGCTTCTCCCCTGTAGCAGCGTTCTCACCCGAGCGACACGAAGGGAGAAGGCTGCTGTTCGGGCATTTCTGACTCGCAACTTCCGTGTTTAGCTTCCGGTCTTTCTTCTTCCGGCGGACAGCGCGGCGGCCGACTCCCGGACGCCCGCTTTGACGGCAGGCGTAGATTCGACGCACAACCCCATCACCAACATGTCGCACCAACGGCCGTTTTTGAAGGCATGCCGCCGCAACCGCCCCTCCACCTCAAAACCGCACTTTTCGTAAAGACGTATCGCCGCCACATTATCCGCCAGAACCTCCAAATACAAACGCTGAAGCCCCAGCATAGCGAACGCATAACGGATCAACTGACGCAGCGCCGATTCCCCGTAGCCCCGGCCGCGTTGCGCGCGAGGGCCAATAAACATGTGGGTTTCTGCATGCCGCGCCACCCAATCAATCCGGCGCAAGTAGATGTTGCCGATATGTTCCCCCGTGCGCGTCAGACAGATGGCCAGACTGATATCCGCCGCGCCGTACGCGCACCGTGTCCGCAACCATTCCTCTTCAGCGAGGCGACTGACAAAGCGAAAAGGACTGCCCAACGTCTCATACAACACCGGATCGTTATGCCAGCGCCAGGTGCGCTCCAAATCGTCAAGCTCCAACGCCCGCAGGCGCACAGGTTCGAGTTTCATAATCAGCCCTCCGCTTTTGCATTTGCGTCCAGAAAAGCTTTTATCTTCTCGGGCGGGTTCCACATCATCACATCAATCACCGATAAATCCGGCACAAACTGATACCGCACGCACGCATAAACAAATTCGACCGGCTTCTGAATGGTTAGCTTGATCCCGCTGCGGGCAAAGGCCGTGGCGTCAAAAAGCGCCGCGCCGCCCGGCGGATTGATGTATTCGTCGGCGCCAAGCGCCTCCGCAATGCGCAATGCCCATTCACCCGGGCTGTTCACGGGCGGAAGCGTCAAATTCATCTCCGAAAAAATCCCGTAGTTGAAAGGTATTGACAGATAGCGGCATACGGCTTCGAGCGCTTTGACGTTCAGCCTGGCGAGCCATGTGCTTTCAGCCGCCAGGCACTCCTCGACCAGCGCTGCTGTCGCCGCGAAAAAAGGCGCCGTTTTCCGGTAATGCTGGAGCTGTCCGAGAATGCGCCGCCGCCAAGCTCCCTCCGCGCTGACGCGAATATCGCGAATAGGGGTTTCCCGATGATGCTTCTGCACTGGGGCAATGATGTATTGCCAGCCGGTCTGGGGATGCAAAATGCGATTGCGGTTGACCCACCCGTGACGAATGTACTGGGCTGTATCAAAGACAATCCATCGGTCCGCACGGTTGATGAGATCGAAGTATCCCAGATACGGGAAAAAATATGGCTGCATGATTCCAAGTTTCATGGCAAGGTCAGCGACCCCCGCGAACTGCTGAACCAGGATTCTGCGATTGACTCGAGGACGGCCGATGCGCAACGCACGACGCGCCACTGCATATCCCTGCTGCCACAGCAGTAAGTTAGCACCATTTTCAGACTGCCTCTCTCCCGCGTACTAAAAGATCTTCGCGGCCCGCACCAGGGCCGCCATGCGCCGCATATCCTCGGAATCGTAGCGTTGATCACACGGCAGGGTCATGATTTGCGACGCGAGGCGGTGACTCTCGGCAAAGCTTTCAGGAACATAGCCGCGTATTTCCCAATGCAAGCACGGATAAATCTGTTTCTGGAACAGCGCCTGCCGAAGCCGATCACGCTCGGCGTGGCGCATCGGAAATCCAAGCGGAACAACGCCCTCAGGCAGACTCTGAAAAACCGCAAACTCGCCCAGCTCGTCAAGTAAAACCCGATAGTTTTCCCGACGCCGTCGGCCAATGACCTCATAATCAAAAGCCTGCTCCAGCAGCAGGCGGCTCAATTCGCTCATGGCATAAGCGCCGATCGGACAGGTCGTGTCGGTCTCCCGAAACAATTCAAACCAGCGGCGCTCCCCCCCGTGCAGGTCAAACTCGCGCCGTAACACCGCAGCCTCCAATGTCTTCAACCACCACGCTGCCGGAGGCGGTTCGATGACGAGGTCCCCAAAATCCACCTCCGCCTGCACAACGAGAATGCCGCCATCGGGGACCCCTAAAAACTTGCGCGGACTGAAAAGAACAAAGTCACTCTGCCGTCCAACCCGCTCGGAAAGAAGGGCCTGACAGGCATCCTCAAGAACCCAGGCGCCGCTCTCTTTCAGGAGCGTTGCGCACTCCTTGTCGCATGGAAACCCGAAATAGGAAATCAGCACGGCCAAATCGCCCGGGCGTACCTCCTCCAGCCAGACGCGATCCGTGATTTTGAGATCGAAATTCACCGGGTAAAAACGCACCCGGGCGCGCAACGCACCCAGAGCGTCGACCAGCACCCCGCACAAGTACGAGGGCATCCATATCCGGCCTGATTGCAAACGCTCCACCAGAACCCGCAGGCCGCACCGCGCGTAGGCGAGCAGGACCGCTTTGGCACGCAGAAACGGCGCGGGCGTCGGCCGGGCACACGATCCCAACTGCAAACCAAACATCCCGCCGATGATCCGTTCAGCGCTCATCCCCGCTCCCCGTTGTCCGCGTAAATTGCCGCCAAACAGGATGAGTGGCAATTGCTTCCGCCGCCAGGGCATGCGCAGCCGCCGACCAGTGATGATCTCCCGGGAGGCGAAACTTCGGTCGTCCCGCAGCTTCCTGGATCAAGGCGGAAAGCACATCCACATACGGAATCCCACGGAGGCGACAATATTGCAGCACGCTGCGAGTGTAACGGCATTCATCCTCCGAAAAACTGCCATCCGCTTCCTGATGATTGACCGGCACCACCAGCAAAGCCACGCCGGTCCGCTCCGCTAAAGTTCGAAGCTTTTCGAGTTCCTCGAACAGCGGCCGCAGACGATCCTCGACGCTCTCGCGCCCATCGTGCTCGTCTCCGGCCTCGGCGCGCTCGGCCAACAACGCGCCCCGGCGGTCGACGAGGGTCAAGCGCAGTTGCCTTTTTGACGTCGCCAACGCCTCTGCCAAGTAAGCGCCGACATAGCAATACCGATCGCACCAAAAGTCCAGGCAGCGGGCCCAAGGCTGTCGGTAATGCGAAACAAAAAGGCGCCCGCCAATTTCTCGCAATCGCGGCACAGATTCGCGCGACACCAGCACCCGCGAGCTGTATTCATAGGGATTGTTAATCCTGAAATAACGCGACGCATACAGCCCGAGCACCATAATGTCCGGCTCCAATTCATCCACAACTTCCTCCGCAAGCTGCCGAATCTGCCGCAAGCTGTAACCCGAGATGCCCGCGTTGATGACTTCAAAATGCCCACCGGGCAGGGCGTTGAGTCGTCGTCCAAGTTGGGCCGGCCACGCTTCATGAGCATTAAGACCGAAACCCACGGTAAATGAGTCCCCCAGGCAGAGGACGTGACAGGCCGTTTTCTGCGGACTGATCGGTCCGTTGCGAAAACCGTACTCGTTGATGCTGATTTCTAGCCGAACTCCCAGGGCATTGGTGACCACCGCTTTGAAGCCGGACGCATATGCGTAGCCTCTGACCGGATGCGGAACGATCAGCCCCGGCGGAATGGGCCAAGGGTTTACAACCAGGCCGTGCGGCGGCAGGGCGACGCGCAGCACAAGTTCCGCCGCCAATAACCCCACCACAACCAGGGCGCCTTTCAAAGCCCACTTCCGCATCCTGGCTGCAGGCATGTTACTGCCGCTCTCTCCACTCGCTTCCGGTCCGGCCGCCATTTACTTCAGCGGACAACATTCCCTAAAAAATGTGCGGGGGCCGCCTGAATCTCCAGGCGCTTCGCAGAGCGGAAACGCGCCACCAAATCGGCCGGCAGTTCCGTCTCCATCAAAGCGCACATCTCACGCAAACAGTTCTCCGTCGCCTGCCCAGCGTCAAAAAAGAACACTTCACGCAAATGCCGCCGCGCAGCCGCCGCCTCATCGCGATTGCTCAGAATCCGCTCCAACCTGTCTCGGAATCCCGCCATATCGGAAACCCCCCCGCCCGCGGCGCAAAGCGCCTCGAACTGAAAATGGTCGCCGCCCGTGTGCTCTGCCTGCTCAGCGAGTTTCCAAAAAATCAACGGACGATCCACAAGACAGAACTCCACTGGCGCAGAACCGAAATCCGCCACCATCACGTCTGCCAACAGGATCAGCGCCGTAAGATTGCCATGGGGTAGATGCCGAAAACGCCGATCGTTCTCAAAAGCCGACAGCCGCTCCCGCCAGTTGATTCCACCGCTGTATTTGGGCAGCGACAAATACGAACAAGCGTGCAGTTTCACGATCACGTTCAAATCGCGCCGCAAACACTCGCGGATAACCTCTTCGCCGTAACGCGCCAGCACCCCGTGCCTGCCCCATGTAGGCGCAAACAGCACAGTGGGACGATCGCCGTCCAAACCCATTTCCGCGCGCAGAACCGCCTGCATTTCGGGTGTGTTGAACCAGACCAGAAAATCACTTCGTGCCATCCCGGTGACCCGCAAAGCCTCGGGCGATTTCAGCCACTCCGGATGAGCGCGGAAGTGCTGAGCCAGCCGTTCATTAGGGCAAAGCAGACGATCGTAACGGGCGGCCAGGGGATGCACCATATATAGGTGCCGCCCGCCGTTCACCCACTTTTCGCCGACGCCGTGGAAAGTGTCCACCCAAGGCACCGCCCGGGCGAACCACGGATTGTCGAAACAACTCGACACGTACAAGTCCCACTTGGCCCATTTTGCGCGCTGGTAGGGAACGTACTCGGTAACTGCGGCACCCAGTACAGCGGCGGCGGCCTGCAGCGGAACTTTCAATCCGCCTTCCCATGAACTGGTGAAACGCACCTGCACGCCGGGCGCCTGCCGCAGCGCGCCATACAAAGTCGTGAACATCGAAAAATGCAGCGACGTCTCGCCGTCGAAAAGCACACGCCGGCGGCGGCCGCGGAGCCACCGATGCAGCCGGTCCTCCATGCCGCGTCCAAAAGTCATCAGACGTTGTTTCCAACGATTCAAGGGCGCTCCCGCCAAGTTCGTGCCCGTCACCGGCAACCTCCACGCGCGCCCGCTGTTTGCCCGACATCGCTCGCCGTCCTGAAACCAAGCGCGCTCCGACCTTTACAAGACAGAACCCTCGACAACAAGCTGACGGGCCGTTTCAAGATCCTCAGGAAAGTCCACCTCCACACAAGGCAGCGCACCGATGTCAAGCGGGTAAAGCCGCAGTCCACGGCCGATGGCCAACTCCAGGCCCCGCTCGAAATAGTCCAGATCGTCGCACTCCGCCAAGCAGGCTTTGAAAAGCTGCAAATCTTCGGCTTTGATGAGATTGATTCCGACCGCTTCGCCCTCGCCATGCTGCACCTGTTTTGAAACTGCCGTGATGATGCCCTCGCCGTTGGTCGTGTACTTGATTTCCTCCGCGCCACATTTGGCTTTGTTGACGGCCATGCATGATCGTCCCGCGGCAATCACCAAGGGAATGATGCGCCGGTCAAATACGACGTCGCCGTTCAACCACAGCACATCGGTCGCCTCAATCTCCGCGAGCGCCAAACGGAGGCTGACGGCGGTGTTCGTTTGGGCATACCGGTGGTTCTCTACCGGACGGAGCGCGGGATGCGCCCGGACAATCAGTTCCTTGCGATAACCAACGACGCCAATTACCGGGCGGTCCGAAATGCCCTCCAGACACAGCAACTGTCGGTCCAGGATCGTCTGACCCGGGCGCAGTTCCGTAAGGCACTTGGGGAGTGCGCCGCCCAAACGCACTCCGCGTCCCGCCAATAACAGTACAACCTGCAAGGCACGTCTGTTCATGTGGCCAACGCCGTCCTCGTTTGGCGCTTGCGCCATTCGGCTGCGCGCGCACGGTAGGCAGCCGAAAAGCGACAGCGCATTTCTCCCATGGCGCGGGCTAATTTCAGCAGGCTGGCAACAGCGTCGGCAGACCGTCCCGCGACGCCGTCAGCAATCGCCGCCCATGCCCAGCGGAAGCATTGCCTCCAACGGTAGAACTCAACCAGTGGACGGTCCGGCTCAAAAAAAACGATCGGATCGCGCCACCCGTATTCGTAGGCAAGTCTGATCTGACTGCGGAGATTCGCGCGTTCATGATGCACGGGATGGATAACGACTGCCTCGTGGCAATACCCGATGCATTCTCCGTGAGCCCGCACGCGAGCTTCGAACTCCGTATCGTCTCCGCCGAGCGCCGCCCTGCCAAGCAGGGGATAAAGACTTTCGTCTAACCCGCCGTAACGCACGAACAGAGACTTTTCAGCAAAGAAATTCGCGCCAAAGGGCAACGGATCGTCAAGCCCCAGAATCCCGCTGCGGTCCCGCGGCTCGTACCGCACGAAAATCACGTGACCCGGCGTCCGTCCCGTACGGTCGGCCCGCAACCATTTGGGCAGAGGTCCTTCTGGTTCGCCCGGCAGTATTCTTCCGCCGAAAATTCTGCAGGCTGCTTTTTCCGCGTAGGCTGCGGCCTGTTTCAGCCAGTGGGCGGCCGGCAGCGTATCGTCGTCCGTAAAGGCCAACCAGCGCGTATCGGCCGCCTGCACCGCCCGGTTCAATGCGCGACAACGATCGCGCGGAGCGCAGCGCAGGTACGACACTGGAAAATCCACGCTGTCGGCGAACTGCGCTGTCACCTCCGCCGCATTCCAGTCTGGACCGTTGTCCGCCACCAGAAGACGATGCTTTTCGCCTGAATTCTCCACGGCCACCCGCACCGCCGCCAAGGTCTTTGCCAGCCGTTGCGGGCGGTCACAAGTAGCAATAATTATCGAAAACAGCATGGTTTACGGCTGTGTTTCGCTTTTCCCATCGGCGGAGCCCGGTGTTGTCCGCCCGGTGTCTAACACAAAGCCGCCGCGCAAGTCGCCCGGCGTTCGCGCGCGCAGTCTGGCATCAAAATACGGCGTGCACGGCAGAGGGGCATTCCAGCCCAAATCGCCTTCAGCCGGCACAAACACTTTCAAACCGGAATCGGTAACTCTTTCGATCACCGGCCCCTGGGCAACAGGCCGAATATCCTTGTGCCATTGACGCAAAAACTCAAATGCGTCAACGTTGTTCGCCAGCAGGACAACTTCGATGCTGCCCACCACGGCCAGCAGCAGAGAACGTTCAGCGGCGCGTAGCGCCAGCGCGACGGCTCCCGCGCCCAAAATCCAAAAAGCAGCGCCGGCAAACCGGTGTTCAGGAGCGGTCAGAAACCAGAAAATCAGGCTGGAAGCCGGAACTGACAGAAAAATCCAGGGAGCCCGACGGATTGCGGCCAAGCGATCTTTCTGAGCAAAAATCAGGAGCGGGGTCACCACGAACACCAGCGCCAGCGGCACCATCACTGCGTAATACTGCCTTATAATCCCGTTCAGCCATGGCCAGAACCAACGCCAGTTACCCAGCACCTAGTCGGGAGGGAAACCCGGGAGGCGCGCCCACGACCGGACCCATGCGCCGTGCAGTTGCACCGTTTCTCGGGGCATCCGCCATTCAACCGGCAAACCGCAAAACGCCAGAGGATAAACAGGATAGCCGCTAAGAATCACCCCGCGCAACAACCACATGCCCAGGATGATCACCACCCCCAGCGACGTGCCGCAAAGCAAACCGGCGCCTGCCGCTGGCCGAACCGCCCTTCGGCCCAGGGTCGCCACAGCAAGTGCTCCCGCCGCGCATGCCAGTCCGGTAAAACTCAACTTGATCGTCACGCCCGTTGCCGCCAACAGGAGAACCATGGCGGCTCGCCAACCCAACTGCTGTCCGTCCCACCTCCGCGCCGCCGGCTCGCTCAGTAACCGCAAGACTTCAGAAGCCGCCACCATGCCGATTATGCTTACCGCCAGATCGGGCGTGGGACTGGAGGCCGCCTCGCTCAAGGTGTAGCCGATTGCCGGAGCCAGCATCAGCGCATCAAATACATGCCAGGTCCGCGGCTCTTCGCTCCAGGATACCACTTTCCACACGGCCGGCAGAATCCTCGCAAAGAGCAACACCAGCAGTAAGCCGTTGGCGATGTGGTGACAACGCCCGCTCAAGATGCCGCTGTTGAACAGCGCCGCGTAGAGAAAATAGGAACTGTTGAAAGCAAGCCGTCCATGCAGGTTCCCGAGTCCCGGCACGATGGGGTAGGTACAGTTCCAGCGGATCGAGTTGAAATGATAAAGACCGCTGTCCAGTACGCGAGCCTGGGTAGTGGTGTGCGCTGCCACCCACAAGATCCACACGAACAGAACGAGAATACCCCGCCAACGTCCGGCGAGCGCTCCGGGCAGCGCCCCCGCCAGTGGACGCAGATTGATCAAAAAACCGGCTGCGCCCAGCGCCACCACGAGTGCCAGCGCGCGGCCATCTATCGGCAATACCAAGTGCCAAATCTGCAGCGCCGCAATGACCACCGCCAGACCGGCCCAGGGCGCCACCAGAATGTCCTCGGTGGGGAGATGAGATATGCCAAACAACCGCCGCAAGCCCAGCCCCACCCCCGCCAGAACAGTCGCCAGGGCCGTCAACACCGCCGCGACCAACACCACATATCCGCATACTGCCATAGCCGCATAACCCCAACTGCACTCACCGTCTAAACTTGTCCTTCAGGAATGTCCTTCTAACGTCGGTCCGGCCGCTTCCTGGCCGCCTCCAACACGTGGCGATAATGCTCGGCCACAATTCCTCCCACTTTATCCGGGCGGCAGACAGCTTCGTAGCGCGCCCTAGCCCGCCTCCGGAACTCGTGTCGTTCCCGCGGCGACAGGGCCGCAAAACGCTCCATGCCATCCAAAATCTGCGCCGCATTGCGCGGCTCAATCACGAAGCCTTCCACTCCATCCCGTACCAGATCAGGCACCCCGCCGACCCGGCAGACCAGACACGGAACGCCGCACATCAGCGCTTCCGCAATCGCCATCGGCATCGCGTCATCCACACTGGGATGAACAAAAAGATCGAGTTCCCGCAGAATCTCCGGCGCGTTGCGCACGCGCACAACCCGCACGTGGTGAAGCCCATGCCGCGCCGCAAATTCACGAATCTGCGTTTCCATCGGACCGATGCCGCCAAAGGTAAAGTTCACAACTCCGTGGCGCGCACGGTACTCCCTCAACGCCTCCAAGAGAAACTGAATTCCCTTTTGGCCGGTCAAACGGCAAATCACTCCAAAGCGCGTTTCTGCCGGCTTCGTGTCCGACAGCGGCGCTCCAGCAGTGCCCGCCGCCGGACCCGCCGCAGGCGGGAATGGCTTCCGGAGCTGATCCAGCTCCACCGTTTCGACTTCGTCCGGGCACATTGTGAAGATAGGATCTATGTTGCGCGTTACCATGAACTCACGCCGGACATTGTCGGCCACCCCCTTCCCCGGCGCAAAAAAGCGGGCTATTCTTTCCGCAAACTTTCGAAAATCCCGCAGCTCATCCTCTGTCCAATGGCGATCAACGGTCCCCGTCATCATTTCGTGGAAAATAGTACGCTCGGGTGGAAAGTGTACCCAAGCCTCTGTCGGTAATCGTCCAAAGATGTGGATTAGGTCCGGGGCTTCCGCCCGCAGGCGGGCTACCAGCCGCGCAAGAGCGGACCGGCGCCCAGCCCAATACCGGAATTGCCGTAGTGCCGGCAAATGCTGTTTGACGGTTAAATGGTACAGAACCCACGGGACAAAAAGCCCAACGGTGCGCAGGCGCGCACGGGTCCGCGCGGCATCGGCCAGAGACTCGATGGGAATTCCGCGGTCATAGAGCGCCTGCAGAAATCTGTGTGGTTGCGGCGGCAGGGGTTTGAATACAACCACCTTGGTGTCAAAGCCATGATGCCGCATTTCTGTAGCATAGTGCAACAGATGGGCCTCGATGCCGGCCGGAATCTGATACGCGGCGCCCACGTACCAGACCAGAGGATTCTTCCGGAAGGTCATGTATGCTTTCCGACTGCCTGCCACAGGAGTTGTCGGAACTGTTCGACATTCCGCTCCAAATCCAGCTCCTCCCGGCAAAGGCGCTGCGCGCCCTGCGCCAACCGCAAATGGTATTGCTTGTCGCTCAACAGCTCTTTGAGGCGCTGCACGGCAACGTCTTCCTCCTCTCCGCACAAGATACCAGCCTGGTAGGCGCTCACCAGGCGCCAGACCCACGAATCTTCGGGTGCGTCCACGATCACCGGCAAAGCGGCCGCTGTGTAGGCCGTCAATTTGCTGCTCAGCGAGTAACGCGCAAAGCAACTCTGCTCCGGTAGCCGCGTCAGACCGAGATACGCGGCGTCCACCGCGGCGGCTCGAAAGGCGGCAACCAGTTCTGTTTCGCTCGACAGGTAGGGTTCGAACCGCACGCCAACATTGGGCGGCATGGTTTCTTGAAAAAAAGTGGCGCGATCCACATAGGCCAGCAGTTCGATCGTGTATGGCAAACGTCCCATGAGACCCAAGAATCTTCGCCACTCAGTGCTGCTGATGCGCATCGAACCGCATAACGCGATCTTGCGAACCATCGCGTCGCCCCATGGGCGTGCGGACGGCGCGCCGTCGGTCGCTACCCGCGCAATTGAAGGCGGAAAAATCATCGCAGGTTTCTCCCCCACAGCATAGGCTGCCGCCGCATGCTCGCGCAAGGCCGGCGAAATTGCATCGAACGTGGCAGCTCTGCGCAGCAGCCGGTGCGCTGCTCGAATGTAGAGCGGATAGTAGCTGCGCGGCAGGGCAAACCGTCCGAACTCCAGGGCGTCGTGCAGCGTCACATGCACCGGCGTCTGTAGAAGCCGCGCCAACCGTTCGCCGACCGTCACCGTTCCCAGTTCCGCCAAGACCCACAGAACCTGCGGTTGAAAGGCGCGCGCCCACTCGGCCACGGCCAGCGCCAGCCGTCGGCTTTGCCAGTGCTGCATGTACCAATACCGCCAGACTGTGTTTCTCAACCGCCAGTGCACCGGACGCGGAGGAAAAGCGCGGGAAGGCGGAAGATGCGCCGGCACAGTGCGAGCTTCTGTATCCAGATAAGCCCAGCGGGCCAGTTCATGCGGCCAGCAGCCCAAAATCTTCCTGAGCACCTCGGCTCCGGCATAACGTCCGTCCGGCCGTTGCCACGAGAGCAGAAGAATGCGTGGGAAAACCGTGCTCACTTTACATGCGGATTGCGCGGCAAATCCTTGATGCGGTAGCCACGCATCGTCAACAAGTTGCGGAGTCCCGGCTCAAGCGGCACCTTGAAGACAACGGCCGCCAGCACGTCATATGCCGCCAGATTCAGCCCACGCGCACAACGTTCATCCCGCCGCTTGATGCGCTCCTTGATCACCTTGAACAGCGCCGAGCTGTCGTCGGCCTTCTCAAATTCCAACCCTCTCACGTAGAACGTGTTGAGGTCCTTGTACGCCAGGTGCGGCAAGTTCAATGCCATGGCAGCTTTGTCGAGTTCGCGCTCGGAAAGGCCATAGACGAAATTTCCCCCCTCCTCAAAGGCGGGATCGTTATACTCGATGATATGTGTGTCGCGGTTGTGGAACAGCCGCGCCAGTCCCAGCCGTATGGCTGCGGCCTTGAGCGCCTTCATTAAGATGCCGCGCGGCGCCAGCAACACAGGATGATCGCTCGGTTCGATGAGGCAGACGCCTTTTCTCGCGACCCGCAGCATTTCGTAGAAAGCCAGCATCGGGCGGGGAAAATGATGAAAGGACTCCTTGCAGAACACGAAATCGTAAGAGTCATCGGCAAACGAAAGCGCCTCCACATTTTCTTTCCGGTACTGGCGAATAAAGCCGATTTCTTTGCCCTTTTGAAGAAGGTCATCGGCAATGTCCGTGGCCAGGGCACAGGCACCTTTTTGTTCCAGGTAGTGGGCGTCCTTTCCGTAGCGACCGTCGCCGACCGTCAACCATGCAGCGCCCGGGTAATACTCCAGCAACGGGTCCGCGCATTGCAACAGCCGACGGTGCAGCCAGGCGTCTATACTGTCCTCGCGCAACCAGGTTTCCGCCACTCGACGGCGTTCGGTATCGCCCAGATACTCCGCGTAGGTAGCCGCGTGGAGCTTGTAGCTGCACTCGTGAAAAGGCATCTTCTGAGTACTGGGCTTCATTGCATACCATACTCCGCGCTAGCTCTGTTCAGCCATCTTGGGGCGCCTCGAAAAGCTCGCAATATATTTCTGCCATCCTGCCAGCCTGGCCGGCAGGAGAATACTCTTCCTCAGCCAACCTCCGGCTTTCAGAACGCATAGAAGCCAAGACATCCGGCGGTGTCTGGAGTAGCCGCCGCATGGCCGCCGCCAGCGCATCAACATCGCCGCGCGGGACCACATAGCCAGTTACTCCGTCCCTCACAATCTCCGCACATCCGCCCGCGTCAGAGGTAATGCAGGGAGTCCCGCAGGCCATGGCCTCCAAAAGGGTGTTGGGAAAGTTGTCGCTGGTCGCCGGATGCACAAACGCGTCGGCCACAGCATAGTAAAGCGCCAGAAAACGCTCATCGCGGATTGTCCCCAGAAATATGCAGTCGGGGGGAATCTTGACACCCTTGCCTGTAGCGCCGAAGAAAGCCATTGTCCATCTGCCGGGCGCCACGGAACGGAGCCGGTCCACCGCTGCCGCCAGGTCTGCAAATCCTTTGTGGGGATCGGACAGCGACGCCGCGCCTGCAAGAAAAACAAAGCCTGCGCGGGGTAGTCCGAGAGCTTCTCGCAAGTGCTGGCGCTCAGCGAGCGGGCGGTACGTATCCAATGGCACGCAGTTGGGAACGTGAATTACGCGCACGTGTTGAGGACATCGCGCTCTGGCTGCGGAGCAGATCCAGCGCGATGGCGCAACAAACACGAGTTGAAATTTTCTACGGCGAAACCAGCGACTGCGCCGCTGCCATTCCACGGCGGGCGCGCGCAGGGCCGGTCCCCAACGCCCCATCTCAGGACACGTTCCCGCGCAACCGTCACGATACTTCTCGCAACCGCCGCTAAAGCAACAGTACCCCGTCAATGGCCACATGTCGTGCAGCGTCCAGACCAGCGGAACCGCCGGTAACTGCTCGAGAAATGACCAACCCAGCACCCGATGCAGATTGTGAAGATGGAGCACCGCCGGCCGCAGTCGCTCGAGCGCGGCCAAAGTGTTGCGGCCGCAGGTGCGCTGCATCAAAGCGTGAAGGCAGCGCTCGCTGCCCGCCCGAAACCGGCGCTCGAGCCGCTGCACAAGTTTTTCCAGCAATATGGTCCCTAACGGTGTCCAGGCGGGCGGCTTCTCGGCACCCGCGCCGTCAGGACCACCGCAGGCCAGCCACCGCACCGTGTGCGGAGTTGACTGCCGTAAAGCAGCCTGCAATCGCGCCGCAGCTCTGGCAGCACCCCCCTCTGTCCAATCTGAAACATGCAGAATCAGGCGCGCCATGTGTCTACGCTTCCACGGCCTCGCGCACCCGCTCATAAAAAGCGGCTACAGTATGTTCACGCAGCGTCCGCATCTGACCTGCCCGTGCCACTGCAGTGGATTTCTGAGGATCAGCGAGGGCCGCCCGGACTTTAGCCGGCCATTCCGCACGCTCCTTGCAGACCAGCACTTCCCGTTCGGGCTCGAAAAGAGCGGACAGATTGCCGGCCCAATCGGTCAGAAGACAGGCACCGGCAATGGTGGCCTCGAAAAGCCGCATGTTGCCAGCGTACGTTCCGGCGATGTCCGCGTGAACATTGAGAACAACTCTTGATGCTGCCATGGTTTTGAACATTTCCATGCCGAACACGGGCGGCCGGCACACCGAACGGATAACCTCCAGGTCCCGCTCAAATTGCGTGGGGCTAAGTGACCGCCGCAGCGTATTGGCGGCTGCGCGCCAACGGCCTTGTCGGACACCCAACCAGGCGGCCAGTCGCCAACCCTTGTTGAATCCCAGCACCGGGTCGCCCCCGACCGTGCCAAAAACCTTGACAGGCAGGCCCGCGCGGATCAAATCCGCCACCACCGCCGCGCGCCGCCTGTGAACCGACAGAAACTGACCTATGAAAACAATTTCATGCTGCACAGGCGGATGTCCGACGGCCGCAGCAATGTTCGGATCAACGCCAGGATGCGCAACCACCACGCGCCGGAACCGCTGATGAGCATCACGATATGTCATGGGGTTCTCGGTTATCAGGACATCGATCCCATCTAGATTTTGCGGCGTGGGCCATGGTTCCCCGGCCCAAAGAACTATTTTCCGCGCGTGTTTGCGAAGTCCATGAACAAAAGCGCCAAAGTAGGGGGGATAGGCGCACATCCAGAGCACATCCGGTCGGAAACCGGCGACCTGCCGCAATACAATCTCGGTTTCCCATCTGGAAGGCTGCGGTGTGAACCCGGCTTCGCGCGCCCAAGTTTCCTGCATTACCCGGGCGTTGGCGACCACAAATTCCGTAGTGTATCCGCGACTCGTCAAATAGCGGCTCAAATCAGCCTGCCACCCAAAGTGATCTGCCAGCAAGAGTCGCCGCTGTTCATCGAAAGAACTGCGGAACAATTCCGGATGGCGGCCATAGAAGCTTTCGAGATATTCACGATAGAACCGCCACAGAAAGAAAATTTTCACCGCTGATCTCGCAATTCACAACCGCCCGGTTCTTGTCTGACGCTGATTCTCAACGGCAAGCGCCCATCGGTGTGGGCTGTGGACGCAGTTGTTCTCCAAACAGGACGCTGCGGCACCAAACCTCCAGCACCAGCGCCTTGAAGTAGACGGGCGTCACGGTCTTGATCGGAATGCGCGCGGCTGTCAATGCCTGCGCACCGTGCGGCGACAAGATCAATTGCTGCACCAGACAGCCGCCGAGAAGCGTATCCCCGTAATTCTGTTTAAGGGCTTGATACCATTCTTGCACCGGCGGCTGGAACCCCCGCTTGGGTCTTTCCAGCACCCAACCTGGCAGCACATCGCGCACGGCGGCACGAAGCCAATATTTTTTGGGGAGCCGAAAGTCGGTGTGTCGCTTGCGCAAGCCGATCACTTTCTCCACCAGCCGGTAATCAAGCAGCGGCAACCGCATCTCCACAGAAGACGCCATGGCCAGGCGGTCGCCTTGGGCCACGCCGTTTTCGCGCAAATAGGTCTTGGCTACGAGGGCCGTCAACGCAATGTCCAGACGCGGCTTCCCCACCAACAGTTCTTCCGGAATCCAGCGTTGCGCAGCGTTGAGCCGCTCCACGAACGCCGGATGATAAAGAGTTCGACAGCGCTGCGCGGCCTCTTTGAAGTCAATGTGCGTGTCAAAGAATATCAGGCGGTTGGCGCCGAGACGGCGGTGCCGTCGGAAAAGACGGATACCGGTTTGCAAACCGCAACCGGTCTGAAACCAGAGATGCAGTTGCCACGGTCTCAAGCCGGGCGGCGGCTTGAGCCGCAGGTATCTCGGCAAAGCCGCCCATCCCCAACGCACGGCCTGTTCTTTGAGCCGATTTTCTTGATAGGCCAGTCGGAGCCAATCGTACGCGCCAAACAGTTCGTCGCCTCCCTGGCCCTGGAGCAGAACCGGCACACCGTGCTCACGAGCCGCGCGGGCCACGGCGTAATATCCGTAGCCGGAAATGTCGGCGATCGGGTCGTCGCGCAAGGCTACCAACTCGGGGAAAAAATCGCGCATCTCCTCGGTGCGCAGCTCGATCTCGTGAAACGGGATGTCGAGATACTGCGCCAGCTGCGCCGCTTCCGTCCGCTCGTCGTACGGCGGACGGCCCGGGTACCCCACCGAAAAGGCCTGCATTTTCCCGGGATAACGGCGCGCCGTAAAGGCGGCGACAACGCTGGAATCCAGACCGCCGCTCAGCGCCACTCCCACAGGCACATCAGACCGCACCACCAGCTCGCTCACTTCCTCGAGTTCCGCCCGGATGGTCTGCGCCGGGTCGCCCTCCAGGGGAGGCGCTTCTTCCATTGACCAATAATGCCGTGCTGTCCTGCCGCGTTCGCGCAGATCCACGCTCAGCCATTCGCCGGCGTCGAGTTTGCGCACGCCTCGAACCGCCGTCAACGGCTCGGGAATGTACTGGTAATGAAAAAACAAATCCACAGCCACCGGATCCAATTCGCGCGGCACTCGCCCAGACTCGAGAAGCGCCCGCAGCTCGGAGGCAAACAGCAGTCCCTCCTCGGTTTCATACAAATACAAGGGTTTTTCTCCCATGCGGTCGCGGGCCAGAAACAGTCTTTGCTTGCCGTTATCCCACAGCGCGAACGCGAACATGCCGCGTAACGCATGCACGCATTCCACATCGCTTTCTTCATACAGATGCAGAATGGTCTCACCATCGCCGTGGGTGGCCAGACAATGCCCGCGCGTGGCCAGGTCTTTCCGCAGTTCCCTGTAGTTGTAGATTTCGCCGTTGAACACAAGTGCCAGGGTGCGTGCTTCGTTCCAAAGCGGCTGAGGCGAGCCTTCTAAATCAATGATGCTGAGACGCCGCATGGCCAGCATCACGTGCTCGCCGACATATTCCCCGGCAGCGTCGGGCCCGCGATGAGTCAAGGCGGCATTCATGCGCCGCACGGTTTGACGATCCGCCTCGTCAAGCGGCTCCCCCTTAATCATGCCGCAAATGCCACACATCCTGATCAGACGCCCCAACCGGACCGCCACCCCGGAAACCACCGATCCATCTCCGCGCCGCACCACTTTTCAAAAGCTTGCCGCTCTTCGGATGTCCACTGCTGCCACCGTCGCACGGCTTGGGCAGTCCGGTTGTGGCGCTCAACCCGCAAAGGCAAGGTTTCGACCCCAAGAAACGCCAGCAATTCTGGCATTTTGGCGCTCAGCTCATCTAGCCGCACCTGAAATCGCCGCTCAGCCGGCAGCCCGGACCACTGCTTTTCGATTTCGCGGTTGACAAAGGACCAATGCCAGCAGTTTTTTTCGAACGTTGAGAGGGCAGCCCACTCGGCCGGACTGAACGCACCGCAGCGATCACCTTGGAGGCGGTAGAAGATCCACCGTTCGGACAAGTCCTGGTGAACGGGGTCCCCCCGACGGTCGGTAGGATACCAGTCTTCCACACACATTGAAGCCACCACATCGCGACCATCCCGCAATAGCCACACAAAACGCGCGGCTGGCAGGAGGCGTTGCAGTAACACAATGAGGTTCCAGTACTTCTGATCCGCTTCGCCGTAGAGTTTGTCGGCTGGCATCGTCCCGCCCTCCAGGTACAGCGCCCGCAGCTCGGATTCAGCCTCCCCCGCCGTTCGCAAACCGTGCGCCAATTCTGTGGAGAGACGGATCATCTGCGGCCGAGGTTCATGACAGCAGACTATGCGTGGATGCTTGGAGAGGACTTGCGCAATGCTCATCGTGCCCGAGCGGCCATGACCTACTACAAAGAACATGTTCTCTCCCACCCGCCGGGCGAGTGTACCGGGCGCTTCGCTGTCATGCAGCCCTCTGCGTTGACCGGCAATCCAGCTTTCAGCAGGCTTTACGATCGCGCCGTCGGGAACATCTTTCCCCACCACAGTACCTGGCGCAATAACCGCACCCGCGCCGATCCGTACCCCGGGCAGGATGCATGCGCGGTCGCCAATATACGCCCTGCACCCGATCAACACTGGTTTGGGCCAGGCTTGCGGCCACCCGCCCGGATTGGGCTCCACACTATTAATCAGCACGTCGTTTCCCAAGCGGGTGTTTGACCCTATAACCACCCCTCCCACCGCATTGATTCTCACGCGTTCTCCGATCACCACCCCATCCCCCAGCGCGAGGCTGCGCGGGTCGTTTACTTCGAATTTGCCGAGCACCTTAACTCTGGACGTCGGCGACTGGGTGAAGCGCAGAATGTCTTGTGCTCGCAAGGCGTGATACCGGTGGCGGGCGGCTCTAATTTCTATGAAAATCAGGGGTGCCAGACGGCGGATTACCGGGCGAACCAGCGCCCCCCCCAGACGCCGTATCCAGAGAAACATTTGTGCGACCTCCTGTTGCAAAACCGGAAAAGACGGCTTCAGAGCATCTCCCAATCAAAATCAATAAAGACGCACTGCGAGGCGGGAGCCGGAATCTTGCCGGTGCCGTAGAAGTCGCCCGCGGCGACATCCACGAAGCCGGCCTCTTTGATCCAATCCAAAATCACCCCTTGCTGGTAAGCGATCAAGTTATAGCTGAAGCGGCCTTGACTGAAAGGAAAGCGGGGAATGCGGCAACGCAGACAGCCCGTGCCAGGGGCGAGGCGGAATTCCTTGCCAATCGCGTCACTGCGACAGGCACTCAGGAAGGCGCCATCGGCGGCATTTAAGGCGATTGCCACGACCACGTTATTCAACGGCACAGCCGACCGGCAATCATAAGTTACATCGGCCACCACGTCCTGTCCGGAAACGAGAATGTTCAGCGGGGCTCTGCTTTTGGCATCGCGAAACACTACGCCGGTGAACCGCAAAATCTCCCCGCCCTCGCGGTCAGTTCTGGTCGCCAAGGGTTGCTCGGCGGTAAGTTTCTGGACCGATGCCACGTAAGCAGCAACCGTTTCCGCAGCCGTCCCGTCGTGCACCAAGCGTCCGCCCTCCAACAAAATTGCGCGACTGCAAAGCCCTTTGATGGCCGCCATGTTGTGACTCACAAACAGCACGGTCCGCCCGCCTTTGGCGACGGTCTCCATCTTGCCGATGCATTTTCTTTGAAACGCCAAGTCGCCAACGGCGAGCACTTCGTCCACCAGCATGATCTCGGGCTCCAGGTGCGCTGCCACGGCAAAGGCCAGACGCACATACATCCCGCTCGAATACCGTTTCACGGGGGTGTCAATGAACCTGCCGATTTCGGCAAACTCGACGATTTCGTCGAACTTACGGTCAATTTCAGCTTTCTTCATCCCTAAAATCGCGCCGTTGAGGTACATGTTTTCACGGCCCGTCAAGTCGGGATGGAACCCGGTTCCGACCTCCAGGAGGCTCGCGACCCGGCCGCGCAGGATAGCGCGGCCAGCGGTGGGCTCTGTGATCCGGCTCAGGATCTTCAGCAGCGTGGACTTGCCGGCGCCGTTGCGTCCGATGATCCCCAGCACCTCTCCCTGCTGCACCTCGAACGAGACGTCCCGCAAGGCCCAGATTTCATTTCGGCCGGGCGCGGAAGCTGCATGCGCAGTGGGATGGGGGGCGCGGCGACGGCCTGCGAGCCAATGCTCCACGGTTTCCCGCAAAGTGGCCGCGCCGATCTGACCGAGGCGGTAGCGTTTGGAGAGGCCTTGAACGGAAATCATGGGAGAAGCCACAAGCGCACCTCAAACTGTGTCAATGAAACTGCGTTCTGTGCGGTTGAACAAGAGAACGCCGCTCAAAAGCACAAAAACTGCTCCCACCCCGGCAAAGATAAGCGCCCGCCATTCCACGGTCCCTGCGCCCAGTAAGGCGTAGCGGAAAGCCTCAGCAATGGCCGACATAGGATTCACCCCCACCACCCAACGCCAGCGTTGCGGTACCATGGAAAGGGGATAGACGATCCCCGGGGTGGCGAACATCCAGAGTTGGGTAAGAAACCCCATGATGAAAACAATGTCGCGGTACTTGGCGGTAAACACAGAGATCCACAAGCCCACACCAACACCCCACGCTGCCATTAGCACTACAAGCAGCGGAAGCGTCATGACGGCGGGGCTGATGGTCAGGCGTTCGCCCACTGGCGTGAAAAAGTTGTAGTAAATCCAGAATGCTGCAAATAAGAGGGCCTGCGGGATAAATGCCACCAGCCGGGCCACGGCCTTTGACAAGGGCACGATTAATCGGGGAAAATATACCTTGCCAAAAAGATCCACGTGGCTGACAAAAGTGCTGGAGGTTGCGACCAGGCAGTTCGAAAAATAGCCCCATACCACGTTGTTGCAGAAGTAGAAGAGAAGAGGGGGGAGGCCATCGGTGGGTATTTTTGCGATTTTACCGAGAAAGATCGTGAACACAATGGTCGTCATCAACGGCGCCAAGGCAAACCACATTCGACCAAGGACGGTCTGTTTGTACTTGGTGGTAAAATCACGTTGAACCATAACCTTGAGCAGATCCCGGTACTCCCAGAGCTCACGCCAAGGTATGTAAGCCCACCGCCGATTTGGTGCGATTATAATTTCGCGTTCGCTATTCACGGTTCATTCGCGCTGCTGCGGTCGTTCACGCCTCACAATGAACAAGCGCCGGGGACGACACAGCGCATCCCGGTAACTTATGTCTCCTAATACCCGCCAGTGCTCAGCGGCGGGGGGATTGCTGGCCGCAGTAACCCAGTACCGCGCGCGTTCCTGTTGCGCGGGCAACCATCGCCCCCAGAATTCTTTCAAATCCCTGCGGTTCTCTCCGCCTATCTGCTCGAGATACTTGTCGAAACGGTGATAGCACACCCACGTCCAGGAGCTGTAGATTTCGTCCGCGTTTATGCCGCTGTCCATGAGCTGTTGTGCCCCCCGCCAGTAGGCTTCTTCCTCAGCAAGCACCCCGCGGGTCCAAATGATCGCAAGCATCAGCAGACCCGCGGCGGTCGCCGTGACTGGAAGCTTGAATCGCAGCAAATCCGGCCCCAGACGCCTCCCCAGGACAATCAACACCCAAGGTAAAAACACGAGAAGGTAGGCATCGCCCAGTTGAAAAAAAAGGAGATACATCGGCACATATCCCAGCGTGGCAAGATCCAGCCAACGTTCGCCTGTGGTCAATACCCGCCAATCCTCGGCATAACGCCGCAAGAAAACTCCTGCGAGCCAGACAGCGCCGGCAGTGGTCAGCACCGTCACCGCAATTCTAGTTGCCAGAGGAAGTTGCTTCAAAATCTCAAGATACCACGGAATGAAGGGCATAAGTGCAGGTTTGCCGAGCCGCCCGATGCCGTAAGCCAACGCGCCCAGCAACGCCGTGCCGATGACCAAATATCGGCTCCAGTGGAGACGGTCTTGGCGGTGTTTGGTGACGCCCGTCAACAGGGCCGCGACCAGCAGAGGAATGACAAAAAAAGCCAGGTATTCCAAAATCACGGCCAGACGCCAGCACCATTCTCCCAGCATCCGCGGCCAGTCTCCCCAATAGAACAGCAGCGCGGTGCGGTTGTAGCGAGCGCCCCAGCTCGGATTGCTTAATCCGGCCGTTATCTGCCAAAGACCCGCCAGCGCCGGCAGCACTGTTCCGGAGGCATAACGTCCGAAGTTCTTGAATCTTGCGGGGGTGAAAATCCAGAGCAACACCAGGCCGGCAGGCAGCGCCACGCCAAACTGCCGGACAAGAATGGCCGCAGCCGCCGCTGACGAACCGAGAAGCATCCAGAGGTAACTATTCTTCCGCAAGGCACGCGTGGTGAGCCAGAGTGCCATTGTAGAAAGGGCCAGAAAGGGTACATCGCTCAGGAATGTAAAGCTTAAATGGAACGCCAGCGGACTACAAAAAAATGCCGCGGAAAGCAACCATGCAGCGGCCGCAGACAGACCCTGCTCTCTCGCCAGAAGATAGAAGGCCACCCATCCCAACCAGGCCAACGCCAAGGAGGACAGGCGCAAGGCAGCCATGGAATTCCCGAAAACACGCGTGAATAATCCCCCCACTGCAATCTGAAAAGGCATATTGGCCGCCGCCCAAGGATGCCACTGGTAACTTCCTGTTTTCAGCCAATGTTCGACCATGCGGGCGTAAGCCCAGTCGTCGGCTATGGCTGTCTCTCGCCAGGGCCATGCCAGAGAGACTGCCACAACAAAGACTAAAACCATCAGTCCGATAGTCCCCATCAGCCCAGCACGCATTTGTCACCCACAAAAAAGCTAGTTTCCATCCCAGGCTTGAGCCACCGCTTCCGCCACCTTTTTTCCAAGCCGAATCACTCCGCTCAGAGTGCGATCCTCTGGATAAAGTTGACACGCGTCTGAAATCCAAAGACCACGCGCCGGGCCTTCGATGGGAGGAATTCGCGCAGCAAATCCAACAGGACACACGGGTTGACCAAAATTTGATTTGTGAACGGCCCAATCCAGGATCCATTCCGCATCGAACCTGGGATTGATCATCTTCAGTCCTGGCAGACACTCCTTGAGCAACACGCCGGGATGCAACGTGTACAGACGGTCGGTCACCGGAAGATAAAAGGGGATGTAGAGCAGGTGATTGCGCCCATCGTCGAAATGCGTATTCAAATTTGAGTACTGGATCAGCCCGCTAAAAGGAATGCTCGGAGAATTGACATTCACCCAAAAGCTGCCTGTTAGCGAATAACGCATCCGTAAAAGAAGGCAAAGCACACCGATATACTCCACTTCTTTCACTTTTAGCCATGCAGGCGCATAATCGGGAGAAACCTGTTCGGCCACCAGGCGGACGAGCAGCGGCAGCGGTAACGTTGCGTGCACGAAGCGACACGGGAGCATCCGTCCGTCAGCCAACTCCACGCCGCTCACGCCGCCGTCTTCGAGACGGATTCTGACGGCGGCGGTACGCAATAATATCTGCCCGCCACGTGCCATGATTTCATCCGTCATGCGCTGGATCAAGGTTTCCGTCCCGCCTTCCAGATAGCCGAATTCTTCCCGCCTCCAAACTGCGCGACGCGACCGCGCGACACGATGAATTCTGTGCCAAAGCCACGCCGCGGATACGGCCCCGTGCTGCGCACCGAACTTGGTTTTAAGCAACGGCTCCCAGATCTCCCTGTAAGCCGCGGGACCTACGCGGCGCATTATCCAGTCTTTAGCCGTAAGTTGATCCACCCCGCGCCAATTCCGACAAAACCTACTCTGAGAGATGTTGAACCCAAAACGGAGCCGTTGGGTGAACGGCACCGGGGTGAACCGTAGCAAATCGAACGGCGTGCCGAACGGGTAGAGTTTCTCGCCGTGAAAATAGCTGGTGCTACAACTTCGCCAGTGCAGTTTCTGCCCTAGCCCGAGCTCGGTTATCAACGCGAGCAGTTCACGGTCGGGGCGGCAAATAAAGTGGTAATATTGCTCAACCCGCTGGTCGCCGAAGGTAAAGGCTCGCGCCAATCCGCCGGGACAATCCTCCTGTTCGATCAGCACGACGGGAAGACCGCGCCGAGTGAGCATCAGCGCTGACGTCAAGCCGGCCATTCCGGCTCCAAGAATGCACACCGGCTCAATTGGTAACCGCGTTTTCACCCAAAATTTTACGATTTGCCCGAGTCCAGCATATGCTCAGCGCAGATGCGCCGCCGCGTCGAGCCCGTGTTTAATATGGACATTGCCAGCGAAGTAACTTCCGGAAATATTTCCAAATCAACGTTCCAAAATGTGGTAGTAAGGTTGTCCCCCACCCTCACCTCTCCGCAGTGCTTTTTGCGCATCCCGGAGATCAACCTGTCCGTGGTGTAGTCACGTTCCCCCTCAGCCATGACCTTCCCGCGGTGGAGCTTCACTTATGTTACAACCTGCCCGAGGATCATCTCACCCCGGTGTGCTACCCGTCTCCTCGAACCTCAATCTTCTTCTGGTGTAGTTACGTTCTCCCCGAGCGGAGCGAGGAGGAACGTAGCTTCCGGGAAAAACTCACCACCCCCACCGCCCATTCCCCCCTC
>Ga0129299_1000162_pt1 | contig 38832 bp, 37 predicted proteins | sample ConPoolayeCmetaG_FD_94477 | JGI IMG/M metagenome (GOLD analysis project Ga0129299, IMG submission 94477) | Hot spring microbial mat communities from California, USA to study Microbial Dark Matter (Phase II) - Cone Pool mat layer C metaG ...
CTATGCTTGCTCCATCATCCGAACAAATTCCTCGAACAGGTAGCGGGCGTCGTGCGGGCCGGCTGAGGCCTCCGGATGATACTGCACGCTGAAAATGGGCAGCTTTTTGTGCCTCATGCCTTCCACCGTGTGGTCGTTCAGGTTCAGATGGGTGATCTCGATGTCATCGTTCAGGCTATCTGCATCTACGGCGAAGCCGTGGTTCTGGCAGGTGATTTCGACATGGCCCGTGGCGAAATGCTTGACCGGCTGGTTGCTGCCGCGATGGCCAAACTTGAGTTTGTAAGTATGCCCGCCGAAGGCCAGACCCAGGATCTGATGCCCCAAACAGATGCCAAACATAGGCTTCACCCCCATCAGCTCTTGCACGGCTTCCATAGCATACGGTACGCCGGCCGGGTCGCCCGGCCCATTGGAAAGCAGGATGCCGTCTGGCTTCAATTCCAGCACCTCGCGCGCCGTGGTGTGGGCTGGCACGACGGTCAGGTCACAGCCGAGGTTCCGCAGCGAACGCAGGATGTTGTATTTCACGCCAAAGTCATAGACGACCACGTGAAACCGCCGCTCGCTTATCGGATACTCTCGCCGCCAGGGCGCGGGGACGTGCTCGTCCCAATGATACGCTTCTGGGCAGGTGACCTCTTTCACCAGGTCGCGCCCGATGAGGCCGGGTGAACGCCTGGCTTTTTTCACCAGCTCGTCTGCATCCAGCGTTTCCGTCGAGATGGCGGCCTTCATCGCTCCGCGCGAGCGGATATGTCGGGTCAGGGCGCGGGTATCAACCTCGCTCAGGCCAATGACGCCGCGCTCGGCCAGAAATTGCTCCAGAGTCTGTTGCGCTCGCCAATTGCTGAACATCGTACTGAGTTCGCGCACGACGAAGCCCTCCAGGTGAATGTTGGCCGACTCAAAGTCCTCGGCGTTGATACCGTAGTTGCCGATATGAGGATAAGTCATGGCTACAATTTGGCCTTTGTATGACGGGTCGGTCAGAATCTCCTGATAGCCGGTCATGCTTGTATTGAAACAAATCTCGCCATATCGCTCGCCGGTAGCCCCGAACGCCTCGCCATAGAAGACCTTGCCGTCTTCCAGAGCCAGAATGCCTTTCATGGGCAGTTGTCCTCCTGTAACATGCCATAAGCACTCAAAAGCCGCCCCATGCTGAGGAGGCGGCTGCGCCTTTTCTTCGTGTCTTTGATTGTAGCACGATTCAACGGAGGAATCAATTTGTTGTCCGTTCGTTGGTTGGTTATAATGAGCAGGCCAACAACGTCCTCCTGAACAGAAATCATTGAGGGAGGTGTGCGTGATGAACAAATCTATTATGGCCTTATCTGTTTTGATTGCGCTTGCTCTGGTGGCATGTGAGCTTAATCTGCCGGCGCCCACCTTGCCTGCCCTGACCCCGACACCCTCCACTGTGGCGACTGCTCCGCTGCCTGGCCCGACGGTCAGTGCTGCCGTAACCGCCGAAGTGGATCCTTTCGCCGCGCAGCGTGACCGGATGGTTGATTTCCAGATTGCCGACCGGGGTGTGCTTGACCCGGACGTGTTGCGTGTGATGCGCACCGTCCCTCGTCATGAGTTCGTCTTGCCGCAATATCTCGATCAGGCCTACGCCGACCATCCCCTGCCCATCGGCTATGGGCAGACCATCAGCCAGCCGTATATTGTTGCTCTGATGACTGAAAAAAGCGGCGTGAAGCGCGGCGACCGGGTGCTCGACGTTGGCACTGGCTCTGGCTATCAAGCAGCCATCTTGGCCGCATTGGGCGCGGAGGTGTATTCCATCGAGATTATCCCTGAGTTGGCGCAGAGCGCGGACGAGCGGCTGAAGCGTTTGGACTACCCGGTCGTCGTCAAGCAGGGCGATGGCTACTATGGCTGGGAGGAATATGCGCCGTTTGACGCCATCATTGTTGCCGCTGCGCCTGACCATGTGCCGCAGCCGTTGGTGCGCCAACTCAAAGAAGGCGGGCGACTGGTCATCCCTATCGGCCCACAGGGCAGCTACCAGACCCTGTGGCAGTTTACACGCCGCGGTGATGAACTGGAGGCGGTCAACCTGGGCGGAGTAGCTTTCGTGCCTCTAACGGGTGGGCACTGAATGATCCGGCCGGTATCCTCATGGTGACCTTTCATGTCCGATTGGCCTGAACACACCGTCATCCTGGGCGTACCGGTGCACAACGTTGATTATGACGAGGCTTTGGCTCTGATGGAGCGTTTCATTGAGAGCGGTCAGCCACACCAGGTGGCTACGGTGAACCCAGAATTCATCATGCGCGCCCGCCGTGACGCGGAGTTTTTGCAGGTTCTGAAGCGTGCCGACCTCTGCCTGCCCGACGGGGTCGGCCTGCTGTGGGCCGGACGTGTACTGGGCCGCCCGTTCAAGGCGCGGGTCACCGGCGTGGACACGACCTGGCGGCTGATGGGCCTGGCTGCACAGCGAGGCTACCGTGTTTTCCTATTGGGGGCCCGGCCGGGTGTGGCTGAGCGCACGGCGCAGGTATTGACCGACGCGCACCGCGGGCTGTGCGTCGTCGGCACGTACGCTGGTTCGCCATCGCCACATGAGGAGGAGGCTATTGGCGCGCTGATCCGGCCTGTCCAGCCACACATTTTGTTGGTGGCCTATGGCGCACCGGCGCAGGACAAATGGATTGCACGCAACCAGCCGCGGCTGGGCGTGCCGTTGGCGATGGGTGTCGGCGGAGCGTTCGATTTTATCAGCGGTGTTGCACGGCGTGCGCCGCTTGTCATGCAGCGGATGGGGTTGGAGTGGCTGCACCGCCTCTATCGCGAACCCTGGCGCTGGCGGCGCATGACCGCCTTGCCGCTGTTCACGCTGCACGTGTTGCGTCAGAGAATAACAGCTGGACACGAATAATCTTCAAAAACGAACAAACGGTGGTAGCTGAGAATTGAGATTGACCGAAGAAGAACGGGCCTGGCTGGCCGGCGAGGGTGGACCAGGCCTGCGTAAGGCGATGGAAATCGTCGTCGCACTGGGGAGAATCTACGGTGCGGCGGATACGGTTGCAGTTAGCAGCGTGCAGGTCGCTGGGGTGAGCTACAAGAACCTGGGCGACGCCGGGCTGGATTTTCTGCGTGAATGGGCGGCTCAGGGTGCTCGCTCACGTGTGCCGGCGTTTCTCAACCCTGCCGGCATGGACCTGCGCGACTGGCAGCGACTGGGCATTGCTGAGTCGTTCGCCCGCCGCCAATTGGAGGTCATTGACGCGCTGACTGCGATGGGCGCGGCGCCCGTTTGTTCGTGCACGCCCTATCTGATCGGGACGCGCCCGGCGCCTGGCGAACACCTCGCCTGGAGCGAGTCCAGCGCGGTGAGCTACGCCAATTCGGTGCTTGGCGCGCGCACCAACCGCGAGGGCGGCCCTGGCGCATTGGCCACGGCCATCACCGGCCGGACTGCGCGCTATGGTTTGCACTTGCCTGAGAACCGTCGCGCCAACGTGCTGGTCGAGGTACGCTGCCCTGTCCGCTCAGAAGCCGACTTTGGCGCACTGGGCTATTTGGTTGGGCGACAGGTGGGGCAAGCTATCCCCTATTTTCGCGGCCTGGAGCTAGAGATGTCCGACGGCGGCATCCCTCCCTCAGCCGACGCTTTGCTGCGCGCGCTCGGCGCAGCTATGGCTGCCAGCGGCGCGGTCGCGTTGTACCACGTCGAAGGCGTCACGCCGGAGGCGCGGGCGGAGGATATGCTTGGCGCGGACGTGCAGCGCGTGGTCATTGACAGCCTGGCGGCAGGCTATGTCGCCCTGAATACCACCCCGCTCGATGGCATAGACCTGGTGAGCATCGGCTGCCCGCACGCTTCCGCCGATGAGGTGCGCATGATTGCCGAACAGGTGTCCGGCCGACGCCTGGCAGCTAAGCTGTGGGTGACAACCGCCCGCGCAACAAAAGAACGTGTCCCAGACGCCGTAGCGACCATCGAGGCAGCCGGCGGCCTGGTCGTGGCGGATACCTGTCTGGTCGTGGCGCCCATTGAAGAACTGGGCATCCGCAGGCTGGCGACCAATTCGGCCAAAGCGGCCTTCTATGCGCCAGGCCATTCCCATGTTGAGGTACGCTTCGGCCCATTGGCGCAATGCCTGGAGGCGGCCCTGACCGGCCGCTGGCCGGGGAAAGGGGCTTGACTGCCAGGGCGCAAGAAGTGGGGGGTGCATTCGACCCAACCGAGTTTGGGCATACAATTGGCCTCTGTTCATAAAGGACCGGGCATGAAAGACGGGCATAAACCGGCGCCGCTGTTGAGCGTCTGCCTGCCAAGCTATAACTACGCTTCATTCTTGCGGGAGTGCATGGACAGCATTCGCCAACAGACATTCACCGCTTTCGAGTGGATCGTCGTGGACGATGCCTCAACGGATGACTCGCCGCAGATCATTGCGTCCTATGACGATCCGAGACTGCGCCTGTTCTCGCATACGCGACGCCTGGGCGCAATAGAGACCTGGAATCACTGCCTGCAAGTGGCCCGCGGCGAATATGTTGCCTTCCTGTGCGCCGATGATTTCTATCTGCCCGAAAAACTGGAAGCCCAGATGGGCCTGGTGGAGCGAAATCCGGCTCTCGGCCTGGTGCATACCGACGGTTATTGGGCCGACGCCGCAGGGCAAATCACCCAGACTTTCTCCGCCACCTTTCCCGGCGAGCTGCGCGACTATCTTGCGGCGGACCATACGGCCGACGCCCCTTCCGAGCTGCCTCGTCTGGCTGGCGGCTACAACTACATTCATCTGTCCAACGCGGTTTTTCGTCGAGAAGCTGCCTGTGCGGCAGGTGGCTTCTCGGCGCGCTTCCCCTATGCAGCGGATTGGGACCTGTGGCTGCGATTGGCGGAGAGATGCTCTGTGGGCTATATCGCCCGCCCTCTCGCAGTCTATCGGCGACACTCGGGTAATCTCACCAGGGCAATGCAGGCCTCCGGGCAGGAATGGGTTGACTGGTACGGCGTGGCCGAAGCTGCCTTCCAAAGGTGGCCGCCTGAAGCCGGCGACCCAACCCTGTTGCGCCGTGAGACCCTTCGCGTGATCCGCGAGCATCTGATGGCCCGCGTCCATGCCAACTACGCAGCCGGCCGCAATCTGGCTGTGCGCCGCGACCTGCGCACGGGCTTCCGATATGACCCGCAGTTGCGAACCGACCTGACTGCCTGGCTGACCTACCTGAAGTCGCTGGTTGGGGGACGCAGGCTCAAATATGCTCTGATGAATTCTGGCAAGCCGCCTGGATAGCAGTGTGGAAGACTCAAAGCCCTTTTCAGTCTCCATCATCTTGAGGACGCGCAACGAAGCGCGCCACCTCGCAGCCACGCTGTCTGCCATCCGCGCTCAGGAGTATCCTGGGGCGGTGGAGTGCATCGTCATTGATTCGTGCTCAACCGATGAGACTCGGGCAATCGCGCGGCGTTGGGGCTGTGAGAAGCTCTTGTTGATTTCGCGCGCCGATTTCTCCTTTGGCCGTGCACTAAATCGGGCAGCCGAACAAGCACGCGGCGACATCCTGGTCGCCCTGAGCGCACACGCCCGGCCGGCCGATGAGCGATGGCTGGCGCATCTGTTACGTCCTTTTGCGAACCCACGAGTTGGAGGCGTGTACGGCCGACAACTGCCCTACCCGGACGCCTATCCCCCGCTGGTGGTTGATTGCCAGAGATGGTATGGAGAAGTGCGCTTGACTCATGAAACGGTCGAGCAGGCGTTCTTCTCTAACGCCAACTCCGCATGGAGACGAACGCTGTGGCAACAGTTGCCTTTTGATGAGACGTTGCCCGCCTGTGAGGATCAGGCCTGGGCGCGCCAGGTCATTGAGCGAGGGCACTGCATAGTTTACGAACCGTTGGCCGCTGTGTATCATTCGCACAACGAGCCCTTTTGGCAGGTGTACAACCGTCAGGCACGAGAAGAGAGAGGACGAAGACAGATCATGCCGGACCGCAGGGTCACTTGCAGAGACTTCCTGGCCGACTGGTATCAGGCGTGCCGGACAGACGCGCGGCACATTCTGGCTACCCGGCGCCAGTGGCTTTGGCTGGTCTTATCGCCCTGCTATCGGTTCTGTTGGTCGTTCGGCCGGTGGTGTATCGGAACATGAAAATCTTGGCCGTATCCAGCCTGTACCCGCCCGTCCACGTAGGTGGCTACGAACTGTCCTGCGCCGACAGTATGAGCAGGCTGCGCAGCCGCGGCCACGAAGTGCACGTCCTCACATCTCGGCGGCAACACAACCTTGCCGGTCAGTCCGACGATGACGATTGGACGCATCGGGCCTGCGATTTCGCGCCGCTGGCGACAAGCCAGGCCGAGCCTATACTCAAACGACTCAGACGCGAGTGGAGTGATAACCGGACATGTCGCTATTGGCTCGGCACCATCCGACCGGACGTGATTAGCGTGTGGGACTTCTGGGGGCTTTTGCCAGGCCTTTTGACGACATTGCAGCGTGCGGGCATCCCACTCACATACGCCATTTCATCTCATTGGGCGTTGGAGTATACCTCGGTAAACCATCGCTGGCCGGCCTTTTGGGATGTCAGCCTCAACCATGGGGCGAAGGGCACGTTGAAACGGGCCCTGCTGCGTCTTGCAGGGAGCTGGATAGACCACGCCATGCCCTTTGCGCCACCTCAGATTGATTGGCGGCGCGCCTTCTTCAGCAGTTACGCACTGCGAGAACAATATGCGGCAGCCGGTTGGCCCTGCGCTGACGCACCCGTGATCCATCACGGAGTGGATGTCACGCTATTCAGCCCTCGAGGCCGGCGGTCGCCGGATTCATCCAGCCCAAGGCTGCTTGTGGCTGGCCGCGTCGTCAGGGAAAAGGGCATCCATGTCGCCATCGAGTCGCTGGCGTTGCTGCGGGATGCTGGCTGTAGCTCCATGCCGACGCTGGACATAGTGGGGCCCCAGCTCGATCCAACATATTCAGAATCGCTGCGCCGGTTGGTCGCCCAATGTGGCCTGCAACGCTTGGTGAGTTTTCATCCGCAGGTCCCGCGCGAGGCCATGCCAGACGTCTATCGGTCGCACGATATTCTCATTTTCCCGTCGGTTTATGAAGAGCCATTTGCTCTGACCATGCTGGAGGCCATGGCCTGCGGCCTGCCGGTGGTTGGGACTGCCACTGGCGGCAGCAAAGAAATTCTGAGACACGGCGAAACCGGCCTGGTCTTCCGTACAGGCGACGCCCGCTCGTTGGCCGGGCAGGTGAGGCGGCTGCTGGCCGATCCGCATCTGGGGCGAACCCTGGCCGACAACGCGCTGCATCGAGTCCGGCAGGATTTCACCATCGAGCAAACGACCGAACGTATAGAGCAATTCCTCTTGGGCCAAGTACAGAATTGACATGCTGGCGATAGCGTATAAAATTTCTGGGAATCGTGTAAGCCCATATTCCTCCGGAGGCAGGGATTGAGCCGCCAAATCGAAAAGTACGCCCCGCGAGTGGTTGCCATCCTGGCCGCCGTGGGGATGTTGTTCTCTCTCTATATGGTGTTTGTGTTCGCCCCGACTGAGCGGACCATGGGAGACGTGCAGCGGATATTCTACTTTCACGTGGCATCGGCATGGGTTGGGATGGCGGCGTTTGCCGTCGTGTTCGTGGGTGGGGTGGCGTACCTGCGCAGTCAGCGCCGGAGTTGGGACAGGCTGGCGCTCAGCTCTGCTGAGATTGGAACTCTATTCATCACGATGGCGCTGATCACCGGTTCACTGTGGGCCAAGCCGACCTGGAATACCTGGTGGACATGGGACCCGCGCCTGACCACCAGCGCCATCCTGTGGACGATATACGTCGTCTATCTTATTTTGCGCGGCGCCATTGAGGAGCCAACTCAACGGGCCAGACTGGCTGCCATCTTCGGCATTATCGGCTTTATCGACGTGCCCATCGTGTTCATGGCCGTGCGTTGGTGGCGAACCATTCACCCGGTGGTGTTTCACAGTGAAGGCTTCGAGCTGAGCGGGCGTATGTTGACCACGTTCATCGTCAGCCTGGTCAGTTTCACCTTGCTGTATATCGCCTTGCTCGTGCAGCGGTATCGGCTGGAATATCTACGCGACCAGGTTCAGGGCTTAAAACGACATTTGGAGGAACAGGAGATTTTGTGATGCTTTACCTCGTCATCGCTTACGCCGTGTTTTGGGGGATTACCTTTGCCCTGGTCTTTAGCATCTTTGCGCGCCAGAATGCAGTGGAACGCGAACTGACTTCCATCAAGCTGTTGATTGAGCAAGAGACGGACAAGAAAATTGACCAGGGACAGGAGTAAGATTGTATGGAGCAAAACGTTACCATTCCTCTGGCCGTGCTGGCTGGTCTGTTGAGCTTTGCTTCGCCCTGCGTGATGCCGCTGGTACCCGCTTTTCTGGGGTACATGAGCGGCGCGACCGTCAATCGCGCAGATGAGACCGTGCGGCGATTGAACACGTTCTGGCACGCACTGGCCTTCGTATTGGGGTTCAGCGTGATTTTCGGCCTGTTTGGCGTATTCCTGGGCCTGGTGGGCTATTGGTTGCAAGACCTCATCCCATGGATTCAGAAGATCGGCGGCATCATTATCGTGGTTTTCGGCCTGCACACGATTGGCCTGCTCAAGATTCCCTTTCTTTACGAGGAACGCCGTGTGGAGATTGAACGAAAATCTTCGCTGGGTTACCTGTCGTCTTTCATTATGGGTGTGTTCTTTGCCGCCGGTTGGACGCCGTGCGTCGGGCCGATCCTGGGTGGGATCATTCTCCTCGCTACAGACACGACGACGGCCGGACAGGGAGCTGTCTTGTTTGCGGCTTATTCTCTGGGCCTGGGTATCCCGTTCCTGCTTTTTGGCCTTGCCTTCGATGCCATGTCAAGCTTTCTGAAGCGCGTGAACAGATACATGAACGTTGTGTCCATCATCAGCGGAATCTTCCTCATTGCGCTTGGCATCCTCATTTTTACCGACAGCCTGACCTATTTGGCACGTTTTGGCAGTTTCCTGGGTGGCGAGGCTCTGTGAGACGCAGAACTCAGGGGTTTGCATGAAAGGACTCATGTGATGGATCACGACAAAACCAACGCTGTTGGAGATTATCAGCGCGGCATCGAGACCATGCGCCAATTGTGGGGTGAGGAGATGGCTGAGAAACTCCGGGCTCTCTGGAAGAACGCCAATCCCGATGTGGAACGCTACATCACGGCGTTCGCATTGGGTGAAGTGTGGTCGCGGCCTGTGCTCGACCTCAAGACGCGCAGCCTGATCTGTCTGGCAGCGTCTGTCGCTCTGGAACGCGACGACCAGGTGCGCTTGCACACTCATGGCGCATTACACAGCGGCGCAACGCCTGCCGAAGTGGCCGAGGTCATCTTGCAGCTCATGGTTTACGCCAGCTTTCCGGCCGCCTGGCGGGCGATGATCACCGCCAGTGAGGTTATAGCCGAGCATAAAAACCGGTGACTTTTTGACTTATGTCCTTCATCGGTGGTATAATATTTGACAGTAACGATGTTACCTTTCCAGATGAGGGAGTAACTGTTTAGCCATCGGTTGTCTATCAAACAGTAGAATTTTGAGGAGGTAAATCAGCATGTCAAAACTGAGCGAGCACATCAAGAGTGCGGATTGGAAGACGGAGAAACACGTGCCGGTCATCGAGGCACCAGACACCGTCAAAGCGGACGAGACTTTTGAAGTGAGGTTGAGCCTGGGCAAGGAAATTGCACATCCCAACACCACAGAACACCATATCCGCTGGATCACCCTCTACTACTATCCAGAGGGCGAAGGTGCGCCATTTGAAGTCGGCCATTTCGAGTTTAATGCCCACGGCGAGTCGGTGAAGGGGCCGAACCAGGGGCCTGTTTACTGCAACCATACCGTAGTAGCGTCGTTAAAGATCAGCAAGTCTGGTTTTCTCCACGCCATGTCATATTGCAACATCCACGGCGTGTGGGAAAGCACCAAGCCCATCACTGTCGCTTAAGGCAGCCGGCACGGCGACTTTTAGGCTTGAACCAGACATCACATGAATTGAGCCAGGGCAGGGTCCTGCGGGACGCTGCCCTGTGTTCTTGGAATCACGTGTGAGGTCGGCTTAAATGGACCTGTTCCAACATTCGTTCCACGTCCACGTCAGTCGGGAGGCTCCGTTGGCGGCCCGAATGAGACCGCGCACGCTGGACGAGTTCGTCGGGCAAGACCACATTGTTGGGCCGGGACGCTTGCTGCGCCGCGCCATTCAGGCCGACCAGCTTTCTTCGCTCATTTTCTATGGGCCGCCTGGTACGGGCAAGACCACCTTGGCGATGGTGATTGCCAACACAACCAAGAGCCACTTCATCTCGATCAACGCAGTCCTGGCTGGCGTGCAGGACATCCGGAGTGCCATTGACGAGGCCAAAGAACGGCGCGGCATGTACAATCAGCGCACTATTCTGTTTGTTGACGAGGTGCACCGCTGGAACAAGGCCCAACAAGACGCTCTGCTGCCCTGGGTGGAGAACGGTACGGTCATCTTGATCGGAGCCACCACCGAGAACCCTTACTTCTCCGTCAATCGGCCGCTGGTCAGCCGCAGCCGCATTTTCCAGCTCAAGCCGTTGGACGAGGACGACCTGTATCAAATCGCCAGGATGGCTTTAGCGGACCAGGAAAGGGGTTATGGCCGGCTTAAGGTCCAATTGTACGAGGACGCACTGGCCCACCTGGTCAACGTAGCCAATGGCGACGCCCGCAGCCTGTTGAACGCCCTGGAGCTGGCCGTCGAGACAACCCCGCCCAACGAGGAGGGGGTAATCGTGGTAGACATGGCAGTAGCCGAGGAAAGTATCCAGCGGCGCGCCGTCCTCTACGACAAGGAGGGCGATGTCCACTTCGACACCATCTCTGCGTTCATCAAGTCTCTGCGAGGCTCCGATCCCGACGCGGCGATGTATTGGTTGGCGAAGATGGTCTACGCGGGCGAGGACCCGCGCTTCCTGTTTCGACGAATGTTGATCTTTGCCGGCGAAGATGTTGGCCTGGCCGACCCTCAGGCGATGGCAGTGGTCGTTGCCTGCGCTGAGGCGTTCGAGCGGGTGGGCTTGCCGGAGGGTCGCTTCCATCTGGCTCAGGCCGCCCTCTACCTGGCGACCGCGCCGAAATCAAATTCGGTGTTTGCTTTCTTCGATGCGTTGGGTGTAGTCGAGTCGGAACGGGAAGCAGAGGTGCCGGCTCATCTGCGCGATGCCAGTCGGGACAAAGAGGGGTTCGGACATGGTGAAGGCTACCTGTATCCTCATGCCTACCGTGACCACTGGGTAGCGCAGCAGTATCTGCCGGCTGCCTTGCAGGGCCGCGTTTTCTACGAACCGTCCGATCAAGGCTACGAGGCGACCATCCGCGAACGGATAGCCCGTCAGCGGGAGGCGCAACTGGCCGCCATGCTGGAAGGCGGATATGAAGCGCTCCTGGAAGTGTTGACCTTCTCGCCGCGCAGCCGCGAGCGCGACCGCTGGCTGCAACGCACAGTCGGGGAAATGGCCGGTCACCTGGCCGAATTGCGCGACCGGGTGCTCGATGCGGCGCGCTTGCAGCGGCATCATACCGTACTTGACCTGAGTGCGGACAATGGATTGCTGACCTGGGAAGCGGCGCGGCGCACACCCGAGGGGGGCGTGTGGGCGCTGGTTCGCCACCAAGCTGCGGCCGATGTCCTGCGCCAACAGGCGGCCCGTCTGCCAGAACTGGAGAGGCCCAGGATACTTGTGGGGGGACTGCTTGAGCTGTCCCGGCTTCTGGCATCAGCCGGCGACGAGGCGGTGCGTTTCGACGCCGTTGTGGGCCGAAACGTGTTGTTGCCCCATAATCAAGAGGAGCGATGGAGTGTTCTGGCGCAGCTTCGCGCACTGACGACCTCTGGCGGTGTCCTGAGCTTGGCCGAGACCATTTCGCGGCGCAGCCCAAGGCTATATGCCCTGGTTGACCTCTCCCCGTTGGGCGATAACCTGGCGACGCGCGTGCGAGCAGCAGAGGAGGCCATTTACGCGAACTCCGACGATCCGCTGGTCAATTGGGATGCGGCAGACCTGGCCGAATGGACGACCAGGGCAGGGTATCGGCAGGTGGAAACCAAAGTCTATAGCAGTGCGACGCAAATGCACGTAACCGCTGCCCGATTGGAAGGCTGGTTCTCGACGGACGAGGCAGGGGCGCGCCCTACTTATGCTCAGCACCTGCTGCGCCAGATTTCTATGGCCGAGTTAGCCCAGGTGCGCGAGCTGTTCGAGCGACAATTGCTGGGCCAGACTGTACCCTGGCAGAGCTGGTATGTGCATCTCCTGGCCCACACATGACCATTTGACCTATTGCGTCACAAATCAAACGGCGCAATGAGTTTCCAACCAGCTTCTGCATCTGCTGAGCAGGTCGCCGGCTGCGTTCAGGCCGCGCTGTGCATCGTCCCGGCCGTACACCTGACCCGGCGTCAAATCGGGCAGGCCGTTGGGGTAGCGTGTGGGAATGTAAAACTTGTCCAGCAGCGCGCCCAATTCGAGCCAGGTCTCGGCGTCCGACAATTCGGCGCGTCGGGGAAAGTCGGCCAGCAGTCGCTGTATCGAATGGCCCCTGGGGTCTAAATCGCAGGCATACCACAGGGCTTTGACCGCTTTTTCCCCGCTTTGTTGGGCTAGAAAGCACGCTTGAGCGTAGATGTTCGATTCAAACAGCACCTGTGCTGCGCGCAGGTCCTCCTCGGCGGTGAGAAGCCAGCGTTCAGCCTGATAGCGGTTCTTGCTCTGACTCATAGATAACCTTCCCTTCGGCGATCGCTGTTTTGAGCCAGGGTCGCTCAGCCATGCGCGACAGCTCTTCAGGGGTGTAAATCAGCAGGTCCACGTCGTAATCTCGCGCGGCTGCGGTGATGTCGCGCAGGATGCCTTCGTAGCGGTCCAGGAACCGCTTCTCCGTATCCACGACTACAATGAGGTCCAGGTCGCTGTGCCTCGACGTCTCACCGCGTGCTACCGAGCCAAAGACGATAGCCTTCAAAACATGGTGCTGTTCGAGTACGGGCCGCAATCGGCCGACTAAGGCGGCGAATTCGTCTGGCCTCATGGTGATAGCCTCGCTGCATTGCAGGGCTGCGAGCCCACGCCAATGACGCTAGTCAGTATGGAAAACCTCTTCCATGTTGGCCCACCATTCTCCTTCCTGTCGAGTCGGTATAGGGTCTTGCATGGGCATCATGATGTCCCACCACCGCTGGGTGACTGGGTCGGCAGCCATCTTGGCCATGTCGGCAGCGAAATCATCGCCGTAGTATTCGAAATAGGCGAATAAGTAACCGTCCTTGTGAAAAATGGAGTAGTTACGGATGTTGCATTGGCGGATCGTGTCCAATACACCAGGCCAGACTTCAGCATGGTATTTTTTGTATTCCTCCAGTTTGCCTGGTTTAAGACGGATCAACTGGCCGAAACGCTTCATGACAGCCTCCCAAATGCCTTTAGCAGGATGTAGGTAACAGTATATCACGAGTCAGGCGATTTGTTAAACCCAGGCGGACAAATCGGATGCACCCGCGACAAGGGCCGTGTTTGCTCTCTGCCGAATTGTCCGTTATAATTTCTCCGTACAAATCAATGTCTGAACCAAGCAAGTGAGAGTTGTACATGACCGTGTTTGTGCACCCCCTAAAAGAATCGTTACCCTGATATACAGGACTCAATTGGGGAGCTTGCACGGAAGGAGCGCGATACCATGATTCAAGTGGAAATCGAAAGTGTGCGGATGAGCTTACTGTCTCAGCATCGCCTGGTTGTCTTAAAAGACATCGAAAAGGAGCGATTCCTGGCTATTTGGATAGGGCCTTTCGAGGCCGATGCGATTACCATAGAACTACAGGGCGTGCAGGTGGCGCGCCCGCTCACCCATGATCTCTTGCGTTCCATCATCAGCTCAGTCGGCCTCCACGTCAACTATGTTGTGGTCAACGACCTGCGAAACGAGACGTTCTACGCCAAAATCGTGATGGACTTCAACGGCAGGACGCTGGAAATTGATTCCCGCCCCAGCGATGCGATAGCGCTGGCCGTGCGCGTGGCCGCGCCGATCTATGTGGCGGAGTCGGTTATGGACGAGGCAGCCATCACGCCGGAGGAAGGAATCGACCTGACCGAGTTGAGCGAAGAGGACGAAAGCCGCCTGTCCGTTTTCAGCGAGTTCCTGGAGACCCTGGACCTGGATGACCTCGACAAACCCGACGACTCTTGAATTGTCGCGTCCCTCTTGCACAAGCAGTGAACTGAGACTGCAAGTATACAACGACAGGTCCGGTTGCAGTTAGGTCAATTATGGCTATCGAGAGGTTGCCGCCTCAAAATATAGAAGCCGAACAGTCCGTGCTGGGCAGTCTGTTGATTGACCCTGACGCAGTGACGCGCGTCGCCTCGATATTAAAGGCATCGGATTTCTATCGTGAGTCTCACAAGCTGATTTACCAGGCCATCCAAAACCTGCATGAACGCGACGAAGCGGCTGATTTCATCACCGTATCCGATGAGTTGGCCCGCCAGGGGCAACTGGAGGAAGTCGGCGGTGCGTCCTATCTAACCTATCTCATCAACGCGGTACCAACCTCCGTCCATGCCGAGTACTACGCCCATATCGTGGAACGTACTGCCATCCTGCGTCGCCTGATTGAAGCGGCGAGCCAGATCGGCAACCTGGCCTATGAGGAGGCCGACGATGTCGACGACGTTCTGGACAGAGCCGAGCAAATCCTGTTCGGCATTTCCGAGAGGCGCATCACCCGTGACCTGATCCCGCTCAGACAGCTTCTGGGAGACTACTTTGAGCGTATCGAGTATCTCAGCCAACACCAGGGAGAACTGTTCGGCGTACCATCCGGCTTCACCGACCTGGATAAATTGCTTGGTGGTTTCCAACGGTCGGATCTGATCATTCTGGCCGGCCGACCAAGCATGGGCAAAACCAGCCTGGCTCTTTCGATGGGCTTGAACGCGGCCAAGAAATACGACCAGAAGGTCGCCATCTTCAGCCTGGAAATGTCGTGTGAACAATTGGTGCAGCGGTTCATTTCAGCCGAGACCGGTATTGACTCGCAGCGTCTGCGCGCGGGGCTGGTGGCCGATCACGAATGGCCCAAATTCATCCAGGCTACCGGCCTGCTCTCTGAGCTGAATATTTTCATTGATGACACCCCCGCGCTGTCCATTCTGGAAATGAGGACCAAGGCCAGGCGGCTTGCCTCCGAGCACTCACTTGATCTGATTATTGTGGATTATTTGCAGCTCATGCGTGGCTCTGGACGCTCTGAGAATCGGGTTCAAGAGGTTTCCGACATTTCTCGCGGCCTCAAAGCCCTGGCCAGGGAGCTAAACATTCCAGTCCTGGCATTGTCGCAGCTTTCCCGCGCGGTGGAAGCGCGCCAAGACAAACGACCGATGCTCTCCGACCTGAGGGAGAGCGGCAGCATTGAACAAGACGCCGATGTCGTCATGTTTGTCTATCGTGAGGATATGTACGACGAGAACACCGACAAGAAAAACATTGCCGAAATCAGCATCGCCAAACATCGCAATGGCCCTACAGGCAAGATTCACCTGTTTTTCAGGAAAGAGCTGGCACAGTTTCAGGCTTTGCAGTTTGAACGGGAGGACCTGTGACGCCAGGATCAGCCAAAGCGACCAAAAAGATATTCCCCGGCTTCCCGGCAGGCCGGCTGAAGACAGTGCCCTTGCCGGCCCTGTTCTTCTCCGAAGTGTTGCCGCTTGTAGACGACCTGGCCGAGCTGAAAGTGCTCCTGCATGTTTTCTGGAGACTGTCCGGGGCCGGGCATCCGCTCAAAGCGGTCTCGTGGGATGAACTGCAGAGCGACCCTGTTTTGCTGCGCGGCCTTGACCTGTCGGCGCAGGACGCAGGTGTGCTTCTCAGACAGGCCGTGGAGAAAGCCAGTGAGAGAGGTACACTGCTTCGCTTGAAGGTCAGAATGCGCGATGATGAGACGAAAGAATGGTTCTTCCTGAACACGGAAACAGGTCGCAACCTCTTGAATCGCGTGCGGCGCGGCGAGGTGGACCTGGGAGGCGACCCATTGCGGGATGAAGCTGATATGATCGAAGAGCGGGCCAACATCTTCGTATTGTACGAACAAAACATTGGCCTGTTGCAGCCGTTAATCGCCGAAGAGCTCCAGGAAGCGGAATTGCTGTACCCGATGGACTGGATTGAGGATGCCTTCAGAATCGCCGTCGAGAACAACGTCCGCAACTGGCGTTACATTCGGGCCATCCTGGAGAGATGGAGAGCCGAGGGCAAACACGATGAAGAGGCTGGGAGACATTATTGGGAAGATGGACGGAGTTACCTCAAGGGGAAATACTCCGACATCATCAAGCACTGAAGAATACACAGGTGAAGTTTGTCCAGCGTGTGGCGGGGCCGGCTTCGTCATCCGTGACGTGCCGGTGGGCCATCCCGACTTCGGACGTTTGATCCCCTGTCGCTGTCGCCGGGCATTACTGGATGAAATTTATCGAGCCGAGCTGTATCGCCTGAGCAACATCGGCTGCCTCGCCCGCATGACCTTTGAAACATTCCTGCCTGAAGGTGTTGGTTTGGACCGGGCCGGCCAGATCAATTTGCGCCTGGCCTTCGAGAAGGCTTTGGCCTTCGCTCGAGAACCGGCGGGTTGGTTGATCATTCTGGGGAACTATGGCTGCGGCAAGACGCATCTGGCCGCCGCCATCGCCAACTATCGTCTGCAACAGGGATTCCCGGTGTTGTTTGTTGTCGTCCCAGATTTGCTGGATCATCTGCGGGCGACATTCGCACCAACGGCCGATGTCCAGTACGATGAGCAGTTTGAGAAAGTGCGTACGGCGCCGTTGCTCATACTGGACGACCTGGGCACGGAAAGCTCGACGCCATGGGCGCAAGAGAAGCTGTTTCAGATTCTCAACCACCGTTACAATGCCCGTCTGCCAACCGTGATTACCAGCAACCGCCAGCTCGAAACCATTGACGGCCGCCTGCGCTCGCGGATGGTTGACCCCGACCTGTCAATTGTGATGACCATCACGGCGCCGGATTTCCGGGGCGGGGGAGATTCGTTGTCTCCGGCGGCGTTGCTCAGTAGCTTGCATCTCCATGAGGATCAGACGTTTGAATCGTTCAACCTGAACCGCAGTGGCCTGAGCGCGGATGATTCGGACAATTTGCGCCGCGCGTTCAAGCTGGCTCGCGAGTACGCCGAAGACCCCAGGCTGTGGTTGGTGTTGGCCGGGCCGTATGGCTGCGGTAAGACCCACCTGGCAGCCGCCATCGCCAATTACCGGGTGCAGCAGGGTTACCCCGCCTTGTTCGTGGTAGTCCCTGATCTGCTGGATCATTTGCGGGCTACATTCAACCCGCAGAGTACGACCACATACGACCGTCGGTTCGAGGAAGTGCGCAAGGCGCCGCTGCTCATCCTGGACGACCTGGGAACCGAAAATGCCACCTCGTGGGCTAAGGAGAAACTGTTTCAGATTTTCAATTACCGCTACAACGCGCGTCTGGCCACAGTTATCACCACGTCGCACCGCCCCGAAGACATTGACCCCCGTCTGATGACGAGGATGGCGGACGACCTGCGGTGTACGTTTTTCGTCATCACTGCGCCGGGCTATCGTGGCGCGCGTGAGCCGGGCAGTGAGAAGCCCCGCCGACCCGGCCGGGCCAGACGGAGTCAGGCGTGACGGAACAGAACAGGGCACGCAGTTTGGGGATGGCCTGGGCTAAACCAACTCGCACAACCAGCCAGGCCGTTGGGCTCGCTGAGCCTGGGACTGCTTTTTGCAGTGTGATCGGCGCGGCGCGGAACTGGCGGGACTCTTGGGCAGGGGACACACTCATCGCGCTGATCCTGTGCGCCCTGCCGTTCCTGTTTTTCTGGCGTTTTGTCACACCTGACCTGGCTGACCGGGTGACTTTCGCCCGCGGCGACTTCGTGGGGCAGTACTTTCCACTCCGCTTCTTCGTGGCCCAGCAGTTCGGACAGCGTGAGCTACCCCTTTGGAATCCGTACATTTACGGCGGCCAACCCGCGCTTGCTGACATACAGTCGGCTGCCCTGTATCCTCTCAATCTGGTGCAGGCTGTGCTGTTGGGCGGCGACTATTTCACGATGGCTTCACTTGAACTGCAGGTCATCGCGCATTTCTCGCTCGCTGCACTTTTCACCTATCTTTTCGTGCGGCGACTGACGGCCAGCCGTTTTGCTGGGGTTGTATCTTCTGTGGTCTACACCTACGGCGGCTACATGACCTCGTTCCCCATCCGGCAGATGACTATGTTGAGCGTCGGCGTCTGGCTGCCGCTCACGCTGTTCTTCCTGGAGGGGGCATTCCAGGCGCGCGCACAGGACGGCGGCGTGACTTGGGTGGGGCGGTTCATGTCGTCGCTAACTCTCGCGGGTATGGCTTTCGGCGTCTCCATTTTGGGGGGACATCCTCAGACTTCCCTGTATGTCGCCTATTGTTGCGTCGGCTACATCGTCTACCGTCTGTGGGCGCAACGTTCTGAACCGGGGTGGCCGAACGGCCTTGCGGCCAGCCTGCGACTGGCGGCGCCGTTTGCCTTCGTGCCGCTCATAGGACTGGGGCTGGCTGCGGCTCAGTGGCTGCCGACGCTCGAATTCATCCGCTTCTCAACGCGCGCTGAGCTTAACTACTCGACCGTGTCGTGGGGTTTGCCGATCCATGAACTGGTTTCTCTGATCTACCCCGGTTATTCAGGGAATTCTCCACAATATGTGGGCGTAGTGCCCATGATTCTGGTCGCCGCAGGCCTGTTCCTGCCTCAGCGTTGGCGCGGACAGGGCTTCTGGGCTGTGACGGCGGTCGTTTCGCTGCTTCTGTCGTTTGGCGGAAACACATTTCTGTTCAACGCCTTCTACAATATCGCGCCGGGCTTCGCCAGCGTGCGGGACCAGGAACGGGTCATCTTTCTGTTTGCGTTCAGCCTGGCTGTGTTGGCCGGGTACGGCGCCAAAGAATTGGCAGACCGGCTCGACTCAGGCCGGCAGGCTGTGGACGCGCTGGCGCGCGGGGTAGGCCGCTTCGCCGCGGCCCTGTTGGCCCTCACAGCCCTGTTTCTGTATGGCTGGGCGCGCAGCCAATCCGCTGGCGAAGGAGATGTTTTTATCGGAGCGTTGCGACACCATCTTTTCACTCTGCTGCTGTTGGCGGGATGCTGCGTGTGGCTGGCTGTGCGCCCACACGCCCTCTGTGGCCGTGCGCTGTGGCAGATTGGCGCCATCGGGCTGATCGCTTTCAACCTGTTCACTGTAAACTGGGAGTTCCACGCGCACAGCATACCGCCGGAAGGATTCTTCCCAGAGACGAGCACGGTCCAATTTCTGAGGGCACAATCCGCTGTCCGCCCGCAATCGTTCCGTATCAGCAGCGCGGGCCTTCTGCCTGGCGGCAGCAGCGCGGGTGCAGTGTACGGTTTACGGGACATCACCGGCAACAGCCCACTTCATCTGGCTGCCTTTGAGCAATTCAGTGCACGCATGGGCGAGTGGCGCAAGTGGCAACTGCTCAACGTGCTTTACGCGCTTGACACCCGGGACCTGGACGGACCGGGCCTGCGTCGGGTGCACGAAGAGGCTGACTTGAAAGTGTACGAGATTACCGACCCATTTCCTGCGGCCTGGGTTGTTCATGAGGTCCGGGTCGCAGCCGATGATGATGAGGCCTACGGTCTGCTCAACATGGAGGCTTTTGACCTGCGGCGTACGGCAGTGATTCAGGGACAGCTTCCTTTCGAGCTCAGGTCAGGGGAAGGCTCCACGGCACAGATACTTGAAGCCTCCGCCAATCGGATGCTCGTTCAGGCTGAGCTCGCTGCGCCCGGCCTGCTCGTGCTGAGCGAGGTCTACTATCCCGGCTGGGAAGCGGCTGTCAATAACCAGCGCGCGCCGCTCGTGCGAACGGATGCTATCTTGCGCGGCGTGCCATTGCCGGCTGGCTCGCATCGGGTGGAGATGTGGTATCAGCCTAAGATGTTCTATTGGGGAGTGATGGTTTCAGCGGCGACGCTCTTGTTGTGCGTGGGGGCGCTGGCCTGGGCCTGGAGGCATGGGACAAAAGCGCGCTAACGGTTCAGGCCGCAACCCTTTATTGACAGGCATTGTAGTTCGGTTTATACTCAAAGTGCGCCCTGGTACAGGTGCTGGTCACCCGAAAAGGCCTGCAAGCTGACCGCCTAATCGCTGTTGGGGAAGGAGTCTGGTCCATGTTTATCGCCAATATGTTGGGGTTGCTCGCCGCGCTGTTCTGGCTGCTGCTGGTGATCTACGTCGCAACAGTGCTGATGCGACGGTCGCGTGGGGAAAATGTCAAGATATCCATCGTAGTTGTCGTAGTGTTGATCTTGCTGGCAGCATTCTCCAGCACGCTCAGCGCGGGGCTGGTGGTCATAGACGCCGGTGAGGTGGGGGTGGTGTTCAATTCATTCACAGGCACCAAAGAGACGCCCCTATATCCGGGATTGCATTTCGTCACGCCGTATATCGAGACAGTCTACCGCTACAGCACTTTGGAGCAAGTCTACACCATGAGCATCCACAACGAGGAAGGACAGGTCATGGGTGATGATTCGTTGTGGTCGCCGACGTTGGAAGGCCTGCAGGTTGGCATTGATTCCTCGACGCGCTACAAGATTAACCCGGCGAAAGCAGCCTACATTCACAACAACCTGCGCGACTACAACAATATCCTGGTGCGCCCGTCTATCCGCTCCATAGTACGGCTGCACGTCTCACAGTACACGGTGACAAACGTGTACGGGCCGCGTCGGGCTGAAATCCAGGGCAAGATCGAAGATGCGTTGCGCAAACGTTTTGAGGAGGCCGGACTGTTGTTGCTGTCTTTTGACATCCGCAACGTGAATTTCACCAAAGAATACGCACGGTCTATTGAGCAGAAACAGATCGCCCAGCAACAAGCCGAACAGATGGAATTTGTTCTCGACAAGCAGAGGAAAGAAGCAGAACGCATGCGCGTCGAGGCCGCCGGCTTCAAAGATGCGGCCATCATCCGCGCCCAGGGCGAGGCCGAGTCGCTGAAGTTGATTAGCGAAGCGCTGGCGGCCAACCCCAATCTGCTGATGTATCGGTACATTGAAAAGCTCGCGCCCAACACTCAGGTCATGATGGTGCCGAACAATACGCCGTTCATCTTCGACCTCAAAGGGTTGGGCGCACTGTCGCAGAGCAGCGCGCCCGCCGAACTGCTGACCGTCCAGCCGACGGCCGAGCCGGAGCCGCCAGATAGAGGCGGGCGACCCACGCCAGACGTACCTTCTCCAGCCCGGTAGCAGGAGCCGTCAATGAGCCTAACTCGTGAAGAGGTGGAGCACATCGCCCAACTGGCGCGGTTGGGGTTAAGCGAAGCGGAAAAAGAGCTGTTCGCCAGCCAATTGTCGGCCATACTGGACTACGTGCGGGTGTTGCAGGAGTTGGACACCGAGTCGGTTCCGCCGACTACAACGGCCGTCCCGCTGGAGAACGTATGGTTCGAGGATGTGGTTGAGCCTTCGTTGCCCCGTGACGACATCCTGAGCAACGCGCCTGATGTTGTGGACGGCTTTTTCCGTGTTCGAGCCGTGTTGGACTTCTAACCATGGTTAATGCGTTCCCTGACGGGCACATCTCGCCGGGTTCAGTCAGCAGCGGGGGGGAAAGAATCAGTTGGATTTGTACCAGTTAACCATCCATAACGCGGCTGAGCTGCTCAGAGAAGGGGAGATTTCCGCGCTGGAGCTAACCCAGTCCGTGTTGGACCGCATCGTGGCTGTGGACAATTCAGTGCGGGCCTACCTGACGCTGCTGCCGGAGGTGGCTTTGGAGCAGGCGCGCGCCGCCGATGCGCGATTCGCCGCCTGGCGCAAGGCCGGGCGGGCCGAACTGCTGCCCCCGCTGTTAGGTATACCATTGGCCATCAAAGATGTGATCTGTGTGGAAGGCGTCCCCACGACCTGTGGCTCCCGAATCCTGGAAAATTTTCATCCGCCGTTCCAGGCAACAGTGGTGCAAAAGCTACTGGATGGCGGAGCAGTGATTCTGGGCAAAACCAACACCGATGAGTTCGCCATGGGTTCCTCCACGGAGAATTCCGCCTACTTTACGACGCGCAATCCCTGGGACCTTTCGCGCGTGCCGGGCGGCTCCAGCGGCGGCAGCGCAGCGGCCGTTGCCGCCGGCGAGGCCTCAGGCGCGCTGGGCTCGGACACGGGCGGTAGCGTGCGGCAGCCGGCCGCCTTCTGCGGCGTCGTTGGCATGAAACCGACTTATGGCCGTGTATCGCGCTACGGGCTGGTGGCTTTCGCTTCTTCGCTGGATCAGATCGGGCCGCTGACCAGAGATGTGACCGACTGCGCCCTCTTGTTAGAGACAATTGCCGGCTACGACCGACGGGATTCCAACAGCATTGACGCGCCGGTGCCCCATTACGCCGCTGAACTGAAAAAGGGTGTGCAGGGGCTGCGCGTAGGCGTGCCCCAAGAATTCTTTGTGAGCGGCATGACCCCAGAAGTGGAAATCGCGGTGCGCCAGGCCATTGACGCGCTGGCTGCGCTCGGCATGGACGTCCGCGAGGTCTCGCTGCCGCATACAGCGTATGGCATACCAACGTACTACATCATTGCTACGGCGGAAGCGTCCACCAACCTCGCTCGCTACGATGGCATCCGCTACGGCTACTCTGCTCCCGATGCAACAGACCTGATGGAAGGCTACTTCAAGAGCCGGGCTTATGGTTTCGGCAGCGAAGTGAAGCGGCGGATTATGCTAGGCACCTACGCGCTCTCGGCCGGGTACTACGATGCCTACTATCTCAAGGCGCAGAAGGTGCGCACCCTGATCAGGAGGGACTTCGAGCGCGCTTTTGAGATGGCCGATGTCATCGTCACACCTACCACGCCCTACGTGGCTTTCAAGGTCGGGGAGAAAGTGGCGGACCCGCTGCAAATGTATCTCAGCGATGTGTTTACCATCACGCTGAACCTCGCTGGCCTGCCTGGGCTGTCCCTGCCGTGCGGATTCGCCGACGGACTGCCGGTGGGTTTGCAGATTATTGGCCCGGCATTGGCTGAGGACGTTGTCCTGCGGGTGGCTTATGCGTATGAACAATCTACTGAGTGGCGCCTGCGCAGGCCACCAATTTCTTGATCGTCGGGCCCGCATTTGTTTCGCTGAAAAAGAAAGGATGTTGAGAACCAGACATGAAAGTCATCATTCCTCTGGCCGGATTTGGGACGCGCCTGCGCCCACACACGTACACCAAGCCAAAGCCGCTGGTCAATGTGGCCGGCAAGCCGGTGCTAGGACATATTTTGGACAAGCTTTGCTGCTTGGACGTCGAAGAAATCGTGTTCATCACCGGCTATCTGGGAGACCAGATCGAGCATTACGTTGAAACGAACTACCACTATCCGGCCCGTTTCATTGAGCAAAAAGAGCTGCTGGGACAGGCCCATGCTCTCTATCTGGCTCGCGACGTGCTGAGCGGCCCACTGGTGATCATCTTTGTGGACACCATCTTTGACGCTGACCTGAGCGTGCTTGCCGAGGAGCAAGCCGATGGCGTCATCTACGTCAAAGAAGTGGAGGACCCGCGGCGCTTTGGCGTGGTCGTCGTACGCGATGGGCGTATCACACAGTTGATCGAGAAACCTGACAGCATGGAGAACAACCTGGCGGTTATCGGCCTGTATTACGTCAAAGACGCGCAGTTTCTGATGCGGAGCGTCGGTGAACTGATTGAACGCGACATCAAAACCAAAGGCGAGTACTTCCTGGCCGATGCTCTCCAAATCATGATTGACCGCGGCGCCAGATTCCGCGCGGAGAGGGTGGACGTATGGGAAGACTGCGGCAAGCCGGAAACTGTGCTGCAGACCAACCGGTATCTCCTGAAGCAGTCGGGCGGGCATGTCGGTAAGCTGGACAATTCGGTGGTCATCCCACCCGTCTACATTGCCGACAGCGCTCAGGTGTCAGAATCTGTCATTGGCCCATACGTGACCATTGCGGAAGGCAGCGTAGTGCGACGGTCAATCATTCAGGACAGCATCATAAATAAGGGCGCATTCATTGAAGATGCCGTGCTGGCTCAGTCGTTGATCGGCGACAATGCGGTGGTGCGCGGGACTTTCGACCGGCTCAATGTGGGCGATTCGTCGCAAATTGATCAGAAATGCAACGGGGCGATCTGCTAAGAGTTTGCAACCGGCCTGAGCCGGCGGCCTTGCCCTGCTGATATGGAAATCCTGCTGGTCGAGCCATATTGCGCGGGGTCTCATCACGCCTGGGTCGAGGGTTACGTTCGCCATAGCCGGCATCGGGTTCGCCCGCTTACGCTGCCTGGGCGCTTCTGGAAGTGGCGTATGCACGGCGGAGCGGTGACGCTGGCGCGCCAATTCCTTGAGCAGGGGTACCGTCCCGACCTGATCCTCGCCTCGGATATGCTCGACCTGAGTACTTTCTTGTCCCTGACGCGGACTGAGACTCACAACATACCCGTGGCTTTGTACTTTCATGAGAACCAGTTGACCTACCCCCTGCGCCGTGGCGAAAAACGGGACCTGCATTACGGGTTCATCAACTACCTGAGCGCGCTCTTGGCCGATGCGGTGTTTTTCAACTCTGCCTTCCACCTCCAATCTTTCTTCGATGAGTTGCCGCGCCTGCTCAAACATTTTCCAGATTACAACGAACTGGATACTGTTTCACAGCTCCGCGCCAGGTCGGAGGTCTTACCGCTGGGGTTGGATTTAAGGCGACACGACCTGTATAGTCAGGCACGTGTAACCACTGAGGCTCCGATAATCGTGTGGAACCATCGCTGGGAGTATGACAAGAACCCACAGGAGTTTTTCCAGGCCATCTACGCGCTTCAAAAGATGGGGCTGGATTTTAACCTCGTCCTTTTGGGCGAGAGTTTTCGCGTTAAACCAGAGGAATTTCTGGAAGCTAAGGAACGGCTGCGAGGCCGTGTGCTGCAATTCGGCTATGTGGAAGACTTCGGGTCTTACAGCTCCTGGCTGTGGAGCGGCGACCTGTGCATCAGCACAGCCCATCACGAATTTTTCGGCGTCGCTACCACTGAAGCTATCTATTGCGGCTGCTATCCAATTCTCCCGAACCGCCTGGTTTACCCCGACCTGGTCCCGGAAGAGCTACATGCGGCCTGTCTGTACGACGATTTCGGCGGGTTGTTGGCCCGAGCACGCGATTTTCTGGCCGGTAAGCGGCCCTCCAGCAAAGAATTGGCCTCGCTCCGCTCGCATGTGGCCCGCTTTGACTGGGCGGTAATGGCCGCCCAGTACGATCAGCGGCTCGAACAGGTTGTAAAGGCGCATCATTCTCGGGCGTGAGAATAATAGAACTGCTCCCATTCTGAGCGAGTCGGCAAGGAGGGCTGCGCCCCCAGCTTCATGGCGGCCAATGCGCCGGCCGCGTTCGCCCATGGAATGGCGCTGGTGAGGTCCCCTGTTTCGGCCCAGGCCACGGCCAGCCCGGCCACGAAGGCATCGCCCGCGGCGGTGGTATCCACCGGCTCGATGCGATACGCTGGAAACATGGCGTTGCCCGCGTCCGAGCACAGAAACGCGCCGCGCTCCCCCAGCGTCAGGATGACTGCGCCCACGCCGACCCGCCGCAGGTGCTCAGCCGCCTTCTCGATCTCCGCCGCCGTCGTCACCGGCAGGCCGGTGAGCAGCGCGGTCTCGGTTTCGTTCGGGACCAGGATGTCCACGTAGCTGAGCAGTGTATCAGATAAGGGTTGCGCCGGGGCCGGATTGAGCAGGGTAACGACGCCGCGCTCCTTAGCCAATCTCAAGCCGGCTTCGACGGCCGGCAGAGGAGACTCTAGTTGGAACAAAACAATATCTGCCTGAGCGATGGCTTCTGCCGCAGCCTCGATGTCTTCCACAGTAAGCCGCATATTGCTGCCCGACGCCAGAACGATGTTGTTCTCGCCAGAGTCTTCCACAGTTATCAGGGCGATGCCGGTCGCTGCCTCAGGGTCTATTTTCACAAAATCGGTGTTAATTCCGGCTGTTCTCAGATTGTTCAGCAGGGCGCGGCCAAAATCGTCATCTCCCACACGGCCGACCATAGTGACTTGCGCCCCCAGCCTCGCGGCAGCAACTGCCTGATTGGCCCCCTTACCGCCGGGAATTGTGTGAAAATCTTTGCCAATGATGGTCTCGCCCGGCCTGGGAATACGAGGAGTGCGGACCACCAGGTCCATGTTCAAGCTGCCGACAACGGTCAGACGGGCCATAATAAACCTCCCTTGAGCGGTTAGGGTGCCAGGTGCATCCACGATTTATCTGTACGGCTGTCTGATTGTAGCATAAGCCCGGCGCAACGGCAAGTGGAACGTCTTCCACGGGTGCATCCAGAATTTTAGGCGAGTTAGCAGAAGCCTCAATCGCGTCATGCTGAGCGCAGCGAAGCATCTCATTCCACGATGTAAAACGAGATTCTTCGCTTCGCTCAGAATGACGGCCGGAGCCATTCGGCGGCTATCGAAAACGGCGTAAGCACCTGCTCCCTAAAATTTCGGATGCACCCTATAAGACGAACCGGATTTGAGGTATTGACAGGATATGTTATAATGAAAGTTGTCCGTATTGTCATTACGGTACTGCAATAAACCTTTGCGCAATGGAGGACATGATGCTCAGCAAAGAACTCTTAGAAATCCTGGTGTGCCCGGCGTGCAAAACCAAAGTAGAGCTGGTGAAAGAGACATGGCTTGTTTGCCAGAACCAGGAATGTCGTCGCAAATATCCCATTCGCAATGACATTCCGGTCATGCTCATACAGGAAGGTGACAAATATGTAGATGTGTCGGTCGACGACTTGGGCACACCATAAGCCTGTCTGCTCGACGCGACCCTGCGATTTCCGGCGGAGACAGTCCCCAACAACCGAAAGCGGCAAAGTCTGCCTGTGACAGGCAGCTCCGCTAAGATTTGACGGAATTGATGCGCGAAAGCCCGGTGGCTTCGTGTTCTTTTTGAAGGAGGTTAATCAGGTTATGAGAAAACTCTTAGCAGTTGTCGGCTTGTTGCTGGCAACTTTGGCTCTATTCAGTTTGCCAGCGTTTGGAGAGGGCAATATCCGGGTACTCAACAGCAAGGCCACCCCACATTTTGCCCAGGATGTGACCTTCCAGCTCCAGGCTGAAAGTGATAGCCCCATCAAAGAGGTGATCCTCTTTTATCGAGAAACCCTGGAGGCGGCCACCAACCGGGCCTATCCCAAATTCACGCCCGGCCAACGTATCGACGCGGAGTATGTCTGGGACTTATTGCCAGGAGAAGTACCAGTCGGTGCGGAAATCAAGTTCTATTGGCTTATCAGGACTGTTGATGGCGGGGAACTGAAGACGGAACCACAGTTCTTCAGTTACAATGATGACCGTTTCGATTGGCAGGAACTGGATTCTGGCAAAGTGCGCCTGTTTTATTACGGCGATCAAAAAGCCCGCGCCCAAGAGCTGTTGGAAGTAGCCACGGATGCCCTCAGTCGGATATCTGAGGACATTGGCGTCCGGCCAGAGCGGCCGATCAAGATTTACGTCTATAACAGCAAGGCGGACATGTCCGACGCCCTGGTGTCACGGAGCACCACATACGATGCCTTTACCACGACGCTGGGGGTGGTCGTCTCCGAAGATACATTGCTCCTGCTTGGGACAGCGACGGGCGTCGAACAGACCACCGCTCACGAGCTCACCCACATCGTGGTCGGCGAGGCAACGGACAACCCGTTCCATGCGCCAATTCCTCGCTGGCTTGACGAGGGATTGGCCATGTACAACGAAGGGAGCTTGCCAGATTATAATCGAGACGCTTTGCAGCGGGCGATACGTAACGACACTCTGATTTCAGTGCGCTCACTCAGTGCATACACAGGCGACCCATCGTTGGTTGACCTGTTTTATGCGCAGTCGTACAGCATCGTGGACTATCTGCTGAAAACTTACGGCCGAGAAAAAATGGTCGAGCTTCTGGCCGTATTCAAGCGCGGCTCACATCAGGAAGACGCCCTGCAAGAAGTCTATGGCTTCGGCCTGGACGACCTGGACGCGCAATGGCGCGAGTACGTTGGCGCCCGGCCCCGACCCTCGAAAACCATGCCCAAAGGTGCGGCCACAACCTGAGGTAGCTGTCATCTCGAGTTGGCCGCTCTTTGAGAGCAGGCCAGCTCGAGATTCTTTTTTCCCCGCGGTCACGTGGAGCTGCCTGTGGCGTCTCTTCTATGTATGATGGCCTTTTCTTCTTCGTTGAACAGATGAATGGCGGTTGGGGGAAACTCCAGCCAACACTTCTCGCCCTGATGTCGCTTGAGCCCCGCCGGGATCACCGCTTTCACTCGGGTTCTGTCAGCATCAGGAAGCTCAAGAGTCAGTATGGTGCTTTCGCCACGGAATTCCAACAATCTCACCATTGCCGCTATAGTTCCGTGCCCTTCCGTTGGAACAAGCCTGATCTGCTGCGGACGAATGCCTATCGTGACCTCACGGCCAATATACTCTGGGGCAACCTCCCCGCTGAACTCAAACGCTACTCTTCCGTCTTGCGTCTGGATGGACACCTGCCCAGGCGCATCAATCTTTCCGGGCACAAAATTCATCCCGGGCTCACCCACAAACTGAGCCACAAATTTATTGGTGGGACTGTTCCATACCTCGTCCACCGTCCCAATCTGCTGCAACTCAGCGCCATGGAGGATCAGCAGGCGGTCACAAAGAGCTGTTGCCTCTGCCTGGTCGTGCGTCACATAGATGGTCGTGTTCTTAAGGTCCTCGTGAATGCGGCGGATGCGAGCCCTCAGGTCAACCCGCACCCTCTGGTCCATGTGGGACAGCGGCTCATCCAGCAGGATGACGTTGGGGCGGCGCACCAAGGCCCTGGCCAGTGAGACTCGCTGCTGGTGCCCACCGGCCAGTTCCGACGGCGTCTTCTTCAGTATCGAAGTCAGGTCCAAGGTCTCCGCGATGGACCGAACCGCCTTGTCCACGTCCCTATCCTTGAAGCCTCTGGCCCGCAGTGGAAAGGCGATATTCTCATACACGCTCAGCCGATGATAGAGCGCGTACGACTCGAAAGCCAGCGCCACGTTCCTCTCCGCGGGGCTCAGATCGTTGACCACCCTGCCGTCGAACAGAATTTTGCCTTGGGTGATGTCCTCCAGGCCGGCCAACATGCGCAAAGTGGAGCTCTTGCCACTGCCCGAGGGGCCGAGAATGGCCAGGAACTCCCCGTTGTTACAGGTGAAACTCAGGTCCCTTACCCCGACGGTGCCTCCCGCATAGACCTTCCAGACGTGCTCACAATCGATCCTGCTCACTTCAACCCCCTAGCCCTTGGAAATTTCCACCGTCTTCACGTAGAAGAACATGCGGTCCGGATTAAACGAAAGCCACACGGGCTCAGACAAACGATAGTCAGACAGCTTTCCATCTCCGCCCACTCTCACGTAGAGGAAGCTCTTTTCCAGCTCGAACGTGAGCACGGAGGTTTCCACCTCGTGCACGACGGCGTAGATGGGAAGCTGGAACGATTGCTCGCCGTTGTTCTCACGGCTCACCGCAATATCTTCGCTGCGGATGCCCAGGCGGACAAAACGTCTGCCACCCTCCCGCACGGCCACCTTCTCCGCCAGCGCGACCAGGTCGTCACGGAGCCTGACACTGAAGTCATTGCCTGCCTTGAAATAGGTGGCGCCGTCGTGCGAGACCAGTTCGCCGTCTATCAGGTTCATGGGCGGCTCACCCACCAGTCGGCCGACAAAGTCCGTAGCCGGGCGGTAGTAGATGTCTTCTGGGGCGCCGCATTGCTCGACCAGACCCTTTCTCAAGATCAACAGAGTGTCTGAGAGCGCCAGGGCCTCGCGGTAGTCATGCGTGACGTACACAATGGTGCTGCCGTAGTTGGTAGCAAACTCTTTGAGCAGGGCTTGGGTCGAGAACCTCAGTTTGGCGTCCAGGTGCGCTATCGGCTCGTCCAGCAGATAGACGTCCGCTTCTCTGACCAGCGCCCGCGCCAGCGAGACGCGCTGTTTTTCGCCGCCGCTGAGATGCTGTGGCCTCTTCTCCAAAAGTTTCTCGATGCCCAAAAATTCGGCGATCTCGGTGACTCGCCTTCTCTCCTCTGCCGGGGTCAGTTTCTCCTGGCGTCTCGGGGAGCGCAGCGGGAACGCAATATTTTCGTAGGCCGTGAAATGAGGATAAAGATTGTAGGTCTCGAAGGCCATTGACACGCCTCGCTGCTGAGGAGGCACGGCGTTCATCGGACGGTTGTTGAAGTATATCATGCCGGAAGTGACCGGCTCGATACCGGCAATCATTTTCAGGATGGTTGACTTTCCAGCCCCGGTTGGCCCAAGAATGGAGAAGAATTCCCCTTCTTTACAGGTGAAACTCACATCTCTTATCGCCACTTTTTGGCCGTAGAGCTTCTTGACGTTTTCCAACCTTACCTCTGCCATTCTTATTCCTCCTCTTCCTCTTCTTCTTTGGGGCGAGGTCCGTAACGGAAAGTCACAAAGCCCAGCACGGTAGCGATTATGGTGCCTATCCACACGGGCGAGTTGGTGAACAGGCCCAGCCATACAAGATGAACGCCTATCCAGACTATGATCGCCCAAAAAAGCCAGTCCCCCATGGTCATTCTTGGCAACATAATTTAGTTCAACCCTCTCTCACAAAAGTATTTCTCGCCGCCTGCCGGAGCCGCACGCCCGCCCGGCCGACGAGCCGCTAGCCCTTCACCGCTCCAAAGGTCAGACCGCGAATGATGTAGCGCTGCATAAACCAGGCGGCAATGAGCGTTGGCAGCGCGCCGATTGCCGCGCCGGCTGCCATGGGCCCGTATTGCACTTCAATGGACCCCCAGAACGAAGAGATCAAGACCGTCATGGTTTTGGCTGCTTCTCGTGTGAACAGGAAGGCAAAAAGGAACTCATTCCAAGACCAAACCAGGCAGAATATCGCGGTGATGGCCAGGCCCGGCAAAATCAAGGGGATCACCACTTTTCTAAATACGTCCAGACGACCATACCCGTCCAGCAGAGCGGCGTGCTCCAGCTCCACCGGCGCTTCACGGAAGTAACCATACAACAGGAAGGTGGCAAAGGACATGTTGAAGTAAATGTACAGCAGAATCAAACCGAAGTGTGTATCCAGCAGTCTCAGGTTACGAAACATCAGGAAGAAAGGAATGGCGGCGACTACGCCAGGGAACATTCTGGTAGAGATCGTCGTGAAAAGCAGATGCCCTCCTCCCGTGTTCCAGCGGGCGAAGCTGTAAGCCGCCGGCAAGGAGACGATCAAGACAAATGCAGTGCTGACCACACTTACGATAATTGTATTCAGCAATGATTGTAAGTACCCATATTGCGCTGAGAACAGGCGCGCGAAATTCTCCAGGGTCACGGAAAACAGGAACTGGTTTTTCAAATTCGGCGAGAAGATGTCTGCGGGCGCCTTGAACGCCGTCAGGTAAATCCACACCAGCGGCCAAAGGACTACAAACACCACCAGGAAGGTCGCAAGCCAGAACAGAATCTTTTTCACCATGTGTCAATTTCCTCCGCTCACTTAGTCGCTTCCAGAGCTTTAATCAGCAGCCGGAACATGATAGCGCACAGGATAATAGTGAAGTACAGACTGATTATCGCCAGTGCGGAGCCATAGCCGATGTCGAAATACACGAACGAGGTGCGGTACAACATCCAGTCCAGCAGCTCGGTATTGACCCCGCCGCGCGTGGTACCATACAGCGGGTCAAAAAGCCTGATCAGCCACATCGTCCTCAAGAGAACGATAATAATGATGAGAGGGCTCAGCATCGGCAAGGTGAGCCGGCGGAACGTATACCAGGCAGACGCGCCATCCACCCTGGCCGCCTCAAACACGTCCTTGGGCATACCCCGCAGGCCGGCCAGCAAGACGAACGTCGAGAAAGGAAACCACTGCCAGACGGTAATCCCGCAGATGGTCAGCAAGGCAATGTTCGGCGCCCACCATTTGACGCGGCCCAGGCCGATGGCGCTCAGAACCTGATTGACCAGACCGATGTTGTACTCCAGAAGGAAATTCCAGACCAGCGACAGGATCAGCGGAGCTACCAGTAGAGGCAGCAGCGTGAGCCCCCGAAAGACGTTTTGCCCCTTGAAATCGCGGTTCCAGAGCAGCGCAATACCCATGCCAATCAGCAACTCAGCGGCCAGACAGACCACCACCGCTTGCGCAGTACGGCGCAGGCTGACCCAGAAATCCGGATCGTGCAACAGCTCAACATAGTTCTGGAGCCCAACAAAGGTGGCATTGCCTACTACACCGCCTATGTGGAACGACTGGTACACCGAGAAAAAAAGCGGATACAGCATGAACGCAATCAGGAACAACAACAACGGAATAAGCAGCGTCCACTTAAAGTACTTTTCGCTGGTCAGGATTTCCCCAATGGTGGCCTTTCTGCCGCCGACAACGTCCTCTTCTCCAGTAGGAGACGCAGAATACAATGCACTTTTTGCCGCCCTATTGCTCAACTTGCTCCTCCTCTGCCGTCATTCTCCCGATGCAAGATGCCGGGCCTCGGCCCCCTTGGCTTGCACCTTTCTAGTCCCCTAACGCAAGGGGAAGCACTCTATCGGTGCTTCCCCTGCGTTCACGTCTGGCTAAGTCTCTGTCATTCTTCGCGGATCGGGGTGATGTCGAATTTGGTCGTCAGCTCGACGGTCTTCTTCACCAGCTCGGCCAGCCCCTCGTCTACCGTGGTCTCCTGGTGGACAGGCTTGGCAAGCACGTCCATCTGCATCTCGTAGACCTTGCCTCCTGCCTTGGAGTTGAAGTAGTAGCGGTCGCCGACCATATCAACGAACTCCTGATCTGTCCAGTTCGCTATCAGGTAATCACACAGCATTTCAAAGGGGTATGCAAGCTCAGGAGTGCGCCAGTACGGGTCCGCCAGGACATCAACCCGGGTGGACAACTGCCCGCCCTCTTTCATGATGATGGTCTGGCACTCCTTCGAGGCCAGGTACCGGACCAGCCAGTAAGCCGCCTCGGGGTTCTTGGAATCCTTGCACACGCCAAACGACCAGGCGCCGGTGTATGGGCGCGCGCCCAGGGTTGGATAGACGCCCAGCTTCCCGCCCGGCACGTGCTCGTCGGTCAAACCCGCAGCCCAGGCGAAGGCGTTGGAGAACATGGTGGGCACAATAATGGCCCGACCTTCACCAATATCGGCAATGACGAAGTCGAAGTTCGCGGTCACACAACCCGGCGAGGCATACTTCAGCAGCTCAATGTACTGCTCCATCGTCTCCTTCATCGCTGCCTTGTCCTGCTGCGTGATCACGAATTCCTTGAGGTTGCCCGCGTCGTCTCTCATCACGCTGGCATAATCCGCGCCCTTGCCCCACAGATAGCAGGAGAATTCGTCATTGATCTGGTACGCGCCCGCCTGCAAGGATACGCCATAGAGGTCGTGATCCAGCGGCTGGCCTTTCAGCGTATCTCCCTTCTTTCTGGTGAAGAATTCGGCCTGGTCGCGGAGCTGCTCAAACGTGACGGCCGGCTTCAGGTCATACCCGTACTTGGCTTTGAAATTGGCCTGCTCGGTGGGGTCATCGAACACGTCTTGCCTGAGGAACATCGCCATGTGATAGGTGTATCCTGGCAGGACCATTTGCTTGCCGTAAGCCTGGCCGCAGCGCAGAATGACCGGGGATTGGTGGGCCATGTCCGCCTCGAGGGCCGCCACTCCCCCCGGGTCATACTTGGCCGCCAGCTCCCGCAGGTCCCACATGTAGTCTGACCATTCGGAAGTCCAGGCCGTTTCGACATAGGTCACATCATACACACCCGTTCTGGCCACCAGCTCCACATTTTCCTTGGAGTACACGACAGGCGAAGCCACTCTCTCAATGTTGACTTTGACTCCTGTCTTCTCGGTGAACCGTTCGATGTACGGGATAATCTTATCCCACACCTGGCCGGTCTCCATGATGGTGTTCAACGGCTGTTTGTTCTGAATTTCCGGTATATCGTCCAGGCCGAACACCTTCTCCTCGGCCGGCGCCGGCATAGCCGACGCGACCGGAGACGTCGGCTGCGCGTACCTGAAGCCCATCAGGGCCATCGAGACAACCAACAAAACCACCAAAACAGCGAAGATCCACCTACGCATCGTCATTACCCTCCTCTCTGACTGCCAGTCCTACAAACAGGAAACCAGATCAACTCTACAGTAAGCCAAACTCCAATCGCCCGACCAACTTTCATTACCTCTCCGATACTCACCCCCTTTCAGCCTGCCTTAATTCGGCTGGCATGCCAAACGCAAAAGCCTTTTGAAGGTAAGTACGCCAGTGTTACTCTTGGAGCGACGAACCAGGGCCAATAAAGTTCAGGTAACAATAGAACGAACCGGACGTGTGGATCGTAGTCAGCTACGTTATCCGGTGGTGAACCTTCTTAGGAAAAACAAGGAAAAACAACCTTGCCCCGAACTTGTATGGTGCTCAGGGGAAAAGGCTGACTTGTTCAGAGTGGAACAGCTTACAAATACAATAATAGCATAGCATATTTTGTCGACTCTGTCAAATTTGAAGGTGTTGAAAAACTCATTTTCGCGCATATCATGCTACGTAAAATATATTCACAGGCCATGAAATTGCCTCCAGCGCACGTCGTTTCGAGCTTCTTTCACGCTCTCCATTGAAGCACGTTCGAGAACTCATTGCCGCCCTTGTTGGCCTATATCGCTCATACTTGTCTCGTGACACGAAACGAGTCGAAATCACGGGCCACGACCGTGTTGGGAAAGACAGATTGCGCTTCTTGCAGGATGTCCTTTTCACGATAGCGCCGCGAGATATGGGTCAAATACAAGGTCTTGACCCCGGCGCGCAGAGCCAGGTCCGCGGCTTGCGCCGCCGTGAGATGGCCGAATTCCCGTGCCAAATCAGCTCCCTCAGCCAGATACGTCGCTTCAATCACCAGAGCATCGGCCCCGGCCACATGCTCGATCAGATTATCCGTCCGGCCCGCATCGCCCACAAAGGATAGCTTGCTCCCCGGCTGTGGCGGCCCCAATACCTGGTCGGGGTGCACCACCTGACCAGTGTCCAGCCGAATAGACTTGCCCTGAACCAGTTCACGGCGGCACGGACCAGCGGGAACACCCAATGCCTCGGCTTTATCTACCAGGAAGGGCCGTCTTTCTTTCTCGCAAAAATTGTAGCCCCAGCAATCCGGACCGCGGTGCGATACGGGGAAGATACTGAGCTGAAACGTGTCATCTTCCAGAATGACGCCTTCTTTTTCCAACGGGAAGTACCGAATCTCCAGAGGCGGATCGCCAGGGCCAAGGACTACGGCCATCAACGCCCTGACACGCTCAAGGGCCCAGGCGCCACCATACAACTCGATGGATGGGATTGCCTCCCAACGTGCGAAAGTGGAGATCAGGCCACCCAACCCCAAAATGTGGTCCAGGTGGCCGTGGGTGAGGAGAATTTTGTCCAGTCGGCGAAAACCCAAGCCGCTTTTCAGCAATTGCCGCTGAGTCCCTTCGCCGCAATCAATTAGAAACCGATACTCTTTGTACAGAACCATGCTGGCCGACAGGCCGCGGTGTATGGAAGGAGCAGATGCTGATGTGCCGAGAAAGACGAGCTCGAACAGGATGGCCTCCTCACGCGATAGATGCTCAATGTCGTCTGTAGCGCTGCTTGCGACACATTATACCTTAGATCGAACAGATACTCAATACCACAGCGTCTCCCGGCCGAACTTACCAGACATCTGGCAGCCGAATCGCTCCGTCCGCCGAACCAGAAACAGGCAATCTTTGGCCATTCAGGGCGTTGTATAACCCTATTTTGAGGCTATGCGAGCCTGTCGTGCCCTCAGCCTCGATCTGCTCGAGAAAGCCCGTGGGGATATCCAGGGCGACCTCATCCAAAACTACCTCACCCCTATCCCAAAGCGAAGTGGGGTAAGCAGACGCAGGACCTATACGCTGCGCCGCCGGCCGGTCTATTTGAGAGACAATTTCATCGGCATCGTTCAACAAATGCACAAACAAGGTATAATCCACTTCCGTCTCAGCTATGCTTTGCCAATACAACCTCAAGAACAACCGGTCTTTGTTCAGCCATTCCGAATCGTAGCCGACCAATTTGATGATCTCGCCCAACGAGATGTCCGTCGGATGTTGAGCATGATAGTCATTGACCGTGCTGCCGGGCGGCGGGCCACCTACTTTGATTGGCCCAATGGTCACATTCTCCACCTGTGTCTCATGACCATTCTGGACAAGTCGGAGAAATCTGGCATTTTCATCCTCGCCGCTGTACAACCCGACCAGCAGGTTATACACCCCATCCTCGGCTTCCGGTGACACCGGGACGGGGTATGGGTCAACCAACACATCGCCCGGCTCCCAGCAAGCTGTATTGGACAACAGGGGAGGGCGGTCGAATCCGCCCATTCGCCTCAATTGGCTATCCAACAACTGATTGGCTTGGCGGTAAAAGTCGTTGTCGAAGGAGAGGCTCTGCCAATATACCGTGATTGGGAAAGATTCCCCAGCTTTGACCCGTCGCGAAGGTAAGTCATAACCCATCAGCATGATTTTGCCCCCGAAATTGGCCATCAGCGGATGAGCCGTTGGCGGAAGTTCGTCGAGAATCGTAGCGCCCTCCAGGTCCCACTTAGGGCAAGCGCCGAAACGCTTCAGTCCCTGCAAGCTGGTCAGTCGCTGCCAATCCCGGCCGGTCAAGCGAATACGCAACGCCAGGTAAGGCGGCTCTGTATTCGTGTACGGGTAGATTAGCGGATGGCTCTCCCGCCATGTGTGATTCACCCCCTGCCAGGCTGACAGGGCAGAGAGGGCAATCGAGATCACCAGCAGAGCAGCAAGGCATACGGCAGGAAGCACCTTCGCCAATCCCCATCCCTTGAGCCAACCAGCCGGCGGTTTGCGCAACAGGGTCGCGGAAGGCAGCGCAAAAGGCACATAGTAAAAGAGCAGAGGAACCAAAATGATCAGGAATCTCTCGCTATAGGCCCAACCGCCATAATGGTTGGTTCTGGTCAGCAGGTACGCCAACGGCGCCAGCATCCCCAGCGACAGGATTGCGCTTTCCCGGCGCAGAGGATGCCCTCGCTTGAGCAAGACCAGGATCAAGCCAGCCAAGCCCCACAAGAGAATCGGCGAGTGAGAGAAAAAACCGCGTTCGCCAATCAGGTATTTGAATGCGTAATCGAGGACATCGCCCGGCGGATGATGGGCGGCCAGGGTGCTATCCCAAACCGAGCCAGGGTAGTTATACCCTTCCGCAGCAAAATAGGCCGGCAAAACACTGTGCCAAATCTGATAGTTGAAGAACATGGTCGCCACAATCGGTGGCAGAGTGCCCAATACAAACAGTCCCGACTTCCACCGCGATCGCACAAAGGCAACGGCCAACAGGGCTGCTCCAATGGGCCCGGCCAACACGTCGAAACTGGCTGCCAGCCCACATAGCAAGCCGGCCCCGAACAATGACTTTTGATCCGTCACCAAACAGAATGCGACGAACAGGCAGGCGGCGGCGGCCGTATGATGGTTGAAGGTAAGGCTGTAGGGCCAGACCATGCTGGCAAAAGCCAACGAGAAAGTGGCGAACAACCCCCGCCAAATAGAGAGTTGCCTTTGGGCCACTGCCCAATAGAACACGGCCAGCATAACTGCTGATGGAATGCCGACCATCAGAAAAGTGAGCCATTTATACACGCAAATCTCGCCAGGCGGGCAAGAGTCCAGCCTCATCCTTGCCCCGCCTAAGTGATACATCAATCCGTAGGGAACGGCTGCAATGGCCTGAAACAGTGGGAGCTTTTCAGAATAGAAGTGACCTTCCAGGAAAACTTTGTCACCGGTTTGGTGCATGAACGGGGACTCATCGATGCGCCAGGTGCCACGTTCCACGAGCGATTGAATGGTAGCCAGACGAGAGGCGTCGCCCCAATATGAAAATCGGTCATGGGTTTGGACAAACCAAATAGCCAAGAAAGAGATCAAAACGAGCCATGCAGTCCAATACTTTTGCATTTGAACTCTCGAGGGCATGTAAAAAGGCTTCCCAGGCAATGACCTACTCTCCCAGGGACTTGCGTCCCAAGTACCATCGGCGCTGGAGGGCTTAACTGCCGGGTTCGGGATGGAGCCGGGTGTTTCCCCTCCGCTAGAATCACCAAGGAAGCCTTTCATGCAACTATCGACTTAGGGACATGCACCCTAAAAACTAAACAGAACGTGTTGGACCAAACCTACCCTGATCGAAATAGCGGACTAAGCCCTCGACCGTTAGTACCGCTTAGCTAAACGCCTTTATATATACGCGCTTACACTTGCGGCCTATCTAACAGGTAGTCTACCTGCGGTCTTACCCGGTTAACCCGGTGGGTGACCTTATCTTGAGGCGTACTTCCCACTTAGATGCTTTCAGCGGTTATCACTGCCAGACTTGGCTACCCAGCGATGCACCTGGCGGTACAACTGGCACACCAGAGGTCTGTCCACCCCGGTCCTCTCGTACTAGGGGCAGCTCCTCTCAAGTCACCTACGCCCACAGCGGATAGAGACCGACCTGTCTCACGACGGTCTGAACCCAGCTCGCGTACCACTTTAATGGGCGAACAGCCCAACCCTTGGGACCTACTCCAGCCCCAGGATGTGACGAGCCGACATCGAGGTGCCGA
>Ga0129299_1000163_pt1 | contig 38813 bp, 24 predicted proteins | sample ConPoolayeCmetaG_FD_94477 | JGI IMG/M metagenome (GOLD analysis project Ga0129299, IMG submission 94477) | Hot spring microbial mat communities from California, USA to study Microbial Dark Matter (Phase II) - Cone Pool mat layer C metaG ...
ACTCTATTTAGCATAAATATTTCATCGCCAAAAGGAATTTTCCTGTTTCTTGTTGTTGCAGAATTTCTAACTTTATTTTTCATTGCAATTATTTCCAGGATAAAAAACAGGCTCAATGAGAAAATACGTTACAAAATGCGTGTAAAAACTTATAAAACTATATATGAAAGATTTTTGTCTTTTGATTATGGAATTTTGCAAAATCGTAGAACTAATAGATTATTATGGAATATCCTTGATTTTCCTTACTCAATTTTGTCTTTAATAAATCTAGTGCTTGATTATCTTGGTTTTTTATTGATTATTTTTGGGTTAGCTCCTGCAATACTTATCTTGGATTACAGAATTTTTGTGATCTTGGTTTTAGCAGGAATTTTAGTTTATATAACAAAAAGCGTTTCGCTGAAAGAAATAAAAAAATTGGACATATTGCAAAAGCCAATACGCGACAAAAATAGCGACATCAAGTATTACATAAATAGCAGATACCATCAATTAATGATTTCCGGAGGATCAAAAAACTTAATTGATAAATCTGAAGAAATCGAGGAAAAAAACTGGCTCATGAGTAAAAAAATATTCCAAATGGAAAGTTTTTTTGATATATTAGAAAGGTTACTCTTTGGAACTGGAACCGGTTTAATTTTTTTGATTTTAGGTTTTCTGGTTTTTGATAAAAAAATTTCCCTTGGAACATATGTAATGATTATAAGCTATGCTACACAAATTTATAGCGTTATATACTCCGTTTCAGATTTCAAAAACAGGAGTATCGATATAAGACTTAACATAAGTCAGATAAATTTTTTGCTTAATCTAAAATCCAAGTTAAAGTTAGACAATATTAAACCTAACATTGATAGAATTTTTGGTGATGTTGTTTTGGAAAATGTAAGTTTCAGATACCCAAGATTCTCCCAAATAGAAAAAGAATTTTTAGAAGAAAGCATAAAAGTTGTTGAAAAGAAAGCAAAAACTGACCAAAGTGACTGGAGATTTTATGTCTACAAAGAGTTAAAAGGTTTACTGAGCGACTTTGACTCGGAAAATCCAATTGTTTTGAAAAATATTAGTTTAAGACTTGAAAACGGAAAAATAACTTCGCTTGTTGGAAGAAACGGAAGTGGAAAAACAACCATAACAAATTTAATTTTAAGAGGGTACGATCCAGACTTTGGAACTGTAAAAATCGGAAACGTAAATTTGATAAACGTTCATCCAGAGACTGTAAGAAAAAATGTATCTATACTACAACAAGAACCATTTTATATGGAAGCTTTTTCTATACGAGAAAATTTAACTTTAGGGACAAACAGAGAAGTTAGAGATGACGAAATATGGAGCGTTTTAGAAGAAGTTGGAATAAAAGATTTGGTAGAAAATTGTCCAAAAAAGCTGGACTCTATAGCTGGCGAAGATTTGGAATTTTCCGGAGGACAAAAACAACTCCTTAGCATTGCCAGGGTTTTGATACAAAATCGCCCCGTAATTATTTTTGACGAAGGAACAAACCAGCTTGATCCAGAAAAGGAAGCAGAAGTTTTAAAAATTTTACAGAGAAAAAAAGAAGGTAGGGTGATTCTTTTTATCACCCACAGAATTACAACTGCAAAAAAAGCAGATTACATTTATGTTATAGATGATGGGCAAATTGTTGAAAGTGGAACGCACTTAGAACTTCTTGAAAATAAGAATGGGGTTTATAAACATTTTTGGGAACTGCAAGTAGTAAATTGAGAATAAAATACAACACTATTAACAAACTCACACAATAAAAGCCTGTCTTATCTTTAACTAAAAACCAATCCGAAACAAGGTATCTCCCTAAATTTACTTATCCAAACTGTGTAAAGTTGCTCTATAACTCTTTTTAATCCAAAGGAAAACAAAAGCTGCAAATTTGCCCTAAACTAAAAACACCCACTCACCAACCCATATTATAATTCTTCCCAAAATTCTATTCTATTCTATTTCTAAAACAAAAAATGATTAACACTAAAATTTCCTACGGTACCACAAACACTTAATTAAACACATTATTCCTTACAAAATAGGAATTAATCAACAAAAAACAGAAAACTTTACTTCTTACTTCTTATAAGATGCAAGATAATTTCTTAGATAATTTCTTGTTCACCTTACTCATTGGTTACAACACTATCAGGCATTTCCTGGTTGGTTGGATTATTGTTAGTTGAATTATCAGTTGAATTATTATTACCCAAGTTTGGCATCAAAGACGTTATGAACGAATTAGAGACAAATTCTTCAGCAACTGACAGATTCTTTTCCATATCACCACCTGCATAAAAGAAAAGGTATTGTCCCTTGTAATCATCACCAACAGATGAAAAATCAGGAACATATATCTTTATATCACCATGTTTTGCATCTTTCCCTTTTTGATAATAAGTCTTATATTTAATTGAATTATAAATCCCCTCTCCTTCCGTAACAGTCCTTTCATCAATTGGGCTTTTAAAAGACTCCAACAATTTTTCAAACGATTCTTTATTCGGAACAGAATAACCAAGAATTATTATGTTACCTGATATCTGATCAGCTGGTATAAAATAATCAAGCGCAAAGTATGGATTATTAGAAGCAGAAATAAAAATACCAGAAAACTTCTCAGAAGAAATATGATAGTCTCCGTTGATAGTATTTAAAAAAAGAGAACTTGGCTTAATAACAGCATAACCTAAAGCCTGGTTTTCATACACCTCTCTCCCATCATCAAGACTGTAGTACCTACCCCTATTTTGAAGACCAACACCTAACTGACTTGTAATCTTGTCACTTATCAATCTGCTAACAAAAGTATTAAGTCTTATCCCCTCAGCAAACAAAATAGTACTGTCAACTCTTTTTTCAAGATCTTTGAATATCCACTTTGGAGTATAGTTTTTCCTTAACCAAAACCCGTGAACAATCAAAATGAGAGAAGCGACCATTGACAGAGATGACATAACTAACGAGGCCTTCATTGCAACCTCACTACTAAAACCTTTTAAAATCTCTTTTATTTTATTTTTTATCTTGTTTTTTACCTTTTCCATCTTCATTTCTTAAAAATTAATTTTAAAAAGCACAAAAAAACCAACTTTCAACTACCGCTTTTTTTACATAACTTAAACAATACACCCACGAAGATAAACAAAACCTTGTTGTCTATCTTCATCATATATCATCATCACTCCAAGAGCCATCATCTGACCCATACTCATCACCTTCTTCATCATCATATCCATCATCCTCCCCATCTTCCCAGTCTTCATACTCCCAGTCATCATCCCATCCATCATCCTCATAATAATCATCATCTTCTTCTTCACCTTCGCCTACATCACTACTATCAGAAGACTTAGCCTTTTTTAACATATCTTCAATAAAATTTCTGATAAAATCTTCTAGATTCTCCTTAACACCAACAAATTCCCCTAACATCTTACCATTAAAAAAGGCCTTTACGGTAGGAATTTGAAAGACCTCATATTTTCTCGCCACTTCTTGGCACTCATCTACATTAACCTTCACTAGCTCAACCATATCACCCCTGCTCTTTATTTCATCAACAATCTTTTCCAAAGATGGCCCAAGAACCCTGCACGGACCACACCACTCAGCCCAAAAATCAACAATAACCAAAACTCCTCTCTTATTCAACACCTCGCTTGAAAACTCACTTTCTTGTATGTTTTTCATATTCAAAACTTTAAATTAATAACAAAAAAATTATTCCAATAAAGCATCATTATTTTGCTTTACATCCTGTGAAGTTAGCATAGAATAAATATCTTTTACCCCGATTTCATCAGCAAGTCTTTTCTTTCTCTTCTCCTCTCTTTCTTTTTCTTTTTCAGCTCTTCTTTTCTTCAACTCTTCAACCTCTCTCATTTTTCTCTCTGAAACTTCCTTTCTTCTGATATATTTTTCAACATTTCCTTGAGTATCAACAATTTTTTGCTCGCCAGTAAAAAACGGGTGACATGCTGAGCATATCTCAACCCTTAACTCAGTAGTTTCCACCGTACTCCCAACAAAAAATTGATTTCCACAACTACATACCACCTTAATAACCCTATAACTTGGATGAATTCCTTTTTTCAAAAAACAAAATTAAGCCGTGTGAAAACTATAAAAGAAACTAAAACTGTCAAATCTTTGTTGCGCCAATTGTAAAAAATATCAAACAAACAAAATATTACCACAACACCATACTACCATCTTGTCCGTGTGTATTTGCTGTACTAAGCACAAAAGCAGAAAAACAACATGCTTTGTAAAAAGAATTAAAAACAAAGTATCAAATAAAATGCAATTATCTTACAATATATCAACTACTTCCGGGATTTTTGGTTTATACTTTCCGTCTGTTGTCAATCTTAGCGAACAATAACCATCATGTAGGCTGTGGCCAATATACCTTGGGCTAACCAAAACAACAGGCATCAAGAACTCAGCCAAAAAACTTATCCACTCATCCTCACTAAGAAGAAAATCACCATAGTAGTGTTGATACCTTCCACTATCCAGCAAAACACCCCTTTTGTCACCACAAATATACATTATAGCCTTCTTAATGCCTTCCTTTGAGCAATTTTCAGGATGAAAATTCATCATTGGTAAATGTTTTGTCTTTCCATCACAACACTGAACTTTTGAAGTAATTGACCAAACTTGATTAGGTCCTAGCTCAATATCATACAAATTATCAAGGGTTAACTGACTGAATTCTTCCTTGCTATATTCCAAATCCTTTATTGGACGTAGATGCTCAAACCCTTCAAACATATGTTCTAATTTCTCTGATGTAGTTTGGTAGCGCTGGCGCCAGTTAATATCTACTATATGGGCAATTAATCTAACTCTTAAAACATCTGGGTTGTGATCAATTATAACTTTACACACATCTAGCGAGGTTTGTCCTAGTTGAAACTCTAGCATGTGGTACAGGAATTAATTGTAAAAAATAAAAAATCTGCTACTATATTGCACGTTTAACTACAACACACAGTACCACCAAAACCATCAACTCTTCCACTCTGATTATGCTAAATCAAATACAAAACACAAGTTAAATTTTCACTTACCAATATTACTCTTTTGATGCTATTTTTACAACTAACCCATCACCATATTAGCCTGTAATCACTATTTCAATTTTATCCATTATCCATCCAAGCACTTCAACTTTCCTATAAAGCCGAAAGGTATCTTCTTCCACAGTAATAAAACTATAGATATGAAATAATATGAAAAATTAAAAATAGCAGTGCTCAAAAAATAAAGCTTTGCTCCCAACAAACAATATCCATATTCAAATCCTAAATTAAAAAAGACAACTACCATAACATAAAAAAACAAAACCTAATAACCTAACAAGGCTTATTTAAACCCATTTTGTTGCATTACCTAAATACAAAAACAAAAGACTTAATAATAAAAATTCTGTCATACTAGATATTTAAAAAAGCGTATTCTCTCAAAACGTATTGAAAGTAAATCTATCCTGCGTCTTACTTAAGAAAACAAAAAACATTAATTTCACTATGCACAATTCAACATTCAATTCTTCCGCATATGGTAAATCTGGTGAAAACTAATATCAAAATTTATTTCTCCCATATAATTTTAGAAGTGGCACAAGACATCTAGCCAAAAAAAGAAAAAAGCAGCTTGGAATTACTTAACAAATGAATTTTATCGCAAAACAAAGCAATATCAAAAATCAGTCAATTTTAGGAAAAAGAAGATTGTCATAAATCATATTCTCTAGATTGAAACCTTTAATAAGAGCTTCTTCCCCTTCGTCTAAAAAACCGAACTTGTAAAGCTTGAAAAGAGCTTTTATTGAAGATTTTGGAATAATTGGATTCAAAAAGTAAAAAATTCTTGCCAAAGCCCTACCAAAAGCTTTAACTACTCCACTAATCTCTTTCGAAGGTTTTTCCCACAGTTTTTCTATATCGAAGTATTGATTTATTTTTTGGACAATTTTTTTCGAAAGGTCAGTAACACCTTTGTAATCGTAATTCAAAAAATAGTTTTCAGCTATTTTTTCTAATAAGTCTGAATCGTATATAACTTCACGCGTTTTCTGATCTAAATTTTCATAGGTGAAATCAGTGCTAAAGTCACATTTTTTAGCAATAGATATCAACCTATTCAAAATATTCCCCAAGCCTTTTCTAAGATCTGATTCATAAACAGAAAAAAACCTATCATATGTGAAATCTATGTCCTCATAAAGAGACCCTTGCGAAGAAAAAAACCAACGAACAGGATCTTCCCCAAACTTTTCTATTAAAGAAAATGGGTCAACAACATTTCCAATAGATTTACTCATTTTCATACCACCAGAAGTAACAAATCCATGAATAAAAGTTTCGTTTTGAGTTGGAAAACCAGCACCAATTAGCATTCCAGGCCAGTAAGCAAGATGAAACCTATGAATTCCTTTTCCAATTATATGAATTTTGTAAGTTTTTTCATCAAGCCACCACTTTTGAAAACTTTCCAAATCATTTGGAAAACCACAAGCAGAAATATAATTTGTTAGAGCATCAAACCAAACATACATAACTTGACTTTCATCGTTTGGCACCTCTATCCCCCAATCTAGCTGATCAATACTTCTTGAAATAGAAAAATCTTCTAAACCATCTTTACAAAAATTCAACATCTCATTTTTTCTAGATCTTGGCAAAACCAATATTTTTTCTGTATCTATCAAATTGGTAATTTTCTCTGAAAAGCTAGATAGCTTAAAAAAATAATTTTCGGAATCTAGAAAAATTGGCTCTTTTTGATGATCAGGGCACTTCCCGTCAACCAAGTCTTTTTCTGATTTATACTCCTCGCAACCAACACAGTAAAGTCCAGAATACCTACCTTTGTAAATCAACCCATTATCAAAATTTCCCTTCCAAAGTTCTTTGGAGGCTAATTTATGAGCTGGATCTGTTGTTCTAACAAACTTAGTAAAAGAGATATTAAGCTTTTCCGCTAACTCGAGAAATTTATTAGCTTTCTCTTCAACAAATTCTGTAACCAAAACACCTTTTTCAATGGCAGAAATTTTATTTTTTTGCCCATGCTGATCAACACCAGTTGAAAAAAATACTTCTTTCCCAGAGTTTCTTAAAAATCTTACCAACACATCTGCTATTATAAGCTCCATTGCAAAACCAATATGCGGATCTGAGTTTGTATATGGTATTGCCGTTGAAACAAAAAACTTTGGAAAATTTTGCTTCACCATATGAAAATATGAAACAAAAACTATTTTACCAATGACTAAAAAAGATAATTCAATCGAAGAAGACCATGCTAAAAACGCACACCAACCTCTAAAAATCTTCTTATTTCTTGCGGAGCAAAGATTCTAAGGATATCTTGAATACTGGAATCTTCTTCTGAAAACTTGTTTTTTACTTCGTCAATATCCCACTTTTGCTCCGAAGCAAAATGAAGATTCCCTGAAGACTCATTTAATCCGCACCCAACTAATTGAAGAGTTATGCTAGCATCGTTGCTGTCTATCTTTCTTAAAACCCGAAGCTCATTAGCAAGTTTTTTCCTTTTATAAAAAATATCCTTTCCCCCACAGGTAAAACATGGCACCCCATAGTGATACGAAACAATTAGATACTTTACATTTTCTGGAACGGACCTCCCGAAATCATCAAGGATACTTTTATTTATTCTTATTTCTTTGTTTATACCCTTACAAAAAACAATTCCCAAATTTTCTTCACACTTCAAAAAATCTCCTAAAAAATGCTTTAAACTGTGTTCAATACTATCTTCATCAGATAATGTTTCTAAACTTTCAGAAAGAAAACCACCAACTGTTCTATACAATACAACCCCTGAAAATTTTTCTCCAACTCTCATAACAATAACTTTTTCCAAATCTAGACTACCCCCTCGAAAAACTTAGTCAATGTTCATTTAACAACAATCACAAATACATACAAACCAAAAACCATAAAGAAAAATTAAAAAAGAAAGCATCATTTTATTTTATTCGATCTTTTTATTTGCCATACCGTCTAAAGAAAAAATATCTAATTTGTTCAATGAAAAATTAAAATTTTTTAATTAAGTAAAAATCCATTTGTAACAACAAAAACCCGAACTAAATAATTAGGGCAAAAACAAAAAATCAGATAAGGTAAAAGCTTAACTAAGGAAAAACTTAAATTAGAATAACAATGCAAAAACCACTATTCTTGAACAATAAAGATCCTTACAAAATACTGGAAGTTGACAGAAACGCAACAAAAGAGGAAATAAAGAGATCTTTTAGAAAGTTAGCACAAAAATATCACCCAGATAAAGAAGGAGGAGATCCAGAAAAATTCAAAGAAATAAATTGGGCATATGAAATTTTATCAGACGATGAAAAAAGAAAGCAGTATGATACCTACGGTCAAACTTTCGACAACGTGGATAGCAATTTTTCAGGATTTTCAGACTTTGATTTTTCAAATTTTGTTGGATTCTCTGATTTAGGAGATATTTTTTCAGACTTTTTTGAAAGCGCTTTTTCTAGAACAAACAGAAGGTACTCAAAAAAAGTTACACCAAAGGATATAAGAATCGGAATCGAAATAAGCTTTGAGGATTCATATTTTGGGGCTAAAAAAGAAATAAGTTTTGAAAAAATAAAAACATGTGATGAGTGTTCTGGAACGGGAGCAAGGGGCTCAAAGTTTAAAAAGTGTTCAGATTGTAGTGGAACGGGCCAAAAAGTAACACAAAGAAGGACGCCATTTGGTATATTCCAAAGCGCAACAATATGCGAAAACTGCAACGGGGAAGGAACAATTCCTGAAGATGTTTGCAATAAATGTAAAGGCAGGGGAGAAATTAAAACCAAAGAAACCATAACAATCAAAATTCCTCAAGGAGTAGACGACGGAGAGGTTTTAAGGGTAAGAGGTGAGGGAAATTCAAATAGATATGGAAGTGGAGATCTTTTAATCGAGGTGTCTGTTAAAAGACACGAAAGTATAAAAAGAAAAGGATATGATCTTTTCTTGAACATCTCTGTACCTTTTACAAAAATGGTTTTAGGTGGAAAAGAATACATAGACTTTTTGGGGGGAGAAAGAATAAAATTCGATATTCCACCAAAAACAGAGGATGGAGAAATCCTTAGGTTAAAAGGAAGAGGAATAAAAAGAGATGGGAAATCTGGTGATCTTTACTTAAAACTATCAGTTAAAATACCAAAAAATTTAGATAAAGAAACTAAAGAAATGCTTGAAAAACTAAGACCAAAGTTAGAAAATAATTAAAATAATTTAAACACAGCATAGATTAAATCAAACGAAAACCCTTTTCTCGAAATAAAGGCAAAATTTTCACTAGCACTAAAAAGCAATACGCTTTTTTCAAAACGAAACAAAACAAAAAAGTGTTAAAAAATCAAAATAACTTAAGTTGTAAGCAAATTTAAATGAAGAAAGCAAAAAAACTTTTCTGAACAAAATATTTTTCTAGAATTCTAGTCGAATCAGATAAAAAATAGAAAAGTTACTATTGATAGACTCTTCGGCACTTATCCATAGAAGTTATCATGCCATTCCAGAACTTACGACAAAAGATGGAACACCAGTCAATGCAGTTTATGGATTTTCGACTACTTTGATAAAATTTCTAAAAGATTTTAAGCCAGATTATGTTCTTGCTTCTTTTGATGAAGATGGAGAAACTTTTAGACACGAAATCGTTGAAAGTTATAAAGCAAATCGATTAGAAGCTCCGGAAGACCTAAAGATACAGTTTCCAATTGTTAGAAAAATTGTTGATTCTTTTGGTTTTAAATCCGCTTCAAAAAAAGGGTACGAAGCAGACGATATAATTGGATCTGTAGTGGAAAAGTTTAAAAATAAAGACAACCTAAAAATAATAATTCTCACAGGAGACAACGATCTTTTGCAACTTGTTTCAAACGACAAAGTTTTGGTTTTTACCTTCGGAAGAAATTTTTCGCTTGGAACACTTTACAACGAAAAAAAAGTTATTGAAAAATATGGGTTTCCGCCAAGTTTGATTGCAGATTATAAAGCATTGAAAGGGGATGAATCTGACAACATTAAAGGAGTTCATGGAATTGGAGAGAAAACAGCAACAGAACTTGTAAAAAAGTTTGGATCTGTAGAAAAGCTTTACAAAGCAATAAAAGAAGGAGATGAAAAAATATTGGGAATTAAGGATAAAGTTTTTAACATTCTAAAAAATGGAGAAAAAGATTGTCTTGAATCAAAAGCTTTAGCTCAAATTGAAAGAAATCTAGAGGTGCAATACGAGATTGATGACCTTGTTCCAAACTTTGATCCAGAGAACTTAAGAAAGGTTTTCACAGATCTTTCTTTTTCTAGCCTGATAAAAAGAATTCCGGAAATCAACTTTCTACAAAGTAAAAAAACTTACGCAAACAAAATAAACAATTTAGAGTCAGACAAAAGCACAAAAATGAATAAAAACAAAGATTTCGAGATTTTAGTAGCAAGCAAAGAAAATTGGAAAGAAGTCTTAAAAATTATAGAAGATTCGAGAAGCTTTGCATTTGATACCGAAACCGATTCACTAAACCCGCAAAAAGCAAATTTGGTTGGTCTTTCTTTTGCAACATCCGAAAACTTTGGAATATACATTCCTTTCCGGCACAAAAACTACAACAATTTAGAAATAGAAAAAGTTTTGGAACTTCAGGAAGCTTTTTCTTCAAAGAATCTAAAAATAGCGCACAATATAAAGTACGACATTCATGTTTTAAAAAACTACGGAGTAAAAGTCTCCAAGCCATTCTATGACACAATGATTGCAGAATTTCTTATAACATGCGGACAAAGTCAATCTTTGTCGTTGGATTTTTTGGTAGAAAAATACTTTCAGAAAAAGAAAATTTATTTTGAAGAGCTTTTCAGTAATAAAGACGAAAAAAATTTCTCGGACCTGGATGTCGAAATTGCTTCTGAGTATTCTGTTGAGGACTCGATTTATACTTTCCGTATTTGGAAAAAACTTTCAACAATTCTAGAAAATGAGCAAAAAAACTTAGGTAGAATTTTTGACCTCGAAATGAATACTGTTCCTGTACTTGTCGATATGGAAAGAAACGGGTTTCTTGTAGACGAAAAGAAAGCAAGAGAAATTTCTGAAAAACTAAAGCTGATGCAACTTCAAATTAAGTCTAAGGTTGAAAGTTTAACAGGAGAAAAAATTAACTTAAACTCTCCGAAAGAAGTTTCGAATCTTCTTTTTAATAAACTAAAACTTCCAACACTGGGAATAAAAAAAACGACTCTTGGTTACTCCACCTCGGAAGATTCTCTTCTTGAATTGAGAAATCAAAGTCAGGTTGTAAGAGAAATCCTTAAATATCGCGAAATTGAAAAAATGATAAATACCTATCTTGAAAAAATACCTGCAATGCAAGATGAAGATAGAAGAGTTAGAACAAATTTTAGCCAAACACAGGTTGCAACCGGAAGGATCACTTCTTCCAATCCAAACTTGCAAGCGATTCCAAAAAGAACAAATTTAGGAAAAAAAGTTAGAAGTATTTTTGTCGCAGACAGAAACTTTAAAATTCTTTCAATAGACTTTTCACAAATTGAGTTGAGAGTTCTTGCTGAAATTTCTAAGGATGAAAATTTAACTTCATCTTTCGAAAAAAACTCTGATATTCACAAAATAACCGCTGCCACGATTTTTGGAAAAAATGAGCAAGACGTTACAGAAGAAGAAAGAGATATAGGTAAAACAATAAATTTCAGCATAATCTATGGCGTTTCTCCTTTTGGACTTTCGAAATCTTTAGATGTTGAAATCGAGATAGCCTCAATTTTCATTGAATCATTTTTCCAAAAATTTCCAAAAGTAAAATTATGGATTAACGAAACAATAAAATCGGCTTACGAAAAGAGTTTTGTCAAAACTGCTCTTGGAAGAAAAATCTTTATACCATTCTTAAAATCTCCAAACCTTAGCACAAGAAAACAAGGCGAAAGACAGGCAGTAAATTATCCAATTCAGGGAACTGCTTCTGAAATTCTGAAAATCGGAATGGTGAAAATCGATGAATTTTTAAGAAGTGAAAAAATGAAAACAAAAATCCTTTCCCAAATCCATGACGAAATAATTCTAGAGATCAACAATGAAGAGATCGGCTACATTGACAAATTAAAAGGTATTTTTTCAAGCGCACCCGAAGAAATTTTTGGTAAAAAGTTCCCAGTAGAGCACAAAATCTCAGATAGTCTGTAAGGGCAAGATCAAATTTTTCAAGATTATTAAAAATACCAAAACATCTAACACTTATTCTTTCGTCTTAATAAAAAAACTGATGCGTCAACAAAATAAACAAAGCAAAAATATAACGTATAAAAAACACTCAAATCTTAAATGCACTTACTTGTCTATCAGATCAATTACTTTTACCCTCTTCATCAGTCTCCTGTATACTTATTGCTCCAATAGGACAAATGGAAGTAAGCTCTTCGCATGCTTTGAGAGTCTCTCCATCTGAAAGATCTAGATCCGGTGAAATCTCGATCTTCCAAGTTTCACTATTTTGATAAATTTTCTCCTTTAATTTTTTATTGGATTCAGCATGGTTAACACAAGCAAGACACTGCACACACAAATTATGATCTATTATCAAAACTTTTTTTTTCATTTTTAATAGATTATCCGGGTTTAAATTTAGCTTATTCTATTTTTTTTCAAGTTGCACTAATCTATACAATCACTAGCAACTAGAGTTTTATAAATCCCAATTTCACAATTTCACTTTAATCTTCACCTACTTTTTATCTAGGTATTTGTAAAAACCCAAATAAACTAGCAGCATACCTCGTTATCTTTTCACCTTTTTTTATAATCCTCAGCACCACCAGTTTTCCTTATGTATTTATTATACTTCCCAAAAAAGAAAATCTTCCCAGAAGGTTTTCTGAAAAAATCTAAAAAAACAAGATGAAACGAAAAAAGCCCCCGATTTTCCTCGGAGGCTTTTTGCTTTGCAGAGTACAAGAAATCTGCCTATAGAGTATAGTGCCAATCAGTTTCTGTATTTCCGTTTCCAGCAATATCTTCAACTAAGTTTGTCGCTTTTATTTTGGCTCTATAGTCACCCACTGGCACATCTGCAGTATTAAGAACAACCCATGCATATCCATTTCTATCACCAGCGCTTCTTCCAAGATCAACAATTGAAACAGTACTCCAAGTTGCTCCTCCGTCTGTTGATTTTTCAAGAGCAAAGTCAGAAACTTGTAACGACTCTGTTTTTACATCCTCTGTGAAGTCAACCCTAATTCCTCTTCCACCATCCTCGCCCACACCATCCTGAGCGCTAATTCCGCCTAGGATACCAATAAACGTATTGTCACCGCCAACTGTTCCGGTCAATGTAACGGTATTTATAACATTTCCGCTTGCATCAGACATTCCGGAAAACTTGATTGAGTAAGACTTTCCGTATTGAAGATTTACTCTATTTGTAGAAGAATCGCTCTTGAAAACTATCAAGAATGTATTGGCTTTATTATCACATCTTGGATCTTCCGTACCATCGTAGCAATAAGTTGTTTGGACTTTATCAGAAGTCAGGCTTATTGTTGTTCCATCATGTGTAAAGACATAGTTAGAAAGGTTATTTACACCTTGTGGGTCATTCACACCCAGCTTCATAAGCTCGGAGTACTCGATAGCCAAGTAGTCTTTTCCAGCTCTATTGGCAACAGTCCAGCTATTGTAACAACCTTCTGCTCTGCCACTACAAGCAACCCCTAGTACAGCAACAGCGCTCGTAGACTTAACTGTTGGCTTTTTCTTATCTCCAACAACAACATTCCCAGCCCCTGTGTAAGCATTCAAAGCAAGATCTTTAACGCCATTCACTGCCCAAGCAACATTTACTCCTTCCGGAAGTTTATCTTTTCCGAATTTCAAAACAACTTTTGTTCTTTGAGTTGCTGTATCGTAAGAATACTCAACAGAAGCAGGATTTAACCCATTGACCGTGTACTTTGATGGTGTTTTAGCTGTTGTCTCATCCATCATTTCATCAAACCAAACTTCAGCATAGTCATTATCATCTGTTGCATAAGCATAAACCGTTGGACTATCAACAGTGTTATCACCAGTAGCAGGAGATGTAAGCGTTGATGTCAACATAGTGTTTCCTTTTGGATAGTCTTTGATATTTGATACAACAAGAGTGTAATTTGTTGGTGCACCTGGCGCGTTAACTTCTAGGTTAACTCCATTTTTAAGCGTAATTGTAACTGTTGTCACATTGCCAGTTCTTGAATACTTCAATTCGGCTCCAGATAAAGAAACCTCTGTTGCCTCACCAGATTCAACAACTCCATCACCATCATCAACCCAATTCTTGTAAAGCTTGAAGTTGGATAAAACCAATGTTGAATCATCCAAAATCCCAGTCCCAACATCGGTGACCTCAACAATAACTTCATCATTTTTTGGACCAGCAACTGCCTTAAATTCCCTATTAGTAACTTCAGGAGCAGTGGTATCTTCGAGGTATGAGTAAGCAAGATCTGCTTTTGTCCAGCCGAATCCAATCGGTGCAGAAGAATCGGTCATATTGTTACCATATACATCAACGAGATTCATTGCTTCAACAACCACGATAGTATTACCCATTCCATCATCACCCCAACCCCCTGCTGGCCTTGCAACCTTCAAGATAACGGTTTGACCATCATCCATCAGTTTCGCAGAAACCGGTGTATACTTAACTGTAGAACCATACCTATAAACCTTATAGTTATCTTTATTTTCAGCGGAAGTTTTCGTAACCTTGTCATTCAAGTTCGTGTAATCCCTAACTTGAACAGCCAACCAATCATATGATGCATCCGAATCAATTACGGTAGCAACCTGCGTTCCGGCCCCAAACCACCAGTAAGAAGGTGTACCTGCACCAAGCGAAAGTGTAGCCATATCGTTTTGAGTTAACAAAGGTGGATTGTAAACATTGGTATGCCACATAGAAGGTTGTTGCGTGTCGTAATAATTCACATTTACTGCACCATCGGCAAGATCAAGGAACGCTTCATCCTGCGCAGGGACAACTCCAGCATCAGCTGTATAAACCAATTTCAGAACATCTCCATCTTTGTATGCTTCAATTTCATCCTCGCTTGGATCAGTAGCACTTTTTATTATGAAGTCATAAGCATAATTTTGATCAGCAGCTGGAGCAACAACCAAAGTGTTAAGATTACCCAAAGATTCGCTGTTTAACTTTAGCTCAAATCTTGCCCAGTTTGGATTAACCTTTTCAGAGAAAACAACCCTTAAAATGCCGCCTGTGTCAGTAGAAGTTACATAAGAAGCATTGTACCTAGCAGAAACAACAGTTGGTGGTGTAACATCATCAGTGTACGTAAGAGAAACTTCATTCAACCAACCATTTGTCCTATCGCCGTCTTCTGAATTGCCCTTTCTTTGTAGAAGGTTTGTATTGTTGTTTTCATTCCTGTAAATTCCAGCAGTCTCAATCTCAATATAACCACTCTCAAATTGACCAATTTCAACGTCTGCGGCATTTGTAATTTCGAAAACCCACACTTTTGTTCCATCTCCAGAAACATAATTTCCAGTTAAAGCAAGATCAGTTGCACCATTAGCAGTTCCTTTAGTTGTACCCTTAACAGTCACTTGATAACTTGCAAGGTCAGCTCCTGTCATTTCCCAAATCGGCTCATTATACGTGAGAGTCAATTTATTTGTTTGTTCATTATAACTTGCAGAAACTAAATATGGTCTATTTACAATGGTAACTGGCCTATTTTCTTGAGCGTCATTCTTAACACCATCTAAATCCTCGTAGCTATCTTTTGCAGCGTTCAACTTTACATTCTGGCCTAGAGCCTTGATAGCCTCTCCAGTTTCTTTTGTAAGATTAAATGTAAGCTTAAGTCCGTCCGCACTAGTTGCATAATCGTCTTCTTTAAGCGTAACAGTTGCGGTTCCGTTTGTCAAAGTAAAGCCGGTTTCAGAAACTTTCGCGTCATCTCCTTTTACTTGCTCATCAAATGTAATCTCCAAAACGTAAGTTCCATCGTCAAATTTAGCGCTCTTAATATTTGGCTTTCCAAATCCGCTCATACCTTGAAACTTCGCCGAAGACCAGTTTCCAAGCATAGACAAACCAGATTTATCTTTGACATTTTGCACATCAACAGTGTATTCGGCATCAACCATTGATGTATCCAAATAAAGTATAACAGTTCTTTGATCAGGCTGTAACTCAGCAGAAGTAATAGTTATATCACCCGGACCATGCGGATTCCGTGTTGTATTATAGACACTATAGTTGCCTACATTTTCAGCACCATTTGCCCCGGTACCAGATTGAACCTTCTTATTAAATTTCAAAAGCACATGCTTATCGTCAATCGCTTGAGCATACTGGACTCTTGGTCTTGTATCTTCCGGAAGAACCAAAATATTCCAATAAATTCCAACATCTTCCATCCAGTATTTAAACTCTGCCACTGGTTGAAAGTATTCCTTATACCATGTATTATCATCTATTGAAGAATCCTCTGATTCTTTTGGAGCATAAAGATTAAATCTGAAAACACCCTCGTTATTTGGTGTGGTAGCTGATTCAACTCCTACAGCTCTATTTTCGCTTAGCCAACCGCTTCCCTTAAATTTAGAAACTCTATCTTGCGGCCAAGAAGTTCCAATTTTAACTATTCCACCATCAGAAACCTTGTCCCAAGTTGCAGCGCCTTTATTTTTCAACCTCAACCAAACCTCTTCTTCTTCACCACGAACAATTTGAACTTGGTGCTCACCATTTGAAGTATTAAGCCCACTCTGAGATTTCCAACTGTGTGAATATGCCGGTTTAAGAACAACTTGGAAAGAAACACCAATGTTTCTTCCAAACCAAGTTACATCCTCAGCAACAAGAGCCATGTACTCCATGTATTCTCCCGGACCAACACCAGAATTTCCGTAAAGTGTGAACTCAAAAGTTCCAATCTGGCCAGGCGCAACACTATCTTCTTTCAACTCAGCATACCTTCTGCCAGCAATAGGCCACGTTGGGCCTGAAAAGAGGCTTGGTCTCTCGATATTTCCATCTTGATACATAGGAGCTAATCTTACAACTCCCTTTCTCCAGGTTGCTGTGCCTGTATTCTTAAATTTTACCCACCCACTGGAACTCCCTCCTTCCATTACTTCAATGGTGGAACCACCAATGGAGTTTCTGTTAGATTGAGAGTCCCAAGAGGCAGAATACCCTCCTACTTCAGCTTGTGCATTTCTTTGCGGGGTTGCAACTACAGGCAGTGCAAGCCCCAATGCCAAGAGGAGGTTTCTTAAAACCTTCTTACTTTTGTTCATTTTTTAAAAATTAATTACAAATTTCTATCGGATTCTTGTTGGCTAGCGCCAAACAAAACCGAAAGATTATTCTCGGATAACTTACTAGACCATATTTATATCTTGTCAAGTTTTTTCATAATTTATTCAAGAAATCTAATCCAAAAATTATCAAAGACAAAAGATAAAGATAAAAGAAATGCGAACTGTATGGATAAATCGTTCTTCCAAATGGGAGTATCAAAAATGCCGTATAATAAGATTGAAGCTATCGAAACTAAAACAGAAGAGTTAACAAGTAAGAAAAAAATAAGACTTTCTTTTTTTGATTCAACGTTTTCATACCTTGAAAAATGCTCTAATTTATACTTGATCTCAAAAAATGATTTAAAAAGCACGAGAATGCAACAAAAAACAATTACCAAAAAGCTAATTAAGCCCAAAACACCAGATTCAAGCAAAAAAGTAAGATACAGATTATGTGGAAAAAGTGCGTTGGGAGAAACAAATTCTGGAAAATTCGTTAATTCCTTTGTTCGATTATAAAAAAAACTCTGGAAGTTTCCGAGCCCAACGCCGGTTAAAAGCTTTTCTTTTGCAATAAGTAAAGATTCATTCCAGATCAGGATTCTAACAGAGTCTGAATTTTGATACCTTTGATTATTAAAAAGAGAAAGCACAAAAAAAGACAAAGTAACCACCATTAATCCTACACTAACGAATAGTGCATTTCCAAAAGTCATATCACCATTTTCATTTTCACTTTTGGACACAATGTAGGAAATAAAAAGAGATAAAACAATTGAAGCAATAGAAACTATTATCCCGGCCCTTGATTTTGTAAGTACCACCGTTGCAAGCGATAAAAAAGAAACCACCGAATAAAATATTTTATCATTTTTGTTCCAAGTTTTCACACTTAAAGAAAGCATGGCAAAAAAGAAAGAAAAAACAGGAACAAGAAACAAAGAAATGTAGTTTGGAGATTCAAAAAAAACTTTCAGCCTTCCTTCAACCCAAAAATCCTTAATAAACAAACCACCAAAAAGCGAAACAACTGAAAGCAAAATTCCACCCAAACCAAAAGAATAGATTAAGTCTTTTAACCGCTCTTTTGTATAGGTAAATTTTCTTACAAGGTACCCGAAAATAAGCGGCATAACAAACCAGCTTTTTATGATTCCAAGAGCTCGTCTTTTTTCCGGAGAAATATAAAAAGAAAAAACTAATGAACAAAAAAGAATAAAAAGTGAAACTTTGAAAAGCTTAGAAAAAAAAGATTCCTTTTCTTTTGTCTCAAATTCTTCGCCAAAAAGCTCAAATATACCAATTCCGATAAAAGAAAGAAAAATTAAAACCTCTAACAAATTAAATGGTATTCCAAAAACCCAAAACTTAATCTTGTATGAGAACGGAAAGATTAGACAAGAAACAAAAGTTAGACCAAAAAATTCTTTTATATACTTTTTCAAAGGAACTCCCAGCAATAGTAAACTATAAATGAAGAAAAAGAATTCAAACTCACAAAAATACTTTCAAGACAAAACAACAAAATGAATTCTGAAAAACAATTAAAAATCAAAGAAAAATCCTAATTTACCTCAACGATTTTTTGGAAATTCCGCTTTTATCTTGAGAAGATTGTACAAAAAGCTTTTAAACGGAAAATCAAATGGAAAAAAAAAGGTTATTTCACTGCCAGAAAAGCCTCTTTTAAATCTAGTAATACCTGCCCAATTTGGAAACTCAGAAAATCTATCCACCCCCCAAAAATCATAAAACTCAAAACCAAACTTTTTTGCAAACTTTATCTGCTCCCACTGCGCCAAAAATGCAGGCATTAGGTTCCTCATTTCGTTTTTTGATCCTCCATGAAGATACGTAAAAATTTTCCCAAAACCGATGCAAAGGTTTGCAACCAACGGATTCTCTTCAAAACTCGCAATAAAAATCTTCGCGCTTTCGCCAAAATTTTTCAAAATTCCAGAGTAATATTCTTTGCTGTAAATATGAATTTTATCTCTTGCTTTTGTCTCCAACAAAATCTCATAAAAAATATCAACAGGGTCTTTGCCAAAAAACTTTTCACCAAAAGAAAGCGCATAAACTTTTATGCCCTTTCTCTCCGAAAGTTTAACATTGTATCTTGTTTTTTGATGAAAAGATCTGATTATTTCGTTCTCGCTTTTTTTTAGATCTATTAAGCTTGTTGAAAAAGGTTGCACTTGCTTTTTGTAGGATGCTTTAAACCCAGCCGCTTTTATAGATTCCAAAATTTTTTTGTACACTAAGAAGCTATCTTTATCGCTAGAAAGAGTTCCATCATCTAGGTTTACTTCATCCTTGAAAAATTCATAAGGTGGCTCCATTCTTACAAAAATATAACCTTGTTTTCTGCCAAAATCTCTAATCGCCATCAAAAACTTTTCAATTGGATTTTCTAGAAGATTATCAAAAAAAATTGATCTTTTAAAAACGGGTCCTCTCGGAGAATAAAGAAACTTTCCAATCCTTGGCAGATTTTCTTCTAAAAGTAAAGAAGAGATCAATATTTTTTCTTTTGGAAAAGATTTTAAGAATTCTTCCGGAACACAATCACTATAATCAATCCTTTCTAGCAAATCAAAAGTATCAATTAAAAAAGAAACAAAAACCTTTTTTCCAATACTTTTTTGAAAATTCGCCCACTTTCCACTTTGTAAAAAAAAAGGAAAATCAAGATTTTCCATTGTAAATTTATCAAGAAAATCCAAAAAAATATCCGAAAATTCAAAAGTTTTGAAAAAGAACAAAACAAAGAATCATTCCAAGAGAAATTTAAGAAATGCTTCAAACTTGACAACAAGATAAAAATAAGTAGAGTAACCGGGTAAAAAAAACAATGCAAATGAGAGGAAGATCTTACAAACCAGAAAAAACAACAATGGCTCATGAACTGGAATTGGCAACAGGAGAAAAGGTAAGAACCTTAAATAAAACTCTGGGTATTATTTCAGATTGTATCAATCAATTAAGAAAAATAAATCCACTAAATCAACGTAAAACGACAGAAGGAAAAACTCATATCTCTAGTTATAGAGAAAAAGTGTGTGAAAGGCTCTCTGGTCTCCTGAGCACTTTAGCAAACTTAACACAAGAAGAAAGAAAGGTGTTGCAAAAGTTAGGACTAGACAATAGAAAAATACATCAATTAGTAGAATTAGTGGAACAAGTCAGCACACCGTCAGCAGATATAAAAAGCATAATAAATACAATGAAACAGATAAAAAGAAGAATTCAGGAAGAACTTGATAGAGTTAAATCTCTTGTTCCGCAACCTTCTACCCCTCAAAAGTCATAATTATCATTATCACATTAGTTGGTTTAAATCAGGAGCAAACTAGGTCTAAATCCTCTCAAAACTAAATCTTCCCTGTTCATCAATGTGTATAAGTTTCGCCCTCATTATGTCGCCGATTTTGGCAACATCAGAAACGTTTTTGATATATTGTCCGTTTCCAAGCTTTGAAATATGAATTAATCCTTCGAAGCTAAACCCGTTTGTTGCCTGAACAAAAACTCCGTAACTTTCAACCCTTGTAACCCTGACATCAAACTCGTCACCGATTTTTGGTTCATAAGTTACAGCTAGAATCATTTTTTTTGCTTTTTCCATATTTTCTTTGTCATTCGAAGTAATAAAAATAGTTCCATCATCCTCTATATCAAGCGTTACTCCAGTTTCAGCAATGATTTTATTTATAGTTTCACCCCCTCTCCCAATAACTAATCTTATCTTATCAATCTGAACATTTATTTTTTCTATTCTAGGAGCAAATGGAGAAATTTCACTCCTTGGAGAAGCTATAGTGGAAAGCATCTTGTCAAGTATGAATTTATTAGCTTCCATCCCTTTTTGTAGAGCTTTCTTTATCACATCAAAAGAAACTCCCTTGAGCTTTGTATCCATCTGGACAGCAGTTATACCGTTTTTTGTGCCTGTTATCTTAAAATCCATATCTCCATAATGATCTTCTTCTCCTTGAATATCAGTCAGAACTTCAAAATTATCTTCATTTTTTTCATCAACAATCAAGCCTATTGCAACTCCCGAAACAGGACTTTTAATAGGAACACCAGCATCCATTAAAGCAAGTGTTGATCCACAAGCTGAAGCCATGGAAGTTGATCCATTGGAAGTTAGTATCTCAGTAACAAGCTGAATTGTGTATGGAAAATCATCCTTAGGCGGAATCATATTTTTTAGCGCCTTTTCTGCCAAAGCTCCGTGACCAATTTCTCTTCTGCTTGGACCTTTAAAAGAACCAACTTCGCCAACAGAGTACTGTGGGAAATTATAAAAATGAAAAAATCTCTTCTCCCCCTCTTCATCCGCTCTTTCAAAAAGTTGAGCATCCCCAGGAGATCCAAGAGTCGCAATTGTTAAAGCTTCTGTCACACCGCGAATAAAATGCCCAGAACCATGAACCCTTGGAATTATCCCAACTTCACAAGAAACTTCTCTAATCTCGTCAAGAGCCCTTCCATCTATTCTTTTCTTGTCATCCAATACATTTTTCCTAATAAACTTTTTGTAGTTTTCTTCCACAAATAACAAAGCCTTGCTTAAATCAATTTCATGCTTTTCGCTTAAAACCTTTGATATTTTAGAAATCTCGTTATACCTTTCGTCTACATATTTGAATGAAAAGAACCTTGAGAAATTTTTTTCTAAATCCATATCACCAATATCAAGGTCTTTTAAAATTTCATCTTCCCCAGCAATTTCTTCCAAACCATAAGAAACTTCTATTCCGTATCTCACGGTTGGAGCTTTTTCTTTTAATTCAAGCTGTAACTCGTCAAGTTTCCTATTCTCTTCAATAGATTTTTTTACAGCTTTCAAGAACATTTCCTCACTGGCTTCTTTTCCTTCTGCCTCAATCATTACAATCTTTTCACCAAATGTAGTTACTGTAGTGACAAGTTTCATCTCTTGTGCCTGAGAGATCTCAGGATTCACAACAAATTCTCCAGAATCGCTAACACCTATGTGAGAGCTTGAAATAGGCCCAAAGAAAGGAACACCAGAAATCAACATTGCAGCCTCAGAAGCCAAAAGTGCTGGAAACTCAGCATCATTTTGTTGGTCAACAGAAAGTGGAATCGCAACAATTTGAATATCATTTTGTATCCTCCCATCTATCATTGGCCTGATACTTCTGTCTATAACCCTCGAAAGCAAAATCTCTTCGTCTGATGGTCTTCCTTCCCTTTTTACCCATCTGGAACCTTTTATTTTTCCACCAGCGTAAAGCTTCTCTCTATAATCAACCAAAAGTGGAAGGTAACCTAAATCTTTGGGATTCTTGGAAACAGAAACAACAGATAAAACAGAAGTTTCGCCAAACTGGCAAACAACAGAAGAAAGTGTCCTATGAGCAAACCTACCAGAAATAAGTTTTAACCTCCTTCCTGCAAATTCTCTTTCAACTGATGCCTCATAACTATCCATTTTAAAAAAATAAAAGAAAACTAAAAAACACTAAGGCACCCAGAAAATTTAAAAAAAAGAAAAAAACAAGCCCTATACATTTGTGTTATAAGTCCTATGCATTTGTATTAGCAGAAATTGTTGTTTCACCAGATTGACGGCTTTTAGAAAGTAAAACAACACCTACATTACCTTTTTCCTCAGCATCCTTTTTCAGTTTCTCCAGTTTAACTATATCCCTTTTTAATCCAAGTTTCTTTATCACTTCTTCATACTTTGCAATATCCTCCCTCATTAATGTAATAAGCAACTTTCTCCTCCTTGATACCATCTGCAACAGCCCCCTTCTTGATGAAATATCTTTTTTATTTAATTTTAAGTGTTCAGTAAGCTCCTCTATTCTTTTAGTTAAAATTGCTATTTGAACAGCTGGAGAACCCGTGTCAGACTTATGAAGACCAAACTGTGTAATCAAGCTCTTTTTATCTTCTTTTTGAAGCATATCAAAACGCTAAAAAGGCACTAAACTTCTAAAAAGTTAAATTCTTTTTTCAAGCTTTTGTAAACCAAATCCAAAAGCTGTCTTATTGTAGAATTGTCTTTTCGACTATTAGTACTTCTCGGCTAAATACATTACTGTACTTTCACCTGAAGCCTATCAACCAAGTGTTCTTCTTGGAGTCTTATGAGGAAACCTAATCTTGGAGCGGGCTTCCCACTTAGATGCTTTCAGCGGTTATCCCTTCCGCACTTAGCTACCCAGCACTGCCTTTGGCAAGACAACTGGCACACCAGCGGTGCGTTCATCTCGGTCCTTTCGTACTAGAGACGACCCTCCTCAAGTTTCCAAACGCTCACAGTGGATAGGGACCGTACTGTCTCACGACGTACTGAACCCAGCTCGCGTAGCGCTTTAACGGGCGAACAGACCGACCCTTGGGAGCTTCTTCACCCCCAGGATGCGCTGAGCCGACATCGAGGTGCCGATCCGGGCCGTAGATGTGGACTCGTGGGCCCGACTAGCCTGTTACCCCCGGCGTAACTTTTGTCCGGTAAGCGCCGCCCGCAACCTATACGAAGCGGCGGATCACTAAACCCGGGTTTCCCCCCTGCTCGACTTGTAGGTCTCGCAGTCAAGCTGGCTTCCGCTTTTGCACTTACATCTCGATTGCCATCCGAGATAAGCCAACCTTTGGACGCCTCCGTTACTCTTTGGGAGGCAACCACCCCAGTTAAACTGCCCACCTAGCACTTTCCTTCTTAGGGTTTTCCTAAAAAAGTTAGATCCCGCGTCTTAAAGAAGGGTGGTATTTCACTGACGGCTCCCCAAGATCCAAAAACCTTGGTTCAAAGCCTCCCACCTATGCTACGCATCTTAAGTGCGAAACCAATGCCAGGATACAGTAAAGCTGCCGGGGTCTTTTTGTCCTACTGTGAGTAGCCGGCATTTGCACCGGCCGTGTAATTTCACCGAGCCCCTAGAAGAGACAGTTGGAAGGTGGTTAAGCCATTCGTGCGCGTCGGAACTTACCCGACAAGGAATTTCGCTACCTTAGGACCCTCAAGGTTAGGGCCGGCGTTCACCAGGGCTTAGGTTTGAAGCTCATTCCAGAATAAATCTGGAAGTCACCTCTCCCGTTGACCTACTGGCACTGGCCAGGCTTCAGCCCCTATACTTCCTCTTTCGAGTTTGCAGAGGCCTGTGTTTTTGGTAAACAGTCCCCCCCCATCTTTCGCTGCGGCCTTACTTACTCCTACCAAAATAAAAGTAAGCAAGGCAGGCCTTGTCCCGAAGTTACGGCCGCTTTTTTGCCTAGTTCCTTTTCTAGGGTTATCTCGTCTGCCTTAATCTTCTCGATCCACCTACCAGTGTCGGTTTGCGGTACGGTCATCCTAAAATCTCGGAACGAAGCTTTTCTTGGGTCCATGGATTAAAAGACTTGGTACAAAACCTCGTGATCACTCTTCGACTTATCCTTTCTTGGGATTTGCCTCAAGAAAGACGCCTACAAGTTTCAACGTGTATAGCCAAAACACGCTCTTTTTACCACAGACCGTCCCTCCTTTCCTAGAAGCTTAAGAAATCAAACTTATCTTGAAAATTCTCCTTCGCTATTAACTCCGGAAAACTTTCAAAACTTGTTATCATTCAAAAGCCTCTTTTGTCGATTTTAGGATGGTACAGGAATATTAACCTGTTGTCCATCGACTACGGGATACCCCCTCGTCTTAGGGCCGACTAACCCTAGTCTGACCTACATTGACTAGGAAACCTTAGGCTTTCGGCATGGAGGATTCTCACCTCCAAATACGCTACTCATGCCATCATTCTCTCTTCCAAGCACTCCACCAGCCCTCACAGGTCTAGCTTCAGCGCGCTTGGAATGCTCTCCTACCAATCACAGAATCCGTGGACTCTGTAATTCCACTTCTTCGGTGTAGGGTTTAAGCCTCGTTACATTTTCGGCGCAGAACAATAATAGACCAGTGAGCTATTACGCACTCTTTAAATGATGGCTGCTTCTAAGCCAACATCCTGGTTGTCTAAACCGTTCCACATCCTTTACCACTTAACCCTAACTTAGAGACCTTATAAGGTGGTCTGGGCTCTTTCCCTCTCGAACGCGAAGCTTCGCCCCCGCGTTCTAACTCCCAAAAGGTACAGCCCGGTATTCGGAGTTTGACTTGAGTAGGTAGGCTACCGCCCCCATACTCAAACCAGTATCTCTACCCCCGAGCTTTAACTTTTGGGGCTAGCCGTAAAGCTATTTCGGAGAGTACCAGCTATCTCCAGGTTCGATAGGCATTTCACCGCTAACCACAGCTCATCCGAGCTTTTTGCACCAAACACCGGTTCGGGCCTCCACGAAGTGTTAGCTTCGCTTCACCCTGGCCATGGTTAGATCACCTGGTTTCGGGTCTAGTAAGTCTGACTAACGCGCTTTCGCACTCGGTTTCCCTCCGGCTCCGGGTCTTCCCCTTAACCTCGCCAGACTTAGCTAACTCGATGGCTCATTATGCAAAAGGCACACCGTCAGAGAGTTGCAAAGTTGAGGAAATATTATCTACAACGGCCATGGCATAAAAATATCATCACGAAAAACATACCCACAATTATTACACCTAGATCTTACGTACTCAAACCCATATTGGTAGAATTTTATCTTTACTCTATTTTCCGTTCCACACCTTGGACATTTAACATCTCGTTCTACAGCCCTTCCTTCCTTCCTTCCTTCCTTCCCATATTCATATCTTCATCATCCCCTTCTTCAACTGAACCAAAAACAACACCTTCATTATTCTTAGTCATCTTTCTAACTTTATTCAAAGCCAATATAATATACTTCCTCAACTTTGCAACTCTCCTCCGGCTAGTTGTAAGTATGTGGTTTCAGGTTCTATTTCACTCCCCTTACCGGGGTTCTTTTCACCTTTCCCTCGCGGTACTAGTCCACTATCGGTCACTAAGAGTATTTAGCCTTGGGCCTAGGCCGGCCCGGATTCCCACGGAATTTCTCGTGAACCGTGGTACTTGGGAGAAAACCACAGAAGATCCAGAAGGTTTCGCATACAGGGCTTTAACCTTCTATGGCAGATTTTTTCAAATCTTTCTGCTACCTTTGGATTTTGTAACTTCTGTCTTTCGTATTAGGCGAAAGATTGGTTTTTCCCACAACCCCCAAAGAAATTTAAGCCCTAAAACCGTTTAACTTCTTTGGGTTTAGGCTTACTCCCTTTTCGCTCGCCACTACTCAGGGAATCACATTCGTTTTCTTTTCCTCCGCTTACTTAGATGTTTCAGTTCAGCGGGTTCCCCTCCTTGCCAGCAGGCAGATCAAAAAGAAAAACAGAACACTCCATTCCCACTACACCACACACATCACACCACCACCCTTTTAGTGATCATTATTCGACAGTAGCACCCACAACACTTCAATTTATAAATTTATAATTGTTACCTCAAGTCATATATTCACCTCTACTTCTATAGTGCCGTCACTAAAACCATATGAGCTCTTATAATGTACCACTAACCTTAAACTTAAAGTTGAACTTTCTGACCGTAATAGTCCAATCCCCTGAATCGAGTCACCACCCTGTCTTATAACTTCCAACGCTACTATACTATCTAGACCTCTTCCAACCAAAGCATTAACAATTGACCGCCGAACATTTCCACTAATACCCTGTACCTCGCGAAGAAAACAAACAGCTATCCTTTCTAACTCTTCCCGCGCACTATCTGTCATTTTATTCATTAACTCTTCTTCTACATCGGTGGGGTAGTATCCTGATCCTTCATAGTATTTCATATTCATATTCATCCTTCTTCTCCTTTCCTTATTATTTTAATCATATTTTAAAATATATCCAATTTACCCACATAATTTATTATAACCACACTCAACATATACTTTAAATACTTAACTTACACACTATTTGTTTTTCTTTTTGACCTGCCTACTGGACTTACAGGATTCCGAGCAAGCTCGGAAGGTTGCCCCATTCGGAGATTCTCGGATCAAAGCTTGGTTGGCAGCTCCCCGAGACTTTTCGCAGCCTCCCACGTCCTTCATCGGCTCTTAGTGCCAAGGCATCCACCACATACCTTGATTAAGACAATTCTACACTCGACAACTTTTGGATTTGAATTACAAAAACTCAAATTTTATCCAAACTTTTAATGTGCCTCTGCTCAGTGGAGCTGAGGGGATTCGAACCCCTGACCTTCTGGATGCAAACCAGACGCTCTGGCCAACTGAGCTACAGCCCCTTTCCCTAATTTTTCAAGGCAAAAGGGCATTTTCTAAATAAACTATTTTTTTAAAAAATCAAGCTTTTGTACAATCCTATAACATTTGTAAAAGCTAGGTTTTCTGTCAAATACCAAAAACGTGCTTTTAAGCTTGCCTAATTTAATATATTGTATTTGTATTGTAGGAAGATATTCCATAAGTTTTCCATATAAATTCATATACAATAATCCAAACTTACCCATGAACTCTTATTGAATAGTTATATTGAATCTTTCATAGTTTGCATTCATCTACAGAACTGGAAAACCTTTTTCTTTCCAAGCACTTTTGAGAATTTAATTCCACTGTTTGTCTATAAATCTTTCTTAACCTAAACATAATTTCTAATTAATACACTATAGATGTTAAAGCATTAAAAGCATCATATACATAAATATTCTTAAAAGAATTTAATCTCTTGTTTACTTTTTTTAAAAAAAGATAAATTCTTTAATGCTTGCTTAATATTAGAAACTTAAAAAAACCTTTCGGGTTTTGTGTATATACAATCAATTAACTCAGCCTGAAAATATTAGCCTTAAGCTTATCACTGCTTTCTTGTATGTGTTTGAATTTATGCAGTGAAAAATCGAGTTTTTGTAAAAATTATCCTATCGTTATACCTCCACTATTTGCTCTTAAATTCAAAGTATTGGTTGGTTCTTCTTCTCCAAAGTAACCTGTTAGATATTTTTCTCCTCCTATACCACCAATTGACATCACACCACTATCACCACTAAAATAAACAAAACTTTGAGATTGTCCTCCATTCTTTTCTGTGCTTTCTTCCAAAACAACAAAATTTTTTGGTTTCTTTATTTTTCCAGACCTAGCTTTTGCATGTATTGTCGCGCCTTCAACATTTCTAACTTGTATACTTCCACTATTGCAATTTATTCTTGAGTTGTTTTCTACTTGCAACTCATCAATTCTTACACTGCCACTGTTTGCTTCAATTATAATTGAACCTTTTACTGAATCAATGACAACGTTTCCGATGTTAACACGGATATCTAACTCACCTACAACTTTTCCAACTGACAAATCCCCGCTATTTTGCTCAACTTTTAAAAAACCAAAAGCTTCTTCTACTTCAATATCTCCAGAACTTCCGGAAGCTATAACATTGCCTTGCAATTTTTTAACTTCAGTTTCTCCAGACTCGTTCCGCAAAATCACATTTATGTCTTTTTCTGGTACTAAAATAATTGTTTCAGTTCTTTTTTGAAAGCCAACTTCCCCATAAGAATTTAGGGTTACCCTTCTGCCACCTATAAAAACCCCCTCGCCTGTAACAATCATACTTCCATAAACATTCCCGCCCACAACAACATATCCTCTTCCAGCGCTAATCACAGAACCTCCAGAAATTCCTGATGATCTAGGTTTTGCGACAACCCTTCTTCCATTGTTTTCTAATTCTAGAGCATAAAAACCAGATTCATCTTCTTTTTTTACTTTAGAGTCTTCCCTTTCAATAATTGTCCTCGCAATGATTTTTGGCTGACCATCTGTTACTTCTACAACAATTCTTCCTCTAACTGATTCAACCAAAACTTCCTGTATTTTTTCTGCATCAAGCTCGATTATTTCTTCAATGGTCCTTTTGCCTTTTTCGTCTTTAACTACTCTCTCACTTGGTCTGACTTGTTCTTGATTTGGCATCCTCATAATTAATTTATCTAACCTCAAGAATCCATTCTAGCAAATTTTTCGAATTTGTAAATATAATTATTGTGTTTCCGTTCACCACTTTTGGCACTCCGAGCTTTCTTTTAATTCCCTTAACATAGATTCCCCTAGTTTAAAGAGCTTTTTTGTTCAAAGAAATTTTTGAGTAAGCATATTTTAACAACTTGCATATTTCTCCAAGCTCTAAACCTTTGTCGATCTCTATTTTTGCAAATAGATTTCTGTAAGAAACCTTTTCCGAGTAAAAGATCTTCAAAATACTCCCCTGATGGAATAAAACATTTCTCAGAAACTTTCTTATGAATACCAGAAAACCTACCAAACTTCTCGAAAATATACTGATCTACAGCAAGAACACCGTCAAAACCAAAGATTACTAATTCTAAATCATTATTGCTAGTGAAATTTTCAGCAAAGCATCGTAAAAAGCGTTAAAAGCAGCATTTGGTTTTTGTCAAAAAACTTTTTCTCCGCCACATTAAAAAACCAAGTTTTTGAAACTTTAAAACCCCACCCCTTTCTTTATTTTTCCTCTTTGTGCAAAGTTTTAGCTTTGCAGTAAGGGCAGTACTTTTGTAGCTGAATTCTTTCTGTAAAAGTTTTCGTGTTCTTGCTGGTGTTATAATTCCTTTTTTTACAAACAGTACAGGCTAAAGCAACAACGCGCCTTATTTTCTTTGATTTTGCACCACTTTTATTCGCTGCCATATTTTAGAATTAATCTTGAAAAACTTCTCGAGCCAACTTTTTTATAGAGCTGTCCAATGATTTAACAGCCTTACCACTTTTGTCAAAAAGTTTTGATTTCAACCATTCTTCACTTTCTACATATCTGAACACAAAATCAGAAACTTTCCCACCAAAAATTTTTCTTAATTCAGAAAGCTGATTTTCAGCAAATTCCCCAATTCTTTCACTCTCTTTAAAAGCTGGTATGATCTTTAATATACCAAAATCTGGAACATACCTACTTTTTATTAAGTTTATAATTCCAATAATAGAAGATGCTTTTGCAAGCAACAGCTCGTAATTTATTTCGGCTACTATGAGTATCTCATCAGACGAAACTATTCCCTCAACAAAAACATGTCTCTCATCACTTGGAGAAACAATTAAAATATGCTTATAAAATTTTTTCAAAGATTCACCCTCCAACTTCTCTCTAAAAAGTTTCTCACCACTAACTCCTCCAACAAGTTTTTTAAAAAGCTCTGGTAACCTTTTCTCGCAATAAGAATATTCAATCTCATCCGAAGCTAAAATATCTAAATAACTAAAATCTGTGGAGCTGATAAAATCTGTTACAGAACCTTGCTTGCCTATTATAGAAAGCCAGTCCTTTCTTGAATCTTTCTTAGAAAGAAGTTTTGATAAAATTAGCTTGCTAGATAAATCAACAAGAAGGACCCTTTTTTTTTCTTCATTCAAACAGATTACCAAAAAAGAGGAAATTGCTGACGCCAAAAAGTCGCTCCCCAATGAAAAAACAAAAGTTGTTCTTCCGGAACTATCAAACATTTTTAATTATATCCTCTATTAAAAAAACTATAAACTCCCTCCTTGTAGTCATATACCTCCTATATCTTTTTCTATGTCTAAACTTCTGAGTAACAATCTTCTTTGACCTTTCCTTTCTTTGTGGCTTTAAAATGACCTTATATTCTTTCAACTTTTCACCAATCAATAATTTTTCACCTTCTTCTATAAGCTCCAATTTATCCGGGCAAATATTCTCAAACTCTGTAAGGTTACTTGAAAGTTTCACACCTTTAGATTCAACTTTTATCAAATCACCTTTTTTAACCCTATATTGGTGCCCTTTTAAGCTAATTGTTGCAATAATTTCATTATCAACACCTGCTCCTCTTTTCTTCATAATTATTCTTTAATTAAACTTTACTTTTTCCAATTTACTCATTACATCGTTATCTAGGTACGTCAACCTATCTTTTCTAAACCCTGTGCCACATGGAATCAATTTCCCAACCATTATATTCTCCTTTAAACCCATCAAAAGATCAACCTTTCCTTTTATTGACGAATCTATAAGAGTTTTTGTAGTTTCCTCAAAAGATGCTGAAGACAAAAAACTTTCCGTGTTTTTTGAAGTCTTTGATATCCCAAGAACAACGTCTTTAAGCTTTGCCTTTATTTTTGCACCTTCATTTTTCGATTCAGCTATAAACCTATTTACATATGTTCCCTCCAAAAGATCGGTTGTTCCAGAATCTTCCACGTAAACCATAGAGAACATTCTTGATAAAATTACCTCTATGTGCTTATCAGAAATCTCTTGAGCTTGCTCAACATAAACCTTTTGAATTTCACTCAAAAGATACTTGGCTGTTTCATACTTCCCTTTTAACTCAAAGAGTTCGGTTGGGTCTATATTACCAAGAGTTATTTGCTGCCCCACTTTTACCTCATCTTCATCTTTCACCAATAAATACTTAATATCTACATCTTTGTAGGTTTTGACTATTCTACCCTCTTTATTTTCTATCCGAATTGTTGCAACTGATTCATCTGTCTTGTTATATTCTACCAAAACCCTTCCATCTACTGGAGAAAGTATGCACGGACTTTTTGATCTAGCTTCAAATAACTCATCAACCCTAGGAAGACCTTGAATTATATCAGGGCCCGCAGTTCCACCAGAATGAAATGTTCTTAGTGTTAATTGTAATCCTGGCTCACCAATACTTTGAGCAGATATTATTCCAACAGCTCTTCCAATATCAACTAATCTACCATACGCTGGATCTTCACCATAACACTTTTGACAAACACCAAACTTTTCTTTGCAAAAAAGAACAGACCTTACAATAACTGAGTTTATGCCCAATTCATCAATCTTTTTTGATATCTCTTGAGTTATTAATTCACCAGATTTCAACAGCACCTTATTATCATCATATGTGATATCTTGCAATACAAACCTTCCTTTTACCCTTTCTCCTAAAGTCAACTTTATTTTTTTAGACTCCTCCAGTGTAAATTCCAAACCATTTTTCGACCCGCAATCGGTGTTTGTAACAAAAATATCCTGCGCAACATCAATCATTCTCCTTGTAAGATAACCTGCCTCTGAAGTTTTTAAAGCTGTATCTGATTTTCCTTTCCTACCTCCATGACTATCTATAAAATACTCAAGAGTTGTTAGTCCTTCCTTAAAGCTACTTTTGACAGGGACTTCCAAAACTTCTCCTTTTGGATTAGATACAAGTCCTTTTATTCCTACTACTTGGTTTATATTCTCAAACTTGCCCCTTGCCCCAGATTCCACAATATAACTTATTGAACCCATTGACCTTAGATTTTCCTCTATTTTCTTACCGAGTATTTCTTTTGTTTCCACCCAAGCTTTTATTGTCAAATCTCTTCTTTCTTCGTCAGTTATAAAACCGTTCTTATACGCAACATAGTAGTCCGCCCTCTTCTTCTCAGTATCCTTAAAGATATCTTGCTTTGAATCTGGGATTAAAAGATCACTCGCAGAGTAAGTAATACCGGCATAAGTTGCAAACTTAAAACCAATTCTTTTTATCTCATCTAAAATCCTAGATGTAACTTCCATACCAAACCTACGGAAGCAATCAAAAACTATGCCTTTCAGCCTGCTATTTGTAACCGGCTGATTAACAAAACCAAAGTTCTTAGGAAGAATAGAATTAAAAATTATTCTTCCAGCAGTAGTCTCTTTTATGCTGTCGTTATCAATTAAAACCATTATTTTGTCGTGTAATGTTATAACCTCATCCCTGAGGGCAATTATAACTTCATCCACGGAAGAAAAGTATTTCTTTGGTTTTCGATCTTTGTAATCGCTTGACTCATATGTTAAGTAGTAAACACCTAAAACCATCTCAAATGAAGGAAGAGCTATAGGCTTTCCGTCACTAGGTTTTAAAAGATTTTTTGATCCTATCATAATATCCGCACATTCTTTCTGAGCAGCAGACGAGATTGGTAAATGAACAGCCATTTGGTCACCATCAAAGTCCGCATTGTACCCAGCACAAACAAGTGGATGAAGTTGGATTGCTTTTCCTTCAACAAGAACTGGTTTAAAAGAAAGAAGACTTAGAGTATGAAGGGTTGGAGCCCTATTCAATAAAACAACCTTTCCACTAACTATTGAATCTAAAACATCCCAAACCTCCGGAAGCCTTTGAGAAATTGCCCTTTTTGCATCCTTTATGTTATGAGCATATCCTAACTTCATGAGCCTAGATATGACAAATGGTTGAAAAAGTTCTAATGCCATATGCTTAGGAATTCCACATTGGTCAATCTTAAGATTTGGGCCAGGAACTATTACAGCTCTTCCAGAGTAGTCAACTCTTTTACCAAGTAAATTCTGCCTAAACCTACCAGTCTTACCTCTTAAAATATCAGACAATGACTTAAGCTCTTTTTTTTGAAATTTTCCAGACTTTCTGTTGTTTCTATCAATAAGAGCATCAACAGCTTCTTGTAACATCCTTCTTTCATTTCTAGTAATTATTTCTGGTGCGCTAGCCGAAATAAGCTTTTTAAGTCTATTGTTCCTGGTTATTATCCTTCTATAAAGATCATTTATATCAGATGCAGCGAACCTACCACCATCTAATTCAACCATTGGCCTAAGATCTGGCGGTATAACAGGCAAAACTGTTAAAAATAGATATTCCGGATCAATACCTGCTTTATTCATCCCTTTCAGATACTGCAATCTTTGCTTCAACCTTTTTTCTTTTACTTCTGTTATGTTTTTATTTGAAAGCGCTTCTTCTATCTTTTTTATCTCGTGTTCAAGATCTATTTCTTTAATTAAATCAAGTAATGCCGAAGCTCCTATTCCAGCAGAAAAAAGCGATCCATACTTAACGGATAAAGTAAGAAATTGGCCTTCGGATAAAATGTTTTTCTTCACCAAAAGCCCTAATAATTCCTTTTCACTCTTAAGCTCCAACCTTATCTCCTCAAGGCGTTTATTCCTTTCAACCTCTATTTTTTCCTTTACTTCTTTACTACTTGCTTGATTATACGCATATTCAAACTCCTTAGAAACCTCCTCTATTTTTTTACTGTAATCCAATTCTATAGACTCGAGTTTCTTCTTTACCTCATCCCTATTAACTGAGGTAACTATATAACCTGCAAAATAAACAACTTGTTCTAACTTTTTCTGCGGTATTTCTAAAATCTTACTTAAAACACCCGGATTATTTCTGAGAAACCACGGATGAGCAACTGGAGCCGCCAATTTTATATGGCCCATTCTAAACCTTCTAACAGAAGAATGTGTTACCTCAACACCACACCTATCACACACAACACCTTTGTACCTAATCCTTTTGTACTTTCCACAATAACATCGATAGTTTTTAGTCGGGCCAAATATTCTTTCACAAAAAAGCCCACCCCTTTCTGGCCTTTGGGTTCTATAATTTATTGTCTCTGGCTTAGTCACTTCTCCATAAGACCAAGACAAAATATCTTGCGGAGAAGCAACAGATATCCTTAAAGCATCAAAATCATTCACTGATACATTAAAATGCATATTAATAAGTATTAATTATTCTTTTTAGAAATCTTTAATACATTTGAATCATACTCTTCGTCAGCATCAATTTTTTCAGATCTTGCATTTTGATCTGAAAATTCAATAACTTTAAACGGATCAATTTTAATACCAATACCCTGAAGCTCTTTTAACAAAACCTGAAACGAAGCAGGCATATGAACTTCAATGTTCTCTTCACCTTGTACTATTGATTCATATGCTTTCGATCTTCCATAAACATCATCAGATTTTATCGTGAGCATCTCCTGCAAGGTGTGAGCAACTCCATGCGCCTCAAGAGCCCACACTTCCATTTCTCCAAGTCTCTGGCCACCAAGTTGAGCCTTTCCTCCCAGTGGCTGCTGTGTAATCATAGAATACGAACCTACAGATCTAGCATGTATTTTGTCTTCAGCCATATGTATCAGCTTCTGGAAATACATATACCCAACCGCTACTTTTTCCCTAAATTTCTTACCAGTTCTACCATCATAAAGGTCAACCTTGCCATCTTCCGGTAAGCCAGCCTTTCTTAACTCTTCTTGGATTCTAGACCACTCAACCCTAGTAAATGGTGGCACAACATACTTCACACCCATTTTCTTTGCTGCCCAACCTAAATGTGTTTCAAGAACCTGACCTATATTCATTCTAGCAAATACGCCAAGCGGGTTCAAAACAATATCAACAGGAGTACCATCCTCCATATAAGGCATATCCTCTATTGGTAATATCTTTGAAACAATACCTTTATTACCATGTCTGGCAGACATCTTATCACCAACAGTAATCTTTCTTATCTGGGCAACATACACCTTCACAGTTTTAATAACACCAACGGGCAAATTATCTCCTTTTTTTCTTTCAAAAACCTGAACATCAATCACTCTTCCCCTATCACCATGCATTAGTCTTAGAGACGAATCCTTAACATCCTTTGCCTTTTCCCCAAAAATTGCATATAAAAGCCTTTCCTCAGCCGTAAGCTCTGTGTACCCTCTTGGAGTAATCTTGCCAACTAGGATATCTCCAGGATTTACCTCAGAACCAACTCTCACTATTCCCTCATCATCTAAATTTCTTAGAGCATACTCGCTTTTGCCTGGTATATCTCTAGTCGTTGATTCTGGACCAAGGTTTGTATCTCTAACATTCACAACATATTCCTCTATATGAACAGATGTATAAACATCATCATAAACTAACCTCTCAGAGATTAGTATTGCATCTTGGTAGTTATATCCTTCCCATGGCATAAAAGCAACAAGTATATTTTTGCCTAGAGCAAGCTCTCCATCTTTGACAGCATATCCGTCCGCAATAACTTCCCCTTTCTTAACAACGTCGCCAATTTTAACAACTGGGTTTTGTTTTATAGATGTGTTTTGATTTGTTCTTTCATAGTTTTTTAAAGAATGTTCATATTTCCTCCCGTTTTTGTCTTCCACAATAATTTTTAACGCATCAATGTAAGAAACCACCCCATCGGAACGAGAATACACATTACCAGAATAATGAGCTACTATTTTTTCGGCTCCAGTAGCAACAAATGGTTTTTCAGGATTCACAAGAGGAACAGCCTGCCTGTTCATATTAGAACCCGCTAAAACACGAACAGAAGGGTTATTTTCAATAAAAGGAACCAAGCTAGTTGTTATGGAAATCATCTCGTTTGGCGAAACATCAATATACTTTACCTTGCTTGCTGAAACAATCTCTGGCTGGCCTTTGTATCTAGCAGTAACTAACTGATCCATTATTTGATTAGTGCCGGTAAGTTTCGTATTAAAGGGAGCAACATAATTCTCTTCTTCAACATCAGCCATCAGATAATCAATTTCATCAGTAACGAGTGGCTTTATTTTTAATGATTTCAATCCACTCCTCCTAGCCTTATCCAGAATAGAGTCATCTATTATAGTTCCTCTTTCTATCAAAACTTTTCCCTTGTCATCAACATTTTCATCCGAAATTAGACCTATAATTCTTCTATCATCAACCAAAAGCTCAGAAACCACTTTTCTATATGGTGCTTCCAAAAATCCAAATTCATTTATCCTAGCATAACTTGCAATAGATGTAACTAAGCCAATGTTTGGTCCTTCTGGTGTTTCAACTGGGCAAATTCTCCCATAGTGAGAAACATGAATATCCCTAACTTCAAACCCAGCCCTCTCTCGCTTCAACCCACCAGGTCCAAAAGCCGAAAGCTTCCTTTTATGAGCAAGGCTTGCAATAGGGTTAGTTTCATCCATAAACTGTGAAAGCTGAGAACTTGCAAAAAAGCTTTCTATAGCAGCTGTTATAGGCCTTATATTAAAAAATTGCTTCGGGGTTATATCAGATTCCAAATCAACCGTACTCATTCTATCCTTAACTACCCTCTCAAACCTAGCAACACCAACTCTTACTTTTTCTTGAAGCTGTTCTCCTACGCCTTTTACCCTTCTAAAAGCTAAATGGTCTATATCATCCTCTTCAGAATTGTTAACTATCATATAAAAAAGTCTTTTTGTAATGGCCTCCAAATCCTTTTTTTCCAAAAACCTTTTATTTTCATCATAATCTAGTTTTAGCCTTCTTGAGATTGTAAACCTACCAACTTTTCCAAGGTCATACCTCCTACGATTTCTAAACATATCATTAAACATTTCTCTTGCCGCTTCAACGTTCAAAAGATCTCCCGGCCTAATTTTCTTATACAACTCTATTAAACTTTCCTCTTCGTCCTTTGTTGTATCACCACTAAGGGTTGCCTGGTAAATCTGGTTTAACTGAACATCCTTATCACTTTTAAAAAACGATTTAATCTCGCTTTGTGTAAACCCAAAAGCTTTTAAAAATGTAAACCAATTAATTGCTCTTCCTTGGTCAACCTTTACAACAACTCCCGATTGTTTTCTAGTTTCAATTTCTAGCCATACTCCCCTCGATGGAATTATTTTAGCACCAAAAGACATTCGCCCCTCTTTTTCTGTCTTAGTAAAAAACACACCAGGAGATCTGATAAACTGACTCACAACAACTCTTTTTATCCCGTTAATAACAAAATAAGCATCATCTGTCATTACCGGTAAATCAGCTAAAAATACCTCCTGCACTTTAACCTCGCCGGTTTGTTTGTTATGAAGTTCCGCTACCGCTCTAACCGGAAAAGTCAAAGTCATACCCGTCCTAATACACTGCTCCTCTGTGAGAGACGGAGAGTCAACCCTAAAATCTTTTAAGAAAAGCTGAAAAATATTCCCTGTGTAGTCTTCTATGGGAGATATTTCATCAATTAGCTCCTTAAAGCCATTTTCAACAAAGTCCCTATATGATCTTATTTGATGTTCCAAAAGGTTAGGTGGTGCTACCAAACGAGACAAATCACCACCTAGATAGAGAATCTCTTCTTTTTCTCCAATCAAGTTTTTACTATTAGAAACAAAAAGCCCATCCTATTTTTAACTACCACGAAAGCAAAGTCAAATTTTTTAAAAATTTATCAATAAGGAAATAAAAACATCACAAAAAATTCCCCTGCCTTTTTGCGGTATGAATAACAATAGCCCCTTCAAAAGTTTTTGTTCCTTTCTTCGATACAAAATTAGCAAAAAATCAAAATTAAAAATGCAAAGCTAAACTTAATCTAAGGTTTGTTAAGTTTCTCACCTATTAACTTTGACAACAAGGACACGGATTGATAAAATTCAGCTAAAAATATATCAACGCCCTTAAAGTTATAAAAAACCAAGGAAACCTAGATTTCCTCAAAAAAATTTACAGATAAAAATTGAATTACAAACCAAGTTAACTAAAAACTTCTTGGGTAGAAGACAATTAAAAGTTCTTCCTAAATTATAAATGCAAGAATTTAGAAAAATTTTATGCAAGATCCTTCTTATGAAATTTTTTACCTTTTCCT